>Ga0209427_10001969_pt1 | contig 23929 bp, 22 predicted proteins | sample DeeMarSWOR136_30_FD_187465 | JGI IMG/M metagenome (GOLD analysis project Ga0209427, IMG submission 187465) | Marine sediment microbial communities from White Oak River estuary, North Carolina - WOR-1-36_30 (SPAdes) (version 2) | ecosystem: Environmental > Aquatic > Marine > Intertidal zone >...
TCCAGTGCAGTGCATGACGGCTATCGCATCGGCACCAGGATCTAGAGAGGAGGTCAACCATGTCCTTTGATGCAGAAAAAGAGATAACGAAACTGTGGAACAATCTTCATGCGGCCCAGGCGGACATCGGCCGAACCTATTATCGGTGGCGGCGGGCGGCTCTGGAAATCGCCGGTCCGGATGCGAACCCTCTTGATGTGGGCCTGAAGGCTGCTGAAGTGATTGGGGCGGAGCTGGGAAAGGCGGCCCTCCCACGCTTGAACTGGCTCAAAGGTGAAGAGACTTGGCTGCGAAGTCTCGCCGGAGGGATTGCCCTCAACTGGATCACTCAGGGGGCCGTTGTAAAGGTTGAGCCGGGAGAAAATCCTTTCGAGATGTTTATCAAATGGGAAAGGTGCCCATGGCCCAGCTATGCGAAACAGTACGGCGTAAAAATGGAAGAAGACGTCCTCTGCTGCGACAAGATCCTTCAAAACATACTCCCGGACGTGAATGCCTTTTTCAACGTCAATTACAAGATCGAGACGTTGAAAGCTATTCCACGGGGGCAGGGCGTCTGTTTGAGAAGATTGTACAAAGATCATTCCTAAAAAGGGGTATATAAAATGGCTGCTCAGATCGATATGAATAAGTGCACCATGTGTGGAGGGTTGACCAAGCCCCTGTGTGTTGAGATCTGTCCCGATGCGGCTATCAGGGTTCAGGACAGCAGGGTCGTGGTCACGGAGTTCCTGTGTGAAGACTGCAATGAGTGCGGTATTGTCTGTCCGGACAGGGCAATAACCGTTACAGTGGATAAGGTCACTTTCTAAAAAAGCTTGTCTGTGGGGCTTGCCCTGCTGTTTCAGTGGGAAGCTGAAATGGCAAGCCCACCTTTCTATGGAGGCGTTAGACATGAAGGTGAATAAGGTAGATCATATATGTATTGCTGTAAGGAATTTGGACGAGGCAAGGAAGATTTGGGAACCCATCCTTGGCAAGTCGGCGCCCGATGATCCCTATGTCGACGAGCCGGAAAAGATTCGGGTGGCGAGATACTGGGTGGGTGAAGTGGGCTTTGAGCTGATGGAGTCCACCACACCGGACGGCGATGTGGCCAAGTTCATCGAGAAAAACGGCGAAGGGGTTATGATCATCAGCTTCAATGTGGACAACACCCGCGAGGCCGTTGATGAGTTGAAGGAAAAGGGGTATCCCTTCATCCCCGACAAGAGGGGGGAGTTGGCCAGACCTTTCCGTGATTGTGAGTTCGCCTTTGTCCATCCCAAGAAGGTGAATGGCGTTTTGCTCGAGCTGATAGACTACAAGTGGGAAGAGTTGAAGAAGTAGTTGAGCCCCGCACCCAAGGCCAAGGGCAACCGAAGATTGATCACCACTCACCCACCTCAGTCCATTGCTCCGCGGCGGTGCGGGAGTGTGTGCGAAGTGCCGGGTGATCAAAGGCGCTTTCTTTAGGAAAGGGCGGTTAGGATGCCTAAACAGTATATTGATTTTGAAGTCTATCTCGTGTACGTGGATCCGGACAAGTGTGACGGATGTGAAGAATGCATCAAATACTGCCCTGTTGACGTTTTTGATTTTACCACCAAGGCGTACCCGGCGAGGCCCCGAAATTGCCTGGGGTGTCGGACATGCGAGGCGGTGTGCAAATCCAAGGCCGTGATTATTACCGAGATATGACCACCGATTCCTCGCACAGAGTCAACGCCTAAAAGAAGGCCTCCGCAGGAGCGGGAGCGATCGCAGCCGGCGACGGTCGAGGTGGGGGCTCCTCCCCAATTAGCCTTACCCAGAGGCTCTCTTTCAAGGCCTTCCGCCGGGGTGAGCGTCTCTTTTATTTTCCTGTAGTATTTTTCCCGTTAGAGATGAGCAACATTGTCATACCCATGATGCGGAAAAAGGCTGAGGGTCGGTCCTTGTTCCTCTCTGGTGCAAGCATTAGATTAATAGATGATGGATTAAAAGGGATGCGTGTTCGTGGCGAGGTGAGTTCATGAATGATTCAGTATTGGTTGTCGGGGCAGGCGTTGCCGGGATCAACTGTGCCTTAAATGCCGCCAAGTACGGGATCCATGTGTATCTGCTGGATGACACAGCCAGTATAGGGGGCATGATGGCCAGACTGGACAAGACTTTTCCCACCAACGACTGTTCCATATGCATTGAAGCGCCCCAGATGTATGAAGTCGATAACCATCCCAACATTGAAATTATGACCAATACGGAAGTGAGAAAGGTCAGCAAGGCGGACGGCGCCTTCAAAGTGAGACTTGTCAAGAAGGCAAAATACATCGACGAAGAGAAATGTACCGGCTGCGGGGCCTGCACAGAAGCATGCCCCGTGAGCGTGCCCGATGAGATGGACGGGAAGATCGGCGGGACAAGGAAGCTGATTTATATGCCTTTTCCACAAGCCGTTCCCAATGTGGCCGTTCTTGACCCCGACTGTCGGTACGGCAAGAAACGGGAAGATGGCGCTTGCGTCGGAGGGTGTGTGGTGGATTGCAGCCAGTGCCGGGAATGTCCTATTGCCCTGTGTGTTGCAGCATGCCGAAAAGAGGGCAAGGATGCGGTCCGTCTCTGGCAGGCCAACAAGAACATGGATGTTGAGGTGAAAAGTATTGTTGTTGCCTCGGGCATCACGGATGCAAAACCTCCTGCCGGCCTGCACGGTTATGACGTCTATGACAATGTCATCACCTACACCCAGTTTGAAAGATTGATGAACGCAGGGGGTCCCACCGCCGGTCAGATCATAAGGCCTTCGGACAAAAAGCATGCTCATAAGATAGCCTGGATACAATGCGCCGGTCGCGGCTTGGATCACGGCACGCCTTATTGCTCGAAGGTCTGCTGCATGGTGGCCACGAAGCAGACCATCATTACCAAGGAACACGATTCTTCTGTCGAAACGATTGTCTATTACAATGATCTGAAAGCCTATGGAAAGGGCTTTTGGGGTTTCTACCGAAAGGCCGTGGAGAACGGCGTAAAGTATGTCAGGGCCAGACCTTATGATGTTTTTGAAGACCCCGAGACGAAGAATTTGACCATCAGGTATGAGGATCTCCAGACCGGCGAACTCAGAAAAGAAGAAGTGGAGCTCCTGGTTCTTTCGACAGGTCTTGTCCCGAGCGATAGAAACAAGAGGCTGGCCAAAGTGCTCAAGATCCAACTGGATGAGCTTGGCTTTTTTAGAGAGAAGGACCCCCTGATGGCGCCCCTTGAATCGGATGTGGAGGGCATCTATCTTTGTGGGGGAGCAACAGGTCCTATAGATATTTCTGAATCTGTGGTTCAGGCAACCGCCGCAAGCATGAAGGCGATCCTGAAGAAATGACGATTGAAGATTGACGAATGGCATCAATAGCCTGGCCTTTTTTTGAACAATAGTCAATCGTCAGTAGACAATGGTCGATCGAAACTGGTGGGGTGAGTTCCATGAATGATGAAATCAGGATTGGTGTTTTTGTCTGTGACTGTGGTTCAAATATCGCAGGCGTCGTTAACGTGCCTGAAGTTGTGGAATATGCGAAAGGGCTTAACCACGTTGCCTTCGCGGATGAGGGGAAGTGGTCCTGTTCCGTGGATGCATTGGCGGCAATGCAAGAGTCCATCAAGGAACACAACCTCAATCGGGTGGTCATTGCCTCCTGTACTCCAAGGACCCATGAACCCGTGTTTAAACAAACGGTCAAGGAGGCTGGATTAAATCCCTATTTGCTGGAGTTTGTAAGTATCAGAGAGCAGGTTTCCTGGGTGCACATGAATGAACCCGAGGTGGCGACCGAAAAGGCCAAGGACCTCGTTAAGATGGGTGTGGCAAAGGCTGCTCTTCTCGAAGAGGGAGAAGAAATTCGACTCCCTGTGGGGAAGGAATGTATGGTCATCGGCGGAGGTATGGCCGGCATGACGGCCGCTCTCAATATTGCGGATCAGGGATTCAATGCCATAGTCGTGGAAAAAGCGCCCCAGCTTGGCGGCCTGTTGAATCGCATCTCCACCATTTCTCATAACCACGAAGTGCTCTCTGCTGAAGAGATAGCCAAGGCCAGAGCGGCGGTGGTGGAGGCACACCCGAATATCAAGGTCTATACCAGCGCTGAAATTGAAGAGGTCAATGGGTACATAGGAAACTACAAGGTCAGGATAAAATCGAACGGAACGCGTGAAAGCTTTGACACCTCCACGATTATTGTGGCCACCGGCATGAGAGAGATCGAGCCGGAGGGCCAGTTTCTATATGGCAGGGACCCCCGGGTGGTCACCCAGTTACAGCTTGAAGGCATGCTGAAAGACAATCAAGTGGGAGACGTCAAGAACGTGGTCATGATCAATTGTGTGGGCTCAAAGAACGAGGCCCGAGGGTGCTGCAATATCGGCTGTCCGATTTCGGTGAAAAATGCCCTTTCCCTAAAGCAGCGCGGCGCAGAGACAAAGGTTTATATCCTCTATAGGGATTTGAGTATGGTCAAAGAGGAGCATTTTAATTTGGATGCAGCCAAAGGGGCGGGTGTGAAGTTTGTCCGGTTTCCTGATGATCGGTATCCTGAGGTCACAAAAGAAAATGGGGACCTGAAGGTAAAGGTTTATGACATCCTGCTCGGTCGAGAGTTTGCCCTACCAGCCGACCTTCTTGTGCTCACCGTGGGTTTTGAAGGGGATGAGAGCATTGAAGCGATTAAGGGCCATCTGAAAGTCTCCAGCAATGCAGAGGGCTTTTTTCAGGAACGGCACATCAAGCTGGGCCCATTGGATTTTCCTGCAGACGGGATTGCCCTTTGCGGCTGTGCGAAAAATCCCAAGACCTTGAAAGAGACCGTGGAAGAGGGTATCGGCGCAGCCATGAGAGCATCCATCCCCATGAATAACGGCTACATCGAGGCTGAGGGGATTGTGGCCGATATTGACCTCACCGACTGCAACAGCTGTGGACTTTGCTGGAAGCGATGCCCATACGGGGCGATTCAGGTTACTGAAGACAAGCAACCCGAAGTGGTTAAAGCCCTTTGCAAAGGTTGCGGCTTGTGTGCCGCAGACTGTCCAAAGGAATGTATAAGCATCGTCCATTACTCTGACGAACAATTGCTCGCGCAAGTTGAAGCGGCTTTGGAAGAAAATGCGGAGCAGAAAATATTGGGTTTTGTCTGTCACTGGTGTGCCCTGGGTGGTGTGGATATGGCGGGGGTAAGCCGGCTCCAATACCCGCCGAATGCGAGGCTCATCAGGGTGATGTGTTCTGCACGGGTCCCGATCAAACTCATAGAGCGGGCTTTCGAAATGGGGGCTGCCGGTGTCCTGGTGGCTGGATGTGAGTTTCCAACCTGCCATTACATATCCGGAAACTACGCCTGTGAAAGCAGGGTGAAGCGAGCCAAGAAAATCATTGCCAAGAAGGGACATGATCCAGAGAAACTCTGGAATGTATGGTGCTCCGCAGCGGATGGACCAAAGTTCGCCAACACGATGAAGGAAATGGCAAAACATCTCAATCTCGCATAAAGGGTCTAAACGATGGAAGCAAGGGCAGCATTAGCAGAGAAATTTGGTGATGTGAGAATGTTCAGGACTTGCGAGCAGTGTGGGTGCTGTAGTTCAGCCTGTCCCATAACCGGAAAAGACCACTTCAATGTCAGGCGAATGGTGAGACACATTGAGCTTGATTTGATCGATGACATCTCGGATACCCCTTTCCCTTGGTATTGCACGACCTGCGGTCGCTGCGAAACCGTTTGTCCGAATGGTATAGCGATTCTCGATATCGTGAGACCACTTCGAGCCATGACGCCCGCCGAATTCGTGCCGGATGAAACGGCGCCGTGCGCTGCTGCCTGCCCTGCCGGCATCGATGTGCCGGGGTATGTGAGACTCATAGCCCAGGGAAAGGCGGACGAGGCCTACAAACTGATCTTAGAGAGGGTCCCCTTTCCAGGCATCCTCGGTAGGGTTTGTATGCGTCCCTGCGAGAGTGCATGCCGAAGGGGAGAGGTCAATCGGCCGATAGCGATCTGCGCTCTCAAGAGGTATGCGGCGGACAAGGCGGACGGTCTCTTTGAGGTCGCTACAGCAGTCAAAGAGAACACCGGCCATAAGGTCGCTGTTACAGGTGCCGGTCCGGCAGGTTTGACGGCGGCGTTTTATCTGAGAAAGATGGGCCATGATGTCACTGTCTTCGAGGTCCGATCCAAGCCGGGAGGCATGATGCGCTATGGCATCCCGTCTTACAGGCTGCCTGAAGAGGTGTTGGACAAAGAGATCAATCAGGTGCTCACTATCGGCATCACGCTTGAGACGGATAAGGGGCTGGGCAGGGATTTCGATTTCGAGCAACTGAAAACTGAAGGCTTCGAAGCGATTTTCATTGGCACCGGGCTCCAGGAAAGCCGCAGGATAGACCTTGAAGGAGCGGAGTTGGAGGATGTGTTTTGGGGGGTGGATTTCCTAGCCGGTGTGAGGGAAGGCAAAGATGTTCGCCTCAAAGATAGGGTGCTCGTCGTTGGGGGAGGCAATGTGGCAGCGGATGTGGCTCTCACCGCCCTGAGAGTAGGGGCTAAAGAGGTGACCATGGCCTGCCTGGAGAGTCGAGAGGAGATGCCAGCCAGTCCTTGGGAGATTGCGCAAGCCGTGGAGGAGGGGGTCAAGTTGATGCCCTCTTGGGGCCCTCATCGGATTGTCGGAGAAAACGGAAATGTCAGGGCCGTTGAGCTTGTTACATGTACGGCCGTCTTCGACGATGAAGGGAGTTTCTGCCCGGCCTTCGGTGAAGCAAAGGAAACAGTGGATGCCGACCAGGTGATCCTGGCTATCGGGCAGGCTGCCGACCTGTCCTTCCTTTCTGATGGAGGCCAAATCCGCACTGAAGGCGGTCTCATTGTCATCAATCCTGAAACGCAAGAGACCAGCATGCCGAGTGTGTACGCCGGCGGTGACGTGGGCAGGGGGCCCGGGGCGATTATTGACGCCATTGCGGCGGGACGCAGAGCGGCAACGGCCATTGATCAGTTATTGGGTGGAGACGGCATCCTGGAGGAGACTCTGGCAGAAAGGCCGGATACCCAGTCCTATACAGGAGAACGGGAAAGAGGATTTGCTGATCTTGAAAGGGCAGAGGTACCCACCCTGCCACTTTCTGAAAGGCATTCAGGGTTTCAGGAGGTTGATCAGCGCTTTGACGATGAACAGGCGGTCAAGGAAGCGAACCGATGCCTCCAGTGTGATTTGGAATGGCGACTGATTAAAGAAGGGAAGTTTGGCGCCTAGTCTCGCGTCCCACAAATAACTTGAAGAAGTTCTCGCTTGCTCGAGGGGTCGTCGGGGGGTGGTCGTTCAGCCCGCAACCATACCTCCCGTGCCCTTGGAACGGCCCCTTATTCTGAATATCTGTCACTGGGCAGCCCCAGAAGACAGTCTATCCAACACCCTACATCTTCTGGGCCTGCACGGTGCTTCTATTGACATTATGGGGGCGTCCAACATGCTCCGAGGGAATTTGGGTTGCGGGTCTGTAAGACCACCCCCCGACGACCCCTGAAAGTCCAATTTTGACCATTCCCTCTTTGGGAATTATTATAGGCATTTGTGGGATACGAGACTAGGAGGAACGACTATGGATTTTGAGCTGACGAAAGAGCAAAAAGATATCAAGCAGGCGGCCCGGGATTTCGCCGTGGGCGAGTTCACTGATGTGGGCAGGGACTTTGACTTGAACGAGACCCACCCCGCAGAGATCCTGAAAAAGGCCCGGGAACTGGGGTTCATAGGCCTCTTCATCCCCGAAGAGTATGGCGGTCCCGGCTTCGGTTTCTTGGAGCAGGCCCTGGTGCTGGAGGAGTTCTGGCGGGTGGACCCTGGGATCAGCCAGGAGCTGTGTTCTATCACTTTTGGGGCTGAGGAGCTCCTTCTCTATGGAACGGAAGAGCAAAAGAAAAAATACCTCCCTCCTCTCTTTGAGGGAGACGCCATCATGGGCTTTGCCATTACGGAGCCGGATGCCGGCAGCGACACAGCTTCCGCCTCCACAAGCGCCGTCAAGGACGGCAATGAGTATGTGATCAACGGCACCAAGGCCATGATCGGAAATGGCACTGTGGGCACCTTCCTGCTGGTCTACTGCCTCACTAACCCCGAGGAGAAGTCCAAGACCGGACGCCATAGCATCATCATCGTGGAGACGGATCGAAAGGGCTATGACGCCGACAGGATGGAAGGCAAGATGGGGCTCCGCTGTTCGGACACGGCCATGGTCTACTTCAATGATGTTCGGGTGCCCCAGGAGAATCTTTTGGGGAAAGAAGGAAACGGTTTCATTCAGTTGATGCACTTCTTTGATCGTTCCCGAGCCTATGTTTCTGCTCATGGACTTGGCCTTGCCCAGGGCGCTCTGGATATGGCGATTGCCCACGCGAAGAAAAGAACGCAATTTGGCAGGCCGATTGGCTCATTTCAAGCGACTCAGTTCAAGATCGCGGACATGGCCACCAAGGTGGAGTGCGCCCGAAACATGTGCTACAAGGCGGCCTGGCTGTTGGACCAAGGGAGAGCGAACCCCACCTTGACCGCTATGGCCAAGATGTACGCTTGTCATGTTGCCGTAGAGGTGGTGGACGAGGCCCTCCAGATCCACGGCGGCTATGGCTACTTCAATGATCAGGCCATAGAAAGATTTTACCGTGCGGCCAAGGTACTGGAAATCTATGAAGGTACGAAGGAAGTTGAGAAAATCGTGATTGGCAGGGAAATTCTCGGAAAATTCAAATAGGGCTTGTCATGGAAAAATATGACGAACTGGTCGTAAGCGCCTTTGAAAGAGCCTGCGAGAAGTACCCGGATAGAACAGCCATTGTCTATTTGGGTGAGGGATTTTCTTATAGGAAAATAAAGGATCTCATTGATCGGTTTGCAACAGGTCTTTACGATCTGGGAGTCCGCGACAATGACAAGGTCATGCTCTATATTCCCAACTGCCCGCAATTTCTGATCGGCTATTTCGGGGCCCAGCAGATTGGGGCGATCCCCGTGCCCGTTTCCCCTATCTATACGCCATACGAGATGCGTTATCTCATCGATGACTCTGAGTCTGAAACCGTGCTGTGCCAAGATACGAATTTTCGATACATTCAGGAGGTCCTCCCCGACACGTGCATGAAGAGGGTGATTGTCACCAATATTGTGGACTTGCTTCCACTGTACAAACGCGTGTTCGGTGCTTTGTTCGACAAGGTGCCCAATGGTGTCATCGAGAAAGGGGATCAAATCACGACTTTCAAGTCTCTTCTGAAATATCCACCTGAGCCACCGAAGGTTCAGATCAACCCAAGGGATCATCTGAGCTATATCCTCTATACGGGCGGAACAACCGGGTTTCCCAAGGGTTGCATCGCCACCCATACAGGCATGGTTTCTTTCATAGATGAAATCAGGGCGGTCGGGGAAGGCTTCATCCGTGATGGTGAAGAAGTATTCATTATGGTGAACCCTCTTTTCCACCAAATGGCGCAGGGTGTCATCCTGGGGATGGTCTTGACCAAGGGAAACACGGCCGTGCTCATGCCCATCCCGGTTGTGGACGCTATTCTGCAGGCTATCCAGAAGTACAAAGGCACGCTTTTTCTCGGTGCACCCACGCTTTATCGCATGATTCTTGAAAATGACCGGCTGGACTTCTTTGACTTAAGCTCCCTGAGATACTGTTGGAGTGGTGGCGATGTCCTTCCCTTGGAGGTATACAATCGGTGGAAAGAGAAATTCCACGTACCCATACACCAAGTTTATGGTGCAACGGAAGTCGGCTTTACTGCGATGAGCCCCCTTGATCGAGAGCCGGTGCCGGGAAGCATCGGCCGGCCCCTGCCCTCCAGGGACAATATGATCGTTGATCCGGATACGCTCCAGCCGGTTGAACTCGGCTCATCCGGGGAGTTGCTTATCAGCTCAGAATACATCTCCACGAGCTATTGGAAAAAACCGGAGGAAACGGCCGCTTCTTATGTCGAGATCGATGGTAAGGTCTGGTACCGAATGAATGACTATGTACGCATGGACGAGGACGGACAGCTTTATTACGTAGACCGGAGCGCCGACATTATCAAATACAAGGCCTATCGGGTTTCCTGTTCCGAAATCGAAGCGGCGCTACAAGACCATCCAGCTGTCATAGGGGCCTGCGTCGTGGGCGTTCCAGATCCCAGCGTGGGAGAACGGATCAAAGCCATTGTGGTCCTGAAGGAGGATGTAAGAGGGGTGAGTGGATCGGAGCTCACCAAGTGGTGCAAGGACAGATTGGCACCCTACAAGATCCCCCAGTATATTGAGTTCAGGGATATGCTTCCCAAATCAAAGGTAGGGAAGCTGCTGAGGAGAGAGGTCAGAACGGAGGAGCGAAGAAGAATAGAAAAGGAAAAGACACCCGTTCGAGTTTAGACCAAGCCACAACACGCCTTTCCATCATCTTGACGCCTGATGCCGATTGACCTATACTAATAACCTAGCTGAGCTTCGGCTCAAACCGACGGATTGGCGACACAAATATGCGATGCTTGATGCCGAGCGATGCTGGATGCTGGATTCTGGATAAATCAAAAAGCAATTCCTTTTTTGAATCCAGTATCCCCGCCTGCCATGCGAGCTGCTCGGTTGCCACGGCGGCAGCTGAGCGAATGGCACAGAAGCAATGATTTTTGCCCTAAATGAACCAAGGCACGAGCGGGCAGGGATTGACCAGCATCCAGTATGTGTTTGCCCTTGGCACCTCAATATATCGAAAGAAAAGAAGTGACCATCAGGGTCTGTTTTAGCCTTGGGGGTCACTTTTTGGTTCTTAAAAATAAGTGAAGGCATTTAGGCGTTGGCTCTATTAAGCAAACGGACGATTTTTCCACTCATTATTCCCGCTATCCTCATCATTGTCTCAGCCCTTATTGTCTGGAAATGGCCGGAACTTGTGAAACAGATCAGGGGAATGGGCGAGTTGAAAGCGCTTCTCCTGATTCTGCCTTTCCTCCCCTACGCATTTTTTGTTGTGGCGATTATTCTGGGATGGCGGTTTAGCCATGCAGGGATGATCCTGACCGCAGTGGTTCTCGGCCTTTCGTATTTTACGCTGTCCACCGGCGGCGCGCCGGAAGGGACTGATCAGGTGAGCCTTGGCCAAGCGTCACGGGTTTTGCTTCCTCTGAATCTGGGGTTCTTTGCCACGCTCACAAGACGGCGCCTGCTAACATCCGTAGGGCTTTGTTGCATTGTCTTGGTTGGGTTTCAGGTCTTCGGGCTCCTTCTACTCTTTCCCACAGCCGATTCACTGCTCCCTCAGCCAGACCAAGGTGCTCAGGGAGGATGGTCGCACCTTTCCCGAATTCTTACAGGCTGTTCCATAACGCTCGAGACTCTTCTTAACAAAGAGACCTATTTCGGAACCAAGAACATGTTTGCATTGGCGATCTTGGCTTTCTCAGGAGCCCTGGTATTTTTGCTTGTGCGGTTCATCAAGAGTCGGGACACTTTATCAGCCGGGTTTCTAGGTGCCCTGGTAGCCGCCTTTCTGGGGTTTTCACGGAATTATCTCCCACCTTCCCCCATGGTCTATTTCTCGGCTGCCGGCCTTATCCTCATTATTTCTGCCATGGAGACCTCCTTTTCCATGGCCTACACAGACGAGCTTACGGGTTTACCGGGACGTAGACGTCTTAATGAGACCTTGGTCAATCTGGGCCGAAGATATGCCATTGCCATGATCGACGTGGACCACTTCAAGAAGTTCAATGATAAATACGGTCACAAGACAGGTGATCAAGTCCTTAAGATGATTGCCTCAAAACTGAAAGAGATCACAGGAGGTGCAAAAGTTTTTCGTTACGGCGGGGAGGAGTTTGCAGCAATCTTCCCTGGAAAAGGGGTTGAAGAGGCCATACCGCATTTGGATGTCTACCGGAAGATCGTTGAGTCCACCCCTTTTGTGATTCGAGGTAAGAAGAGGGGAAAAGGGTCAGTCGAAAACCGTGGAAAGGGAGCGTCAAGGGGCCAGCAGAATGCGAAGGTGACGGTAAGCATTGGCGTTGCCGCACCCGGCAAAGCCCACAGCGCGCCGGAAGACGTTTTGAAAGCAGCCGATAAGACCCTTTACAAAGCGAAAAAGGCGGGTCGGAATCGTGTCGAGAGCTGAGCCCCGAACTGATCGATACCGCTCAATTGAGGGCTCTGTTGGTGGTTGCCCATTGTGAATTGTAGTGATTTTTGCCGGTGTTTTGTTCCTATCTGAGGTGAGACGTCGTCATGTCGTCCGCATCGAGCGGGCACCAACACTGTTTCTTGACAGAATGGCCAAAGTGGCCTATACTATTTATATTTCAGGGAAAGGGCAAACCCGCCGAAAGGCGGTGGCGCAAAGCTACGGGTCTACAGCCTAGGGGCCATGATCGCCGGGCTGCCGAAAGTGATGTAAACAACGCCTTTGGGTGACCACTCCCGGGGCGTTTTCTTTCCCTGTGAACCGGTCATGGATTGAGACTCTTTTCAGGCAGGATGCAAAAAATAGAGCACAGCGCAGCAACTTTTAGAGGGGGGTTTAGGCTATGTCTTCCGTAGCGGGAATGAAGAGAAATGGGTTTCCCTCCGGGCTGATTCAGCTTCACGAGCGCGTGATGCAGGATATGATCGTGTATTTTGAAAAGGGAAAGGTGGCGCGAAAGAAGACCAAAGAGGCCCGGAAAGCTGTCAAACAAGCACTCAAGGTGGCGAAGAAAAAGAAAATCAACCCTGGTGTCAAGATCAATCAGGCCCGCGAGGCACTCGACGGACTCCTCGAAGAGGTTGAATACACCCGCAAGGTGCTCAGAGCCACGGCCTATGAGATGGACGAGGCCATCAAGCGGATCGAGGAAGAACGGGTTGGAGAGGTTCTGGCTCTGATTGACCGTGCTCGCGAACGTTTCAGGGACAAAGAGATTGAAAAAGCGATGGATCTCCTCAAACAATCCCAAGCCAAGATGGAGACAAAAATCCTTGAAAGAACCCGGACGGCCCTTCTTGGCGGCATTAACAGCGACGTGAAGAATCTCAAATACGAACTCAAGGAAAGAAAGAGCGGTAAAGCGTCAAAAGAATAGAGATGTTGTAGACATCTATCTCTGGTGGAATCTCGGAACGATTTCACCCAAACCTCGATGCTCCCCACTCCCCAGTCGGCTGTGCCCCTCAGCGCCCTTTCTCAAATCCAAATAAATCACCCCGCTGCTTGCGGCGGGGCAACTTATTTTGTAGGGTAAGAAGCTGTCCGGATTTAGTGCTTGAGTTTTTTGTTAAGACGGGGTAAGTGTGAAATTTAGCAAGAGCTGTTTCTTAGGGACATCCTATATGATGGCATATGAAGGTAATTAAAACCGGTTATTCCTGTTGGCTCTAAACTGGTCTCGTGTCCCAGAAATTCCTATGATAATTCCCAAAGGGGGAATGGCCAAAATTGGGCTCTAGGGGCTGTCGGGAGGTGGTCGTCCAGCCCGCAACCATACCTCCCATGCCTTTGGAACGGCCCCCTGTCCCTAATATCTGTCGCTGGGCAGCCCCAGAAGATAGTCTATCAAACGCCCCATATCTCCTGGGCCTGCACGTTGCACCTATTGAAATGATGGGGGCGTCCAACAAGCTTCGCGGGAATTTGGGTTGCGGGTCTGTAAGACCACCTCCCGACGGCCCTTCGAGCAAGCAAGAATTCGTTCAAGTTATTTCTGGGACGTGATATGAATAACCCGTGACCACGAACAAAACCAATTACTCCCAATCGGGGTGTGTCTCGATTCGGATGGGGGGCGGAGGTTATCGGACATGGGCAAGCGTACAATCATGATTTTCGCTTTTGTGGGGATTTTGTTCGGCTTTTCACTGGTCTATCTCCCAAAGTGGCAAATCCATGATTTGGGAATTCAAGATGCAAAAGATAGAATGACCCTTGAAAACGAGCTGAGAGGGGGCTTGACACACATCCTGGGATGGGCCCTCGTCGCCCTCGGGCTTTACTATGTTGTGCGGCGTGTTGTTGCTGCTGAGAAGGCTGGTGAGGTTTCAAGACAAGGCCAGATCACAGAACGCTTTACCAGGGCGATAAGCCAGTTGGGCGCTATTCGTCCAAACGGACAGAAAAGGCTTGAAATCCGAGTAGGAGGGATCTATGGCCTCGAAGGAATAGCGAGAGAATCGGCAGAGTACTATTGGCCGGTTATGGAAATCCTAACGGCCTACGTTCGGGAAAACGCGCCATGGCAGATCCCGGTAAGTGAATCAAAAGAAAAGCTCAAGGTCGTGGGCGAGCAAACGAAAATGGATCCTCTGTCCGAAGTGACACCAAAGGTCCCTGCCGACATACAAGCCGTCCTCAGCGTTTTAGGAAGAAGGGCTCTGAGCTACCGTGATGGTGAAGAAAACAGGCTTAATTTGGCGCAAACAAATCTTCAGCGGGCATCACTTGGGAATGCCAATCTGGAGGGAGCCCTGCTGTTAAGAGCCAATTTTCAAAAAGCGATTTTGACCAAAGCCAAGCTGGAAAGCGCTTTGATCGACGAATCTCAGCTTCAAGAGGCCAATCTGAACTACGCCAACCTCCAGAGAACGTCTCTCAAGAGAGCGAACCTCCAGAGGGCGTCCCTCATGGGAGCGAACCTTCAGCACGCGAGACTTTCGGGGACCACCCTTCAGGGAGCAGATCTCAGGGGGATTGACTTGAGGGGTGCTGATCTTGAGGAAACAAATCTTGAGGGAGCAAACCTCCAGAAGGCGAAATTGAAGGGCGCGATTCTTCGGGGAGCCAACCTTCTAGGGGCCAACCTCGAAGGCGCTGACCTTGAAGGAGCGGATCTCAGAGTAGCTGACTTGAGGGAAGCCAGACTCCAGGACGCGAGTCTCTGGAAAGCCTTGCTCCAAGGGTCTAATCTTCTGGGCGCATCTCTAGAAGGGGCGAATCTTAAGGGCGCTGATCTCAGGGTAGCGGATTTGAGGGAAGCCTTCTTGCAAGAAGCGAATTTGGAAAGGGCGAACCTTGAGAGGGCCAATCTCAAAAATGCACATCTTGAGGGAGCAAACTTAAAGAAAGCCAAAGGCGTACCTGCAGCCCAGTTGTCCAAAGCAGAGACCCTTTACGCCGTGAAGCTCGAGTCCCAGCTCAAAAAGAAAATAAGAGAAGACTACCCGCACCTTCTGGAAAAACCATAGTCCCTGCCTTTGTAAGAGGATGCTCGAACTCACGACTGAGAATTCGGTGGCCTCGGCGCTTTGTGTTTTGAGGTCCGCGATAGCAGCGGTCGGCTTGCCTTAGTGCAACGCGCTGCACCCCCAAGGATTCCCCACCTGCATTATCTTGCCCATCAGGCTGAAAACATCTTTTAGCGTGAAGCGACCTTTCACTGCCTAGCAGACATGGCCGGTTGTCGTCGGAAGCAGGGTTCTCAAAACAGGTTTGGGTGTAGGTCCTTTTTGACGACGACTTTCCCAGAATTTAACATATGTTAATCTTAGCTTAACACTTAGGGTGCGATAAGCAAATAGGACTGAAGAAATCTCTGTGAGGCGAGAATTATAGTGGTTCATTTTCAGACACTTAATGGATGACGTGTTCTTCCCTCCCTTTTGGCACAAAATCTGCTCAACAAAATAGTGGTACATATATCAAGCCTAATTTAATCAAAAGGGGAGGTTATCATGAAAGATCAGAAAGAACTGAAAGTGGAAGATTACACCTATCTATTTAGGCACACGCCAAGCCGCCCAATAAAATACATCGTGGATCAAGAGGGCTATGGGTGGCTCTGCGACAAAAGGGTTAGCCGTAAACGGGACTTCAGAGAGCAAGGCTGTTGGCGGTGTGACGAAATGGCCTTTCCAGATGGGGGGAGGTAATGTGCAAGAAACCTGGGTTCGCCCCGGCCTAAGTGATGTTTGACATCGCCAAGAAGAGAAAAGGCAAAACCTAAAGAAACATGGCGGGAGAGCCTCATCGCCATGTGCAGGGTGGACTGGTGGCCCGCAGCATGCCCTGTTCTTTGGTGGCAAGGTTTTGAGAATGAGCAGTGTAGAGAGGAGAGGTGTCATGGCTCTGAATTTTAGAATTATTGTTCATCAAAGCGATGACAATCTTCATCTGAGGTTAGAGGGCGATTTCGACAGCAGTGCGGCACAGGAATTACTCAGTGCCCTTCAAAAACGTTGTCGCTTTGCCTCGAGGGCTTTCATCCACACGAACGGTCTAACGCACATTGACCCGTTTGGATTGTCCATGTTCCGCAGTCACCTTGATGGGCTGAAAGGCAGCAAGAAATGTTGGCCCTTGGATTTTACGGGAGATCATGCTGAAAAGCTGGCGCCCGAGGGGAGCCAATTGCATTGATCTAGGAAGCCTTCTCAGTGTGAACCGGGATATCGTTCTTTTTCCGACATAGCTGTTGTGGCATGCGGCACATTAAGAATGGAGCTGAGGCATTTAGGGGAGAGCGGATTTCTAGACGCCCGCCATTATGTGTTCAAAGGGTGGGACAGGGGCCTAGCCAACGAGAACTTCCCTCGACACACGGGCGGGGCGATTGTTCTTGACGGCATCGGCTATGTCGACGGGTATATGGCGGAGCATCCTGAGGAATTCCTGGAGTATTCGGACTGGATGGGGATTCCGATCCAGCCCTATGCCATTACCCTGGATAGAATCAAAGCGCTGCTTTCAGCACAGGCTCCTTTGCTGGAAGGCTCAGGCTCTGGGAAGGCTTCACTCTCATGAGAAGTGGACATGGATCTGATATACCGACCTCCGGCCTTGCATGTTGATTCAGGCGCCCCAGGAGGGCGAGGGCAACCACAGATGGTGAAAAAGGGATCAAAAGACAAAACAAGAGAGAAGGCCGATGACAGCAGGTCCGCCTCAAAAGCCGGTTTTTGCCAGCAAGAATCTCACAAAGCTGGCTTGCTCAAGAGATGTCTTATTTGGATAGCCAGAGGCGCTGATGCGTCAGGGAAAAAGTGGTGTCCCACGTGAAGAATCAGGCATTAGTAATCCCCCAGTTGGGCAGGATCAAGCCGACGCAGCCGCAACACAGACTCTCAAGGAGACCGGCGGGTGGCCCAATGGTTGCGAATTCTCGATGGTGTGATCAGGAAAGCATGAAAGGGAGAAAGCAAGAAGAAGAAGGGGGGCAATGTCATTGGCAGCAAGAATCACAGGCGGGGCCGAAAGCCCTCTGACAGCCTTCTATGGCAAGCTCTTAGGCATTGCATCTTAACAGGCTGTATCAACGACGGCATTGACGGCCTCTTCGATCCCCAACTTGCCGGTGTTCAACACAAGATCATAATTGAGAGGGTCGGCTATATTGGTATGAAAATACGTATGGATAAATGATCTGCGGTTCGACTCTGTTCTTAGTACCCACCGTCTTGCCTCGCTTACAGTAACACCGAAATCCCGGGCTACATTAAAGACCCTCGTCTCAAAGGGGGCGACAATCCGAATTCTTAGCTTGTCGTTTGGGGGGAGGATAAAATTGGCCCCTCGGCCTACGATGACAGCGCGGCCATGCTTTCCTATCGCGCCTATGATTTTCATGAGATGCCTGAGATATTGATCAGGCCAGAGGTGCTTTTCAAAGATCAGGGTGGAAATCCAATCCTGCATAACGGAGAGGGCCCTTTCATCCAAGGTCTCTATCAACCTTGTACTCATTTGTGCACTCAAAACCATCTGATCGATAATTTCGCGGTCAAAGAGATCAAGCCCTAGTCGCTCCGCGATCCCTTTGGCAACGAGGGTTCCTCGGCTTCCCGGTTCCCTGCAAATGGTTATGACCGGTAAAGCGTTCTTCTTTGCCCTTTCCTGGGCCCGCTCCATTTCCCATTTTCTCACCTGATCGTCTATGATCCTCTCAAGGGTTTTACTTGTCATATTACCTCCTTCTTTCAGAGCGCTGTGCCTCTATTTGGAGTTTCTTTTTTGTTGCGGCCCTTTGGAAGGCTGCCCATGAAAAGGTGGGTAAGAAAAGAAACCACCTTATTCACGCTCTTTTGAGATGTCATTTGTGGGAGCTAGGGGTGACCTTCCTAAGGTCCGGTAGACACATGCGTCGATAAAAGGCGTTCCAGTTTTGACAGCAGGTTTTCCAAGTGGACTGTTTACAAAGAGATCGTTGTACTCTTGCAAGCCAGCTCGAACATTTTGGCGGCTGGTGCGATATAAAACCCCTCCATGAGATCGTTCTCGGTGATCTGCCTTGTCTGGGCGCAGGGGCCGCACACATAGATGGGCACTTCGAATTCTTGGAGATAGACGATAATATCATCCGCCACATCACCGCTAGGAGCCCTCAGATTGTCCGTCACTCCTTTCTTGGATAGGTAGACAGCTTCGTCTAAAAGAAAAACAGCCACCCTTTTACCCATTTTGTGGGCCACGTGGGCCAAATGAAATCCCCTCACGGACCTGTTGGGATTATTGGTTCCGCAGGAAATAATAACCAGGACGCTATTTTCTCTCGGATCTTCTTTGTTGGCAGCCAACTCCATCTTTGCCTAGCCCTTCTTTTGCACATTGCTGTGGGCCTTTTATTCTACAGGCATGGTCAGCTCGAGCATCCTCTCCTTTGTGTAGCCGATGATCTCCCAGGCTTCCTTGAAAACCGGTTTTCCCTCATTATCAAAGGGATCAATGAGAACTTTCCTGTTGAAAAAAGGAGATGGCCTTGCATGACACTCATCGCATCCTTTGGACCCCAGAGCCGCGTTTCCTCCAACAACATTGTGACTGAGATCAAAAGGCTCGCAGCATCCGAATCCACCGTCGTGCTTGGGCATAGGAGCATGATGTAATTCATCGAACCTAAGGTAGTAGATCATGCCCCCCTTCACAAGAACGGGCGTATGGTAAACCACACGACACCCAAACCGGTCTCTGGCTTCGGATAGGGCCTTGAGGTAGGTCTTTATTTCTTCGGTCGTGTTGACTTCACTTGATCCGTCCAGCGCCTCAAGCAGTGTATAGTTGGTGATAGAAAAGTTGTTCTTGGCTTCGGCACCGGTGAAATCCCTGATCCGCCAGAGAATAATGGGGATAACACGATGGGAAACCTGGTCCCAGTCCCCCCACCAGATGACCTGCATGGGATTAACCGGCTTGATCTTCCCGTTGAATTTTACGAAGCCCGGGCACCAAGTGTTCTCCGGAGCGTCTTTACAGGTTTGCCGCGCATCTAGAGGGTTGTTAGTCAGGAACTTTTGCGCCGGATATCGAATGCTTTTTCCTGTTGTCGCATTGTCAATCACACAGGTCGCTGTATTGACCTTGTAAGGGATATGGCACGCTTCACAATACATTTTGTTGATATGCAAATCCGGAAAATCGTGGTTAGGCGTTGGAGCCCGGCTGGCTGCCCCATTCCCATGGCAATCTGCGCAGCCCTTCATGCCGCCATCAATATCGTCCCTTACAGAACCAAGCAGGATGTCACCTTTTGCAATTTCATGATTTTCTCCGCTTGTATGGCAGTCACTGCAAGACAGCCCTTTGGCTTTGTGAACATCCGAGTTTGCATTCCAACATTTGCCTCTCTTGACGGTGTCGGGCCTGTCATGACAATTGCAACAGTTTTGGTCCGGAACCTCCCTGGTTATGGATTCTCCCAGGTTTGCAGGATCAGCGATTTCCGTCTTGCTGTAGTCCAAGCGAAAAGAGATCGCCCTTGCCGCGGTTGAGGAAGGTGTCGGTTCCGGATTTTCGAGTTTTCGAAACCAGCCGGCGCCTATGGTCGGGGCTTCATAGAAAAACCCTGCCCTGATCGCTTGAGCCCTTGCCTCCCAATTGTATCCTTCCAGGTGACAGATCAGACAGTCGGCTTCGAGAACACCGCTGTTCGCCCAATCTGAATGATAATAGTCACCGTCAAGATAGTTGTCCCCCATAGGCATGATGTCGTGCTCAGGGTCTTTTGCAAAGGTGTCGTAACGATGTCCTTTGCGGTCATACTCGCAACCGCCTCCTCCTGGATGGCATTCACCACACATTTTTACCCACGTATAGGATCCCTTGTCGATGTCGCAGCGCCGCATATTCACTTTCCTGGCCAACTGGCTGGAATCCGAGGAAGGCGGTCACCATTTGCCATACATTCCATGTGAGATTAGCCACGGGATCCTGGAGTCCATGTCATCACTCACAATGAGTTCCCCTTTGACATCGGTTCGGCCTTGCTGGAAATGATAGGCATTGGTTATTGCGTCGTAATAGTGGCATTCGCCACAAGTATTTTTCGGACTGTAAGGGACATTGCTTTTTGGAAGGATTTCGTTTCCATCGTAGTCCAGTAAGAATACTTCTGGATGGTCACACTTCTCTGCACTAACGGAAACAGTGGATACAGAAAGGAGTAAAATGAGGCATAACGGGTAAATGAAAATCCTCTTGGTCATTTCAAGTCGCCTCCTTTTGAGTGGCATCTTTTCGCATGCTTTTGTCCGCACGGCTTCCTCAACGCATGTACTGAAACCACACCGGTGCGATCTCCGTCACTCAAAGAATTTTTTTTCAAGGCCCCTCTTCTGCTTGAAAGGCCCTTTCAATCGGCTGGCGCTGAAGGGGCGATCACGAACCCTAACGACCGCCTGTGGGAAAGGCCATTTCATCACATCGCCAACAGCCCTGCTCTCTCAGATCTCTGTTGGCGTCAACGCGCTTGTCGCAGAGCCAGCCGAAGCCGTCTTCGTCCTTGAAGTACTTCAAGGGCCTTGTGGGTATGTGATCAAAAAGATCGGTGTAATCCTCTACGATCACTTTTCTTTTGCCCTCCATGGTTATCTCCTGTTCAATTTAAGATTTACATTTTCCACTTTTACAAAAAAGCATCATTCGTGCCAGAAATCCATCTGTGCGCAGGAAACCGCTTTTACAAATTAACCTCTTGATAATAAATGGTTTTTCGTAAGAACATCCTAAAGTTGGAGGCCGCTTCAGATTTCAGCTTGCATCCTAGGTGTCAAAATGTTAATTAACAAATGTTAAGTATCCCTGAGGGAGACGTCATGGTTGAGAAAGAGTTGGCAGGCTATTGGGAAACGGTCTTTGATACGATAAAAGAGGGGCTCATGATTGTGGATCGGGAGGGAACCATTGTTTCCGCCAATCAGGCCCTTGAAGATCTCACAGGATATGGCGAGGAGGATTTGATTGGGAGCCCGTGCTCAGCATTGTTATGCGATATCTGTGAGATCGCCCGCGACCGCGACGGGGACCATTGGTGCATTTTGTTCAGAACCGGCAGCCTCAAAATGCGCAGGTGCACATTGACGAGGAGAGACGGAAGCCGTATTCAAGTACTCAAAAATGCCTCTCTTCTTAGGAATAGGGAGGGTGAGGTGATCGGCGCGGTAGAGACGCTGACGGACATATCAGAGATCATTGAAAAGGAAAACCACATCGAAGCCTTGCAACGGGAACTTCATTCAGAGGACGGCTTTCGCGGCATGCTCGGTTCTTCAACCTCCATGCAGAACGTGTTTCACCTGATCACCAATGCGACCCATTCGGATGCCCCTGTGATTATTTTCGGAGAAAGCGGAACAGGGAAGGAACTGGTTGCTAGGGCTGTTCATGAGATGGGTGCTCGCAGAAGAAAACCTTTTGTAAAGGTCAATTGTGCCGCTTTGAATGAATCCCTGCTCGAGACCGAACTGTTTGGACATGTCAAAGGGGCCTTCACCGGTGCGTATAAGGCAAGAAAGGGAAGGTTTGAAGCCGCTCGAGGGGGCGACATTTTTCTGGATGAAATCGGAGACCTGCCCCTCAGCACACAGGTGAAGTTGCTTAGGGTGCTGGAAGAAAAGGTGGTTGAACGGGTGGGAGAAAACAAGCCCATCTATATTGACGTAAGGATTATTTCAGCCACCAATAAAGACTTAAATCGGCTCGTAGAAAAAGGGCTTTTCAGGGAGGATCTCTTTTACCGGATCAATGTGATACCGATCACTGTTCCGCCCCTGAGGGACAGGGTGGAAGACATTCCTTTGCTTGTCGAGTTTTTTTTCAGAAGAATTCAAATGAAAGATGGAAAGAACATCCAAGGCATTTCCAACGAAGTCATGTCCATACTGGTCGATTACCACTGGCCCGGGAATGTGAGGGAGCTGAAAGGTGCCCTAGAGTATGCCTTTATCTCCTGCCATGAAACCACCATCCAGCCTTATCATCTCCCTCCGAATATTCTGAGAGGCACAGAAGCGTTGAGCAGGTCCAAGTCCGTCTTTGCAGACCGGGATGAAATCAAGAAGAGGCAGCTTGTCGATGCCCTCGAAAAAGCCGGTGGCAATCAATCGGAAGCAGCCCGGATTCTGGGGGTTTCGAGGGTGACGGTCTGGAACCAGATGAAAAAATTCAACATACGTCTCAAGCGAAAGATAGGATCCTAGGAGCAAGCTGCTTTCATTTCCGTCACCATTGGAAGAGGACTCCCTTCCCCGTGTAAATAAGGAAATGCCTCCGTTCAAGCTTTTGGGATTGTCAGATTCTTCAGCACGGCATCTGTGAATTGCTGGGTCTCAGCCTGTCCCCCAAGATCCGGTGTTAGAACCTTGCCTTCTCCTGTCACGGTCTCAATAGCCTTCATCAGGGCCTGTGATGCCTCTTTCTCTTCCAGGAATTCCAGCATCATGACGACCGACCATAATGTCGCAATGGGATTCGCGATGCCCTTCCCGGCAATATCAGGGGCTGAACCATGGACCGGTTCAAACATGGATGGAAATTCTCTTTCCGGATTGAGGTTTGCTGAAGGCGCTATCCCGACTCCGCCGGCTACAGCGGGGCCAAGGTCTGAGAGAATGTCTCCGAAAAGATTGCTGGCCACAACCACATCAAACCAGTCCGGATGCTGCACAAAGTGAGCGGAAAGGATGTCGATGTGATATTGATCGGCGGTTACATCATGGAAGTCTCTTGAAACAGCAGCAAAACATTCGTCCCAGAATGGCATGGTGTGAATGATTCCATTCGACTTGGTGGCTGACGTGACGTGTTTTTTGGGTCTGATTCTAGCCAACTCGAAGGCGTACCGCATGACGCGGTCCACTCCTCGACGGGTAAAGACCGCTTCCTGGATGGCCATCTCTCGTTCCGTACCCTGAAAGAGGCGCCCACCGATCTCCGAATATTCTCCTTCGTTGTTTTCTCGAACCACGCAGAAGTTGATGTCTTCTGGGGTTCGATTAGCCAGGGGTGAACGGATGCCGGGCAAAAGTCTCACCGGGCGTAAATTGACGTATTGCTGAAATTGGCGACGGATGGGAATGAGCAAGCCCCAGAGGGATACATGGTCGGGAACGCCGGGGTCCCCTACGGCACCCAGCAAGATAGCGTCGAATGGGCTTAGCTGTGCAATGCCGTTTTCAGGCATCATAGTCCCGTGCTCCAAGTAGTATTGGCACGAGTAGGGAAACTCCGTGAACTGAACTTTGAATCCGTAGTGTTCAGCCAACGCCTCTATAACCCGAATGCCCTCGGGGACGACCTCCTTGCCGATACCATCCCCTGGAATAACCGCGATTTGAAATTCTTTCATAGATACCCTGTTGTTTAGCATGATTCACCCCAAGCTTTCCCAATCTGGCCCTAGTTGATACCTGCCTATTTCCCCTAAATCATTTTTCTCGTCATGCCGCTGCGGCTAATCAATTCTGAGGAGTCATGGACTCGCCCACATCGAATGTGAGGTATGTCAGCAAGCTTGCGAAATCAATCGAACTATCGTTTTTCCGGCACATCGAGAACGCGGAGTCGATGACCTGTTATTGAGGAGAGCAAAATATTGTTTGCATTTCCACGGGTCATGGGGCTTTTCTTACGTTCCGAGGCTCCCGGCCTGGTCTTTTAAGTGACTTATCCATGGGGGAGTTTTGCCCCCTCCGCATTCTCCGCCTACGGCGG
>Ga0209427_10001971_pt1 | contig 23921 bp, 20 predicted proteins | sample DeeMarSWOR136_30_FD_187465 | JGI IMG/M metagenome (GOLD analysis project Ga0209427, IMG submission 187465) | Marine sediment microbial communities from White Oak River estuary, North Carolina - WOR-1-36_30 (SPAdes) (version 2) | ecosystem: Environmental > Aquatic > Marine > Intertidal zone >...
TTGAGTCTTCAAGGATTTGTCTATGGCAGCCAGGGTGAATGATTTGGATTGTACTGCGCTCGAATGTATCCATCCTTCGACTCCTTTGGATGTCTTCACCTTGAACCAGCCTGCCTGAGCAGAAATCTGGGTGATAGTCTCTCCTGCCACTAGTGTGGCCACTGCAGGAGAATAAAATTTAGGTTCTTTCCTCACAGAAGTGGTCTGGACCTTAACGATCAGGTTCTCAGCAAGGAGTACAGCCACAAAAAGAATAGCAACCCCGATCAGGATTCCTTTCAAACGAGAGGACTTATTCATAGGCACCTCCTTATTGCAGTATATTTATTACTCATATTTATATTAGAATTATTACTATAAACTATACATACTCTGCTCATTTTATCCCTTTCCTGCTCCCTGCAAATCCTGTATATGGATGAGCTTATCCCTGACAAGACAATTCCTCTTAATCGGCTTATCGTTCTTAATAGCGATGTGAAGGGCCTTGTATGATCCAACAATCACACATAATTTCTTCGCTCTGGTCAGAGCAGTGTAGAAAAGATTTCTCTGCAGCATGATGAAATGCTGAGTCAGAAGGGGCATCACCACAGCCTGATATTCACTCCCTTGAGACTTATGGACAGAGATGGCATAGGCAAGTGTGATTTCGTTCATTTCCTCCCGATCATATTTGATCACCCGGCCATCGTAGTCCACATACAACCTGTAATTTCTCTTGTCAATATCCACAACAACACCTATATCTCCGTTAAATACCTCTTTTTCATAATTGTTTCGTACCTGCATCACCTTATCATGGATTCTTATCTCCCGGGTTCCGAGTCTGAGGCTCTCACTGAACTTATTGAGTCTTTTCTGAAGCTCAGCATTCAGATTATCCACACCGATAATTCCACGATACATGGGACTGATCACCTGAATGTGAGGGGAAAGCGCTTTGATTCCGAGTTTATTAGGTATACTGTATCCACAGAGTTTCATGATGGTGCTGAACGCCTTCTGTACATTCTCTTGGCGGACAAAGAAAAAATCTGCCTCTGTACTCCCCTTTGGCGGGTAGATCAAGGATTTTCCCTGATTGATGAGGTGTGCATTCTGTACGATCAGGCTGTCCTTTTCCTGACGAAAGATCTCGTTGAGAATAACGACTTCGACCCTCTGGGACTCGATGATATCCCTAAGAAGACATCCCGGGCCTACAGAAGGGAGCTGGTCTTTGTCTCCGACGAGGACCAGGCGCATCCACTCAGGAACAGCTTTCAAGAGATGGAACATCAGCGGCAAATCTACCATGGAGAACTCATCTATAATCAGAGCATCTCCAACGAGAGGATGCTGTTCTTCCCTACGAAAAGTCCCAGCTTTCGGATTGAACTCCAATGTCCGATGGATGGTTTTGGCATGCTTCCCAGTTGCCTCGGTAAGTCTTTTGGCTGCTCGTCCGGTCGGTGCGGCCAACAGGACCTTTCGTCCCCATTTATGGAAGATATCGACAACAGCCTTGACTATGGTGGTCTTTCCTGTGCCAGGTCCTCCTGTGATAACCAAGATTTTTTTCTGAAAACTCTCTTTGATGGCAAGCTTTTGAGCCTCCGAAAAGCGAAGATCTAAGCTTTTCTCAACATCAGCGATCGCTTCTTCCACATCGAAGGGAGGAGTGAGGATAGGAACCTTTGCCAACTTATGGATGTTCTGCACAACATCCCGCTGGGCCTCGTAATAGAAAGGGAGGTAGATGGCTGAGTCAGAATCGACTCTTTCGCTTCTCACCAACTGAGACTGTTTGAGTGCCTGAATAGCCCGATCGAACTCCTCCTCTTTCTCGAGATCCAATTCCTTGATACAGTTTCTCTTTAAATCCGCCTCGAAAGAAAACACATGTCCTTGCTCATTATCCTTTTCCAAAAGATACCGGATGTAGGCTTTGATCCTCTCGGGGGAATTGGGATCGAGACCCAGCTTCAGAGCAATCTGATCGGCTGTCTTGAATCCGATCCCCCAAATATCATGGCAGGCCTGGTATGGATTGCTCCTCAAGATATGAAAAGACCTGTCTCCGTAGTGTTTATAAATCTTGGTAGCCAATGCGGTTGAAATGTTGTGCTCCTGGAGAAAAATGATCAATTCCCGGATGTCTTCGTGTTCAGCCCAAGATTTTTTTACCTCCCTGAGCTTAACTGGGCCGATTCCCTCCACTTCTTTCAATTTATTCGGGTTCTTAGACAAGATATCCATGGTCTTTTCCCCGAATTTGAGAATGATCGCTCTGGCCAAGACTGGTCCCACTCCTTTGATCAATCCTGACGAGAGAAATTTCTCGATTCCTTTCACAGACGAGGGAAGAACTGGAAGGAAGCTTTCGACTTTGAACTGCTTTCCAAATTTCGGATTGATCTCCCATTGCCCCCTTATCTTCAGCAACTCTCCGGGAGAAAGAGGGGGAAAAGACCCTACCACGGTTATCGATTGACCATCAAGAAGTGAGAATTTGCACACAGTGTATCCTGTATCAGGGCTGTAGAAAACGATGCGTTCGATGGTCCCTTCAAAATGTTTCGATTCTTCTTCCACTGTCTCTGCCTTTATTCTAAAAAGATCCTTACGGGATCGCCCGGATGGGCGGCAAGCCGCTTCTGGGCGGAACCCTCCCTCACCGCTATCTCGATAAGGCCTAAACTCCCAGGAAGAACAAACAGTTCACCCTGGCTGACAAAGGAGTAGCTTGGTTCGAACCTGGCAATATCCCTCTTTCCCACTCGGCAGATCACTCTCTTTTCTCCTGTCTCATCCTTGATACGGCGGAACTCTTCAGTGGGTACATTGGTGATGCAATTTCCGAATTTATCCACATAAAGAATCTGCCCCAGAATCTCTTCTTTTTCGACCCGGGATTTCTGCACATCCATCCTCACATAATCTGAGACACGAGGACCGAATTCAGAAGCGGTTATTCCCTTTGAAAGCCACGCTGCTACTGGGGCCATCTTGTCCCGACCCTCGAAGGTCGAGCTCGGAAGGGGGAGAAAATATTTGGAATTCTTTACTTCTATCAAAGCTTTGGTGTTTTCGGCTTCCAATGCCAAGCTCAGCACTCCATTGTCTGGCGCGACAAACATATAATCTTCGGTCTCGACCAACAGGATTTTTCGCGCCGTCCCGACGGCTGGATCGACTACAGCAAGAAAAATCGACCCCGACGGATAATATCTATACGCAGCGTGTAGAATAAAGCCCCCGGCAAGGACATCGAAGGAAGGCACCTGATGCGTGATATCTACCATCGGGACAGAGGGATTGATCGTGGCTATCACTCCCTTGAGAGAGCCCACAAAAAAATCTTCCTCCCCAAAATCTGTCAGGAGAGCTATCACAGGAGTCTTCATGTCAATTGGGCTGCTTTATGGAATGTTCCTCGTATGAGGATATGTATAATACCGGATTTTCAAGTTTAAACTCCTCTCTGAAAATAGAGCTTACCACAATCCCATCCATATCTTTTCCAATGGGAAGACCCAGATAATGAAGCAGTGTGGGAGCGATATCGATCAACCTCACCTCCTGGATATACTTCCCCCTCAAAATTTCCCTCCCATGAAAGAAGACCACTCCTTCAGGGGCTAACTCATGATAAGCCGATATTTCAGCATTGCCGATTATCCATTCCACGACCCGCTTCCAAAGTGGAAGCGGCTCGATACCATGAGGAGAATACACAATCAAAAGCTCATCTTCCTTCCGGGAGGCCAGATACTTGCCTATGATCTCATCATAAAATTGATAATATTTCTCGATAACAGAACTGTATCTGCTGATCTCATCCTGGTCGATATTTCCAAAAAGGTCTGGGAAAGTGTACTTGTAGAAAATTTTTTCCACCATATTCAGACCGCTCAACATAAAATATACAATTTGGGGCTGGATCTCATTTCTTTCCTGCATGATTTGGGTTTCAAATTCAAAATCGGTGAAAAAGGCATTTTTCACTATATTGAACATCTGACTGGTATCGAGTTTGAGGTCTTTGAAGATGAGGTTGAAACGTGTCTCAGATCTCTGTGATGGGTTGCCGATCAATTGGCCTTGCTGCCAGTCTTTGAGGAGAAAGCTGGTTTGATTATCTTGAAAAATCTTCCAGATATCATCAGACCGCCAAGATGGATCCTGTTCGGACCTCAAAAGCAGGCCGGTCCGCATAATCTGTCCAAAGAATATAAAACGAGGGATCACTTCAAATTCCTGATGAGTTTTAAGGATGCGGTATTTGAACGGAGAAACCTTACGGTGTCGGGAAGGAAACTTGCCAGTATTGAAGGAACTATTGAGGATCAGCGGATCTGTTGGGGAAAAATTCTCCAGCCTCCCCCAGCTTCCCTCCTGGAGCAGCCACGCAAAATTTGGGAGTTTGCCGTCGTTAATCAGTGGAATCATGACATCAAAACTCAATCCTTCCAACCCGATGATAGTGACCTTTTTATCAATTCTTTTAGCCTCTAAATTGGCCACTTTTTCGAATCTTTCGGGAAGAGGATAGGAGAGTCGCTGCTGGAAAACATAATACATGGCTGCGGAGAAAAACAAGAAATACAGGCAGAGAAAGATCACAATTTTCTTATACCTTTGGAAAGCATAAAAGCAGATGAAACCGAGCACTGCAAGAAAGAGCAGGGCAAGGAATTGTCTGTTGAGCAAATCGCGTATTCCCTGATTGAAAAAAGCGAGAAAATAATCATAGTTTGTTTTAAAGATCAACAGGAAAAAGGTGATAACAAGCGAGAAACTCAAGGCCAGAAAAGATGGTGAGACAAAAGCAATCTTAAAGTCCATCCCTAAAATAAACTTCAAAATGAAAAAAAACAGCACAGACAGGAGAGCGATGAGCAATCCATAAGTAATGAAGATAAACAATGACAATTGCCCAAGAAAGAGAAACTGGAACGGGAGGTTGATGTTTAGATTGTAAACAAGCAGGGCAAGAAGAATACTAAAGAACATGCCCGTGAACAGGGAATTTACCAAGGCTTTGAGGAACTTCATCTGATGGAAAATTATCACGAAATGAGCGGCGGGTCAACAGGCAGAAGAGAAACCATGCCCGCTCAATCCTCGAGAGGTATCCTCATCCTCAGTTTTCGTCCTCATATACATATCATATGAAAATATTTGACAAAACCTCCACAAAGCTACAAAAAATTGAAGGAAAACTTAAATAGATTTTGAATGGATAATTATTCGATGACTTTAAGGAGGCGTCCCCATCTTGCCTTAGGAATGAAATTGACGAACTTCCTCAGCCGTTCTCTTAGACTCGTTTTCAGGTAAGCATCGCGTTCGGCTTTGTAAGAGAAATAGATGACCCAAGGCCTTCCTTTGATCAAATGCAATGGCAGACACCCCCAGTAACGGCTATCCTGGCTGTTATCTCGGTTATCTCCCATCACGAAACAATGTCCAGGAGGAACTGTTAAAGGATCATAGTTATCTCTTATGACTTCGTCGTATTGGTAATACTCTGCCTTGCTGTAAACCTGAGAATCGTTATGAACCTTGTATTCTTCTGGAATGGGACTTCCGTTCACATAAACCTGTTTATCTTTGATCTCGACTGTTTCCCCTTCCAAGGCAATGATTCTCTTGACAAAATCTTTATTCAGTTCCCTGGGATACTTGAACACGACTATGTCAAATCTCTGTAAATCCCGGCTGGGAAGCAGGGCCTTCTCAAAGGGAAGAACTGACTCGGTGTAGGCAAATTTGTTGACAAGAAGAAAGTCGCCCACCAGCAAAGTCGGCTCCATAGAACCGGTGGGAATCTGGAAGGCTTGGACAACAAAGGTCATCACGAAAAAAACAAACACAGCCGTCTCCACGATAAGCTCGAAATACTCCCGGAAGACCGTCTTTTCTCGTTTCTTTTTTTCCTTTTTCTCTTTTTTCATGCTACACCAAAAACGAAACACTTAATATAACCAAAAAAAGGAAATTCATCAATATAGTAATTTTGACAGCAGGGAGAAACTGGGGCCATTTCTCCAGATTCTGACGGCCAATCCGAAAGACAAGGAAAGGAAGAGGGAGGGTGATGAGGACAGATAGTGTCCATAACGGCCATCCATCCAAAAAGATCCCGATTAAGACAGTGACAAAGCAAAAAAAAGCCAAGATCAGATAAATCAAAAGACTCGCCCTGTATCCAAAGAGAATCACCCATGTTTTTCTTCCTGTTGCTGCGTCTGCTTCTCTATCTGCAAACTCATTGATCAGGAGCACTAGAGTGGTCAAAATCCCTGAAGGGACTGAGACGATCAAAGGCCAAACGGAAGGGAATGCCTGGGTCTGCACATAATAGGAACCAAGCACCATGAGGGGACCCCATGCCGAGAAAATGGCGATTTCGCCCAATCCTTTGTTGACCAATCGGAGAGGGAATCCATTGTAGCCATAGATCAGGAAGAGAGCAGCCACTCCTATGAACAAGATGATATTTCCTTCAGACACAAAGTTCAGATAAAGACCGATCACCGAACCCAAAACAGCAAAAGTAATCGATACGGTTAACGCCTCTTGCGGCCTCACAAATCCATCGAGAATCATACGGCTTCCTCCAGAAAAGGGAACGAGAGCATTGATGTTCAGAGCATCGTTTCCGCTACGGAAATCAAAATAGTCATTGGCCACATTGCAGGCAATATGAAAAAAACAGGCGCCGATTAGAACCAGAAGAAATCGGACCAGGTCAAACTCGTTGTCTTTCCATGAGGCAAAAGCTGTGCCCAGGAGTACTCCTCCTATGGTGACAGTGAGGAAAGGCAGCCGCAGGAGAAGCAGAATAGCTTTTGATTTTTTCATTTCCATTTTCTAGAACTTCCTATTATACCCTTATCGTTTCATTTATCAAGTCAACTTGCCACTCTCTCAAGAATCTCCATCTTCGTTACAGTTCAACATCAGTCAGGTAAGCTGCATCCGAAGGCGAGCGGGCATGGTACCTCGCTCTTCGCTTCTTGGTTTGTGATTTAGTATAATGATAGAAGAATGAATTTTGCATTATTCGGCTATCCGAAGTCCGGAAAGACCACGCTGTTCAATCTCCTGACAGGAGCAAAGGTAGACACATCCGCCTATGAGAGTGGAAGAAAAGAACCCCATCTTCGCACATGCTCTGTTCCGGATAAGCGCTTGGACCAGATTTGGATGCTCCACTCCGACAAAACGAAATATCCGGCGTCAATCGACTACATCGATCTGGCCGGTATCTCCTATGGTGAAGTCAAGGATGAAACCTATCTCAGCCATCTCCGGAAGGCCGATGGCTTGACTCACGTTGTTAGAGCATTCTCAGATGAGAGGATCCCCCCTCCCCGAGGAAAAATTGCTCCCCCAGAAGACATCCTTTCTATGGAAGAAGAGCTCATCCTGGCCGATCTGGTTTCAGTAGAATCCCGACTGGAAAAATTGGACAAAGAGCTAAAGCGAACAAAGAATCCAGAGGGTGAAAAAGAGAAAGCCCTGCATGAACGCATCCGAACTCAGCTCGAGAAAGGCCATGGGATACGTGAGCTAGAACTTTCTGAATCCGAAGACAAGCTTATCAGAAGCTTTGCATTTCTGAGTCAAAAGCCTCTATTGCACATGGTTAACGTAGATGAACAGGACATTTCTTTGATCGAGACTCCAGAAAAATTTTATTCTGCTCCCAAAAAAGGAACTGATGTTCTTGCCTTTTGTGGAAAAATCGAATCCGAAATCCTCGAACTCGAGGAGGAGGAAAAAGATGTTTTTCTCGAGGAGTACGGACTGAAGCAGCTCAGCGCAGCCAAATTTTTAACGGCCTCTTATGATCTTCTCGGGGTCATAACCTTTTTTACCATCGGAAAACAGGAGGTCAAAGCCTGGACTATCAAAAAAGATACCACCGCTTCAAAAGCTGCAGGAGTCGTCCACACCGATATGGAAAAAGGATTCATCCGAGCCGAAGTCCTACCCTGGTCGCAGCTCCTGGAATTTAAGTCCCTTCAGGCGGCAAAAGAGAAGGGCGCAGTCAGGCTCGAGGGCAAGGACTATATCGTCCAGGATGGAGACATCATCTATTTCCGGTTCTCCTCCTGAGGGATTAGCCCTTGATTGTTCTCCATTAGTTCAGTAATCGCGTATACTGTCCCCGAATTAATCCCGAATTAATGTATAATACGGATAATGAAAAAACGATTCGAGATTACCGCATCTGATCATCACTCCTCAGCACGGTCAGGAATCATTCACACGGCGCACGGTCCTATCCAAACTCCTGCCTTTGCACCTGTAGCAAGCCAAGGTGCAGTCAAAGCGTTGCCCCACAGCATCGTCAAAAACCTGGGAGCTCAACTCATCTTGGTCAATTCTTACCACCTGTATCTTCGCCCAGGCACAGAGACTATAAAAAAACTGGGAGGTGCACACTCCTTCATTTCCTGGGATTATCCCATCCTTTCAGATAGCGGGGGATTCCAGATCTACAGTCTTACTCCCCTTGCCAAGATTAAAAAAGACGGAGTGGAATTTTCCTCTCATCTGGACGGAAACAAAATCTTTCTCACTCCAGAGAATATCATCCAAATTCAACAGGATCTAGGAACAGATATCATGATGCTTCTGGATTACTTCCTTCCCTATCCCTCCTCGAAAAAAGAGGCCCAGCAAGCGGTCAAAATCACAACTCAGTGGGCTAAACGTTCTCATGCCTACCTTCAGAAAAATCCCACATCTCAACATGTTTGGGGCATCTGTCAGGGTAGCATCCACTGGGATCTTCGCAGACAGAGCATCGATGAGTTGATGGACATCGGCTTTGACGGCTATGCCCTGGGAGGGCTTGGAATTGGTGAGCCCAAAACCCAATTCATGGAGATGGTCGAACGGTCCTCTTCTTTTCTTCCTAAAGATCAGCCATGCTATTTAATGGGCATCGGATACATCAAAGACATCCTCCAGGCCGTAGAGTATGGAGTCGACCTTTTCGATTGCGTGCTTCCCACAAGAAACGCTCGCAACGGCACACTGTTTACCAGTACGGGAAAAATCGTCATAAAAAACAAGAAGTATGAAAAAGACCGCAGACCGATTGACGAGCGCTGTTCCTGCTATACATGCAAAAACTTTTCCCGGGCCTATCTGCGTCATCTGTATGAAAGACAGGAGATAGGTTCAGCCATTCTCAACACCATACACAACCTTCATTTTTATCTTGACATCTTCCAAAAAATTAGGCAATCTATTCAATCAAATTCCTTTGGCCAGCTAAAGTGTAGTATAATGAATGAAAAAGTAGAGGATGAGTGAGTATGATTTTAACAAGTCTCTTCACATTTACTGTACAGGCTGAGGCCCCTGCACGCGGACAGGGAAGCCTCTTCACTGCTCTTATTCCCTTTATTCTCGTCTTTGTGATCTTTTATCTGCTGATCATCATGCCCCAAAGAAAGCGTCAGAAAAGACACCAAGAAATGGTCCAGCAGCTCCAACCTGGAGAGAAGATCATCACCACAGGAGGAATCCACGGGACCGTGATGGGAGTCCAACAGGATAAAATCGAGGTGAAGATCGCCTCCAACGTGAAAATCGATATCTCCAAAAACGCGGTAGCCGCTGTTCTCTCCGAGAAAAAGGAAGTTAAATAGGCATTCTTGACGCAGCTTGAAAAAGACTCGGAGTAGAGAACCATAATGAATAAAATTGTAATCCGAAGAGTACGATGAAGAAAAATTTGCGTTGGAAAATCATCCTCGTCCTCGGTGTCATCGCCCTTTCTGTCTTTCTCGCCTATCCACCCTCGACAAAAATTCGGTACGGACTGGACTTGGAAGGGGGGATGCATCTCGTCCTACAGGTAGTCACAGACGACGCCATCAATAACGAGACTAACCAGGAAATTCTTCGTCTGCAAGACCAGATGAAAAGAAAAGATATCAGCTACGACACCATCGTTAAAAGCGACGAACGAATAGGGCGTATTTCTTTGCAGGGATTCGATCCTGAAAAGGAACGTGATGTCAGAGATCTTCTAGATGAGTATTTCGGAGAGTGGGACGCGAGCTTCAGCGGAAACAATGCAATAATGACCATGAAGGCCAATGCTGCAACCTACTTTCGTGATCAGGCCGTCAAGCAATCGATCGAAACCATCCGTGGCCGAGTAGATGAGCTCGGACTCTCGGAAATCCCCATACAACGGCAAGGAGGTCTTCAGGGCGAAAGAATTATCGTTGAGCTTCCGGGCATTGAAGATCCAGAGCGGGTGAAAAACATTCTCAAAACGACAGCTCGGCTCGAATGGCGCTTGGTAGAAGCAGGCCCTGCAGCAACGCAAGAGGCTTTATTAACCGAATACGATGGAAAGGTCCCTGAAGCCATGGAAATTCTACCTGGAGACCAGCGAAGGAATCTGGGAGGCAATTACTATCTCGTCAATCAGGTGTCAATTGTTTCCGGAGAAGACCTCCGTGATGCCCGGCGTTCCCAGGATGAATGGAACAACCCAGCCGTTTCCTTCCGGCTCTCTCCAGAGGCCGGAAGGCGCTTCTATAAATTTACCTCTGACAATCTGGGCAGACTGTTAAGTGTCGTCCTCGATAATAAAGTGATCACGGCTGCCACAATCGAGGACAGGATCTCTGATACGGGGATTATACGCGGAAACTTCACAGTCGAAGCTGTAGAAGACCTGACGGTTGCCCTCAGAGCGGGTGCCCTGCCCGCCTCGATCAAATATCTCGAGGAACGAACCATAGGTCCTTCCCTGGGTGCAGACTCCATCCGGAAGGGACTCACATCCATCATCATCGCCTTGATCCTGATACTCATTTTCATGGTGGTTTACTACAGGCTGGCAGGTGTTAATGCCGTCTCAGCCCTTATCTTGAACATCCTTATCCTTGCAGGTGCTCTCGCCTATTTCAAGGCACATTTGACACTCCCTGGGATAGCCGGAATCATCCTGACCATCGGAATGGCGGTGGATGCTAATGTGCTCGTGTTCGAGAGAATCCGAGAAGAACTCGCTCAGGGAAAAAGCATATTGAGTTCTATCGCTTCAGGATTCTCCCGTGCTTTCAAGACCATCCTGGATGCCAACGTCACTACTATCATTGCCGCTGTGTTTCTATTCCAGTTCGGGACAGGTCCTATCCGGGGATTTGCGATCACTCTGATTATCGGAATCACAGCCAGCATGTTTACGGCTGTGTTCGTCTCCCGGTTAATCTTCGACGTCACGCTTACCAAAAAAAAGAAGAGAGAAAAGCTGAGTATTTAAAATGCAGATATTCAAGAAGCCTAACTTCAAGCTAATGAGATACAAGTTCCTTGCTTTCGGTCTATCCGCTGTCGTTATAGCCGTCGGAATCATCAATATCTGGGTACATAAGGGCCTGAATTACGGCGTGGATTTTGCAGGTGGTACATTGGTCCAGATTCGATTCAAATCGGTCTTTCCCATCGGGGAGCTCAGGCAGTCACTGAGTGATACGGGACTGGGAGCAAGCAAGATTCAGGAAGTGGAAAGAGGAGAGAGAGAGTATATCATACGGACCATGCTCCCCGAGGAAGAACTCGACCAAGAATTGGAAGCCCATGTGATCATGGGAAACAGAGTGGTTGATGCTCTCAAAACTGAGGTAGACAAAACATCCCAGGAAAAAGGCCTTAAAGACCTCAACGTCATCGAATTGGATGCATTGATTGCTCTTCTCGGAGAGACCTATCCCGACAAAGCGGAAGAAGCGGCAGGAGCGATCATCGATCTAAGACAGTCGGCGGAACAGAAAGGTATTATCGAAGATTTTAATCAAATCGAACAGAGCGGAATCGATAACGAAATCATAAATGATCTGAAGAATAGAACATTTCTAGGCAGCATGGTTATCAAGCGAAGGGAAACAGTTGGACCTCAAGTCGGTCAGGAGCTCAGACGGAGAACCACACAAGCTACGGTTTGGGCCTTGATCGGAATGCTCATCTATATCGGAATCCGCTTCAAATTTGCCTACGGAGTAGCAGCCATTCTAACCCTGGCCCACGACGTACTCATAACGGTAGGATTATTTTCCCTGACAAGCAGAGAATTGAACTTACCTGTTATTGCCGCTATCCTGACTATTGTTGGTTATTCGCTCAACGACACCATCGTCATTTTTGACCGTGTCAGAGACAACCTGAAAATATTGAGAAAGCTTGAATTCGAGAACATTTTGAACTCCAGTATCAACCAGACTTTGAGCCGTACCGTCATCACATCCAGCACGACTCTTCTGACGGTATTGGCGTTATTTATATTCGGGGGAGAGGTCATCAATGACTTCGCTTTTACCATGATGATCGGTGTCATAATAGGGACTTATTCTTCGATCTATATGTCCTGTTCCCTTTTACTTTTTTGGAAGAAAATCTTCAAACCAAAGAAAGGAATGGGACGATAAATAATGCTTGTAAAATGGTTTTTTTTGCTTTATACTTTGTTTTAATCCTTCGTTTTAAATCAAGTAAGAGGTAAGAAAATGGCTGAAAAAACAAAGCCAGAAAGAAAGGGAGATATTCCTGAACTCTTCAAAGACTCTTTCTTTATCGGAGAGAAAGGAAGCTTCAGAAAGGCGCTTGCATTTCCGATCGCTCTTTTACTGCATGTGACAGCAGTGGCAGCCATGCTCGTCCTTCCTCTTCTTAACACGGGAAACTTGCCAGAGGTTGAAGTCTACAGCGCTTTTCTTGCTCCACCTCCTCCACCTCCTCCACCTCCTCCACCTCCAGCAAAAAAACGCTCCAGCTCCAAAGCCAGAACCCGCATCAAACCCGTCAAAGCCCAAACCAACATCCAACCCGGCCAACTCGTCGCCCCAGTGGAAATCCCCGATGAAATCGTCGAAGAAGAACTCACCGACTTCGGCATCGAAGGCGGCGTGGAAGGCGGCGTCGAGGGTGGAGTCGTCGGCGGCGTGCTCGGTGGAGTCGTCGGCGGTGTGCTCGGCGGTGTCGTCGGCGAGGTCGAAGCTCCTATCCGCGCTGTGGGAGAAATCAAACCTCCCAAGTTGATCAAAAAAGTAGAGCCGCTTTATCCAGAAATCGCCCGCCAGGCAAGAGTGGAAGGCGTGGTGATCATCGAAGCAACCACCGATATGTATGGCCGTGTGGCCAGCGTGAAGCTCCTCCGCTCAATTCCCCTTCTCGACCAGGCAGCAGTGGATGCGGTCCGCCAGTGGGTCTACGAACCCATGGTCATCAACGGTAAACCCAGAGGAGTCATCTTCACCGTTACAGTCACCTTTAAGCTGAAGTAGCTCTTTCTTTCAAATTTTTTCAATAAGAGCCTTGAACTCGGTATTCTATCCGATCGGTTTAGGGCTCTTTTTTTTTACTCTTCTTCGATTCTGATCCTGGCATCATGAGCCAGAGTAAAATGGCCGTCGACAATAACCGTCTCTCCTTCTTTGACTCCTTCTCCTTCCCTTTCGCTGGGAAGGACTTCTGCATAATCATCGTTTTCGAGCCCGACTTGGATGTATCTCCACTTGGCCAGATCCCCTTCCACGACAAAGGCGAGTTTCCTTCCCCCTCTTACCAGTACAGCATCCTGGGGAATAAGAAGTTTGTCCAGGTGAATCTCAGCCGCAATCTCCACCTCTGCATGCATGCCAGGCTTAATCTCTTCCTCTGGATTGGCAACATCGACAATCACCTTACACGTTTTATCCTCTGGATTGACAACCGGGCTAATCGCCTTCACAATGCCCTTGAATACTCTGTCTGGATAGGCACTGAACCTCAGATCGACTTCCCGGCCTACCTTCATTTTTCCTATCTCGCTCTCCAGGACTTTTGCATGGACCTGGATGCGGCTGATGTTCACCAACATGAAAAGATCCCTTCCTGCGGTTATATGTTCTTGAGGGGAGACTTGAATATCTGTGATGATTCCAGAGAAGGAAGCTTTTATTTTAGTCTTTTCCAGGTTCATCTGAGCCTTTTTGACCGCGATTTCTGCCTGGGTCAGGCCCTTGGATGCAGACCGCACTTCCTGCTTCCTCTCCCCGGACTCGATCAATGCCAGCTCATACTTTCTATAGATTTCTTCGTATTCGTTCTCAGAGATCATTCCTTTACGAAATAGCTCCTGGGCTTTCTCATACTCCTGCTTTGCAGCTTGAATTTTTTCCGTTTCAGATTCTCCAGCACTTTCTTCAGCTCCAGCAAACTGTTCCTCCAGCAGCAATTCGGACAGTCGACTCAAGCGATCGGCCTGAACCTGTTCCAGCTCCAACCTGTACCTTCTATCATCCAGTTCAATCAGGAGATCTCCCTCCTTCACGTGCTGTCCTTCCTCGACATATATATTTTTTATCACACCTTCCACCTCAGACTTCACGGTGATCATTCTGTTGGTGATGGCTTCCCCTGGAGATTTCAAAGTGATGACAAGCTCGCCCCTATGAGCCTTAGCGACTTTAACCGCGATAGGTGTTTCTTGAGCCTTCGATTCGGCCGTTTCCTCCGAGGATTCTCCTGTGCCCGTTTCTGTCCCATCCTTGATAAAGACAAAAAAGACCAAGACACCTACCACGATAACGATCAAAGCAACTGTGAGAACTTTCTTTGGTAGTATCATTTCACATACATCCTGTTCATCGAATTATCCCCTGACCTCTCTGCCCCTTCTATGATAAAGACGACCTCTGAAAAAGTCAAATCTCACGCATGAAAAAAGCTCTGAATCAGACTGCCTGACTGACTCGGCGAGCAAATCTATGCGTTATCTTCTCTTACAGCTTGGAGCAACATGTCAAAAAAGTCTGGAACCGCAGCCGTAACTCTGTGCCAGTTGGGAATAAGAGGAGAGATAGAGGGATTTTGCCAAAAAATATCTCCAGCCCTCTTGATACCATCTGCAAAGGCTTCCACACAAAGCGACTCTTCATGCCGGTCGAAGTGAAGCCCGTTTATGGCAGCATCATTCTCATATCGGATGATTGTTTCTTGGGCCTCTTTGAGATAAATGTTGCTCAGTGTTTTGAAAAAACCCAGTGAGAACTGCACGCCTTCCAACGCCAGATTCCTGAAGATCGATTTGGCAATATCCACCGTCATTTTCAGCACCCCGATCTCAGGGTCTGTCGGATCCAGGGGTTGGTGTTTGTGTTCATAAGTGTCCGCAATATCTACCTGGCATATTCTGTTCGGAGCCACGTTACGATAGACCTCTGCTAACGTTCCTACTTCAAGCCCCCAATCACTCGGGATGCGCAGAGCCATGGCCAAATCTCTTCTCATGGAGATCTCTCCGGCTAGAGCATACCGAAAACTATCCATGTAGACCAGGAAGGGAAGATAACCCAAGATTTTTTCCAGGGCCCGGATGAAAGGCGTGAAAAACAGACGAGTTGCCCGCCCGTACATTTTACTTGTATATCGACTGTAGAAGCCCTTGCAAAACTCATACTCAGAATGAGGGCTGGCCACAGGATAGCAAAGCCGGGCGACCAGAGAGCGCGTGTAGTTAACTATATCACAGTCATGAACAGCAAAGACCCTGCTTTTTCCGCCGGCTATGACATAACCCAGTGCAATCCATACAGCTCGCCCCTTTCCTGTTTTTCCAGGCGATAGATCATTCTTTTCTAAAATTTGATACAGTTTCTTCATTCTTGGCCCATCATTCCAGATTATGCAGAATTTTCTGAACGGGGCAAAATAATTTTTCACTTCTTTAAATTGTTCAGCGTTAGCCCTATCCAAACACAACACCATTTGATTGAAATAACTCGTCTTTCTTAAAATCTTCATGATTTCAGGCAGGGCTCCGCTCGCGAATTCTCGGTAAAGAGATGGAAGGATCAATGCGATCGGTCTTCTCCTGGAGAAATCCTTGAGTTCACCCTCAACCCTTTTGACATCGACTTCTCCCAATCTGTGAAAAGTGGTTATGACTCCGTTTTGAAAAAAATCTGACATTTTTTCTCCTAAAAATTTTCTATTGAGTCGTTTTTAGCAGAATCAACCCATGCCCTCTTGGAAAGATACCCGGAATCGTCACAGGAAGTTTCCCTGTGATATCGATCTCTCCAAAAAGGGCCTTCGCTGCAGACATCTGTGCTTCATCAGTATATCTGTATGCACAGAGATAGACATCCGTGTCTGGAAAATGTCTCAAAAAATAGGGACTCCCGAATGAGACAACAACGACAGAAGAAGATCCTTCCGAGAGAGAGCTGATCAATTGAATGTGTTTGGGATCGATACCAACGCTCCCCTTCCCCGCACGCAACCGGGAAAAAAGTCCTACTACTACGACCTCGACATTTTTGGCGTTCTCGACAGCTTCCACGATGAATTCTCTCCCTGTCGAAGCCTCAGCAAAGAATTCAATAATTTGAGGATTCCTCTTTTTCAGTTCCTCAACGAACATTCTTCCGGCAAAATAGCCGCCAGGATCGCTGCTCAGGGAAAACACAGCCATCTTCTTATCCCCTGACAAAGGAAGGACATCGCCTTCGTTCCTGACAAGGGTCATGGAGCTGTCGAATATCCTTTCAGCCTGTTCAAGGTTTTCGAGGGAACCTATCTTCCTATCCAACGTCTCTATGTCGATGAATTCACTCCGGTGCAAACCTAATCTTGCTTTCGCCTCAAGGATTCTGTTTACGGAGGAATCGATCCTCGACTCGTAGATCTGCCCTTCTCTTACGGCATTGACCAGAGTTTGAATGACTTCCTTAGGTTTAGGAGGAAGGAGAAGCATATCCACCCCGGCGTTCACAGCTCTCAAAGCCGCCTCCTCGGGAGTATACAGGGTGGTCACTCCACCCATTCCCATGGCATCAGTGACAATCATCCCTCGGAAGCCCATCTCTTTCCTTAATAGGTCGGTCAAAATAGGATAAGAAAGTGTGGCAGGGAGGTCGGGAGTTGGATCGAGGGCTGGAATATGGAGATGCGCCGTCATAATGGCTTGAACTCCGGCTTCGATGGCTCTCTTAAAAGGATAGAGTTCTACTTTGTCCAAACGATCTCGATCGCCCGTTATGGAAGCTAGAACACTATGAGAATCCAAATCAGTGTCCCCATGGCCGGGGAAATGCTTGGCCGTCGCGATAAGGCCATGGTCCTGGCATCCCTTTATGAATGCTTGAGCGATATGGCCGACTTGCTCAGGATCCTCTCCGATGGATCGGGTGTTGATAATGGGATTATCGGGATTGATATTTACATCAACCACAGGCGCATAGGTCATATGAATGCCCAGTGCTCTCCCCTCCATGGCTGTAATCTTGCCCATGGTGTAGGCCAATTCCTCGGAATTCGCTGCTCCCAGGGACATAAGAGGAGGGAAAAGCGTCGCTCCATCTATTTGATTCCCAGCCCCTCTTTCAAAGTCAGATGCAATCAACAGGGGAATTTTAGCCATTTCTTGGAAAGTATTTGTCAGGATGGCCGTTTCATAGACCTCGCCTCCAAAGATAATCAAGCCTCCGATCTTCTGTTCCACGATCAGAGTCCTGAGGTTTTGAAAGGTTTCGCTATTCCTGTTGACAAAATGACCAGAATAACGGCAGGCCACCATTTGACCAATTTTTTCTTCCAAAGTCAGGGCTTTAAGGGTCTTTTTCACCCATTTCATCTCTGAAGGTCCCAAAGTTAGATCAGTTTTTACCATGACGCGGGCACAACTCGCGGACAAAATTGCTAGAACGAAAATAATCGATAGAGATTTGATTTTCAATGGTTTCATGTCTTACCTTACCTCCATACATTGAAAAAATTGCGCTGCGTGAATCTATACAGACGTTCTTTGGTGATATGTTTTCTAAATGTTCTCCGAACGCTGAAAAAAGTCAGGCAAACCGGTTGATGAATATCAGCCTTGCCCGATTATATATCGCAACACAAACAGAGCCGAAAACAGATAGATAATCCAGTGTACCTGCTTGCCCCGACCTGAAACCAGCTTCAAGAAGGAATAAGAGATAAATCCGAAGGCAATTCCCTCTGTGATGTTGAGGGTGAGAGGCATGACGATTATAGCTAAGAAAGCGGGAATGGCTTCTGTCAAATCATCCCATTTGATATAGCTCACACACCTCATCATCAAAAAGCCTACAACGATCAAAGGAGGGGCTATCACAGGGCGAAGCTTTATCCCCTCAAATTCATATACTCCTGCAATCATCTCAGCTAAGGGGCTGAAAAACAGAGCCGCAATGAAAAGGATCGAGGTAAAAACATTAGCGAGCCCTGTTCTTGCACCTTGGACAATACCGGCTGCACTTTCGATGTAGGTCGTCACAGTCGAGGTCCCCAGCATGGCGCCACTGACTGTCCCCACAGCATCCGAAAACATCGCTTGATCCGCTCGGGGAAGTTTTCCTTGTTTAAGAAAACCAGCCTGTCCGCTCACACCGATCAGAGTACCCATCGTGTCGAAAAGGTCCAGGAAGAAAAACACAAAGACCACTGTAACGAGGCCTGTTTGGAACGCTCCCATAATATCCAACTTCAAGAGAGTAGGAGCTAAACTAGGGGGGGCGGAAAGAAGGCCCTGATACTTCACGACTCCAAGAGGTATTCCCAAGAGAGCTGTGGCAATGATCCCGATGAGAATAGCTCCATGTACCCGCAGGGCCATCAAAACCAGGGTGATGAAAACGCCGAAAAGAGCCAGGTAGACAGGCTTGCTGGTGAAGTCTCCTATCCTCACCAGTACTTCAGGGTCATCGACGACGACACCTCCAAATTGAAAACCGACAAATGCGATCAAAAGTCCAATACCTACGGCAATGCCATACTTAAGGGAATCCGGCACGGCTGCAACCAGTTTTCCCCAAACCCTCAGGATGGACAGGATCAGGAAAATAGTTCCGGAAATGAATACAGCCCCAAGGGCAACCTGCCAGGAATATCCCATCGTTCCACAGACAGTAACAGCGAAAAACACATTGTGACCGACGGCAGGAGCCAGAGCAAATGGATACCTGGCTAAAAGCCCCATCAGGAGTGTCGCTATGGCACTGGAGATACAGGTGGCTACCATGACCGCCCCGCTGTCCATCCCCGCCAGAGAAAGCACGGCAGGCTGCAGGAAGATGATATAGGACATAGTCATAAAGGTCGTCACACCTCCAAGCATCTCGATCCGAAAGGTGGTGTTGTTTTCCTTAAGATAAAAAGTGCGGTCTAAAAAGCCTTGCATACCTCACCCCTTCATTCTTCGAATTGAATCAAGGAAAGGATGTCCACATCAGGATGTCTTTTTTTTATGAATTCCACTCCGTTTAAGAAACTCAGCTCCACCAAGGAAGCAAAACCGACGACCTCACCCCCTAATTTTTTCACAAGATCTATGGCACTTACAGAGGATGAGCCAGTCGCGATAAGATCATCTATGATGAGCACTTTCTGTCCCGGCAGGATGCAGTCGTGGTGCATCTCGAAGTCTTCCACGGCATACTCATTAGGAGCCCTCACGCATACAGTCTCCCTGGGGAGTTTCCCTTTTTTTCTAATGATGGCCAAACCTAACTTCAGTTTACTGGCCACAGGAGCAGCAAACAGGAATCCTCGTGACTCGATTCCGACCACGACTTGAGGCTTTTTATCTTTACCCCAGGAAACCATCCTGTCGACGATATAATTATAGCTTTCCGCATCCTGGATCACTGGTGTGATATCTTTGAAGCCGATACCTGGTTTAGGGAAGTCCTTTACCTCACGTATTAAGGCTTTCACTCTAGAAATCATGACGTTTCTCCCAACCAGGTTAATTAAATAAAAAAATATTTGCCCTTGTCAACCGTCAGCAGAAAGTATCTCCAAATCCTATCTATTCTATATTTTTTGTGTAGATGGTTCGTGTCGGGAAAGGGATACCAATCTTTGCCTTATTAAGAGCCAGGTAGATTTCATCAGTCATGGCAATTTTTGTCGAATAGGCATCTGTATAACTGGCAACCCATGCTCGGGCAACAAAATCCAATGAAAAATCCGACATATTTAAGAATTGAACCACAGGCTCAGGATCCTCAAGGACTTTGTCAATCTTTCTCAGCGCTTCGACAACAACCTGTCGTACTCTCTCAGGATCTGATCCATATTCGACTCCGAAATTGGCATTAACCCTGATAGAAAGGTCAGGCACGGTGAAATTCTTGACTTTCGTATTGGCTAGACTTCCGTTGGGAATGTAGATCACTTCGTTATCGTAAGTCTTCAGCTTTGTGCTTCTGAGTCCGATGTCCAGGATAACACCCATTTCTCCGCTATCGAGCTGGATCTTGTCCCCGACTTTGAAGGTCTTGTCCAAAACGAGTTGAATTCCGCCGAGAATATTGGCCAGCGAATCCCGAACGGCAAAACCAATGGCTAAACCAGCAATACCCGCAGTCGTAAGAAGAGGGGTGATGTTGATGCTCCAAGCATCGAAAATGAATACGAACGCCAGAATAATGACCACTGTTTTCAAGATTTTAGCCACCAAAGGAATCAGCCTGTCATCAGCCGTAGATTTGGTCTTTGCTGCCCATTCTGTGAGCCAATGTTTGGTGAAGTTGCTGATGATCCGCAAAGCTAAAAAAGTCACGATGATAACTAAAAATGAATCGACGAGCTTGCTGTACAGGGATGTTTCAAATTCAAAGTGCTGGATGGCGATTTTGAAGCCTAAGACAATGACAATATAGAAGATAATCGAAGACATGCTTTTGATAATCAGGTCATCGACCTTTGTTTTTGTTTTCTTGGCAAGAGGTTTCAGGACATTTCGAATAATGAGTTTCACGATCAAGGCCACCACGAAAGATGCCGCAAAAATCAAGAGAAATCTTAGATATATGTTTTCAGTTATAAAATTGAAAATTTTTGACACAAGGTCCATCGCAAATCCTCCCGGATTTAATTTTAGTTTAGAAGTGATTTATACATGAAGTTACTCGATTTTTCAATCCAGGGCTGCAGTGCATAGAGAAAGTTCATCCCTATGCCCGCGATTGTTTAAAGATTTTTGAGTTGATATAATGCTGAAAGCGATGAAGCCTATAGACTGGAGACTCTGCCTCGTTGCCGACGCAGAGGCAGCAGGAGACCGAAACCTTGTCTTCATTATCCGGGAAGCCGTGGAGGCCGGAACAACGCTGGTTCAGCTTCGGGGAAAAAAGCTCAGCACCAGACAATTCCTGAACATGGCTTTGGAAGCATCCGAGTATCTAAAATCCCGAAACATCCCTTTCATCATCAATGACCGGATCGATGTCGCTCTCGCTTGCAAGGCTGATGGAGTACATCTGGGACAGGAAGACCTGCCCCTCCCCTTTGCCCGCCAAATCCTGGGAGAACAAAGACTGGTAGGGATCTCGGTCAATACCATTAAGGAGGCAGAGGAAGCTGAAGCGAAGGGAGCCAGTTATATCGGCGCGGGACCTATCTTTTACACGCCATCCAAGGAAGAACTGAGAACGATTCTTCATCTCGAGGGGCTGCGAACCATAAGGGAAAAGGTCAAAATCCCGATCCTGGCTATCGGAGGGATTCAGGCAAAAAATGCCCGAGATGTTATCTCTGCCGGGGCTGATGGCATTGCAGTCATCTCCGCTCTTATGGCCTCGGATGATATTAGGAAAGCTACGAGGAAACTGCTCGAAGCAATCGAAAATCGATCCTGATTATATCCTGTTATTTCCCTTCAATCCTTATCTTCCGCGTGTCATCATCCTCGACTTCAATGGTAACCTTAATGGCCTCTATATCTACATGCAGCTTTTCGCCCCATTCGACAATGATAACGCCTTGTCCGAGATATTCTTCCCACCCGATGTCCTCGATCTCCGATTCTTTTGCCAATCGGTAGAGATCTATATGGAAGATTGTAAACTTTGACTGATAGATGTTCACCAGGGTAAAAGAAGGGCTGCAGACTTGGTGAACATCTTCCAATCCCAATCCCGAAGCAATCCCCTTGGCAAAAACGGTTTTTCCTGCACCAAGTTCACCGATTAAAAACACTACCTCTTTTCCCTCAAATGACTCTGCTAATCTCTTCGCTATAAGGAACGTCTCTCTTTCGGATAAACTTTTGAGCTTTTCGGTATTCCTGTTGGATTTTTGGAATTTCTTGGACATTTATCAGGATTTTTAAGAATTGCCTGAGAGAATTTTCATCGCAGCAGGAAGATAGGTGATTATGTTTCCAGCCGTCAAGAATTTTTCTCCCAACCGCCTTGTCCCGATGTCTCCGCTGAGCCCATGAATGTAGACAGCAGCCAAGACAGCTTCTAAAATATTTTTTTCCTGCATGATCATGGATGCAATCATCCCGCTCAAAACATCACCAGAGCCTGCACTCGCCATACCAGGATTCCCAGTAGGATTGATGTATGTTCGTCCATCCGGTGCGGCTATCAGAGTTCTGTATCCTTTCAGGACAACATATACGCCATGTTCAGAGGCAAACTGCGGAACAAGCTCGAGTCTCTTTGCTAAGACTTCTTCTGTAGAAAGCCTAACAAGGCGAGCAAATTCCCCAGGATGAGGGGTGACGATTACAGGCTTTGATAGGGATTTCAGGAGATCGGTCTTCACAGCGAGAATATTCAATGCATCGGCATCCAAGACCACAGGAATTTTGATTTGGGGGAGGAGTGTAATCACAAAATCTGTGGTAGATTCATGAGTCGAGATGCCCGGTCCGAGCATGAGAGCGTCCTTCCCCTTGAGTAAACCTAAAGCCTTTTCCAATGCTTGCGAGGAAAGAGTCCCCTCCTCTGTTTCCGGCAAGGGTTCTGTCATCAATTCCATCATGGAGCGGGCTACAATCGGAAGACAGCTCTGAGGCGTTCCTACCGTTACAAGTCCAGCGCCCATTTTCAAAGCAGCCTTTCCGGCCATTACGGCTGCTCCTGTTTTTCCCAGAGATCCCGACACCACAAAAAGGTGGCCGTAGGTCCCTTTATGGGTATCATTTCTTCGACACTCAAAGTAAGGTCGGATCATGTCCTCTTCCACCCATTCAAGCTTTAGAGTTTCCTCTGCGAACATAGAGGGCGGAATACTGATATCGGAGATCTTCAGCTCTCCCACATAATCCTCGGCCGGCGGGAACACATGAGCAATCTTCGCAGCAGCCAAGGTCACGGTCAAATCAGCACGCACACACGACCCTATGATCTCGAAAGTATCGGCAGACAATCCCGAAGGAATATCGATGGCTGCTTTGAACGCCTTGCTCTTGTTGATGTCCTCGATAGCCTGGGCAAAAAGACCCTTTGCGGGCTTGGTGAGACCTGTTCCAAAAATCCCATCGACTAGAAGTGTCGCTTTCGTCAGAATCCGTTTGTTCGCACTCCATTTTCTGACGGAATTTATCTCTCTTATCTCGATACCCATATTACCCGCGATGTTAGCATTCAGAGCCGCATCTCCTCTGAGTTCTTTTTTCATAGCCAGTAAAAGGACCACCGGACGACATCCGCGGTTGAACAGATGCCGAGCCACCACGAATCCATCGCCCCCGTTGTTTCCCTTCCCAGCCACGATCACGACTTTTTCTTTCTGAATATCTGGAAATTTTGTTAAAATCTCCCTGGTGATTTGAATTCCGGCATTCTCCATCAATATAGGACCGATTATTCCGATCTCCTGGATGGCTTTTCTATCGATGTCTTTCATTTGTTGTGAAGTTAGAATTTTCATGATTATTCCTCAAACCAGTCTATAAAATTTATACACTATCTGACGAATCAAAATTTTACCACAAAACCTCTAAAGGAAGTAAAACAGTTCTTTCTTTATGTGGACTTCCCCACGGAATTCATTGATTTACGGCTCTTTTTATGCTAATACAAGATATTACAAAAATAGGAGGTTTTTCATGAGTGTGAAAATTGGAATAAACGGATTTGGACGAATCG
>Ga0209427_10001973_pt1 | contig 23908 bp, 18 predicted proteins | sample DeeMarSWOR136_30_FD_187465 | JGI IMG/M metagenome (GOLD analysis project Ga0209427, IMG submission 187465) | Marine sediment microbial communities from White Oak River estuary, North Carolina - WOR-1-36_30 (SPAdes) (version 2) | ecosystem: Environmental > Aquatic > Marine > Intertidal zone >...
CAAGGAAACACCAGTGTGGGGTTACGGATTGGTGGTGGAAGTATTTGGCAAGAAAGACGGTAAAGACTTGAAGATTAAGCTTTGGAACGAACACCCACCAATGGCAGAGTGGGGAGGAAAAGCTGCCTATTATAAAAATATCGCTGTCCCGCTCAGCATAGGTGCTGAGATGATTGTGCGTGGGGATGTGGATGCTCGTGGCGTCGTGCCCCCGGAGACAGCCATCGATCCTTCGATCCTCTTCAATGAACTAAAGTTGCGGGGAATCGAAATCAGAGAACAAGTGGAGTGACTCGATTAAATCTCTTAGACCGGGGTTGTTTGCGAACAAATAACCCCGGTTTCTACCTCCTGGAGGCTTACAATGAAGATCGTCGTACTTGGTGGTGCCGGGAAAATGGGCTGTATCTCGGTTCAGACCCTGGCAACGGATGAGAGAGTGGACGAAGTTGTTATCGCCGATATCAACATGGATCAGGCAAAAATTGTCACTGATTACATAGATAGTCCGAAAATCAGTATGCAAGAAGTGGATGTCAGCGATGAGGTGGGCTTAGTCCGATCGCTTGAGGGAGCAGACGCTTGCTTGAATGCCACCGTCTATTATACGAACTTGCAGGTGATGGAAGCATGTCTTAAGACCGGTGTGCCTTACACTGACATGGGAGGTCTTTTCTTCACGACCCGTAAGCAGCTAGAACTGCATGACCGCTTCGAATCGGCTGGCGTCAGTGCTGTCTTGTGTATGGGATCAGCCCCGGGGGTGCCGAACATTCAGACACGCTACGCAGCCGACCGGCTGGATACCATTGAGAGCATCAAGATCTTCGATGGGATCAAGCCGCCAGCACCAGATGACCCGCGCTTTTCCTACGCCGTTCCCACCATCGTGGACGAGTTAATCGTGGAACCAATGGTGTTTGAAGATGGGGAGTTCGTCGCCAAACCACCGCTGAGTGGATTCGAGGACTACTGGTTTACACAACCCCTTGGGCTGCTCCCCATGCATCTCTCGCTTCACTCTGAAGTCGCGACATTGCCGGTGAGCTTTAAAGATAAAGGCGTGAAGGAGTGTTTCTTCAAGATCAATTACTGGGGAATGGCCAAGGAAATGGTCGAGAAGGTGCGCGTCCTGATCGAATTCGGTTTTGATGGACAGGAACCTGTTAAAGTCGATGGAACGTCCATTGTGCCGCGGGAATTTATGGTTTCGATGTTGTCGGGATATGTCCATTCCATCACCGATCTCCTTGCACCTCCCAAGTCCCAACCACCAGACTGGACAAAGGAAATTGTCACTGAGGTACACGGGACAAAAGATGGGGAAGAGATAATCTACAGGATGGGAACGCTTACATGTAAGGGAGCCTTGCCAACAGGTGTAGCCCCGGCGATCGCAGCTGTCTGGCTAGCGGAGGGACGAGTGGATCCCGGAGTCTACCCTCCAGAAATAGCCCTTGACCCGGTTCCCTTCTTTAAAGAACTTGAACAGCATGAGATCATCACGCAGGTGACAGTCACCCAGAGAGTGTAATGGATGAAATACTTTTCTCGATCGCATAACCGGGGCAAGAATCTCAGGCCACCTGATCTCTACGAATATTATGTCGACAACTACTGGTTCAAGGCCGCCGGGTTGGAGGATCAGGTAATCAATCAACCCCTGCGTGGGAGTCATACCGCCGATGTCGTCATCATCGGGGGCGGTTATACCGGGTTATCCTCTGCCTACAATATCCAGCGTAAATTCCCTGAAAAGAAAATCGTGCTGGTGGAAGGGGCATGCTGTGGCTATGGAGCCAGCGGTCGGAACGGCGGTTTTTTTGCCGCGACAGATCTGCTCCACGATTACGACATTAATAACCCACAGCTTCTCCAGGACCGGATCGAGGTCTCTTTTTATGGCTTGAAGCAGGTCAAGCAGTTGATTGTCGATCATGGCGTTGATTGTGACTTCCAAGAGAACGGCATGCTGAACCTCGCTTTCAGTGAAAATCAGGCTAAGCAACTCGAAAAGTACAACAAGAACCTCAATTCAATTGGGCTTAAATCCACTCTTCTGCAAGGGAAGGATTTAGAAGCCGAGATAAGAACACCTCGCGCCGTCGCCGGCCAGATGACGCATCACGGAGCGATCATCAACCCGGCAAAACTGGCACGTGAGATGAAGCGGGTCGTTGAAGAGCTGGGTGTAGAGGTGAGAGAACGGACCGTGGTCACTCGTATCACGCCCGGTAAGGTTAACCTGGTGGATACCGAGCTGGGAGAGATCCGCGCGCCGATCCTGGTTCTGGGTTTGAATGCTTATGGCCACAAATTGGGGGTGTTCAAAAACAGAATCATCCCGATGTGTACTTTTATTGTGGCTACAGAACCACTCAGCCTAGCCCAATGGGAATCCATTGGCTGGAAGAACAGGCAAGGCTTGTCCGATTCTCGAGTTAATTTCAACTACAGCGTACCCACCGTGGATGGACGCATCGTCATCGGTGGGTCAGATCTGGTGTACTACGCGAAAGACAGCCTGAGTTCTGGCAATGAAAAGACCGTCACCCGGAAGATCAAGAAAGATCTATTCACCACCTTCCCGCAGCTCGAAGGGTTGAAGTTCGAGCACGCCTGGGGAGGCACCACCGCCGTCACGGTTCACCGTACCCCCTCAGTGGGATTGTTGAAGGGTCACGATAATATCTATTACGGCGGGGGCTACAATGAGGGTGTCCCCTCTGCTCAAACTGCCGGGCGGATTATCGCAGACCTGATGGCGGGTGAATCCAACAAATTCACAAACCACTACATCGTCAACCGAAACATTCCTTACACTGGGCCTGTCAGCGTGCGCGGCCTCGGATTTCGAATGTGCCGATGGTATTTGAGTCGGTATGACTGAGGGGGTTTAAATGTCATCAGCTAACCAACCCTTACACGAAGGAATTCGCGTACTTGGCTTAAGCCACGTTTTGGCTGGGCCATATTGCACGATGATGTTGGGTGACCTTGGAGATGAAGTTGAATGCGCCTCATCCAACCATTGGATCGGTATCACTTGTTGGTTCGCCAATAAAGATTCCGACTGCACTGGTTGAATTTCGCTTGTCACCGCCCTTACTTGGCGAGCATACCGTAGAGATCCTGAAAGAATTATTAAGCCATAACCAAGAAGGAGTTAAAGAATTAAGAAATAATGACGTAATTTAGCGAAGTGGAAGTCGTGCCCAGTTATGATCCCGCGGCAATCATTTCGTTGATTGCAACGAACCCGGAGTAGATTATGAGCAAATTTGTATTGGTTTTAAAGAGCAGTCCACGTGAGAACGGAAACAGCAACACGTTGGCTGAGCGATTAGAGATAGGGGCGAAAGAATCGGGGGCCGTTGTCGAGAGTCTGATGTTGCATCATATGGACATCCGTCCCTGCGATGCTTGTGATGTCTGCCTGGAGACCGGAGTGTGCATCATCCAGGATGATATGCAGCAGGTCTATCCTTTGATCGAGAAAGCAAACGTTATCGTCATTGCCGGCCCGGTCTACTGGTTCACGATCAGTGCACAAGCCAAATTATGCATCGACCGCTGGTATGCCCTACCCGATGGCACATTTCGCGACAAGCAGATTGGCATTGTCCTTACATATGGCGACACCGACCTGTACACTTCCGGCGGGATCAACGCCATCCATGCTTTTGAGTCGATGTTCCGATATGTTGGTGCGGAGATCACAGGCATGGTTTATGGGAGCGCATGGGAGATCGGGGATGCAGAGAAACAACCCGAACTCATGGAGCGCGCCTATCAACTAGGTCAAAAGTTTGGCATTGACCAAACCGCAACAGGTTGAAATCGCGGTACTACTTGTTGATTCACCAAGAAAGATATCGCCTGCACCGGTTAAAATTCGCTGGCGAATCCTTTACCTGGGAAGCATACCGAAGACATATTGAGATAATAATTAGGCTATGACCAGGAAGGTTTGAAAGAAATAAAAACATAAACGACAATAAGCAAACTAGAAAGTTGTGGGTTCAAGTTCTGCATGCAGAAATACAAAAGAAAATACACCTATATGGGAACCAATAACAAATTATGAATCACACAAATTCATTGAAATGAAGGATTCTGAATAATACGGTTAATAGAGTGACGCAATGAGATATTTTTCACACTCGCACAATCGGGGTCAGTATCTCAGGCCACCTGATCTCTACGAATATTTTGTCGATAACTACTGGTTCAAATCAATCGATCTCGAGAACCAGGTGATAAATGAACCCCTGCGAGGCAGCCACAATGCCGATGTGGTCATTGTCGGAGGTGGCTTCACAGGCTTATCTGCCGCCTACCATATCAGGCAAAAGTTTCCCGAAAAGCACATTGTCCTTCTGGAGGGGGCTTGTTGTGGATATGGTGCCAGCGGGCGTAACGGCGGCTTTTGCATAGCTACTGATCTTTTAAAAAAAGATGGAGATGTAGACCCTGAAGTTCGGCGGAAAAACCTGGATGTTTCTTTTTACGGTCTCAGGTTTATAAAAAGAATGATCTCGGAATATGGGGTCGAATGCGATTTGAGAGAAAGCGGGATGCTTGAAGTCGCATTGAACGAAAAACACATTCGAGGATTGGAAAAGTTCCGCGACCATCTCAAATCTTTTGGCCTCGATTCGACTCTCCTCCGAGGCGAGGAACTTGAGACCGAAATCAAATCCCCTCGTTTTATTGCTGGCCTGAATTACCCGCACGGTGCGATACTCAACCCGGCGAAACTTGCCCGTGAGATGAAAAGGGTGGTTGAAGAAGTCGGTGTTGAGGTACGGGAGCGGACAGTTGTAACCCGCATTAAGCCCGGCAAAATAAACCATGTGGATACCGAATTAGGGGATATTCGTGCCCCCATTCTGGTTATCGCATTGAATGCGTATGCTCATAAACTCGGATTCTTTGATAACCGTGTTTTTCCCATCAGTGTTTTCCAGATCGCTACGGAACCTCTCAATGAAATACAGCTGGAGTCCATCGGGTGGGGCAATCGGCAGGGTTTATCCGACATGCGCAGGTTTTTTAGCTATTTGACTCTGACTGTAGATGATCGCATCGTAATGGGTGGATCGGGTGTTGCGTTTTATGACAACGATGCTTTATGCTCGGGGAACGATAAGACAATTACCCAGCGCATCATCAAGGATCTCTTTAGTTTCTTCCCTCAATTAGATGGCTTAGGAATTGCACATGCCTGGGGGGGTACAACAACCTACACTTTGAATGAAACTCCTTCCGTGGGGGTGATGGGTGACCATCGAAATATCTATTATGGCGTTGGCATGAGTGAAGGCGTTCCAACGACACAAACTTTTGGTCGTATCATCGCAGACCTCATGGCTGGAGAATCGAACGAGTTTACCAACCATTATGTCGTAAATCATCCGATTACCTATGCCGGTCCTCGGAGTCTGCGGGGGACATTTGGTAGAGCTGTCAAGTGGATGTGGGAGAAATTGGGGTAGTCGCGTATGTCCCCCTCTGCAAACCATGCGAACAGTCCTTCCTTGGATACGGCTAGGTGCCCGCTTTGTGGTGGTCCCAACCAATGTGCTCTCGCAGCGGATCCAACTGCCACCGAATGCTGGTGCGACTCGTTGACCATCCCGAGGGAGCTGCTCGACCAAATTCCCGGTAATGCAGTCCGAAAAACCTGCGTTTGTAAAGAGTGCATAAAACAATTCCTAAAATCCACTGGCTTTCCCAATGATGCTTCGCAGCGCTGAAAAAGGAGAATTCATGTTTTCAGAAACGCCGGATATCCTTCCTTTCGTATCTCCATTAAAGGCTGAGGTGTTGACTCAGGCTGAATTAGAAACGGTGAAAGGTAAAACACTGCAACTTTTAAACGAAGTTGGTGTGCATTTCCCTTCTCCCAAAGCCTTAGAAATCTTTGCTGAACATGGGGCACAGGTGGATAGGACGAATGAAATCGTTCGTCTCCCGCAGGATTTAGTGAAAGAGGCGATGTCCACAGCCCCCCGCTCCTTTATCCTTGGAGGGCGTGAAGAGCGGTTCGACCTATTATTAGATGGCCGTCGCTCCTACCTCTGTACCGATGGCACCGGGGTGCATGTGATCGACATGCATACTCGCCAGAAACGTCCATCCCGCAAGGAAGACATCGCCTTGATGGCGCGAGTATGTGACGCACTTCCACTGGTCAGCTTCTTTTGGCCGATGGTCAGCTCGAAGGAATACGGGCGTACAGCACCGCTACACAATTGTCATGCCAGCCTGATTAACACCTTGAAACATGTACGTGGAGGAACGACTGTGCATCCGCGATTGGCTCCTTATATTGTCGAAATGGCAAGCGTTGTCGCTGGGAGCACGGAAGAGCGTCTAAGACGCCCACCCATATGTGCAAACATATGCACGATATCTCCGTTAAGTCATGACAAACATGGGATCGAAACCGCACTTATTTATGCTGAAGCAGGGATCCCAACCAGCTTCATGGCGATGCCAACGATGGGATCCACCGCGCCGGCGACACCCCTGGCCGCGCTTATCATGGGTGATGCTGAGGTCATCAGCGCCATGGTTCTTCTTCAGCTGGCCTTTCCGGGCTCGCCGGTATTTCACGCTGTTTTCACATCCATCATGGACCCGCGTACGGGAGGATATATCAGCGAAGTTCCAACCCCCTCCTACATCATGGCAAAGCAGCTCGCCCATGCCTGGAATGTGCCCTGTCTTGGTGGAGGACGGGTAAGTGGTGATGCCCCAGAATTAGGTTGGCAATCGGGTTTTGAAGTTGGCCTTGGGGCAGGGATGATCGCCATAGCTGGTGCTGAGATCTGTGGCTTGATGGGCCTGGTGGGTAGTGCGACTACACTCTATCCTGAAGAGGTGATTCTCGATCATGACAGTATCTATCATGTCTATGAGATGGTTAACAACAAAAGGTTTGACGAGATCGATTTGGCTCTAAATGTCATTCGGGAAGTAGGTCCGCGCAATCACTTCCTGGCGCAAAAACACACCCGGGAACACATCAGGCGCTTCCGCTTGCCGTCTCTGCTCAGGTATATCGGAGCCGATGGAGCGCAGCGCGATCCACGCGAAGTCGCATTGGAAGAATTCAAAAAAATTGAAGCCACCCATCATCCACAGCCGTTACCTGATGAGGTTCTCCTTGAACTCGATCGCATTTTAGATACAGCAGAAAGTGAGGCGGAAAACATATTTGGGGATTCAGACTAATTGGAAAATCTGGGTTCTTCAACAAAGAACTTGATAATTACAAATGCTATCAACGAAATAACCAGGGCGGTTAAAAACATGCTTTGGTATCCCCACAGTTTCACGATTCCGCCCCCGATAATGGGTGAGACCAACAAAAAGGGGCCTATGAGTGTTTTAGACATGCCAATGTAAGTTGGTCGATCTGCCTCCTTCCCAAATTCCATAGCAATATTCTGATCCGCAATATATTCTCCCGAGTGGGCAAAGCTAAGTATTCCGAATACGACATACAAACCCCAAATGGATTTGACAAATAGAAGCCCCAAAAAACCAGCGATCAGTAATCCATTGCTGGCTTCAATGACCCGCTTATAACCATCCCTATCACCGACGGTTCCCCAAATAGCGTAGCCAACGATCTCGGTACTTAGCATCACACCTGTGAATACTGCCGAATACGAAATGGGTAAATTGAATCTTTCGATACCGTAAACGGTGACAAATGCCAATCCCATAAAACTTAAAAAAACAAAACCCCGGTTGACCAAAAATGTAGCAAAGTTTTTGTCCGTACGAAGGATTGCTTTAATTCTCCCCAAAACACTGATGTTTATTGCTGATGTATGTCGTTCTATCTCGGGTTCAACATTAAGGCTTAAGAAGAAGTATGAAATTACCACACAAACGAACCCGATGAGAAACATGTAAGCATAATTCAGAGGGTAAGTAATTCTGGCCAGCATCAAGCCTGCGATAAAGGCACCAAACAACCCTAATAACTTCCCCAAAACCAACGAGAAGCCCCAATAACGACCACGATGGGATACGGGGATCACCGTGGCGATCAATTCCTGCCAGGGCAATGCCACCAATCCACTGGAAAAGACTTTTATGCCATAGAAAACTAAGAACATAACAATCGCAACGCTTTGATCCACCTTGAGAATTAGAAAAGCACCCAGCGCAAGGAACAAATACGGAAGTCGGTCAAACACCCCTAGTTTTAGCACCAGTGGTAGTCTGCGATTCTTGCTTTCTAAGTGTTTAGCCAGGAACAGTTGAGGTAAGAACCAACCGGCACCCTCTAAAGCCGGGATCATCCCGATTAAGATGGGTGAATCAGTCAGCGTGCTCATAAATACGGGCAAGATCGTATAGGCCGCCACGAAACTGTCGCCAAAGAACCAAAACCCCGCATCCAAGATGTTTGCGAAAAAGTTGCGCTTAAGATGCTTCACGACTTCTGGATTTAGCGTGTGAGCGTTAGGAATTGAAAAGAAGTTTCTCACGATTGCTGCCCAGGTTGGTTCAATATAATCAACGGACTAATGATGTCAATGGGTGGGTGGATATTCCCAGATCTTTTAATTACCCAGATCAGTAGCTTTGAATCAACAGGTATCGACAAATTATTCATAGAGATCGGGCGGCTTTAGATTCTGCCCCCGGTTGTGTGAGTGAGAAAGAATATTTCACTGCATAACTCCCGTAAACTCTGATGCCATAAAAACGACTTGCCCATCGACTAACGTCAAGAGTACCTTCGTTTTAGCGATATCATTCGGGGGAATTTTAAAAAGGTTCTGATCCAACACTATGATATCGGCTTGTTTGCCGACCTCGATGGACCCCGTTTCATTTTCGAGGAAATTTGCGTATGCCCCGTTGTATGTAAAACTGGTAATCAAATCCTCAAGGGATGCTCTTTCCTCTGGCCACAAAACTCCCTCAGTTGTTTCATCGATATCTAACCGGGTTAATCCAATCTGGATGGCGATCAAGGGATCGAACGGGATCGTTACAGGAAAATCACTGGCGGAGGCCATGATCACACCAGCATCGATGAAACTCTGCATTGGATATTGCTTGGCGGCTCTTTCCTTACCCAGGTAAGGCAGCGCCAGCTCCGAATAATAATCGTCTATCTTGAACCAGAATGGCTGCGGCACAGCGATTACGCCCAGCTGTTTAAAGCGTTGGATGTCTTCAGGTTCTACAAGCTGAAGATGAGTGATCAAGTGACGTGAATCACGACCCCCATTTGCCTTATATGCGCTTTCGAGCGCGTCTAAAGTAATTCTTGCTGCCGCATCCCCGATCACGTGAAAGTGGATCTGGATGTTCTCGGCATCGAGGGCAACACACGCGTCCTTCAAGGCTTCAGGATCCCAAATCGGTTCCCCGCGAAATTCGGGCTTATGCTCGTAGGGCTCAAGAAGATATGCGGTCCCGCCTTCAACAACCCCATCGACAAAGATTTTTGCGGCATGGGTCTGAAAATAAGGATGAGAATTCTTGGAACGTTCTTCGACAACCGTTTCAATTTGCTGCTTGATCCCTTGCTCGGGCTCCAAAGTTATTGCACCGCGGAAGCGCATCTTGAGCTGGTCTTCCTCTGCGAGTGCATTAAATGCTGCGATGGCTGGAGCGTCCAGCATAGCATCATGCGACATCGTGATTCCAGCCCGGTTTGCCATATCCTGATAGGCAAGGAGGGCTTTTTTCCGTTCTTCGTTCGAGTGATCCGGGATCACCCCCTCAATTAATTTAAAGGCCGTCTCCCTGAGTGTGCCGCTTGGTTGACCGGTTTCTGGGTCGCGTTCGATCCTCCCGCCGTCTGGATCTGGCGTATCTTTGGTGATCTGTGCCCTTTCCAGGGTCACAGAGTTCACCCACATGGAATGACCATCGTAGGACACGATAGCGATGGGTCGGCCCGGGACGATCGCGTCCAATATTTCTTTGGTGGGTCCGAGGTTCGGAAAAAACGTATCAGCCCAGCCACTGCCCCGATAGAACTCAGCATCAGGGCGGCTTTCGACAAATTCTGCGATTGCCTTTTCGTATTTTTCAAGGGAATCAAGTGAATAAAGACTGATGTTGCCTACCAAGTCCATTGCGTGAGATGGGTGGGCATGGGCGTCGACGAATCCAGGCAGGACCATCTTCCCTCCCAAATCTATGACAACTGTTTCCGATCCGACGTAAGGTTCTACGCCTTCGTTTGAACCCACAAAGACGATTTGATCGCCCGCAATTGCGACGGCCTGTGCCCAAGTACGATTTTTATCAACTGTATAGACCCAACCGTTTTTTAAAATGAGATTCGATTTTCTTTCCATCATATCCAGATCCTTTTCTTGATACGAAATTAATCTAACTGAAACGGCTTTGTTTGCGGCCTAACCCAGGCTCAAAGGTTTCTAATCCCGATTCTGATTAATAAATGGGATAAAGGGTAGGTCCACATCTGGTAAATTATATCATGGGTAATTCTGTATATTCAACAAATCACTATTATTGTATCCGAAACTGAAAATAATTTCTCGGCCCATTGACATTTCGGAAAGAATAAGCTATCCTGATACGCGTAATGGATATTAATAAAGCAAATTGTCTAACAATTGGCGGGGCCTATGTATGAACCTGATAGATTTGATTGGAAAATAATTGCGCTACTGAACGAAGACGGCCGAATGCCCAGTGCGGAGATTGCACGAAAGCTGGGCAATGTCTCCGCACGTACCGTGACAAATCGCATAAACGCTTTGACGGAACATGGCATCATCAATATACGCGCTGTCGTCAATCCTCATTTGGTAGGTTATGGGGTGTTGGCGGATGTATTCGTAGAGGTTGAGCCAGGACAGGTGCGTGAGGTGGCTCAGCAAGCTGCCGAATACCCAGAAAGTAGCTACGTTGCTTGCGCCACTGGTGAGTCGGATGTAAGCATCTCATTGCGAGCGCGTAGTATCGAGGAACTCTTTGACTTCGTCACAGAAAAACTGGGAAAGATATCAGGAGTCCGCCGTACGCGAACTCATCTCCTCCCCCTAAAAATCAAAGATATGGATACCTGGTTACCTCCCAATATTCTTGAGGATCATGAGGTAAATGAAAACGATGACTTACAGTCTTCATAATGATCTGGATCATAACAAATCGTGGGCAAACCTGACAGGGGAAGAGGATCAGGAATTGACCCGAACTGATTTCTCTCCAGCGGTTTGTCCACCTAAGCGAAAGCGGAAATTCTTCGCTGATAAGTAACTTCACACTCGCGTTCATGGGGAGAGCTGCTATGCCTGTACCTGAAGAGATCCTTTACCTGACCGAAGCTGATGTCCAAAAAACGTTGACAGTTGCTGAAGCAGTCGATCTGGCTGAAGAAGGCATCAAAGCCGATGCAGCCGGGCGGGTCAATGGCGATAAATTCTACATGAACGTCGGTGAGGATTCCTTCATCAAACCCTTCTCCGGCTATATTGACGGTGAAGAGTATGCCTTTGTCAAGACCTTCAGTTACTTCCCTGATAACCCAGAAAAATACAGCCGCCCCACCACTTCTTCCGTGGTGATCCTATTCGACTTTGAGACCGGGCTTCCCGTTTGTTTCATGGAGGCCAGTTGGGTTACAGGATTGAAGACGGCCGCATCTACGACCATCACCACGGCGTTTCTGGCACGACCAGAGTCTGAGACGATTACAATCTTTGGCGCCGGCACTCTGGGGCGCCTCCATCTACTCGCTGTGACCGAGCGGTTTGACCTAAAGCAGGCTTTTTTTGTGGATATTCTGCCTGAAGTCGCTGAGAAATGTGCAACAGAACTTGAACCGATTGTGGGCTTCCCCGTGAAAACTGTCTCGCTAGCAAACAGGGAAAGCGCCGTAAGGAAATCCGACATCATTTTCACCGTCACTACCGGTAGTCAAGCGCTGTTCGAACATGCCTGGTTGAAGCCGGGGACCTTTGTCGCTCGTTTAGGTTCCTATCAGGAAGTGGATCATGACGTCATCACTAAGGCGGATAAAGTGATCGTTGATCGATGGAAATACGTCAGCCCCCGAATTCCTGAAATTATCCAATTGAAGCAAGAAGAACGTTTCGATTTTGAAAATGTCCACGCAGAATGGCCGGATATCGTTGCCGGGAAAGTGCCAGGTCGTGAAACGCCAGATGATATCATTGTCTTTATTGCTCTGGGCATCTGGGGAGAGTATGCCGCCATTTTGCCCGAAGTTTTCCGCAAGGCGAAATCCCTGGGGATTGGGCAGAGTCTGCCTTGTTCACATTAACAAAATCATAACCATCGAGAATGGAAATTCCGATTACGAAAAAGAAGGAGAGTGCCATGAGTCTTCAAGGACCAAAGACCAATGCCCTTTTTAATAAAGCGAAAGCCGTTATTCCTTATGGCGTAAATTCGAATTTCCGATATTGGGGCGATGACGACACATTGATCGCTACTCGCGGGGAAGGAACCTATATTTGGGACGCAGATGGGAATCGCTACATTGATTATCGTTTGGGATTTGGCCCGATTATTCTAGGCCATGGCTATCCCGCGGTGGTAAACAGAGTTCAAGAAGCGATTAAAGAAGGCACTATCTTTGCCTGGACAACACCGTATGAAATCGATCTCTGCGAGCGCATTACGCGTATGTGCAAAGTGGATAAGGTGCGTCTGACCAATACCGGCACCGAAGCCACCATGCATGCCTTACGCATCGCGCGCGCACATACGGGGCGGGAGAAATTCATTAAATTCGAAGGACAATATCACGGGATGGCCGATTACTTTATGTTCAGTACAGCCTCCTCAAATCCTGGATCGCTGGGTTCTAAGCGTAGCCCTATCAACGTGCCAGCAACCTCCGGGATCCCAAAGGGCCTCACCCAGTATGTGATTAATTTGCCCTTTAACGATTTTGAGCGTTTGGAAGAAACCATTGAGGCGCAATGGGGCGACATCGCCGCCATTTTTGTCGAACCGATGCTCGGTAATGCTGCCGGGATTATGCCCTTGCCTGGTTACCTCGAGAAAATGCGAGAGTTGTGTGATAAGTATGGCATTGTGTTGGCCTTCGATGAAGTCAAAACTGGCTTCAGGATCGCGAATGGTGGTGCCCAGGAGTATTTCAACCTCCAGGCTGACCTGGTGACTTACGCCAAAGCATTGGGAAACGGCTTCCCGATTGCGGCCATCGCGGGTAAAGAAGATGTCATGATGACCATTCAACCAGGTGCAATGGCGCATGGCGGGACCTATTCTGGAAATGCTGTCGGCACTGCAGCAGGAATTGCCACGCTTGAACTGCTCGAATCGGAGCCGATCATCGAAACCATCAACAAGCGTGGCGAAGCGTTAATGTCTGGTATTGGTGAAATCCTGACTGAAGCCAATATCCCGCATGCGCTACCAGGAGTCCCGTCCATGTTTGGGATCGTTCTCGGTGTTGAAGAGGAACCTCAAGATTTCAGGGACTATTTCAAAGGCGATGGCGAACTCTATGAAAATCTCGCCCTGCAATTGATCCAGAGGGGCGTGCAGCCAGATGGCGATGCCCGAGAACCCTGGTTCTTGTGTTATGCCCTGAGCGAAGAAGATGTCAATGAAACGCTGAATATATTCAATGATTCGGTGAAGGCCGCAAAGACATAGGCAGGGGATTCAAACCTACTAAAACCCAAAGAGTAATCGAAAAAGAGGTACTTGTTATGCGTGTCTTAGTTCTTGGTGGCGCGGGTGCGGTTTGTAACGAGGCCACCCGAGACCTCGCCCATTACTCCGATTTTGATGAAATCGTTGTCGCCGATTACAACCTCGATGCTTCGAATGCGTTAGTTGAAGAAATTAACGACCAAAGGTTGAAGACGGTTTTTATCGATGCCAATGATTACGACGCCATGCTCAAAATGTTTCCAGGGTTCGATGTGGTTGTCAACGGTCTCCCATGGAAGTATGACTTGCCGGTTACCAAAGCTTGTGTAGAAGTTGGGGTTAACGGGCTGGATGTTTCAACTGAGGAAGAACAATGGGATTTTGATTCCACCGCGAAGGCGAAAGACATCATCTTTATCCCTGGCGTCGGTGCAACCCCTGGGATCACGAATGTCATGGCCCGAAACGCTGCGGACCAAATGGATGATGTCGATGAGATCCAGATCAACTTTGCAGCCTTTCGCTGCCCAGCACCCGCTCCAGGATTGCTGATCACATTTCTTTATGAGTTTCATCCCCAAACGGAAGAACGAGTCTATTTCGAGAACGGCGAGTTTGTATGGGTGGAACCCTTTAAAGGATTGAAAACAGTCAACTTTCCCGGCCCCATTGGAGAACAAGAAGTATGCTACATCCCTCATGAGGAAACCTGGACAATGCCCGAGAGCCTGGGAGCGAGGGCCGTCTCTGTCCGCGGCTGCTTTCCCCCTCACGCTATGCGATTGGCTAAAACCATGTTGGAAGCAGGTCTTTATAGTGAAGAGTCAATCACATTAAAAGGGGTCGATACCACTGCATTCGAGATGATGCACGAAATCTTGCTTCAGCTACCCGAAACAAAAGAAACCCCACTCTGGGCTTACGGCTTGGTCGTGGATGTCTTTGGCAAGAAGGATGGGAAGGACATCAAGATTACGCATTGGAACCAGCACCCGCCCATGGAAGAGTGGGGAGGTAAAGCGGCATATTATAAAAATATTGCCATCCCATTGAGTATCGGCGCGCAAATGATCGCCCGGGGCGACATAGAAGTCAGAGGAGTACTGCCACCTGAAAGCGTGATCGATCCCGAGATCTTCTTTGCGGAATTGGAGAAGCGGGGGATCATCATTAAACAAAAAATTGAGTGAAGCAAAACACGTTGGCACGGGATTTCTGTTCCGTGCCAACTTAATGTAAAGATATTACCCAAGAGATCATCGACCAGGCATTAAGCATCTAAGCGGGCGTTGGGCGTTAGATAAAAAAAGGACACGAAAATTTTAGGAGTAAAAATGCACTCAGAAACACCGGACATCATTTCGATCTCCTCACACCATAAGATAGAGGTGTTAAGTGCCTCTGAGTTAGAGGCAATTAAAGAAGGGACTTTGCAGCTTTTATCAGATGTGGGGGTGTTTTACCCTACCCAGAAAGCGCTGGCGATTTTTGCGGACCACGGTGCCGATGTGGATTGGGATAACCAAATCGTTCGCCTCCCGCCGGATTTGGTTAAAAAAGCGATGGGAACGGCGCCGCGCAATTTTGTGCTGGGAGGCCGTGCAGAACGCTTTGACTTAACCCTTGATGGGTCGGCCTCCTACCTGGCGACGGATGGTTGCGGTGTGCATGTCATCGATCTGGATACCCGAGAAAAACGCGCCTCCCGAAAAGCAGACGTTGCCACGATGGCGCGCGTCAGTGATGCCTTGCCCGCGGTCAGTTTTTTCTGGCCGTTGGTGAGCGCCCAAGACTTCGGCAAAGCAGCGCCTCTGCACGAATGCCATGCCGGATTGACGAACACCCTGAAACACGTACGCGGTGGCACGACCGTTCATCCCAAGCTGGCTCCTTCCATTGTAGAGATGGCTACAGTGGTTGCTGGCAGCGAGGAGCAGAGGCGCCGTAGACCGCCCGTGTGCGCTAATATTTGCACCATTGCGCCCTTGGCCCAAGATGCTCACGGCATCGAGACCGCGTTGATTTATGCGGAGGCCGGCATCCCAACCAGCTTTATGGCCATGCCCACAATGGGGTCAACTGCCCCGGCCTCGGTTCTCGGGGCTATCGTAGAGGGCGATGCAGAAGTAATCAGCGCAATGGTTTTGATGCAGTTAGCCTATCCAGGCACGCCAGTATTCCATTCGGTTATCCCCTCACTCATGAACCCGCGCACTGGCGGGTACATCGGGGATATGCCCCTGCCGGATAGGCTGATCGCCGTGCAACTCGCTCACGCCTGGAACGTTCCCAGCCTGGGGGGAGGCTCCTTCAGTAGTGATGCGCCCGAAATCGGTTGGCAGTCCGCCTTCGAAGCAGGCTTTGGCGGCGTCAAGATTCCGATGGCCGGGGGTGAGATCTGCGGCTATTTAGGGTTGATGGACTCTTCCATGGTTCTTTACCCCGAACAAATCATCCTCGATGCCGAGATCGCGCTCAACGTATTTGATACTTTCAAGAAATTTGAATTCGAAGATCTGGATGTTTCCCTGGACGTGATCAAAGAAGTGGGGCCGCGCGGTCATTTTTTGCGTCAGAAACATACCCGCAAGCATATACGTGATTTCCGTTACTCTTCCATTTTTCGCCAGCTCGATGCTGAGGGCAATCTGCGCCAACCGCAGGACGTGGCTCTCGAAGAATTTAAGAGGATATTCGATAACCACCACCCTGAGCCTTTGCCAGATAATGTGCTAAAGGAACTGGATCAAATATTAACTGCGGCTGACCGAACGGCCGAGAAACTTGGAAGATAATATGTCAGAGTTCACTGAAAAAGGTTAACCACGAGAAAAGGACAGATATATGGGCAAGCTTCCTGAACATGCGAAGGTTGTGATCATCGGGGGCGGTGTGATCGGCTGCAGCACCGCTTACCACTTGGCAAAACTTGGATGGAAGGATGTCGTGCTTCTAGAGCGCACCCAGCTCACCGCTGGAACCACCTGGCACGCCGCAGGGTTGGTGGAAGCGGGCGGGTTCTTCAGCAGCACCATGGTTGAGATCACACAATATACCTTGGAGTTATTCAGCGCCCTGGAGAGTGAAACTGGCCTGGCGACAGGGTTTAACGATGTGGGGACGCTGAATATTGCCTCCACTCCCTCTCGATTGGAGGAGTTTCGACGGATTGCCACTTTTGACCGTCATTTTGGTGTCCCAGTAGAGGAGCTATCCCCAGAACAAGTTAAGGACCTGTGGCCGCTGGCCTATACCGATGATATCCTGGCTGGTTTTTTTGCGCCTGGGGATGGCCGTGTCAATCCCGTCGACGTGACCATGGCGTTGGCCAAAGGCGCTCGCATGAACGGCGTCCAGATCTTCGAAGAGACCCCTGTAACTGGGATAAGGAAAGAGGGGCGGCGAGTGACAGGGGTGATCACCGATAAGGGGGAAATCCAGGCCGAATACGTGGTCAACTGTGCGGGGATGTGGGGACGCGAAATCGGCAAGCTGGCCGGTGTCAATGTCCCCTTGCAACCGATGGAACATTACTACCTGATCACCGAACCGATTGAAGGCATAACCGCAGATTTGCCCGTATTGGTGGACCTTGGAAAGTATGCCTACTATCGAGAAGAGACCGGTGGTGTGTTGTTCGGCTTGTTCGAACCCGACGCGGCGCCCTGGGCGCTGGATGGCATACCAGAGAACTTTAGCTTCGGCGAAATCAACCCCGACAGGGACCGCATGATGCCGTATATCGAAGAAGCGATGAAGCGAATTCCGGTTTTGGAGACTGCCGGGATACACAAATTTTTCTGCGGCCCGGAGAGCTTCACGCCGGATTTAGAACCCATGATGGGGCTGGCACCGGAGTTGGATAACTTCTATGTTGCCGCGGGTTTCAACTCACTTGGCATTCTTATGGGCGGCGGGGCTGGGAAGGTAATGGCCCAGTGGATTGTGGACGGCGTACCGGACATCGATGTGACCGAGATAGACATCGCCCGCATGCTGCCGTTCGAGAATACGCCCCAATACCTGAAAGTCCGGGCGGGGGAAGTGCTTGGATTTATGTTCGAAGAACAGTATCCAAATAGACAGTTCGAATCCGCGCGCAATGTGCGCAAATCCGCGTTCCATGACCGCTTGGCTGAGGCTGGAGCCTACTTTGGTGCCTATGCTGGGTGGGAATACCCGGATTGGTTCGCGCCCAAAGGGGTTGAACCAAAAGTTGAGTACTCCTGGGGACGACAAAATTGGTTTGTACACGCGGCAGCCGAACACCAGGCCACCCGCGAAAACGTGACCATGCTGGATTACTCAGTGATGGGCAAGATCTTGGTGCAGGGAAGAGATGCGGAGAAGTACCTCAACCGCATCTGTGCCAATAATATTGCCATGCCCGTAGGCCGCTGTGTTTATACTCAATGGTTGAACGAGACAGGCACCATCGAGGCAGATTTGACAGTGACCCGCTTGGCCGAAGATCAATTCCTCATTCTCACCGGAGATGGCACGATTACCGCGGTTCAGGCTTGGCTGAGACGCCATATCCCTGCGGAGGCGCACGTTTTTGTGACCAATATTACTTCAGCGTACAGCGTGCTGAACATCCAGGGGCCCAAATCGCGTGACTTCTTGAGCCGCGTCACGCACGCGGATATGTCCAATGAGGCATTTCCCTTCCTCACCATGCAGGAAATCGATATCGGCTACGCTTTGGTAAAGGCCATCCGGATAACGTATGTTGGCGAATTGGGGTGGGAGCTTTATATCCCCACTGAGTTTTCCCTTCATGTCTTCGATACCCTCCTGGAAACAGGAGCGGATGTCGGGTTGAAACACATGGGGCTGCAAGCACTGGATACATTGCGACTTGAAAAGGCGTACCGGGATTACGGCAACGATATCGATAATACGGACTCTCCATTGGAGGTCGGTTTGAGCTACTTTGTGGATTTTGACAAGCCTGGCGGCTTCATCGGCAGAGACGCACTTTTGCGACGTAAAGAGGCCGGGCTTAGATATCGCATGCTGCAATTCCTGCTGGAGGATCCTGAACCTATGCTGTATTACGGTGAAATCATTTACCGTGATGGCAAACCCGTCGGAAACATAATGGCTGGTGGCTATGGACACTCATTGGGCGCATCGGTCGCTGTCGGTCCCGTAGAAAATGAGGGAGAAACCGTAACCCTTGATTACATCAAAAGCGGCTCCTATGAAATTGACATCGCGGGTGTCCGCTATCCTGCCAAAGTTTCTTTACGACCGATGTATGATCCCGATTTAAAAAGGGTGCGCTGCTGATACCCGGAGTGAGCTTTATTTAACTACAAAGCGGTCTGTCCATGAAGCAAAGGACAGACCGCTTAATAATTGTCGGGGAGCTGAGGTTGTTAATGCGTCATCAGATCTGAAACAGCTTTAACCATCCATACCCAATTGGTCAGCCACCCACCCCAAATCCAATTCCTCCAGCTTAGCCCGTGTGGGATTGCCAGTTTTGACATCCCAGCCACAAAACTCGAAATATTTATCTAGCGCGGACTCGATCTCGTCACGCTCAAGCTTCCAGCCGTCGCTCACGCCCCCCTTGAGCGGTTTGAATAATTTTTGGGGCAGCACATCATCCTTACGGTCGAGCCCCTCACGGGCATTGAAAGTCCGCATCATATTCAGACGCCGCTCACCCACCCTTTGTAATTCATCCAAGCTCACATCTTCCCAGCCGGTTACAGTTTTGACTAGTTCAACCATATCGGCTGGTCCATACAATTGCCACGCCGGACCGTAGACGAACTGGCACAGGTTCAGACTGTCCATGGCGCTGTACATGCGCTGCGAAGCGACCGTGAAGCGGATTTTTTCATCACTTAACGAGCGGGGTTCTTGTTCCTCGCTGAAGCCTAACAGAGCCAGTCGCTCGGTGTAGAACTCAAAATCTCCTTCGATGGCTGGGTCGTGCTCGTGGGATTGGTGGTCTGCTCCGAAGGGGTTCGTGGCATAGATGATCGCCAGAGAGCGTTTGACCCGCGGCATGTGAGCCGGAGCCTCCTGCCCTTTAAAGGTGATCAGGTACGCTTCCGTGCCGCGCCCGATCTTCCTAGCCGCGCGCTCGGAACCTTCGGCAAGGATGTCCCCGAAACCGTCGCGTTTGGCGATTTTCTCCGTCAGCTTGACCATCGACTCGGCATTGCCCCAGGTTAGATCGAGCCCATCGGTATCCTCCAAGGTCAGCTTACCCTCGTTGAAGGCCTCAAATGCCCAGGAAATGGTGGCTCCGCATGAAATGGTATCCATGCCATACTTGTTGCATATCTCGTTGGCTTTGCAGATCGCAGGCAGATCGTCGATGGCGCAGTAATTACCAAAAGTCGAGGTCGTTTCGTATTCCGGCCCACCGTAATGCGGATCAACCTGGTAGGGACCCTTGGTAATCTCGACCACGCGCTTGCAGCGCACGGTGCAGGCATAGCAGGTATCCCGCCCTATGCGGTCCTGCTTGCCCTCGGCTGCGCCTCTCAGGACGGTATCGTACATGGTGGTGCCGTCGATGGATTCCCAATGATCGAACACGCCGCTGTTGAAGTTGTAAGTGGGCAGTGTACCGGAGGTCTGGTTCGAGCCGGTCGTCTCGGCGGTGCCGTACTTCGCCAACCCCGCGATGTCGGAATCATCCAGATTGTCCACGCCCCATTTGGCGAGTTGGCTGAGACCAGCCTTGTCAGCCACCTTTGGCCGTTTCTTGCCGCGCACGGCAACGGCTTTTAACTTCTTGGAACCCATTACAGCGCCCATCCCCGTGCGCCCGTTGGCCCGGTTGGACATGCTGAAGATACCGGCGAAGCGCACAGCGGCTTCTCCGGCAGGACCGATTTGTAAGACCTCTACCTTGTCATCGCCCAGCTCTTCTTTGATGGTCGCTTCGGCTTCGCCGGTGATCGCCCCCCATAGATGAGAGGCATCGCGCAGTTCGTAGCGGCCATCGTTAATCCAGAGATAAACCGGCTTTTCGGCTTTGCCCTTAATCACAATGGCATCGAATCCGGCAAACTTGAGTTCAGCTGGAAAGAAGCCCCCTCCCTGCGAGTCTCCAATCGCACCGGTCAGTGGTGATTTGGCAGCCGCGGTCATGCGGCTCTGACCTGAGATGGCTGCCCCGGTCAGGACGCTGAGCGCCAGCACCAGCACATTTTCAGGCCCAAGCGGGTCTGCCGCGGGAGGTATTTCCTTGAGCAGGTAGTGCATCGCCAAAGCGCTGCCGCCCATGTATTTGCGATAGAACCCCTCTCCCGGTTCTTCTACACGAAACTCCCCATTGGTGAGGTCAACATGCAAAATCTTGCCATTATAGCTACGTGCCATCATTCTCTCTCCTAAGTATGTGGATTGACCGATCGGTTAATTTTTACTCCTTGCCATTAACCACCGCTAATCCCAGCGAATATCTTAATTTGATCACCATCCCGCAGCTGGCGCGAGGTATCCGGTTCGTACTTACCATTCACACTGACAACAACCCTGCGTTCGATATCAAATTCTTGGAGGATGCTATCTATCGTGGCTCCTTCTTCCAGTTGCAAGATCACTTTCCCCTTCGCTTCGGGGGGTAACTTCTCTCTCAGTATGGAATAGAGCTGCAGGTGAACTTTCAAGGATCCCTTCGCACTGATGGACTAATAAATGAGTCCACTGAAAAAACCTCATGAAGGGGACACCCTCACATATCGCCCTTCTTAATGTGTTTTATCCGTGATACCTTGTGTTATGTCAAATCCTTTAATACCTCACGGCTGGAATTCTTGCCATTGATGCCGGTCACCCCTCCACCGGGGTGGGTAGCCGCACTACAAAGGTAAAGGTTGTTCACCGGTGTGCGGTATTGAGCGTAACCAGGAATGGGGCGCATCCACAGGATTTGATCTAACGTCATATCTCCATGGAACGGATTACCTTCGGGTAGGTTGTATACAGTTTCCATGTCTATGGGTGTGATGACTTTGCAGTGTTTAACGCAGCGGTCAAAATCAGGTGCATACTCTGAAATGGTGTCCGTCACAAGTTGGCGGATAATCCCTCGCATTTCATTCCAATCGCCTTCACGTAAGTGGAATGGAATATATTTTACCGTTACGGACATGCAATGTTTGCCCTCGGGAGCACAAGTGGGATCCGTAAAGGTTGGAACCTGAATGTCGAGATAAGGTCGCTTTGAATACTGGCCATATTTTACTGGATCGTACGCTTTCTGGAGGTACGACATTGTCGGCGCGATCTGGACAGTACCACTGATGAGTTGTTGCGAATCAGCTCCAGCAGCCGTGAATCTGGGAATCTCATCTAATGCATAATGTACACGTGCCATTGCGCCGCGATACTTGATATTCTGGATGTGCTTCACGATCTTTTGGTCGAGAAAGTACGGATCGATCAGCTTTAAGAACGTCGTGCGCATGTCAACTGCCGAAACTATAGCCGCAGCTGCAATAAGATCGCCATTGGCTAATTTAATGCCGATCGCTTCACCGCTCTGCATGACAATCTCAGCAACTTCAGAATTGGTCATGATATCTGTGCCAAAGCTCCTGGCAGCCTCAGCTAAGGACTTTGTTAAGGCTCCCATGCCTCCCTTCACACGACCACTGAATTTAAAAAGGTTGTTGCTGCTTACCGAACAGTTATAGAACAATGCAAATGCTGTAGCTGTTTCTTGGGGACCCCAAGAGATATTGCCGACAGATGAAGCGGCAATTGTACCCTTCACTACGTTCGACTCAAACCATTCGTTGAGTAAATCTGATACTGGCATTAGAAGGACGCGAATTACCTGGGCGACATTCTCCCATCCGAGATTTCGTACGGGTTTGACGAATTTTAGCAAGCTGATCATGTCGCCCCATCTGACATCTGGCAGATCAGGCAGAGGTATGTTGTTTAAAGCAGAAATAATCTGGCTATAGGCCCTCAGCATTTCGATAAATTTGGGATAGGCGGCGGCATCTGCCTGAGAGTATTTCGCGATTTCCTCAGCTGTGCGGGTGACGTCATGCCAGATGGTGAGATGACTTCCATCAGGTTGCGGGGAGAATATGAGAGGGTCCGTGAGAAGGATTTCTAAACCGTGCTGATGAAGATTTAAATCGGTTATCACGGCAGGGGAGAGAGAGCTTGCTCCGGATGCGAGGGAAGAGTACTTGTAACCAGGAAAGAATTCTTCGGTGACCGCAGCCCCACCAACCATCTCGCGCTTTTCGAGCACGAGCACTTTATGACCGGCTTTGGCAAGATAACCAGCGGTAACCAAACCATTATGCCCGGCCCCGATGACAATCACATCATATTTGTTTCCCAGTTCTTTCGCTCCGGACAACTCTCGCTTAGCTGTTTTATGTTCCATCTTTGATGATCTCCATTGCCGCTAATCGTCCTGGAGTACCCATGATACCCCCACCTGGGTGCGTGCCGGAGCCGCATTGGTAATAATTACGGATGGGTGTTCGGTATTTCGCCCATCCAGGCGTCGGTCGCATGAAAAAGAGTTGGTCGAGCATGAGCTCACCGTGGGAAATGTTGCCTTCAGTAATGCCAAGCTCTTGTTCGATATCCCATGGTGTGAGCACTTGCTTGTGCAGGATCAGATCCTTAATGTTTGGTGCAAACTCAGCCAAAGTGTCAATGACCGCATTGCCAAAAGCATCGCGCTGTTGGTCACGGTCGCCATGAGCAGGCATGTTATAGGAGGCATACTGCACGAATATCGACATGACGTGTTTACCAGGCGGTGCCATTGTTGGATCAACTGTCGAAGGGATGATGCATCCCATGAAGGGTCTTTTAGAAAAACTATCGTACTTGGCATCGTCGTAGGCTTGTTCAAGATAATCTATGCTAGGGCATATCTCCTGCATACCTCGCATCAACGCCTTATCCTTCAGCGCTGGGAAATCAGGCAAACCATCTAGTGCTAGATTTACTTTGCCGGAGGAGCCCCGGTACTTGAAGTTGTCAATTGCCTCCACCAATTCTGAAGGTAGATCTTTCTCGTCCACCAGTTTACGGAGGGTGACCTTTGGATCGCAAGCAGAGACGACCGTTTTTCCATATATCTCATCACCGTTCTCCAATGCTACTCCGACAGCCTGCCCATTCTGGACAATCACCTGAACCACAGGGGCATTGCATCGAATTTCTGCACCGTAGCTGCGCGCGGCGCTCGCAATAGCTTCACTCACGCCACCAGTGCCACCCCTCT
>Ga0209427_10001974_pt1 | contig 23903 bp, 21 predicted proteins | sample DeeMarSWOR136_30_FD_187465 | JGI IMG/M metagenome (GOLD analysis project Ga0209427, IMG submission 187465) | Marine sediment microbial communities from White Oak River estuary, North Carolina - WOR-1-36_30 (SPAdes) (version 2) | ecosystem: Environmental > Aquatic > Marine > Intertidal zone >...
AAAAGGACGGCGGCCTCCCACCAGTCACTTCAGAAAACCCCCACGACCCTCGTATTTCTGATAGTCCATGCAAACTATTTCATGCTCCCCTCAATAAGTCCAAGAAACGCTGGATATTGGCCTTGGAAATGGCCAGCGTGCTCGTATTTACTAAAGGATGACACCGAAAGGCTTGAGATTCCCACAAGTCTTGGTCAAAGACCACCTCCACCGCTTTGTTGGCGTCGTTGATGAGGGCCAGAATGGTGGTGAATTTCGACCATCAATTGGCCTCCACCTCCTTCAAGAAATCATCCAGGATCTGATTCACCCGATCCGGTTTGTCCATGTGGGGCCAGTGGCTCGTTTCAGTGACCAGTACATGGCGGAGTGCAGGCATCAAATTGTGTAAGCTGAAGGACGCATTGTTGAAGGGAGTTATTACGGATAACAAAGGACCCCGGTATCTTCGAAGCGGCGCAACAGGATCAAATTCCAACAGCGTCCGGAACCATCCCAAGACCACGGAAGGCGGCGTTGATCTCAAATCTGCGAGGATGTTTTCACGGCTGGATTCATGGGCCCCTCGAAGAATCTCCTCCCACCACCTTTCGATGGTAAATTCATAGGCCTCGGATGCGAGACCAGCCAGAAAGTCCTTCATCATCGCCTCAGGCAACCGGCGCTGATCGCCCACAGGATCCACCAGAAGCAAACCGGCCACACGATCGGCCTTCTCTCTGGTACAAGCGATGGCAACGGCTGCGCCGGCGCTGTGTCCCACAAGGGCGCTTTTCTTCACCCCCAGACGATCGAGGGTAGCCGTCACATCTTTGGCCAGCACTTCAATACCATAATCTCCATCCGTCGGTATCGGAGATTGACCATGGCCGCGCAGGTCCAGCGCGATGGCCCGCCGGGATGGTCTTAAATGTGCGAGTTGGTTTTTCCACTGGGACTTGCTTCCGGCCAGACCATGAAGAAACACCACAGGCAGGCTATTTGAGCCGCCGTCATCCACGTCAAGAGTCAGGGTTTTTCTGTATTCCATTTTCTCACTGGTCGGTTATCAAGGTCTTTTGATTTCAGAGCTTAAAGCTCCAAGTCGATGGCCCCAACCTTGTCTAGGCTCTCCGGCCGCCATCGAGGCCGGTCGTCTTTATCCGTGAGGCGCGCCCGGACGCCTTCCAGAAAATCGGAATGGCTTAACAGGAAGCGGGCTGCCCTGAGGTCAGCCATGAAAACCTCTTCCATGGGTCGCCCTTCATTGTGCCGAAGCAGTTGTAGGGTAACTGTGAGGGCCGTGGGAGAGCGCTCTGAGAGCCGAGAAAAAACGCCCCTACAAAGGTCGCTGAAGAGGCTGCACTGCCTGAGCTCCTCCAAAATTCCCGTAATTGAGGTCTTGCCGGCAAAATAGGTTTTGACCCAATCGTCCATCTCGGGTTTACAAGGTATGTCGCGATACAGGAGAGGCTCAAGAAGGGTAATGATCTGTCCGAGGGCCTGAGCCATGGCTCTGATATCCCCACCTGCACAGAAGCCTCTGTTCCCCTCGCCATAAAGCAAGACGAGGTTAATGGAATCATCTTGTTTTGCTTCATCTATGGCTCTTTGGATCAGGCGGACCATGTCATGGTTCAGGCTGTTCAGAACCTTGGGCCGGTTGAGACCCATGGACAGAACATTTTGATCTTTTTTCACCAGGAGCGGATCGGTGTTGTTTGTTTTGGTCATCTTAGGGATTCCGTAGCCCATTTTGGCTCATGTCCTTCGCCGGGGGGCAAATCTCATGGTTTTTTCCCTTAGGAAATAGTTGTTCATGTCTCTCTTTTTGGGTCCAATACCTACGGCGAATCCTGCCCTGAAAGCATCATGAATTTGCGGGATAAAATCAGGTAAATGTTTCAGAACCATAGGTTAATTCATATGGGGTGTCAATGGGTGTGGACTTCAGATATGAGAGCTGGTAAGAAGACTCGCGACAAAGGCCCCCGGTGAATGGTCAGTATCGATCCATGAGCCCTTGAAATATGACGGTCAGTAGCGTATGTTGGCCCTTTTAAAGCCCCAGGTCCTATGCTGGGTCGGTCGCAGCGGTCAAGCCGGGCGGCTCCGGGAGAAAGGGGCCGCATGTTCAAGGCGCTTATCAGGAGGATTCGGAAAAAATGGCCGAGCAGATTGCTTTTGACAATGAACGCTACATCCGGGAACAGACAAGGGAAATCCTCGGAAGGGTGGAGAGATTCAACAATAAACTCTATCTGGAGTTCGGCGGAAAGCTACTCTATGATTATCATGCGGCGAGGGTGCTGCCGGGATATGATGCCAACGTGAAAATGCGGCTGTTGCAACAGCTGAAGGGCAAGGCGGATCTCCTCCTCTGCATCTATGCCGGGGACATTGAAAGAAAGAAGATCAGGGCGGATTTCGGGATCACCTACGACTCGGATGCCCTGAAGCTGATCGATGACCTACGGGAGTGGGGCATTGATGTGCTGGGCGTGGTGATTACCCGCTTCGACCACCAGCCGGCGGCGGTGGTCTTCAAGAACAAGCTGGAAAGAAGGCATATCCGCGTTTATACGCATCGCTTCACAAAAGGGTATCCTACGGATGTGGAGACGATTGTCAGTGACGAAGGCTACGGCGCAAACCAGTACATAGAGACGGAGAAGCCCCTCGTCATTGTGACCGGTCCGGGCCCTGGAAGCGGTAAGCTGGCTACGTCCTTGTCTCAGCTCTACCACGATTACCGCAGAGGCATTCAATCGGGATACGCCAAATTCGAGACGTTTCCCATATGGAACCTGCCGATCAAACACCCGGTGAACGTCGCCTATGAGGCGGCCACTGCCGACATCAGGGATTTTAACGTTATCGACCCCTTTCACCTGGAAGCCTACGACCGGAAGGCGGTGAACTACAATCGCGATGTTGAAATATTTCCTGTTTTGAAGCGAATCTTGGAGAAGATCACTGAAGGCGAGTCGTTTTACAAATCTCCCACCGATATGGGGTTGAATCGGGCCGGTTTTGCGATTACCGATGATGAGGCCGCAGCAGAGGCGTCCATACAGGAAATTATTCGGAGGTACTTCCGGTACCGGTGTGAATATGCCATGGGTTTCACAGACAGGGAGACCGTGCAGAGGGTCGAGCTCTTCATCAAGGACTTTCGTCTCAAGCCGGAGTACAGAAGTGTCGTTGAACCAGCCCGCCGGGCTGCTGTAGAAGCACAAGAGCAGGAAAAGGGCAGCGAAGGCATCTATTGCGGGGCAGCGATCGCTCTGCGGGACCGTGCGATCGTGACGGGAAACAATTCACCCCTTATGCATGCCGCCTCCAGCGTGGTCATTCACGCCATTAAGCACTTGGCCGACATTCCGGGCAAGATTAAGCTGCTGCCTCCCCATGTGACGGATTCAGTGAGGCGGCTTAAGACCGAAATTATGAATGAGAAGAACATAAGTCTCGATCTGGAGGAAACGCTTATTGCCCTTGCTATCGCGGCCACGACCAATCCGGCAGCCCAACTCGCACTGGAAAAGCTGAAGGAACTTAAAGGCTGTGAGGCGCACCTCACCCACATGCCCACACCCGGGGATGAGGCCGGTCTGAGGCGTCTGGGCGTAAATCTCACGAGTGATCCAAATTTTGCGACCAAGAACCTATTCATCGGCTGACCCTTGTCTGATGGACTTCAAAAAACTTCTTTGGGAAAGCAGCTCGGGATTCGATAGCCTGGTGCAGACCAGTTCCCACGACAGCCGTGTTGGTAAACAGGATCTCATGCCCTCCCTTTCCCAATTTTGCATGCGATTTACGGATAACGCTTCAATGAGAGAAGACTCGATTTGGATAACATCTAATTTGGAGGAATGACATGGACAGACCAGTGGAAAAATATTGGGAGGCAAGGCTCGGTGGCCTGAAAGAAGAACTGGAAACAAACAATTTCGATGTATATTTGGCGGCAGATGCTGCTGAGGCAAAGAAGATTGTTCAGGAGGAAATCGTTCCCAAGACGGGAACGAAGCGCATCTCTTGGGGCGGTTCAAAGACCGCTACGGACTTAGGCCTGATCCAGGTTCTCAAAGAAGATCCGAGTCTGGAATTCCTGGACCCCTTTGAAAAAGAGATCCCCCTTGAGGATTCTTTGGAGCGGCGCAGGCAGGCTTTTCTTGTGGATCTCTTCATTACCGGCACCAATGCGCTCACCGAGGCAGGCCTTCTCGTAAACCTCGACAGGACGGGCAATCGCGTGGCCGCCATCACCTTCGGCCCCAAATTCGTGGTCATTTTGGTGGGGAGGAACAAGATCGTCTCTGACTTGGATGAGGCCTTTTTGCGGGTCAAGGATTATGCCGCCCCTCTGGTTGCCGCACGGATCAAAGCGAAAACCCCTTGCGTCAAAACCTCCTTTTGCGAGGACTGCAACAGTCCGGAACGTGTCTGTAGTGCCTGGGGTATTGTGGAAAAATCCTATCCCAAAGGGAGAATCAAGGTGGTATTGATCAACCAGGATTTGGGATTTTAGGGGTGGGGACGTTGTTAAAATGTTGACCAAATCATCATTCGGGACTCAAGACGAGCGTTCTTTTTATTTGCCGTTATATTCTATGGTATCGCTCTTCCTTCTTGGTTACGGTCCCTTCATGGATAAGCTTTTCTAAGTGCTTCTTCATGAGTAACCGTTCCCCGAATTCCCAGAAGGCTTTGGGCTCCCTCGGCCTTCCATAGATAATCCAAGCCCCGACAATATCCCCAAAGCTACGGGGTTTCTCCAAAAGACTGAGAAGTTTTTTCTCCCTTTCAGTAATCACATCCAGGTACTGATCCCAGAGAGGACCGGGTTCCTCTTCAAATACGCCGGTTTCATGGCAAGTGAGCCACACCTTTGCCGGTATCGTCCTCAAATGGTTTACGGACTCGATCGTCTCTTCGATGCTCGAGTTGACATCCGCGTACCAGGGCCCGAACTTGGTCAAATCGTAGTCGCCAAGAAACAATACTCCGGGCTCTCTGAACAAGAGCGCCGTGTGGCCGGGCGTGTGGCCAGGTGCGCCAATCACTTCCACGGTGACACCATCTAGAGGGATAAGCTCCCCGTTTTTCAGGAAACGCGCTGGTTTTCGCGGGCGGAAATGAAATTGTTCCAGGAGGACGGCTTTCCAGTATCCCCGTTCCTCCTGGCTCATCTCCCCATAAGCGTCCATGAAAAGCTCAAGATCGGACAGTGGCGGTGCATCCGGCTCCGAGATGCATAAGGGAAGGTCATCAAACAGATCCAGGTGCATCAGATGGTCTTCATGCCAATGGCTGAGCCACACTTCCTTAACGCTGGAATTCTTACTCAGTTCAACAAGTTTTTTTCTGTCACATGCAGGATCTATCAATACGCCAGGTCCTTTGATGTAAATGGAATGGCAAAAGGGATATCTCCCTTGGTTTTCACCGGGAATGAGCATCACGGGTCCGAAGTCTCTCTCTTTCATGTTTTCCTCCACCTCTCATATGATCCTTATTTCACGGGCCCCTAGCCACTGTAAAGGTAGGAGCCCCTTCTGGGCAACGAGTTTATTGGCTCTTATGCGCATATGTCAATGATTACAGACTATAATTCGGGGGAATTGCTTGTCTCAAGAATTTCCCTTTGAGGGGGCCCCTATTCCGCAATTTCCTCAAATGGAAAAAAGAAGCTGGAGATCGCAAAAATAAGTTCAGATGCATTATTCATTCAGTTTCGGTTTTTTGATCTTTGTGATAAAAGAGATCGGTCAAGACCAGACCTGACCTTATTTCCACAGGAAATTATTGACCGCATCAGCCGCCCTAAAAGCACTTGAACCAATGATCCAGACAGTGTTATGTATGCTCTGGGGGTTTCGCCCAAAAAAGAGAGGATAGTGGGTAAACGGAGTGATCCATGTTGAGATTGAAGGTCACGGTGGAAAGGATCGATGGATATTGCAACCAGCCCTTGCTGGTGGGCGACCACTTTTTCGTTGAAGGCGGAAAAATCAGGGTCCCTGAAGGCAAGCACATCTGTATGTGGGCCCTTCAAAGCATGATGCCCATTTTCCCGCTCTTGCAGCGGGCCGGAGGAGAAAAGGGAGACTGGACCAGCAAGGTCGACCAATTCTGCTGCCCGGATCCCAAGGGGAAGGTTCACTATCGGATCGAAAGGATTGAAAGCGAATGATTAGCATCAACCCCGAGAAGTGTACAGGCTGCATTCGATGCGAGGTCAACTGTTCCTTTTTCCATACCGGAAGGGTGGGCCGAAGCCGGGCCAGAGTAAAGGTGGTCAAGATCGAGGAGTTGGGGGTCGACTACCCGGTGATCTGTCGTCAGTGCAATGAACGCTATTGCACTAAGTGTCCCGAGTCGGCCATCGAGATTGGCCCCCAAGGGCAGATGATTGTCTCCCCAACGCTGTGCACGGCTTGCGGAACATGTGAGACCCTCTGCCCCATAGGCGCCATAGAACTCTATGAGGACATTCCTTATGTCTGCGACTTGTGCGGCGGCGAACCCCGATGTGTACAGCAATGTAATATGGGAGCCATCGAGTACACACCCGGAACAAAGGAACCCATCAGTCTCAAGGCTTACAAAAAAGGAAGCCGAGGGCTGAGCCCGGAAGAGAAACGGGTTCAATATGCCTTGGATATGACCCAGTCTTTACGTGAACAGTGGAAGGCCATGATTGGAGGATAACATGCTTTACGGGTATGGCGGGCACGTCCTTCGTGTGGACCTGACCAGCGGCAGGATCGTTCGGGAGAAGACCGATCCCCAATATATGCTCAAAGCCATTGGTGGCCGAGGGTTAAATTCTCTGCGGTTATATGACGAACTGAAAAGGGACATCGATCCGTTGTCACCGGAGAACATGCTTCTCATCGGCGTGGGGCCGTTGACCGGTTCCTTGCTGAGTTCCGCAGCGTACATGACCATTTCCGGGAAATCCCCGCTCACCGGCATTCTCGGGGATTCGGCAGCCGGCGGGTTTTTCGGCCCGGAGTTGAAACAGGCCGGCTACGACCAGGTTGTCATGACGGGCAAAGCGGATAAACCCTGTTACCTGGTGATCGCAGACGATCATGTGGAGATTCGGGACGCCTCACATTTGTGGGGCCTGGACCTCTGGGCCGTCACGTCTGGAATTCGAAAAGAACTGGGGAACAACGCCTTCCAGGTTGCGGCCATCGGTCCGGCCGGTGAGAACCTGGTCAAGTTCGCCACGGTGGCCTGCAACAACGCCCGAATGTGCGGTCGAACAGGGATGGGTTGTTTGTTTGGCTCCAAGAATCTCAAGGCCGTGGCTGTGCGGGGAACGACCCCTGTTTCCGTGGCCGATCCCCTCACATACCTGGACCTGTGCCGGGAGCTGGACCGGCGTATCATCGATCATCCGGAGTGGGACCGCCGTCACGCCATGGGTTCCACCCTCTTGATGAAGGCCCTTAACGGGATCGGCATCCTGCCCACCAACCACTTCCAAAAAGGGATCTGCGAGTACGTGGACAAAATCAGCGGTGAGACTCTGGCAGAGAAATACAAGGTCAAGAACAAGAGCTGCTTTAACTGCAACATTCACTGTTCCCGCTATTATGTCACGGACCAAGCGGAAGCAGAGGGCCCGGAGTACGAGACGCTCTGCAGCTATACCTCGCGCATCGGTGTGGATGATATCCAGTTTGCCCTCAGGATGAACGCTTTTCTAAACCGCATGGGCATGGATTCCCTCAGCAGCGGTGAGACGATCGGCTGGGCCATGGAGTGCTTCGAGAAGGGGCTTCTGAATCGGGATGACATGGATGGTCTCGAGTTTACCTGGGGCGACAAGAAGACTGTGGAAAAGGTTCTCAATTTGATCGTTCGCAGGGAAGGAATCGGCGATGCCTTTGCTGAAGGCACCCGCTCGCTGGCCAGGCGGTTTGGTCGGGACACGGAAAAATACGCCTTTCATGTCAAGGGGCTTGACATGATCTGCGGGGACCCGAGAGGCATCAAGGCTTTCGGTCTCACCTATGCCATTGCCTCCAGGGGCGGAGACCACCTGAGGGCCGAACCGTTTTTCGAGTTGACCGAGCGCTATGACGAGGCGGAAAGGCGCTGGGGGATCCGTGAAATCGCCAACAGACTCTCCAACAACGGCAAGGCCGTGCTCGTGGAGCACACCGAACGCCAGGCGCTCATAACGGACTGTATGACCATGTGCAAGAACATCGGGCTTTCCATGGATGTCATGGATTTCGAATTCGCCTCCAGGCTTCTGACCGCCGGAACAGGCCTCGATTTCAGTCAAGAACGGGTGGACAGAATTCTAAGGGGTGTTATTGAAGCGGATCGAAAAATGAACATCGATTTCGGGGTCGAGTCATCCATGGACACGCTGCCCCACCGCTTCACCCACGAGCCCTTGGAGGAGGGCCCGTCCAAGGGGGAGGTGGTCCCGGTGCGGGACATGGTCAGGGATTACTACAAGCTTCGGGGTTGGGACGAAGAGGGCAGGCCCAAGTAGGTGATTCTTTGTATCTTAACCTTATTGATGGAGGGGAAAGATGAAAAAGTTACTCACATTGTCTATTGTAATGGTCGCAACGCTGCTTCTTATCGCCGGGACAGGCCTCTGCGCGGATGTGTCCAAAGGGATTCATGTGGGCGATGCCGGGGCCTTCACAGGCGATGCAGCCGCACCCTGTATGGAGATTTTTAACTCCGCCCAGCTTGCCGTCGATGAATGGAACGCGAAGGGTGGCATACAGGGGGTCAAGATCGAACACATCATGGGAGATGATGCCATGGATCCGGCCCAGGGCGTCAATGTGGCCCAGAAATTTGTGTCCGACGACTTGATGTACGGTGTCATCGGCCCGCCTATGAGCCATATTGCCCAAGCTACCATGAAGATCTATGGGAACGCCAACCTGGCCTGTATTACGACCGCAGCTTCCAAACCGGATCTGACCGAACAGGGATACAAACACTTCTTCAGGGTCAATGCCAGAAATGATGCCCATGGATGGAACTGTGCTCTATTCATCAAGAAGCAACTGAACGCGAAAAGGGTGGCCATTCTCAATGAGAAGGTGGCCTATTGCGAGAACCTCGCCAGCGAAACCATCAAGGGGCTGAAGGAATTGGGGATTACCGACATCCTCCAAGATACCATCGTTGGCGGGTCCAAAGATTTCTCGGCAGTGATGACCAAGGTCAAGGCCTACAAGCCCGATGTGCTCTTTTTTGTGGCTACGGCCGCACCGGATCAGGCCATCGGCGTCCGCCAGATGAAGGAGTTCGGTATCGACGCCGTCTTCTTCGGGACTGAAGGGGCGAGAGACAAAAAGGATTTCATAGCGGCGGCTGAGGGGGCGGCTGAAGGCGCTTATGTGTATCATTTTTCCCCCGACATTTTTGCCATTCCTGAAGCCCAGACCTACATCAAGAGCTTCGAGAAAAAATACGGCACCATTAGCGGATTCGGTCCTCCGGCATATGAAGCCATGCACATCATGCTCGCAGCCATCGACAAGGCAGCCAGTGACGGCCAGATCAGCCGTGAGGAGGTGATCAAGTACCTCCAGAACACCAAAGGTTACGAGGGCATCCTTGGATTTCCCGTAACGTTCGATGAGAAGGGTGACCTGGAGGGTGGGGCCACCTACTTCTTCCAGGTGGTCGGAGGAGACTTCAAACAGATTACAGTCATGACCGGAAAATAGGGATAAACCAACCAAAGGCCCTAAACAATTCCTTGTTTGGGGCCTTTATTTTGCTTAAACTGGTTACATCTCTTATGTTCCTCCGTATCTCTCTGCGCAGCTCAGTGGTAACTATCTGAAATATGAACATGTATCTTGAACAACTGCCCCAACAACTCGTAAACGGTCTTACCCTCGGCGGGGTCTATGCCCTCATTGCTATCGGCTACACCATGGTCTACGGCATCCTGTTCATGCTCAACTTCGCCCATGGTGAAATCTATATGATCGGTGGGTTTGCCGGATGGTGGGTCCTTCACCTCCTGACCAGCAACAATCAGCCCGTCATGTACGCCGCTCTCGTGATTGCCTTGATGATAGTCGGCGCCATGGCAGCCTCCGGCCTGCTGGGCATAGCCGTGGAACGGTTCGCCTACCGTCCTCTGCGACAAGCCCCTCGAATGAACCTGCTCCTGAGTGCACTGGGGGTGTCTATATTCCTACAGAATCTGGTGTTGAATTTTCAGGGCGCAAAACCCCGTTTCTTTCATGTTTCATCCCTCATACCCGAGCAGCTGCGCGTGATCGAGATGGGCAGTGTGGTCTTCTCGTTCATGCGGATCCTGGTCATTGTAGTCTGCTTCCTGCTCATGGCGCTTCTCACCTATATGGTCAAGAAGACCAAGACCGGAAAAGCCATGAGGGCCACGGCCCAGGATATTGAAGCCGCAGCATTCATGGGCATCGATACGGACCGTATCGTGGTTTATGTTTTTCTGATAGGGTCGGCGCTCGGCGGTGCGGCAGGGACCCTTGTGGGGCTGCTCTTCACGCAGGTAGACTACTATGTGGGTTTTCAAGCCGGTCTGAAGGGCTTCACCGCCGCAGTGCTCGGGGGGATCGGCAACATCTCCGGGGCCATGCTGGGCGGGATCATCCTCGGGCTGCTCGAGTCTTTGGCAACCACGTTTTTTCCTTCGGCATACAAGGATGTCGTCGCTTTTGCAATTCTGATCATCGTCCTCATATTCAGGCCCTGGGGTTTGATGGGAGAAAAGATGCCCGAGAAAGTATGATGGAAGGCGTCCTGGAAAAGAGGGGGATCCCCATTAGAAACAAGTTTGCGCTCTGCGCGGCGGCAGTCGTGGTGCTGGTTTTTCTGCCCCACATCATGCCCAACAATTATTGGCTGAGGATTTACACCATGACGGGCATCTATGTCATGCTCGCCCTTGGCTTGAATGTTGTGGCGGGTTTCGCGGGTCTCCTGGACCTGTCCTATGTGGCCTTCTTCGGGATAGGAGGTTACACTTTTGCTCTCCTCTCCTCCGGTCAATTCGATATCCACTTGCCGTTCCTACTCGTCTTGCCAGTGGCCGCATTCATCACCATGGGCTTTGGCTTTGCCCTGGGCTCGACAAGCATCCGGCTGAAAGGCGACTACCTGGCGATTGTGACCCTGGCCTTTGCTCAAATTTTCAAGCTCCTGCTGCTCAACCTGGACCGACCCATCAACATCACAGGCGGTGTAAACGGTATCTACAATTTCGATCCCATCACAATCTTCGGGCTTAAGATGATGTCGGCTGTCGCGTATGCCTATGTGATCTGGTTTTTTGCCATGGTGGTGATTATGGGTTGCTTCCGCTTCAAGAGATCCCGTTACGGCAGAGGCTGGGAGGCCATCCGGGAGGACGAGCTGGCAGCGGAGGCCTTGGGTGTGAACACCACATGGATGAAGCTCAAGGCCTTTGCAGGTGGGGCCTTCGTTGCTGGAGGCACGGGTGCTCTTTTTGCGTCCTTTCAGGACTCTGTCTTCCCCAACAATTTCGATTTTCCCCAGCTCGTCATCGTCTACTGCATGGTCATTCTGGGCGGCTTAGGGAATATCCTGGGTGTTATCCTCGGTGCTGTTCTGCTCTCCATCCTGCCGGAGTTTCTGAGGGAATACGGAGCCTACCGGATGATGTCCTATGGCCTTATCCTCATCGTACTGATGGCCCTAAGGCCTCAGGGACTGATGGGTTCCGTCGGTTTTCTGGCTAGAGGGGTCAAGAGAGCGGATAAGGACGAAACGGGCATGCTCAGGGCGTCCACAGAGCTCTATTATGATGAAGAACAGCGTGCGAAGAGGGAGGAGGCCATTTACGCCAAGGGAGATCACGCCGTCCTCCAACTAAAGAAGATCACCATGAATTTCGGGGGACTCATCGCCGTGAATGATCTGAGCTTCGTTCTCCACGAGCGAGAAATCTTGAGCATCATCGGACCGAACGGGGCAGGAAAAACCACGGTATTCAATTTGATATCCGGCATATACCCACCTACTTCGGGCTCTATTCTTTACGAGGGTATGGAACTGACGGGCCTGAAACCCCATCAGGTCGCAAGGATCGGGATCGCCAGGACCTTTCAGAACCTCAGGTTGTTCAACAAGATGTCTGTTTTGGACAACGCCAAGGTGAGTCAGTTTTGCAGGACGAAAGCGGGCCCCCTGTCTATTCTCTTTCATCTTCCGCTTTTCAAAAATGAAGAGGCGCAAACAGAGGAGCGGGCCAAGGAAGTCTTGGGTCTTTTCGGGGCGAGGCTTACGGGGTATCGGTTTGATCAGCAGGCCATGTTTTTGTCCTATGCCAACCGAAGGCGCCTTGAACTTGCACGAGCAATCTCCACCAATGCCAAAGTCCTCATGCTGGACGAACCCTCCGCCGGCATGAATCCGCAGGAGACGCTGGAGATCACTGATTTCATCAAACAGCTCAGGGATGTGTATGGGTATACCATCCTTCTGATCGAACACAAGCTGAATGTGGTCAAGACCATCTCAGATCGGGTCATTGCGCTTGACTATGGAAGGAAGATAGCAGAAGGCCCCTATGATGAAGTGGCCAACAACGAACAGGTGATCGAAGCCTACTTGGGGAGGAAGCATGCGGCATAGGGCAAATGGCATAGAGCATAGGGCAAAGAGCAAAGGGAATGCAGTAGGCAGTAGGGAGTAAGCAGAAAGCGGAGGGTATGGAGCAAAGGCGTAGTGAACGGCTACTGTGCCGTTCAGGAGAAAAGGCAAAGAGTGGACTGCTGGATTGGAGCGTAGAGGTTTATGAACCAGGAACCTGTTTTAGAACTGATCGGTGTGGACACTTACTACGGTAGCATACAGGCGCTGTATGACATCAACATCGTGGTCCATGATGGGGAGTTGATATGTCTGCTGGGTGGGAACGCGTCTGGAAAATCCACCACCCTTAAAACGATCCTCGGTGTGTGCAAGATCAAGAGGGGAGAGCTCAAACTCAGGGGAGAACGGGTAGACGGAAAACCGACAAAATACATTATATCCAAAGGGGTTGCGATTGTGCCCGAGAACAGGCGGATTTTCCCAAGGCTGACCGTGTTGGAGAATCTGGAGATGGGCGCATTCCTCAGGACGGACAAGGAGGAGATCAAAGAAGATATAGAAAAGATGCTGGCCTTGTTTCCGGCGCTAAAGGAGCGGCTTAACAACCCTGGGATTACTTTGAGCGGCGGAGAACAACAGATGCTCGCCATGGCGCGGGCACTCCTGTCCAACCCGGGCGTTCTCTTGATGGACGAACCTTCCATGGGCCTGGCGCCCATTCTCGTGGATCAGCAGTTCGAGCTCATTCAAGACGTCAACCGGCGAGGGACCACCATATTTGTGGTCGAGCAGAACGCCAACATGGCCCTTTCCATTGCAGACAGGGGATACGTCTTACAGACGGGGGCCATTGTTCTGGCCGACACGGCACAGAACCTCCTAAACAACGCCATGATGCAAAAGGCCTATCTGGGAGGGGAATAATTATGCGTCTCTGAAATTCCATAATGTATTGGAGTCCCCCCTTTTTTTTGGTGACATCGCCTCGGCGTTTTTCATTGGAACAATGGAAGAATGGAATAGAGGAATGTTGGGACAAAAACCGGGAAAGGACTCGATGTTTATCAAAGGTGGATCCCAGGCCGTTGAACCCATTATTCCAATATTCCAGCGTTCCATGATTCCAATTGTGAGCGGAGCGAACTGATTTTAGGTCATCAGCCATTGGTCATTTGTCAGTTGTCATTTTGGATTTCCGGGCGCCGGACGGGAGGCAGGGTATGGCAGGTTGTGACAAGCGGAAGGAATTTATGAGCTGATGGACTGATTGCGTTGCAGGGTCAGGTCATCAATCATCAGAAAAGGTACGGCAATATGGAAAGAGATCAGCGCATGGACAGAAGGTCCTTCATTCTCGGGATGATGACCGCTTTTGCGGAATGTTTGGCTCACGAATGCAAGAGGGCCGCACTCTCGCCGCCCTTTTACCCTGATGATTATCCCGACATTCGATCTGAGGCGGAAAGGATTGCCCGGGAACACGGGGTGTTCCTTTTGTATGAGGAGAATGCCGACATACCCGATTACAAAAAGGTGAACTGGTTCGTGATGTACAAGTACCCGGATGTCCTGGAGGAGTACATGTCGATCAGAAACCGGGGCCTTAATCCGGTTTGGGATCTCGAAGCGTTCTCAAAATGGCTCAGCTACGGGATGGTCTGGGGGGATGGAGCTGAAAAGGTGGTTCCCAGGATGCGGGAAGAAAACGTGAAGGAAGACATGCCCACAGTCATGAGAATCCTGTTTAAACCGGGGGACTGGCCTATACCCAGGTTTTGAGCAGGCTATGCTCCAGACTGATTCTGGAGAATATACTCAGAGGCAAAATGCCTCAGCCGGTATCCCTCGGCGAAAAATTCAATCAGGCTGACTGCATCGAACACAGGGACTTTCAGGAGCCTCTGGATATCTGAACGAAATGTGACCAGGTTGGTGCACTCGAGTATCACGGCGTCTACCGGTTCATCCAAAAAGCCTCTTGCGGCATTGAGCGCGCCCTCTCGCATGCGTTCTACGTTCAACTCGCTTCCCCTTTCGATCACGACTTTCTGAAATTCATCGGAGTTCTCCATACCTCGGATGACGAGGTCAATCGCACCGGCGCCGGCCGCCTCAAGGTGTTCGGGCTTGAGAATGCGGGTATCGCCCGTGATGACGCCGATCTTTTGAGAGGTGGGGATAAAGGCGGCCAGCATGGGAATCAGGTTTAGGGAGGAGCCCAAGAAGGGGACACCAAGGGCGTTTGTGATGTCTTTCTGAAATATGGAGAAAAGCCCGCAGTCCGCCGCAATGAAATTCACGCCTTCTCTCTCCAGATCCTTGGCAACCTCAATAACGAGATGAAGATGGTCTTTTCTGATCTCAATCAAATCCTCAAACGGAAAATCCCGGATCACACCGTACCGAACTGGGAAAGGAAAGGTCTCCGCATGCCCCGGGTCCCCGGGAATCCTTGGGATGGTGGAATCCAGCATGAGTATTCCCACCAACTGCCCATAGGTATGTGTCCCTCCGTGGACGATCTCTTTCATCACACAATCTCCATCAGGTTTATGAAATCACTGTGCGATTTCATGTAACGTCCCGCTTTGCGGGACTTTCAAAACAGCGAAGCCAGAATACCTCGTGCTGTACACGGGGATGAATGGCTTATTTCTGGGGGTTTGGGGGATAAGCTCCCCCAAAGTAAATTTGGGTTTCCTTTTATGCCCCGTCTTGTAAGTGGGGCGGTTCACTTAGTGAGGGGGAATCACGATTGCACATGGACAGATAGGCGTTGAGGCCAAAAGGGACTTGGCCCTTTCATCTGACAAAAGGTGCCCATGCTGTTGAAGACTACAGAATAAAACGGGAAGTATCAATCAATTAAAGGATCCTATGCCTCTCACCTGGTAGAGCCCTTTTCATGAAGGCATGAAGTCCATGGATTCATAAATTGGATGACGAATTCATTTATTCAGCACGTAGTGATTTGGGGATAAACCCAACGATGTGGGTACAAATTACCCGATTGGATACTCAGCACCGGGAAAATCGGGTACTTAGTATCCACTTTTCGCAGTTCTCCCCATTTAGAAACGGCCCTCTATCCTTCTGGTTTGCCAAGTATTTGGAATAATATCAAAAACTTAAATATTATCTTTCATTTCTGGCACGCCCCTTGCGTTATATCATATTACAATCATATGAATAGAAAGGAGGACATATCATGAAGAAAATATTAGGTGTTTTGGGAATCGCACTCTTGATCGGAGTTTTTGCTTACCCGGCCTTCAGCCGTGGTCCCGGATGGGGCTGGGGACACCACATGATGGGATTCTGGGATAGGGATTACCAATACGGCTCTATGCATGAAAGAGGATACGAAGGACTGAGTGATAGAAATCGAAGTAGAATGGAAGAACTTGATCGAAAATACTACGAGGAAACTGAAGGGCTCAGGAATCAGATCTTGGAAAAATCCGAGGAACTTGATGCGCTCCTGGACACCCCGAATCCTGAACAGGAGAGAGTCATGGCACTGCAGGGAGAGATCAGCGATCTGAGGGCAGGGCTGGATCGGAAAGAGCTGGATTATGAACTGGAGGCCAGAAAGATCCTTCCTGATGATAGATTCGAAAGGGGATATGGCCGCGGATCCGGCAGAGATCATTGGGGCCGTGGCGCCAGCATGGGTTATGGACCGGGTACCTGTTGGAGGTGAACCGGACCGCAAGCTTGGAGACTCTACATGCACAAAGATTTATCGAAAAGTCCCAGGCTGCCCATAAGCAAGGCAATAAAGACGCCATCGATCCTGATACCATCTGAAGGAGGTGAGTGGAATGATGAAAAGATTTATGATTCCGAGAGTGGCTCACTGCAGCGGAGGCTGCTGAATACAGTACTGAACAAGACGTTAACCGGCCCATAGTATCGTTCTTCGCCTACCCCAGCCCCCTACCAAAGGTCTGAAGGGTTGTTTATCATGTTCCACCCCTTCAGATTTTTTTTTGAACACCATAACTTCCACTCAGTTCTTTCTCGGGGTTCATTCTTGCACGTCCTGACAAGGATGCGTTTTTGTCGTAATGGCAAGGTAGCTGTAATCGAAAGGTTTTTGACTACCAAATCAATACTAAAATGAATCCTGATTCAGTCAGATTCAATGATGTAACAGGTATCATTGAAAATCTCGGGCCGGGGAAAACCATAGGTTTATTTGGGCTAGTGGTAACCAGGGCGATTTTTGAGTATTCTGACGCTAGTAATAACAGGAAGAGGGCCATTGGACGTGAGCTTTATGACCAGCATACCGAAATTTTGCTATACATTAACAATCCCGTCATCTTGATCTGCTCCTGTTGACAAATCCCCGTTTGCTCCTGAGATATATCGCATCTAAAGCATTTCTTTTCTCTTCTCAGCAGACTTCAAGCATCAAGCATAGTGCTTTTTGAGGTATGTCCTAAGCCTGCTTTCAAAATCCACTTCCCAGCCGCCGTTGTAAACGATTATGGAGGCGATTTCGCTCGCCAGAATGGCGAATTTGATCTTGGGGGGAAGTTTTTTCACCCTGGCTCTGAATTTTTCACTTTTGCTAATGAAGGCAGGCAAGTGGTTGAAAAGGACCTTTCTAAAGAGGGCTTGGTCAGTCAGATCGGATCGAGCCTGGAAAAAGGCAAAGAGCCTCGCATAATGACTGTTGATCTCTGTGCTGATCGCGTCGCTTATCTCCGTGTAAAGGGTCGAATCCGCTCCCCGGCGTCGCCTCTCGAAAATAAGCTTGGCTTCGGCTTCGGCTCTTTTTTCTAGGATGGCAATAATGTCCCGGACATAGGCATCCTTGTGCTTGAGAAACTCCGCTTCCGTCATGAGGAGGTTTGCGATGATTTCGTAGGATGAAGAAATCACCCCGCACTTGTTGGCTGAGGCATCGCGAAGAAGCACAACGCCCTGCCTCTGGAGTTCGTCTCGAGCATCGGGGCTGATGAAAGAGTTGGCCCCTTCGGTGATCACCTTGACGTTGGGATTTCCATTTTTGCCCAGGAGTCTTCGCCAGTTGCTTCCGTCTATGGTGTCCGGTCTACCGCCGCAAGGGAGGAAAAGGTCTGTAGAAACAGAAAAAAGCAGCCCATCCATTTCCCGATGGAAGTCATCTATGGTAATCCATCTCTCTTGCACTCCCTTTTCGGTAGAGATGACCTTCTTGTGGAGCTCCCGAAGCCCTTCTTGGCGGCGCACGTGGCGAAACAAGATAAAGCCACCGGGATGAAGGACTTCGGGGTTGAATTGGTCCAAATCCTTTTTCAGGAGCAGTCCGGCCAGCTCGTCCCGTTTCGACCCCTCAGGATCGAAAAGCCCGGCGGTGCCGTCCACAATGCTTCGTATCTGCGCGTTAGGGCACCTTTCAAGAATGAGGCGCATGCAATTGCCGGCCACATCGCCGTTGGGCCCGCCTGTGAACTTGATAGAAAAGGGATCTCTGTAAATGTCCACGCCGAGTTCCTTCATGGCCATCTCCGCGAATTTCACAACCCCTCGGGACGTGACACCGTACTCTTTGTGATTAATGCCTACCCGTTTGCTAGACATGATGCCAATACCGAGAACATAGCCCCGTTTCACAGACTGGCGCGCGATGAATTCGATCATAGCGTCGTGCATGTTTTCGTCGGGTCCGAGCTCGATGGGTTCGTCCTCGCCGTAATAATCCACGACACGCGGACTTATGGCTCTGCCGTTTTTCGTTACAAAGATATCCAAGAAAGCATTGATCACGCCGTATTGGGCTTTGTAAAGGCGTTGGGTTATCAAAGCAGGGGAGTCCACATCGGTCGCGTCAAGGATTACGGTTAGTTTCGATCCACCCTGATAAATGTCCTTGTTCTTGAGATGCTGCGTGTGGGCAAGGACGAAGACCTCCCTGAAGAGCGTGTTGGTGTTCATAGTGTGTTCGTCTTGGCTTCTGCAGATGATGGTTCGCCAGCCCCCTCTGGCAATGTCTGAGAAGCCGATGTGATAGCCTGTAGCGTGGCGGCTAAAAAAGAAGGTGATCCGGAACGGCATGGCTCTAGGCAGATCGGCTGTAAATTCGGGTCCCAGTTCCGTCAGGTAGGCCGGGTCCAGGCGAAAAGCGAGGGCATGCTTTTCGGGCACGAAGAAATTGGTCTTTAAAGTATGTTTGATGAAGGAGAGGCAGGCACGGAAAACGGTTTTTCGGATTTCATCCAGATACCTGTGCCCCGTGTTGTACGCTTCCAATGTCTTCTCGACTTCCTTGAGGGCTTTCCGGTAGACTGTTTCCCGCTTTTGCATATCCGGATCGAATCTTTTCCTGAAAAGATCGATGAGCTTCAGGGTGATATTGGGCTCGGCGTGAAAAGCGTCCTGCACGACGGGTGCATCAAATCGATCCGGTTGGTTATGCGCGAGGGCTGTACGGCAGAAAGCGATGAAGGCATTGGTCAAGGAAGCCTCCTCACCGGTCATAATGCGATTGGCCACGAAATCCGTATAAGCGGCGCTCGTAGTGGACAAGATTTGTGTGTTATAGAGCTCGGTTTGCAATGTTCTTGAAAGGTCCGAGCCTTTTTCAATCAGTTTTTGCTCATGGGTCAATACATAGAAAGTGCCAAGAAAGTAAGGGTGTACGGCTGTGTTGATGATCAAGCAGTAGGAACGACGGACACCGATTCCAAGCCTCTGGAACACCTCGCCGACTTGGGTGAGAAAACCCTTCTGGGGAGGATTTCCCACAGAGAAGAGGAGGCGGGTTTCTTTATGATGGGACTCATCTTCCTTGGTCTCTACGTCCAAATAGAGGCCGTCATGTTTGTTGCCTTGCTGGTAAAGGTGCATGACCCGGGAAATTCTCTCAGCGGGTGAAATGCGGACATAGGACTCGTTGTTGAGCCAGAGGAGCCTCAATATGGCATCAAATTGGCCGAAATCAAATTCCGGGTACAGTTGCCGCATCATGTCATAAACGCTTCTCCGGATTTTCAGGGGAATGCTCACTCTGCCGGTACTGGACACATCCTCATCATAGCTCTTGCGGTCGAACTCAAATCGCTGGATCTCCAAGGCTCGGCCTTCGCCGGGGATAGGCTTGTAGGAGTGACTCATTTCCGCATAGGAAATTTCGCGCTCTTGAAGGGTTTTGAGCGTATCATAAAGGGAGCCCGGAACATCGACGCGGGCTACAATGAGCTTTTTCTCTCTATCCACAAGGGTGATCTTCCTCTCGTTGGCAATATGGTGGAGTTTCGCAGCAAGACTGATGATCGCCTCGGCCTCCTCTTTCATGGTGATAAAGAAGTATGGGTGCATGTTGGCAAAGAGCCAGTTCAGGTTTTCCGAGGCTTTCTGGTATTGGGTTGCAAGCTCGTCTTGGATTTCCAGATGAAGCGCCTCATCAGGAATGACTTCAGATGGGGCTGTCTCTTTTTTTTCAAGACTGATGAAGGTAGGTTTCATCTTTATGCCTCTTCTTTACTCAGAGCCAATGAGGTCTCTGCTATTCCATTTCTTCATAGGCGGGGCAATGCCATGTGCCGCCACCGGGTTTTGTGAAGGTGCAGGTCAGAAGTTTCTTGCAGGTTCTGCAGAGTCCGACATAAGATGACCGGCATCCTTCCGGCTTTTCGATGACGGTATCGGTCTCCGTCGGATTCGATGCGGAGACTGTGGGCCCATCCCTACGCGAAGCGCTGACCGCGGATTTGAACTCCTCACAAAAAAAGATAGGCTTTTGGTTTTTTCGACGAAGCTTGCAAATCGCGAAGTCATCGCAGGCCGAACAAATGCCTACAGCATGCCCTGCGGGAAACTGGAAATCCTCTTCTTTTTGTTTTCTCATGATTTTCATTTCGTCTACCTCCGTTATCCATTCTCTCCCTTCTCAATGGGAGAGAGTCTTTTCTTCATCCCCAATGGGCCTCACCGCATGATTCAGATCTCTGCCCCCAGGCGCCTTGGAGCCCTTTTCCTGGTAAGATGCTCCAGAAGAGAGCGTAAGTTCTCTACCTCGAAAGGCTTGATCATGTAATACAAAATCCCTTGCTCTCTGATCCGGAGTTCCAGTTCCCTGGAATTATTGTCTGTCATGGCCACGATCATGGCGTCAGGGTATATTTCTTTGAACTGCCGAATCAGGAGGTCGCCGGTGACGTCCGGCAAAAAGGCCTCCAACAAAACGAGGTCAAAAATGCCGCGCCGGAACATTTCCAAGGCCTGTCTCCCGGTGACACATTTCTCAGCCCTGTGGCCCCAGCTTTCCAATAGGGATGTGACAAATAAACCTAGGGGCGCATCATTTTCGACAACCAGCACATTCATGAAAGAAATCCTCGGGGTTTCACAATATCGTGGTGATGTTCAAAAGTGTCGGTGTCTGCCCTAGGGCCTATCCTCAAGCCAAAAGGCAGTCCCTGTTTGCCCAATAAACTGTCATTAACCTACTTCAAACAGGTAAATGCGCCTTAGGCGCACAAACGTTAAGATCTTGAGCTGTGAAGGCAACGAAACGCAATGGGCGTGCCAAAGAGGAAAATCATGGCATAACGCTTTGATTTGTCTGATGGAATGACAGTTTGTTAGACTGGCGGGACTTGCAAGGAAATGGGACAGAAGCGCCCAAGAAGGGCGATTCCTTTAAACATAAGACGTTGAAATTACTAATTCTATTTCTAGTTGTGCTAGAACGCCCGAAGTGGGCTAAATCAGCTCAAGTTTTTTCATCTTTCGGAACAGAGCTCTCCGCGAAATGCCCAGAATCGCAGCGGCTTGGCTCCGGTTCCATCGGGTTTGTTCGAGAGCTTTGAAGATGGCAGTTTTCTCGAGATCTTCAACCGCGTTCCTGAGCTTGAGGCCTTCCAAGTTTTGCTCTTCCTGAATCCCTTGTTTGGAATTCAAAAAGTCCCAGCGGCCCATACTGAGATAACGACGAATAACATTCTGTAGCTCGCGCACATTGCCCGGCCAAGGGTAGGTATACATCGCGTCCATGATCTCGCCGGGAACACGAGGCGGCTTTTGACCGGGGCTGTAAAGCTTCAAGAAGTGGTCCACCAAAAGAGGTATATCTTCCCTTCGCTCCCTCAAGGGCGGCAACGCAATGGGGATCACGTTGATCCTGTAAAAGAAATCCTCACGCATGAACCCTTCCTTCACCTGCTCTATCTGATCTGAGTTGGTCGCTGCAATGACCCGAAAGTCCGACTTCTTCGTTCTGTTGCTTCCCACGGGGGCGTAATCCCCTCCGTCGATAGCACGGAGCAGCTTGACCTGCATGCTCAGACTGAGTTCCCCGATTTCATCTAGAAATAGACTCCCCTTGTCCGCAATGTCCAGGTAGCCCACTTTGTCCATATGAGCGCTCGTGAAAGCTCCCTTTTTGTGTCCAAAGAACTCACTCTCGAGGAGGTTGTCGGGAATAGCACCGCAATTCACGGTCACGAACTCCTCCCCTTTCCGGCTGCTAAGCTCATGGATCGCCCGGGCCACCAGTTCTTTACCGGTGCCCGACTCGCCGAATACGGACACGTTCGCATCCGAGTGGGCCGCTTTCAAGATCAACTCATACACCTCTTGCATGGGTTGACTCTTGCCGATGATATTGGCGAACCTGTATCGCTCTTTCATGGAAAAGCGGAGATCGATGTTCTCCTTTCGCAGGAGGTCCGCCTCTTCCTGGATCTCCATCTCCCTGAGCACCCTTTCTGTGATATCCCTGAGGGTCGAAAGGACTGCCGGCTTGCCCTTGAATTGGATGGTGCTGTGGTATCCTTCCACCCAGAATTGTCGTCCTTCCCTTGTGACGCATGGGATTCTGAAAGACTTGCCGTTAGGGTGGGCAGAATCAGCCGACTGATAGATTCTCTCAAGGCCCTGGACATAAACAGAGGAAAGCAACTCCGTCAACGCTTTTCCACTGAGGGAACCGGTGTCCCCGTAACCGAACAAAAGCGCGAAGGCTCGATTGGCGAATAAAAAACGCCCCTCCTGGAGCAAGGTGACGCCGTCCGCTACTTGTTCAGCCAGGACGCGGTATCGCATTTCACTCTCTTTCAGGGACTTCTCAGCCAATTTGACCCATATGATTCGTCCCAGTTTTTCAGCAATACCCTTTATGAGGTTGACTTCCTCCCTGAGGAACGGGCCTTGGTCGCACTCCGGCCTCTCCTCTTTGTAGAACACTTCCAGAGAGCCCCGATAATCGCCGTTAACAAGGATATCCGAGGCAAGCTTCCATGCGCTTTCGCTGAAGTTATCGGTCTTGAAAACCTGATCATCCAAGGTCACCCTAGCGCAGGTGCTTTCCGGGTACTGCCAAGCCGGTGGAATAATATTGACCGTGCCTTGAAGGATCTCTTCTAGAGAAATCCCCGGTTTTTCTAAGAGTTCGGAGATGGCATAGAGGCAATTCAGTTCCTTGACCCGTTCTGTGAGGTCATGGGTGACTTTGCGCAGGGTCTCTTCAACACCCTCGCGACCCGAGGCGCCCCTTTCCAATGCTCCTGCCCTTTTTTGCAGGACCTCGTAATTCTTTGTGCCATTCATGGCCTGTTTCCTGTCAAGCTGTGATGGAGAGGCTTTCTAGAGCTGCCTGATTTTTTCTTTCTGAGGCGCATGTGACGCTCAAGTTCAGAATTTGGGCTCTCCCTTTTTGGGTAATGTACCAGAACATTCCCTCGGGGTGCAAGGAAGGAATGAGAAGCCTATTTAGAGCAATCATTCCTGCAGCCAAGGCCGTCCCTGGGTCTACGTTTCGGCCACCTTCCCGAAGAAGTGAACCGTACAGCTTGTCCCCCCCGGTTCAAGACATTCCTTTTGGGACTTTACATAAGAGGATGAAGAGATTTTGCCGGTTTAGGGGCCACTGCTACTCCCTTGCTTACTGCACTTTGCGAACGGCGGATTTTGGCGGGTGTCCGTCTCTATCATCTTCACGTCTCGGGCGATGTTATTCTCCGTTTGGGCCGCATGATTCTGACCTATCCCTTGAATCTGATCCTTTCAAGTATTCTTTTGGTAATCGCTCGGTTTTCGAGTCGGCTAGATTTAAGTATTCGATAAGCCATGGAATTTGGCCACAGTATAATGTTCTCCTATTAGGGCATTACCCAAAGCATACTCCGAAAGGTTATGTCTTGCATGACAACCTTATACTCTGAGGGGCCGTTTATATGCCGAAGTAGGCGGATTTGACGTCCGGGTTGTCCATGAGCTGGCTTATTGAGGGGAGCATGAAATAGTTTGCATGGACTATCAGAAATACGAGGGTCGTGGGGGTTTTCTGAAGTGACTGGTGGGAGGCCGCCGTCCTTTTC
>Ga0209427_10001975_pt1 | contig 23902 bp, 18 predicted proteins | sample DeeMarSWOR136_30_FD_187465 | JGI IMG/M metagenome (GOLD analysis project Ga0209427, IMG submission 187465) | Marine sediment microbial communities from White Oak River estuary, North Carolina - WOR-1-36_30 (SPAdes) (version 2) | ecosystem: Environmental > Aquatic > Marine > Intertidal zone >...
GCGGAGAATCTGGAATGATCAGTTTAATGATTGGTTCCTTAAACATAGCTTCTTATTATACTGGTCCTGATAAAGGAATTTACATTCTTCTACTGCTAAGTCTTGATGATGATCCAGATTCATATGAAGGAGGATTAATAGAGATTTCGCGTATTATATTGCAAAATTTAAAAGATGATGACTATATATCAATGATACCTACCCTCTTTAGGAGACTTTCTGTTTATCCAACATTAAATAATGAACAACGTCTTGCAATTACATATCAAGATGAAATTAAACGTATGATTCTCAATCGCTTAAGAGATGAAGGAGTGGTTTCTAAATCAGAATTGATGGTGTGGTTAAAAGATCAATATAAACAAGGCTTTGTAGATTTAGAAGGAGTACTGATTGAACTTGTTAAGCGTGAAATCGTTAAGGAGACGTCAGTAAAAGGTATGCCTTCAGAATTAATATTTCTCATACAAGATGTTCTTGCTTTAAGATTACCTCCTGTTAAATTATTAGATGATCCTGTTAGTCATGGTCTACCAACTCAACTTGTAGAAGATTATAAAATAGAGGTTAAAAAATTCTTTCAAAATTATCAACCAACTGAAGGAGATAATCTTAGAATCATAGATATTCTTATTAACCCTCAAGTTTATGAAACTTTGAGGTTATTAAGAACTGCAATTGTCACTAAAAATGATCTTGCAAAATTAAGAAAGAAAGGTGTTGATGATCTTGATGATGTATTAAAGATGTTATGGGATACTCAAATGATTCAAGTCTTCCAAGACGATAGGAATAATGAATACTATGCGCTCCTTTCAGATTTTTATTTGGATATAATATTTCCAAAATATCTCTTAAACATTATTAAGAAAGTATATGACCAGAAATCAAAACCAAATCAAGTCTTAATTGAATATCTTACTGTATTAGAAAATTCTTACTCAGATATTAAAGCAGCAATTAAAGCTGAAAAAAAAGCTAAAATTTAATATATTTTTTTACTTTTTTATTAACTTCTTAATTAATAACAAAAAATTTTTGAATTGATTGACATTAATCTCTATTAGAATAATCAATTATATAAAGTGAAATAAATGAAAAGTTTAAAACAAGACGAGTTTGAAAAAAGTTGTGAGCAATATTTTGATATTCCAGAAGCAATAGGTTTAGATGGTATAGATTTAGAAAAATACATAATTGCAAGTTATATCATTAAACGTCCAAGGGGCATGAATGTCAATTATCTATCGCGTTTTGCTGCAATTGAACAATCTACAGGCACATGGGTAAGAGTACCTGCCGAAACTGCAGAAGTGAGGAAATATCATGTAGCAAGAGTTCTAGGTGTATATGAGTTACCACATTGGGAATTTGTTGTGCCAAAAGAAGAAAAGGAGAGGCTATATTTTGCGCAGATTGGTTTTCCCATAGAAAATATCAAAGGAATGGGCATACCAATGTTATTAACGACAGTTATTGGAAATATAAGTATCACTCATGGCTTGAAATTAGTAGATCTTGCATTTCCTAAAACTTGGTTAGAAGATTTCAAGGGTCCAAAGTTTGGGATAGATGGGATTAGAGAGCTAATGAATATACCAGAACGTCCACTTTTAAATAACATGGTTAAACCTTGTACTGGACATACAGCAGATGTCGCAGCCGATTTAGTTTATAAAGCTGCAGTTGGTGGATGTGATGTTGTAAAGGACGATGAATTAATTTCAGATCCTATTTTTAATAGACTTGAAGATAGGATAGTTAAAGTGATGGAAGCTGTAGATAGAGCTGATTCTGAAAAAGGAGAAAAAACATTATATACAATTAATATAACTACGAAATTCCCCGAGATGTTTGAATACGCAGATAAAATGATTGAACTGGGTGCAAATGCGTTAATGATTAATTATTTAACAACAGGTTTTGAAGCTTTAAGGCAAATAGCAGAAGATCCATCAATAAAAGTGCCAATATTAGGACATATGGATTTTGGTGGTGCATATTTTGGAGGAGAGTGGACAGGAATAACAAGTATGTTAACTTTCGCAAAATTACCACGAATATGTGGAGCAGACACCGTTGTAATTCCTGCACCTTATGGTAAAGCTGAAATTGTTGAAGAAAGATATGAACAAAATCTTAAGGCGTTACGATATCCATTGAAGCACATTAAACCAACTCTCCCAATGCCATCAGGAGGAATTACTCCAGGGATGGTTGAGAAATGCATAAAAGAAGCAGGTAAAGACATTCTTATAGGGAGTGGAGGTGGAATTCATAGTCATCCTGATGGCCCAATAGCAGGAGCTAAAGCATTTAGACAAGCAATAGATGCTGTTATGGAGGGTAAGAATGTAAGAGAGGTTGCGAAACAAAAGAAGGAATTAGGTATAGCTCTTGGAGTATGGGGCAGTGGAAAGACTGCATTAATAGAAGAATAATTTTTTTTTATTTAATTTTATTTACAAGTAAGATTCTTTTAGAAGAACCCTTATTTTAGGATCAAATTTAACTAAACTAATATTATTTCCAAGTTTATTACCTCTTAGATCTAGATATTCTAGATTTGGCAAGCCGCTAATATATTTTAAATTCTCAATTTCACTGATATTATTATTAGTTAAAATTATATGCGTTAATTCTTTTAAATGGATTAATTCTTTAACATTTTCAATCATATTATTTGAGAGATCAATTTTTTTTAAGGATGTCAAATACTTTAAACCTATTATATCCGAAATTGATTGAATATTATTTTTCCATCCAAAAGGAGTACCTTTAACTTCATATTCTAAATAATCTGACAAATCTAATTCTTTTATTAATCCACTTTGTGGATCTAATTCATAATATACATTAGGATATTTACTTATTAAATTCATAATTGTTAAATAATTAATTAAAATTTCTGCGAATTCTTTATGGGTAAAATCCATTACTTTCTTTGATTTTATGAGTTTCTTAAGTATTTTTCTAAATTTTTTGTTCTCAATTCTCCTTTCTTTACTGAAAAATTTAGTTTTCATTATTTTCTTAATCTCATTAACCAAAATCGACTTAGATTCAAAATTATTTATTTCTTCCAATGATTGGATTATAGTGACCAAGCATTCATAATCTGTCTCATGATTTATAGCCCATTTTAGCGGATTGATTGCTTTCTCAAGGAACATATGTTTCAAAAATTTGGTTGCGGCACTTCTAATCAAACTATTTGAATCAGAAATAAGTAAATTTTCTAAAAAATTGAATACCTTATTATTTATTAACCCAATTTTTTCTAAACTTATAATAGCCTCTAATCTTACTTTCTCATTCTCACTATTTTCAATTAAAGAAGAAAGTAAGTTGAAAGCAGTATTTTTGTTTAATCTGTTATTACTAAAATCTTTATATATTTTGTGGGCGTTAAATCCATTATTTTTCATAAGTACAAATTTTTTTAATTTTTTTCTAAATCAATGTTAAATGCAAGGAAATCTTTAAATTGTACAAATATTTTCCACAAATTTTCTTTTGAATCAATTTTCATACTTTTGAAATTAGATTTAATTATTTTCCAATTGTGCGGTAATTTCATAACCAAAAAGCCTGTTCTTGTTCCTTTTAACTCTAAGTTAATAGTTAATTGATTAGATTTACTATTGAATTCAAATTTTTTTATTTCACAGCAGCCTTGAGTTATATGTAAACTTGATGAGAAAAATACTGGATTTTCTTCTGATTTCTCATTCACAGGAATAATGTTTAAATAAATGCAGGAATGCGGCTTAATTTCTCTCAAATCAATATCTGTATTGATTTTAAACTTACCTAAATATGATTTATTCCAAAAATCATAAACATAATAATTCTTTTTCACATCAGAAATAATTGGTATCAAATCTGAAATCTTCAACTTTTTTGATACTGACTTATCATCCCAATTTATGATAGCTACTAAATATCTTTTACCTATAATTTCCTGAGTCTCTACCATATATATTGATGGCAATTCTGACATAAAGGCATCAATTGCTACTGGATCATATTCTTTTGAACTATAAGGAGGAATAAGAAGTTTTGCATCATTAAGTTCTTCTTCCGATAAGTCTGTCATATCATCGGATATTAGAATTTGACCTCCTGATAATCCCATAATTGTTAATTGTAATTTAATTTCATCAAGATTTAATTTTGTATTACTTCGCCTTATCATCAAACAATCAGGATCATTTATCCAGAAATATCTATGCATAAAAGATCTATAAATTATATTGATTAATGAGACTTTTAATGAAGGAGTATGAATTCCTGATTCTATAAGTTGATTATTTGTTTCTTCCCATCTGGGATCTGTATCTTCTCCAATACGCATAGCATCAACTAAGCCAACACAGGGACCTAAAGGTGCTCCACAGCCTAACAGGAAGCTTTGATTAGTAATTGCATTTCTAATCGTTTTAACTCCATTATATAAAATTTGTGCTCTTGTAAGATTTTGATTAGTAAAATCACCTTCAATAGGAACTGCAGCATGCAAGAAATCTATTTTAAAGAAATCAATCTTGAATTGATTATTATTTTGATTCAATTCATTTAGATATAATAAATTCTTATAAAAATCATTTATATAATCTAAAACCTGAAAATTTGATAAATCTAATCCATATAAATAGGCATTCCAACTCAGTCCATAATGAACTTTAAGTAATTTTTTTGTTGCTTTATCATTTAAAAACCAGTTACGATGTTGTTTAAATAAATGAGCTTTCTTCTCAGCAAAAAAGGGAGCTGTCCAAATCCCACTCTTAAATCCGTAATCATTAATCTTAGTAAATAATGGTTTCAAGCTATATGAAAATTTAAAATTAATATCATTAAAATCACCTATATGTGTGAAATATCCATCATCTAATTGTATAAAATCAATGGGGAAATCTTTATTATCTTTAAAAAATTCTAAATTTTTCATCATTTCTTCTTGCGTAATATCTGTAAAGTAATAATACCAGCTACACCACCCAATTGGAATATTCTCGTTTATATTTATGCTATTCCTGTATTTAACTAATTTTGCATACTCAATTAACCCGTAATACCCTAAATTTTCAGTTTTAAAACTAATAAATAATTCCTCAGAAAAATCAATATTGGAATTTTGAAATTGAACCCCATCCATACATCCAAAAGCAGTCAATAATTTCAATGCATTTTGTTTCTCATAATCTAGAATTATCCTAGTAAATTGGGTTTGTAATGTAGTAAATCCTAAAATGCATGAATTCATTGATACCAAATCTGTTATTGCAGTGCAATATTCACTGTAAAACCTTCCCTTAATTTCATAATCTTGATTATCAAATGTACGTTTAAAAATATCTACTTTAGGTCCTTCATTATCTGCTTCATTACCCATTATTAATTTACATGGACTCCAACTTTGCCAACCTTGTTTAAACCAAGAGATCTTATCTAATTCAGTTGGATTATTGGTTCCACTTAGCCATAAAGCATTATTTCTAATCGTTAAAGGAGATATACTGTGTACAGGTAATTGATTTCGGTTATCATTATCTATATCTATTAATTTAACCAAGATGTAATCTTTTTTGTCATATAATACAAATTGAATACTAAAAGAAATGTCTAAATCATTAACCCTGATCGAATCAAAGATAATTTTTAATCCATTTCCTATAAAGTTATTAATTTTCTCCGTTCGATGTTTAAAGGAATATTTATATGAGGGAATTTCTATCAATTCTTCCTTATCAGAAGTAAATAAATTTATAGCAGAATAACAATCTTTAATGAAACATTTGGTAATTGGATTTTTTTTAAAGCTTATTTCAAATTTCCCTTTATTTCTGCCATTTTTAAAAAAATTTAAACCTATTATACTATTAGAAACTTCGAATTGGTTATTATTTTCATTGATTATCTCAATCAAAAATTATCAATTCTCTTTCTTATTTAAATATAGATATAATTATCAATAATAAATATTGGAAAAAAAAAATACCGTATCTAACTAATAACAATTTACCTACTTAGATAACTAGTATTTTTAGCAATCTAACAAAATAATAAATTTAAGTGAATTCAAATGGAGGGAATTTTCTTCTCTTATCAAATTTCTGTTCTAATGTGATTTTTAATTCATTAAAGGGTTTTAAATTTCCAGAAAACACTTTTGATGTTATAACACTAATTTGTTGATCTAATAATTTTTCTACTTCTTTAACTTTTTCTAAATTTCCCTCTGAGAGCATTGAAAGAAAGTAATCATTTTGATATTTCTTGAACGTCAAAAATCTATACGCTTGAAAACCTAATTTTACTGCAATCCAACGAGGTGTAGCACCCGTGTTTCCTAGGGTATTGGCAGCAATAGCTTCGATTGAGGCTGTAAGCATTGATTCTTTCATTTCTTTTTCGTCTTCTGGATCTTTGAATTGACCTATAGTATCAAACCTTAAGTTTTCTTCCCCTATTAAAAGCGAAATTACTCCAATAGACATTGAAGATAATCCTAAATAATCAATTCTAATGGAATCTTCAACATATGGGATTTCTTGATCTGTAAATACCTCTTGTAATTTAACATATTGTTGTAATATAAATTTAGTCCGTCTTTTAAATTCCATTTGAATTTGATATCTCTCAAATTTATTTAGTTTGTCTGGATCCTTATTTTGAAGTAATTCTAAGAAATGATTTGACATCTGTTCAAGGACCCATTTACCTTTCTTATCAGGAAATCTCCCATAAACAAGGTAAATTATATTATCTTTTTCATAAAACTGGCATTTTTCTTCTTTTTCTTTTTTTTCTGAAATAAGAAGCATTTTATCAAGTTCTCCTTCTAAAATACCTGTAGCGATAAAATCAAGATTATTTGTTAATTCTAATAAATATTTATAATTATTATTACTACAATATAGTTGCGTCCTTTCGTTCGATGTAATTCCCATTAACTTTATATATTCTCCCTTACTCAATTTTATTTTATCGATATTTAAATCTATGAATAAAGGTTTTTCCTTAACTCGTACTTTTGTTCCTAGTTTTGAAGATAGAGTTGTATCCTTTGTCTTAAATTCTTGAGGTTGCGGTTTTCCTTCCTCTTTTTTAGTTAAATCAAACAGAGTTGCTAGAAATTTCTTGCATCTAGGGCATAAACTATCCTTCGGATAAGGTTTTGTGATTATATATTTACAATTTGGACATTTAACATTACTTTGCTTTTTATTTGAACGAAAGAAGGAATTAGAAATTTTTATCACCTTGATGAATAATTGAAGGATTATTAATCTAAAGATATTATAAGTATTTCTTTGCCATTGGCTTAAAAGCATTCAAAAATTTATCATTATCTTCTTTTGTTCCAATAGTAACTCGTATAAAATTATAGAGCCCTGGCTTACTAAAATGGCGAACCAAGATCTTCAATTCCTTTAGATCCCAAACAAATTTTAATGTTTTAGATTTATCTTCAAATTTTATAAATATAAAATTAGCATCAGAAGGTAACACGGTAATACCATCATATTGATTTAACTCTTCAGTAAGTCTCTTTCTTTCTTCTAAAATTTTCTCATTATGCTGAATTATCTTTCTGTGGTGTTTAATAGATGACAAAGCTGCTATATATCCAAGATAATTAATATTAAATGGTAGTTTAACTCTATTCATTTCCTTAATAATTTCAGCATCTGCTAAAGCATAACCCATTCTTAAAGAAGCAAGAGAAAAACCTTTCGAAAAAGAACGAGATACAATTAAATTTTGTGCCTTTTTTAATAAATGTAAACATGTTTGAGAAGAGAAATCAGCATAAGCCTCATCAACAACGACAATACCGGGGAAACTTTCACATAACTTTAAAATTATTGCATTTCCGATAGATTTACCATTTGGATCATTTGGTGAATTAATAAACATTAATTTTCCTTTAACTGAAAATGCATTATCTGGGATTGAAAAATTTTCATTCAGTTGAAGTTCAGTAATCTTAGCGTTATAAAGTGAACCAAGTACTTTATATAATCCATATGTAGGATAAAATATTACGATTTCATCTCCTGGGTCAATAAAAACCTTAAATATAACATCTAATATCTCGTCTGAACCGTTTCCAATAAATATAGAATTACGATTCGTAAGTGTATCTTTATCTCGTAATAAAACATTTAAGATCTCTTTCCGCAACTCAAAAGAAGTTGGATCAGGGTAAAGTCGTAAGTTTTCATTAATTGCTTTCTTTAAATCATTTAAGACTTCCGGGATTGGAGGAAAAGGATTTTCATTTGTATTTAATTTAACCCAGCCATCTTCTACAGGTTGTTCAACAGTTTCATAAGCAGAATATTTCCTTAGACTTTCTCTTATCAATTTATTTAACTCCATTCTTGTACCCATTTGTAACTTTATTAATATGATTATTCCAGTGAATTTCTCATGCAAATAATCATTTAAATAATTATGTAATTAAATTTTTTATTAATCTTTTAATTTCTCGATTTTTGATTTTTATGGAATTTAGAAATTCTAAGCTCTAAATCTATAATTTTTTTAATAAAATAATAAAATTTATAGAAGTCTAGATGAAATCTCTAAAGTAAAAAAACTTCGAAAACTCAATTTTTAAATTTATCAACTCTATTTTATTTATAACATAAAGTCATGATTAATTGAATTTAATAGGTGATTAGAATCGCTTCATATGCGTTAATGTTCGATGCTCGTCCAGGCGGGGAAATTGTCCCGATTAAATGGAGTAAAAACAGCTTTATGCCAGATACTTCCGTAATAGTACTAGATGAAAGTAGTGAAAATGTTTATCTATGGCATGGTGCTAAACAAGGATTAGTAGCTCGGAGAACAGCTCTTAGGCAAGCAGAATCACTTAAAGGACATGGATATATCGTGGGTAAAAGCATAATTGGCAGGGATATTAAAGGTATTAAAGAAATAGACGAACGAAAGGTTGGAAAAGTTCCAGAAGACACCCAAATGAATGAAGAACTTCAAGATATATTAAATAGGAAATTTACTGAATTAGAAAATTTTGTTGTTACTTTTGAAGCTGGAGTAATCAAACCTGTTACTCCAGTAAAAGAAGAAACAAAACCTGTGCCGAAAACCGCACCTTTACCTTCTGTATCAAAAAAAGTTGAATCAAAACCAACTAAAGTGATTTCAAAACCCATCACACCCGTAAAAACAATGGAAGCAGGTTCGGAATATGATTTAGATGAACCAATGCCTTCAATTAAAGTAGAAACAAAACCTAATCCAGTAATAAAAACTATAACAACAAATTTAATTACTGACGCGAAAGTGTCATTTGTTTTTTCAGCAATTTTAGAACATTATGATGACATTTGGATTTCAAAGAAACCAGATGGAAGTTTTGCTGTAGAACAGATGGATGGTCCCATATGCCAATTTTCAATTAAAGGATCAAAATTGAACTTTACAGCTAATAGCTTTACTGGTGTTGATACTAAAATAAAAACAGCAATTCAAAAGAAATTTATCGAACTCTCAAAAATTATAGCATAAATTATAATTTTTATTATATTCTTTTTTATTATTATTAAGATTTTGGAAGAGTGAAAAATCTTAATTTCAAAAAAATTCTAATGATAAATTATGAAATTCAATAAGTTATCGCAGTTATTTTCCGAACTTGAAAGTACTACAAAAAGACTTGAAATGATCGATCTATTATCAAAATTTTTTAAAGAGATTAAACAAAGTCAAGATTTTGAGGATTTAGATAAAATTATTTATCTCCTACAAGGTCAACTAGCCCCAAATATCAAACAATTCCCCAAAATGGGAATTGCTGAAAAAATGATAATCGAAGCATTAACTATACATTCTGGAGTCGATGTTAAAAGAATAAAAGAAGTCTTAGTAAAAAAAGGGGATATAGGTGCGACCGCAGAATTAATTCTATCAAAAAAAAAAAAACAAAAATCATTATTTGATTATCATCAAAATGATGAGATTTTAGGCACTTCTTTAAGTATTTCTGAATTATACTCTGAACTAAAAAGAATTGCATTATCTGAAGGAGCTGGTTCACATGATACAAAGTTAGGGATATTACGAGGATTGATGAGAAAATGTTCTCCATTAGAAACAAAGTATTTATTAAGAATCATTACATCAACATTGAGAGTAGGTGTTCAATCGCCGACTATAATAGAAGGATTAGCTCTTGCTTTTACTGATTTAAAAGAAAATAAAGATTTTATTGAAAGGGCATATACACTTTATCCTGATCTAGGCGAGATTGCAAAAATTTTAGCAGAAAAAGATTTGGAAGTAGTTAAAAAGATTGATATACAATATGGAATACCTATTTTAAGTATGCTTGCTTCACGAGAAGTATATACCAATTTCATTGATAGATTAGGATCTCCCTTTATTGCTGAGTATAAATTAGATGGAGAAAGGCTCCAAATTCATAAAAAGGGTAATAACATAATCCTTTTCTCAAGGCGTCTATTAGATGTCTCAGATCAGTATCCTGATGTTTGCCAAGTTATTAGAGAAAATATAGAAGCGGAAAATATTATAATTGAAGGCGAAGTTGTAGCTATGGATGCATTCTATGAAAAAATGCTCCCTTTTCAGGTTTTAAGTCAAAGACGGAGAAAATATGATATTGAAAATATAGCTAAGGAGGTTCCAGTATGCCTATTTGTATTTGATCTCCTAAAATTTGGTAATGAATCATATGTTGATTGCCCTCTCCCAAAACGGAGGAAAAAGCTTGAAGAGATTGTTAAAGAGAGAGATGAATTAAAGTTAGTTAAATCTGTATTAATAAATTCAATTGATGAATTACTTAAATTCTTTAATAAAGCTAGAAAAGAAGGAACAGAAGGAATAATGGCAAAATCAATTAAAGATGATTCCATATATCAAGCTGGAAATCGTGGTTATAATTGGCTTAAATTAAAAAGTTTAGAAGGGGGAAAGTTAAAAGATACAATTGATGTAGTCTTAGTTGGTGCTTTTTATGGGAAAGGTCGAAGAACAGGCGTATATGGAACATATATCGGTGCAGTTTACGATCCTGAAAATGATAATTTTATAGCTTTTACTCGATTCTTTTCTGGACTAACTGATGAATTATCTGAATCATTAACAAGAGATATGAAAAAATGTATTATAGAAAAAAAACCAAAAAATGTCATTTGTGAAGACAAACCTGATGTTTGGTTAAAACCTGAGGTGGTGATGGAAATAACGGGAGACGAAATAACTATTAGTGATAAATTTGCTGAACTTGGATATTCTATGAGGTTTCCGGTCTTTGTAAGATTACGTCCTGAAAAGGATCCAAAAGATATAACGAGTACAGAAGAAATTAAAGAGTTATATGAGACGCAATAATTGAAAAGTTATTTGTAAATTTTTAGACCTTTATCTTCTAAAATTTTAAGAGATTCTGGTATTTTTCTGATATAATTATTAAAATTTAAATTCAGAACCTTTAAAGATGAGAGATTACCTATTGTAGTAGGGAGAGATTTTAAATTATTCCCCCATAAATTTAACTCTTCTAATGAACAAAGAGAATCTATCCATTCAGGAAGCATTGTAAGGTTATTCCAACTTAAATCCAATTTTTTAAGAGATTTCAAATTTTTAAATGATTCTGGTAAACAAGTCAACTTATTATTCCGTAGAATTAATGTTTCTAATGAATTTAGCCCTCCAATTTCATCAGGTAGAAATTTTATATTATTATCATAAAGATTTAATTCTTCAAGTGAACTTAAGTTGGTTAAAAGAGAAAAGTCGATTGTAATACTATTTCCACCTAAACCTATACTTTTTAAAGATTGAAGATTATTAATTGAATCAGGAAGCATTTTTAATTTATTTAAACCTAATTCTAATTTATTTAAAGATTTAAATCCTTCCATTGATTGTGGTAAACTGTCTAATTTATTGCCATGTAAATCCAGAATTTTTAATGAATGTAAATCAGAAATTTCATTTGGTAGAGATTTAACATTATTATGTCTTAAATCTAGAATCTCTAAGTTTTTTAAATTTCCAATAACACTTGGGATCTCATTAATTTTGTTATATTTTAAATATAAATATTTTAAAGACTTCAATGAACCAAAAGACTTAGGTAAACTCCTAAGATTATTATTACTTAAATCTAAATATGTGAGATAATCAAGATTTCCAATATTTTTAGGTAATTTCGCGATTCTGTTGACTTTTAAATCTAATTTCTTGATATATTTAAGCGTTGTAATGAATTCTGGTAATTTTCTTAAAATTTTCCATCCAAATACGTTTGTACTGATTCCTGACAAGTCTAATGAGGTTACTAACCCATCAGTTAAGTTATAACTTATATCTTTGAATTCTTTTTTAAAATATTTTATTAGAAGATAGTTACTTAGGATTTCTGAAAGCTGTTTATTAGTGATTTTATATATCTCCCCGGAATTAAATATATTTTGCAGACTTTTATTAAATTGATAAATATCAATATTCTTTATTTTTTCAATTAAAAATGATTTAGCTTTATCGTTATTTATTATACCTAATGTAGAAACGACAGTTATCAAACAATTTATGGAAGATTCATGTTGGTATGCCCACTTCATCGGCTTTAACGCTTTTTCAATAAAATTTTGTCCGATTACTTCTATTGCAATGTTTCTAACTTCTTCGTGGGAGTCAGATATTAGGAGATTTTCAAACAAATTAAAAACTTGTTCATCTTTTGAACCAATTTTTCCTAAAGTTTCAATACTTTCAATTCTTAAATTTGGATCATCGAAATTGTTAATTAAATCAAACAATTGATTTATAGCAGATTGTTTTTCTAAGTTTCCATTTTTGAATTCTTTATAAATAAATTTTGGAGATATTTTCATGAAAATTTAATAATTTTTGTAAAGCAATCTTATTATAAATGTGCAAATTTAATTAAAAATTTAAATTAATCCAGCGAGGTTAATAATATCATTAGCAATTATTTTAGGTTTAGTTTCTTCAATAAAATGTCCTAAACCATTGAAAATTTTAATATTTCCTTTTAGTTGAGGTAGATGTTTTATCCATTGCTCAATTACTTCAGATTTAGCTAATGGATCCCACTCTCCACAGATTAGCTTAGCAGCAATTTTTTGCCCTTTCAAACCCCAGAGATCGGCAATGTTAGATTGAATAAAGTGATAGAAAGTTGAAGTGTCTCGTTTTCCAAGTTGAGGTTCTACATAAATGTTTCCGTAACCCCAAACTGGAGTTTGTAGTACTAAACGCTTTGAACTTATGACATTTGATATGCTTCTAAACTGTTTCTTAAAAACTTTTTTGGCAGTTCTTTCATTTCTCTTGAAAATACCTAACTGCTTTGCTAAAATTGAAAAAATTAACCTAAGAAATAACTTCCTTGGAGTCATCGGTTTGATAAAAATCGAAAAAGCAGCAAATGCTCCCCATAAGCGGTTAGGGATAATTTTTGGTCCTCTGGCCCAATTAACCCAAGAACCAGGAAAATTTTGGTAGGTTATCCCAGTTGTTGGTATAGGAAAAACAGTACTATTTAAAATAACAAGATTATTTATTCGTTCTGGAATTTTTAAGAAAGCACCAATGCCAATTGGTCCTCCCCAATCATGTATTATAAGAGTTACATTCTTTAAATTTAGGTAATTTATGAGTTGTAATAAGTTAGCAGCATGATCCATGCAAACCATTTCATATGTTGCTTGATCTGATAATCCAAACCCAATATGATCCACTGCAACAATTCTATATGGTTTTTTAGCACATTCAATAATATTTTTTATAACTTTCCTAAAGGTATATGAATTTTCTGGATTTCCATGGATAAATAAAATTATTTTTTCAGGATTGTCATTTCCGTGTTTGCTATCTCTAAAAAACATCTTTTTATTTGCATCTAAACCTTCCAAAAGCTCAAACCAAAAACCACATTTTTCTGGAAAATAATCTTTAGGGATTTTTTTTATGGGAGTATTCCCTTGAGATTGAGTAATTCTTATTTTTGAACTCATTTAAAATCAAACATAAAAATTATGATTTTTAAAAAAGAAATTAAAAAGCTGATGCTATAGTTTGTTTTTTTAATCCTTTTATGATATGTTTATCTAATCCGCTATTAATCTTACTAGATTTTAATTTAGATAAAAAATTCAAAAAAACTGACCGTTGTTTGAATCTAAATTGGTTCCATCGTAGATCAAATGGTTTATTGGATAATAATTGAGTTTTATATGGAATATCTCCTTCTCTTAATTTTTTGCTTTTTAGATAAAGATATCGTTTTGCTGGCTCTTCTTTAGGATATCTGTTAATTGGATCCAAGAAATTTCTTAATTTTAACTTTTTAGCACGTTTTTCTAAATTGCGAGATAATACATTTTGGATTGCTGTTGGTTCACCAATTAAATCTCGATATTTTTGATCAATTTTACGCACTCTTCTTCTTACTACTCCATTAGGAGCAAAGCGATCCATGGCACCGCAAACACTCTGCAATACAGCTGCTTGTTGTTTAAAGAATTTGGATTTATGATCTCGCATTATCTGATTATCAGAATTCAAGCAATATTCATATCCCCTGAGTATAACATCAAGTTTCCTAAGAACTGAAGGACCCCACGTTTTATAGATTAGATCATAGCCATACTCGGTTAAGTTAAGAGTTTCATGGATTTCTAACGCAACATTTTCTTGAGAACCACTCCAAAAATGTACATCTTCCCATGGAACATCTCTTAATCGTCCACTTTTTTTCATTTTGTTATACAATGCAGTACCAGGGAAAGGAGATAAACGAGTTAATTGTTCATATGTTGGATAACATGCAACAAAATAATTAAGATCCTCATATATATTTGAATGATCATGAAAGTCCCATCCGCATATCCAAGCACCAATAGTACGAATTCCCATATTATGAAGCTTATTAAAAACTTCTCGTGAATCTGCTTCTTTTACTTTAGTATAACCATGTTCTCCAGCGAATTTAGATTCTACTCCAATAAATATTGCACCAATTCCAATTTCTGCTACAGCATCCCATCCATATTTATCAGCAAAATTCCAAATATGGTCTACTGAACCAAATGCAAACCAATCAAGGGATTCTACGACTTTGGGATTGCTTTCCCAATACTCCTTAGTTTTTATAAGATATTCGGGATAACGAAAATGGTCTTCCTCAATTACAAATATTTGACTTATATCTGGAAAATATTTATGATATAAATGCATATGTTTTACTAGTTCCTCTGGTGAAAGCAATTGTATTCTTTTATAGCCAAACATTTCTGTGGTAGAACAAAAATCACAAGCACCAGGACATCCCAGACCAGATACTAAGAAGCCAATAGTCCCTCTCGGATATTTATCGATAAACCAGAGAGATCCACCACATTTGGGCATCAATTTTTGCTCAATTGGGCGATTTGTATCTTCACCAAGTAGTTTACGAAGAAAATTCACACCCTCTCCTTTTACTGCGTAATCCACATATTTCTTTTGAGTTTCTTCGTCATATTTTGCTTTAAACGCTTGTGCACCATATGATCCTATAAGAATTGTGGTATCAGGTGAATTCTCCCGGATATATTCACACATTTTTAATACGTTATCTAAATGTACAGGGAAGCAACTAATTCCTATATAATCGTAACCTTTATCAACTTCATTTGTAAAATGCTTCCATCTTGGGTATTCAAGTAAAGTTGATGGAGTATTAATATTTTGTGCCAAAATATGGTTTCCAAAACAGTGCGTGTGAGAAATTATTGTAAAGATATCGTCACCATGAGTAAAACGTTGCCCTGTAGCATCCGTTAGAGAATCATTTGCTGGAAGAGTTGGATATGGATAAGTAGGAGTAGTCAATAAAATGCGGGTATCTTTCATTATTTGACCTTTAAAACTTTTTTTTTACTATAGATGTTAATTTATATTAGGGTTAAAACCAATATATAAATATTGTGCATTACACAACAATTGATTAGAGAATGTAATTAAATGGAAAATTTTATGATGGAATCAACAAAAAAAAATGGTTATAAATCAAAGATATTAGAAACTTTAGATGATTTTCCGTCTGGACTGACTATATCAGATATTTCTGATAAAACAGGAGCCCATCGAAATACAGTATCAAATCATTTAAGATCATTAGAAAATGAAGGTTTAGTGTCTAAGAAGGAGATTGGCTCAGCACATTTATACTTTAGTAAGAAAAGAGAATATTTGAGTAAAAAGTTAGTCAATTCGTTCCTCCAAGCCTTCTTATCTAGTTTAAAAAGCAAATTTCCCAATAGACAAGATATATTTAAAGAAATTGGCCATGATATTCTTAAAAAATTTCAATTCCCTATCGGTCAGGCTTATATTGAAGAATTTAAGAAAGCTAGAAAAACTAAAGATCCAATTGCTCAGTTGAAATTATTTGAAAAATTTTATAACTCTTATGATTTTTTTCAAGACGAAATCTATATTTCAATACAGGAACTTTCTCAGAATAGGGCTATATTTCGATTAATTAATTCAGAATATCTAAAAGATAATGATGAGTTTATATATTTCTTTTATATTGCCTGTGGGATTACTGAAGGAATATATTTAGAGAATCTTAATAGAATGGTAATATGTAATATTGAAAAAATTCATATATCACAAAACGATGATGATTCATATATTGATATTTCCTTAGAAATCCTGTAATACTTTATAGAAAATCTTCTAAACCTAATTCCTTAATTTTCTCTTTTGTTGGGTTTCCAGTAATACCATCCCAGCCTCTTTCATCATAATAATCATTAAGTAGCTGTGCTGCAATTTCTTGAGTTATAACAGTTTCACCAAAAAAGTCTTGAAATTTAAGTTCGATATTTCCAAACTTTAATGATTTGAACCATTCTTCCGGAAATTTATCCTCTTTTCTAGAAAATCCTTCTTTAGCATTCAATAATTTAAGTAGATTCCAAGAACGCTCAGCGGCTTCTCTCAGATTCTCAGAACTCAGTTCAATACCAGTAATGGCATTATAGAAGGCAGTAGCAGATTTAAGACTCCAAAATCGATTCATTTGAGCTCTTGCACAGAGCCCTAAAGAACTTAAAACTGTATACCAATCTTCAGAATATCGAGTAAGTCGCCCCACATTTATTCCCATTACTTTTAGTGGAGGTGAAAAAATTCTTTCATTGGCTAGGTCTGGAACACCCATTCTTTTAAAATGGGTTTTAAATTTCTCTGGGGTGCTAGCAGCACCAACATATGTTGGTGAGCCACCTGAGGCAACATGAGCGCCTTTAGGATTCACAATTTGTTCAAATTCCATCGTTCCGAGGCGCATTAATCGAGGTTCAAATATGATGTCGAGATTTTTTACTATAAGCATTTTATCTTTAACATCTTCGAAACTTTCAGCTATTTTCTTCCAACCATCAGCTAAAAGGTTTCCAAAGCCTCTTCTAAATGCAATCATCTCAATTAAATTAATAATTGTTTTGAAATCATTATTCCACTCAAAATTTGTATTCTTTTTAGAAAGTATTCCTTCTTTATATAATCTAGATAAAAATTCAAGAAGAGAGGTAATAGTAAGGGAATCTAATCCATATCTATTTATAATATCATACATTTTAATACATTGAGCAGAACTTTCCAGTCCTTCTAGCATGAATGTGAGGAGTGGATTAATAACTGATGAAGTATAATTTATTAATCCTTTAAAATCTCCCTTCTTTATTTCAAGGATATCCTTATCAGCCATGGGACATGATGGACAAGCAATTCGGCGTTTTTTCATTGTTTTAAGATAAGGGCGCTCACCAGATTGTCGTGCTTTTTCTTTATCACCTCGAATTTGTAATAACATTCCAACTGGCAGGCTTCTCAACATTCCTAAATCAATCCATGACTTTCTCTGAGGATAATTACGGATCCTTTCAATTAGTTTACTGTATAATTTATGAAATTCTTCTGGATATGCAATTGCAATGCCTTTTGTTCCTTGGGTAACTACAGCTTTTAGATTTTTCGATCCCATCACAGCTCCAAGACCTCCTCGTCCAAATGTTGAAGTTTTGTCTATTAAAGCTAATGATGATTTTACTAAATTTTCACCAGCTTGACCAATTGCTATAACTCCGCAAGGATTATATTTTTTCCATAAATAATCAGTAGTTTCTACAATATCTTTATTCCATAAATCCTTAGCATTGTAAAGATCAATGTTATCATTAATAACTAATAAATAAGTAGGATTTTCAGCTATTCCTGTTATAATTATATGGTCAAAACCTGCTTGCTTAAGATGAAATCCAAAACTCATGCTGCCACACGAGTTAGCCATTGCTCCAGTGGCTGGGAATTTGGTGAAGCCAACAGTTCGCGATGCTCCTGGAGTAATTGTTCCAACCAAGGGTCCTGTTCCTATTATAATTGGATTTTCAATTGATAAGGGATCAATCTTAGGTTTGGTCAAATCAGCCCCTAGTTTACAATTCATCCCGAAACCGCCAATGAATCTCTTTATATCTTTATGAGACTCATTAATAACAGAAATTTTGTTATCTGTTAAATCAACATTAAGTATTTTACCAGTATACCCCTTCAATTCCATTAGTTTGATCCCTCCACAATACTTAGCGCCCCATATAGACAATGTTGAGCACATTGACCGCAATTGGTACAATTGTCTGAGAAAATAATCTTAGGCTTTAAACCATATTTATCTTCAATTTCTAAATTTGCTCTTGAAGGATCAAAAATTTTAAAATGTGTAAATGAACACCATAATTTGCATATAATACATCCGGTGCATCTTTCCTCATTAATCTTTATTTCAATACTGCTTTTTGCTGTCACTTTATATAAAACCTAATTGTTATTATTAATTAAATTTTAATAATCAAATCTGATTTTCTTTCAAATTCTTCTAAAAATGAGGGTATATGTTCAAATCTGTTAAAACTTAAATCTAATATTTTTAGATTGGGTAATGCACGTATAGAGTTCGGGAGTGCTTCAAGTTGATTACCCCAGAGATTTAATTCTTCTAATGAAGAAAGTTTTCCTATCCATTCTGGAAGATAAGAAAAAAAATTCCAACTTAAATTGAGTTTTTTAAGATTTTTTAAGTTTTTTAAAGATTCTGGTAATTGGGATAATTTATTGTTTCTTAAAATTAATGTTTCTAATGAAGTCAATTTGCCTATTGAAATAGGTAATTTATTAATTTTGTTGTCATATAAATCTAATATTTTTAATGATTGAAATAAAGAAATCCATTTAGGAATTTTCTTCAATTTATTTCCACTTACACCTAATCTTTCTAATGAAGTAAGTGATTTTATATTTGATGGCATTTCTAAAAAATTATTCCATCCTAATTCTAATTCTATAATTGAACTATTTAGTAAAAAATCAATTGAATTTAATTTATTTCCATGTAAATTTAAACTCTTTAAGCTCTTAAGGGATTTTATTGATTTGGGGATATAAGTCAGCATATTATTACGTAAGTTTAAAGTTTGAAGTGATAATAAATTACTTAGAGAATTAGGAAGGTCTCTTAACCTATTAGACTTTAAATTTAAATATTTTAATGATTTTAACTTGCTGAATGAATCTGGAAGATTAATTAGCTTATTATAACTTAAATCTAAGGATATAACTGAATCTGCTTCATTTGAGATTTCTGAAAGTTTTATTAGATTATTAAATCTTAAATCAAGTTCTTCTAAATGTTTTAGAGAATATATTAAATCTAAGAAATTTGATATGATAATTCCTTGCGGATCAACATTAGTTAAATCTAATTTTGTTATATAACCTAATTTGTTAAATTCATATTTTACAAATCCAAATTTAGCTTTTAACGATTTAATAAAGTAATAATTTATTAATATATCCGCAAGAATTTGAATACTGCAACTTTCGATTTTTTTATTTCTCAAAATATGTTTTAAATTAAACTTATTCTCTTGCCTATAAAAATAATTTAATTTTTCCATTAAAATTGATTTAGATTTTACATTATTAATTTTAGATAATGTTGAGATTATTATAATAAGACAACCTATTGTTTTCTCGTGTTCAAGAGCCCATTTCATTGGTTTTAATGCCTTGTCTAAAAATAATTTTTGTATTAGAGATGCTGCTTTATTTCTTATAATTTCACTAGAATCTGAGATTAAAAGATTCTCTAAAAGTGCAAATATTTTATCATCTTTAGCTCGAATTTTCTCTAAAATCTTAATACTCTCTAATCTAATATAGACATCATCAGTATTTTCAATTAGAGTAATTAATAATTCAAGAGCTGATGTATAGTCTAATTCTTTATTCTTTAAATCTTGATAAATTGATTCTGGAGTTAAGGGCATAAATTATGTTTTTATAACAAAGTTTTATTCTTAAAGTCTTTCAATTACCATTCCACCTAATCGAATAGGACCCCCAGTGGCATTATAAAGCTTTTCTGCTTTTCTTAATTTAGATTCACTATGTGAATAGATTCTAAATACAAGTTCTCCCTCTTTTATTTTTGCACCTTGTTTTTTAATTATTTCTATACCAGAGGTCTTAGAACTAGGACATCCAGCTGTTTTTGCTATTTGATTGATGATTGCGTTATTTACTTCAACTATATACCCTTCTTTAGTACTAAAAAAATCTTTAATGTGAGGACCTAGTTTAATATCTTCGGGTGTAACTTCTGGATCTCCACCTTGAGCTTTAATTATATTTTTCATCTTTTCATAAGCTTTACCAGATTTTAATATTTTTTTTGCTATATTTTGACCCATACCTTTTTGAGCTTTACCGCTCATCTCCAGGAGCATACCAGCTAAGTCGGTAGACTTTTCTATCAAAGAATTAGGTCCTTCGGTATAATCACGTAGCAATGTGAGTGCTTCTTTGGCTTCTAAAGCAGGACCTACAGCATGACCGATAGGTTGATGAGCTAATGTAAGTGCACATTCCGCTTCAATTCCTACATTTGCAGCAATTTCTTTAAATAAATATGCAAATTGTTTTCCTTTATCAGGTGTCGCGAACTTTGTTCCTTCACCTACAGGGATATCAAGTACAAGTTTTTTAACCCCTAAGGAGAGTTTTTTTGTAAGAATAGAGGGTATCATAAGACCAACTGGATCCATATGCAAAGGACGCTCAATTTCTATTAATATATTGTCTGCTGGTGCTGTATCAAGAGCTCCACCCCATATTATACATGCATTTTCTTCTGTTATAATCTTATTTAATTCTTCTGGAGTAAAAGTTACAGGTGCTAATACTTCCATGGAATCTGCTGTACCTGAGGGTGATGTAATAGCTCGTGTTGATGATTTTGGGATAGTTAACCCCATAGAAGCCACAATTGGTACTATAATTAGAGATACTTTATTTCCTGGGACGCCACCTTTTAGTAAAATTTACGGAATGTAAATTTTTGTGCTATGCTTATCATAGACATCCATACCGAAATAAAACATCTCTCCACTTCGAGTTTCTGACAGAGTTAAAGCTGTCATTTCTTCATTATCCATTCCGTTAATTGCCACACCTGTTATGAATGCTGCTAAATCTATTCGTGATAGAGATCCGGAAACTGCATCTGAGATAACTCCATTTATTTCTTCACTGGATAATTTTAATCCTTTTATTTTTTTTTGTATGAATTTAAAGGAATCAGGTGGATCAGCAGGTTTTACTGAAACCATTGTTTCACTTTTTAATTCTTTTTTTTCTCTTAGAAGATTACGGAATAATCCAATTTCACCTTGCTCAACAATTGTACCTAAATAATCAATTTGAATTATAGCAACCCAAAATTTTTCTTCAATTAATTTTGATTCTATATTCTTTATTAAGACACGTTCTCCTGCTTTTTGTCCCAATTCTTGAGCGTCTCTGATATTTAAAACAATATCCTTAGCATTTCCAGTTTCAAAATTGATTTCTTTAACTTTTAATTTCATAAAATTTTCTCTCTTTTCATTTTAGGATAGAGATATATAAAACAAATAAAATTTATAATTTTATTGAAAGTGGAAACTCCTTAATTTCTCCAATTTGGTTTTGATCAGGATCTTTAAACGTCGTTTTTATCTTTATAGAATAATCTCCTGCTTCTATAGGTTTAAGATTAATTTCCCATTTTAGATTTTCGTTTGATCTAAGAGAATATATTTGTTTTTTTAAAGTACCTCTCATTACTTTAATATTTTCAGGGAATTCTAACTCAATATTAAGATCTAATGCTTCACCTTCGCTTTTATTTTCAATTAGGATTTCGAAAGGGAAAGATTGACCAATTAAAGGAGGCCTTAAACTTTTTACAGAGATATCTAATGTGGGAGGAGGTGATATCAGACTTGGAAATAACAATTCAGAAAATTCATAAAAAAATTTCAAATTCCCATTTAATTCTGAAGATAATAAAATAGGGCCAATAGAGGGATTTTCCATTTGAAAATGAGGTTTAATTAATAGATTTATTTGATTTGTTTGACCTGGAGTTATAATAATAGGTAATACCGGCTTTTTATGAAATGTAAAATTATCAGTAAGTTCAACACCAATTTTCGTAATTTTTAATTCCTTTATTTTATATTGGTAAAAAGAGTCTTCTGTAACATCTAAAAGGTGATTTGTATCAAAATCTATTGTTAAATTTATAACATCGTTAGTTGTATATATTTTCTTATCCAAACTTAATTTAGTGTTTAATGAGACAATTGCTTTAGCTATTACTAGGGCTGATTTTGCTAATTTTATCTCTCCTTCATATAATTTTGAACCTTCAAAATCCCTTTCGATTTTTTTTAAATATTTCTCATTTTTGTCTTTTATAGCAATAGTTAAATCTTTTATTAACTTAATTAAACTGCTTTCCTTAAAATAGCTATCCTCCACATAATTTCTCAATTTTTTGATAATATTTAATCCTTCTTCCTGTTTTCCGTCAACAAATAAACAAAAATAACATAAACTTGAAAATAATACAGAAAAATGATTTTTATCAGCAGAACTACGTAAACTAGGAATATAATTAAGAGATTCTTTGAATAATTGAAAGGCATCAGTAAAATTATTGTTAAGAAGAGATACATTCCCAGCATTCCTTAAAAATTCTAAACCGCTTAGATATTTATCCTCATTAATAGCACTCTTTGCAGCATTAAAAAAACATTCTTGAGCAATTTCATAATTCCCTGAGTTTAAGAAAGTATTTCCTACAGCATTATATAATTTCGCTGCTCGTTTATATTGCATTGCTTTGTAAAGTTGCTCGGCTTTATTTAATTGTTTTTCGGGATCTTTTCCCATATAAAACTCACTTTAGTAAAAGTTATTAATAAATTAGAAAATAATTATTAAAATAAAAAGTTAAAAGAAAGACAGAAAATTTTTATACCAATTTAAAAATATTAAATTCCGAAACCTTTACGAGGTTAGTCTCAATTCAACTATAATTTTTTTGAAAAGATCATTCTATTCGGTTTTCTTCTTTTTAGATTCCTTCTCTTCTTTTTTAGAAGGATTAGTATCTTTTAAAGGATTGCTGCCCAAATTCTTAATTATTGCTGAAATACGAGTTGCCTCATTTTGAAAACGCTGACCTTCAGCAGCACTACAATGGAACATTTGAATTCTTTCTGGTGAAATTCCTACTGCTTTTAAAATCTCTTTTACATAACTAACATTCCTTTCAGCAACCAAATTACCTGTTTCATAATCACATTCACCTTTATATCAAGCACCAATGACAATTCCATCGGCACCTTTACCTATAGCACGCATCATTAAAGATGGGGTGACTCTTCCGGAACAATTAATCCTAACAGGTCTTAGTGTGGCAGGG
>Ga0209427_10001976_pt1 | contig 23892 bp, 21 predicted proteins | sample DeeMarSWOR136_30_FD_187465 | JGI IMG/M metagenome (GOLD analysis project Ga0209427, IMG submission 187465) | Marine sediment microbial communities from White Oak River estuary, North Carolina - WOR-1-36_30 (SPAdes) (version 2) | ecosystem: Environmental > Aquatic > Marine > Intertidal zone >...
GTTTCGCCGGAAAGCCATCCAGATTCAGACTTGAGGGAGGACTGTTCCAGGATTTCGCCCCCTCAGTCTATCATATGAAATTTGTCCTTCTTCCGCTGCTTAAGCAAATGGGCATCGAAGCCAGGCTGGAAATAATCCGCCCCGGCTATGTGCCCAAAGGTGGAGGAATTATCGAAATTCAGGTCGAGCCGGTAGAGAAACTAAAGCCCCTCAACCTTATTGAACAAGGTAAAATTACTACCATTAACGGAACCGCCCTCTCTTCACATCTGGAGGAGAAAAAGGTGAGCCAGCGGATGGCACAGGAATGCCGAAAAACATTAAGCGCCCAGGGTTATAAGGCTGAAATCCAGGAAATTTACGACAAAAGCTCGCTTCAGGAGGGAGCTGTCCTGGCAATATATGCCGGGACAAGCTCGGGCAGCATAATCGGCTCAGACAGGGCAGGAAGACCGGGAAGAAGGTCGGAGTCCATCGGAAGATATGTAGCCCAAAACTTCATGGAGGATATTAGCACCGGCGCTGCAGTTGATAGGCATACAGCCGACCAGCTTATAATTTATGCCGGGTTAGCTGAAGGGACTACTCGATATTCAATTCCCAGAATCACCGAACATGTGGAAACAAACCTGTGGCTGATTGAAGAATTCCTCGGTGCCAGGACAAAAATTAATGATAACCTTATAATAGAAATAGAAGGAATTGGCTTTAAATGGAGAAGCTGATTAACCGTGCCGCGAAGGATCTGGTGGAAAGCAAATATGCCATTGCGTTAACCGGCGCAGGCATGTCCACTGAGTCAGGGATACCCGATTTCAGGGGACCAAAAGGGATTTGGACCAAACAGCCTGAGGCGGAAAGAAAAGCTTATCAGACCTATGGCAAGTTCCAGCGGAATCCAAAAGAATATTGGGAAGAGAGATTGAGCAGGCCCTCTTTATTCGGAGACCTGAGAAAAGTGGTACCAAATGCGGGTCATTACGCTTTAGCTGAATTAGAAAAGATGGGAATTTTGAAGTGTGTGATTACTCAAAACATCGATAATTTGCATGAAACAGCAGGGAGCAAAAGCGTCCTGGATTATCACGGCAATGCGTTCAAACTCAGGTGTGTTTCCTGCAACGCTAGATATGATTTGGAAGAGTATGATTTGCAAAAGCTAAGAGATGAGGGCGGATTGCCACCTCTTTGTAAAAAGTGTGGAGGAACAGTAAAAGATGACATCGTCCACTTTACAGAGCCAATACCTTTAGATATCGCAGAGGAGTCGGAGAAAGAAGCATTAAAATGCGACCTGATGCTTATCTGTGGAACATCGGCGGTGGTCTACCCCTTTGCCAATCTGCCCCTGATGGCAAGATTCCGCTCTAAAAGGTTACCTGCAGGACTTCATGTCACCGGTTACAGAACCGCTGTGAAAATAATCGAGCTGAACGCAGAGCCAACACCGCTTACCCATGAAGGTATCTCAGATTACCTGATTCAAGGAAAGACCGGCGAGATATTGCCCCGGATAGTTGATGAGGTAAAGAAAGCTTCCTAGAAGCAAAAACTTTCCTGCCGATAAGCTCCTTACGTAACGATAACCTGTTCAACATTTGTGCTATAATTTAGCTATGGCAGATATAGCGGAATTGCAAAACATTGTAGTTGAGAAAAAGGAGGGAATTGCCAGGATAATCCTGAACCGCCCCGAGGCGATGAATGCCTTGAATAACGTAATCATTGATGAATTCTGGGCAGCCACTGAGGATGTGAGGGTTGACGATGAAATAAAGGTGGTGATCATCACTGGTGCAGGCAAGGCATTCTGTACTGGATTGGATATCAGCTATATCGAGCAATTAGCCACAGGGGCCATGCTGGAAGTTGGCACGCTTCTGCGTAAGCTGCAGGCGACTTTCACAGTGGAAAGGCTGGAAAAGCCGGTAATAGCAGCGATAAACGGCTATGCCCTGGGAGAAGGATGCGACCTCGCCTTATCCTGTGACTTCCGCGTAGCTTCGAAAAACGCACGGCTTGGAATGACATATACCCAGCTGGGCTTAGTCCCCGACACCGGTGGGGCGTGCCGGTTAATCCAACTGGTTGGCTTATCTAAAGCGAAGGAGCTTATTTTCTTCGGTGAGCCGATAGGCGCAAAAGAAGCCCTGGAGATGGGTATGGTAGATAAAGTAGTCCCGGCTCAGGATTTAGATGCCGCTGCTCTTGATCTGGCAGGAACGTTAGCAATGAAATCACCTGGAGCCCTAGGGCTAGCCAAGAGAGCGATAAACACTACACTTGAGGCTAGTCTAAAAGCAACCATGGAGTTTGATTTGCGTGCTCAAAGCAGACGCTTCCAGGCGGAAGATACCCGTGAAGCTATCGCAGCTAGAATCCAGGAATTGAAAGCTGCCCCTAAAATCAAGTGAACGTTCTCCGTGGCAAAAGGTCATAGTTGAGAAGGCAAGGGAATCTCAAGGAGAACCTCAAACCGTCATAGAGTCTACGACGCTCACATCACCCTCTTTAGTCTGGGATTCGGGGTGACGCCGGGCATTCTGCCTCTCTTGGCGATGGGCTTGCCTTCTACCTCGTGGAGGTCGGCGGTGAAATCGATTGGAGGAGCATGGCTGATGTAACTGCCCACAGCGAAGATGTCAACAGGGGCTCCTTCGGTTATGAAATATCTGATGCGCTCCGGGTTAAGTCCGCCACTGACGACAATTTTCACCTGCTTGAACCCCTCAAGGTCAAGCCAGGCTCTCACTTCCTTAACCAAATCGGCAGTGACCCTGCCCCTCTCCGAAGGAGTATCCAATCTTACACCCTCCAGCCTCCCCTGCATTGCTTTAGCCACGGCAACGCTTTCCCTTACCTCATCCTCAAAAGTATCCACCAGGGCAATCCGCGGCACTTCAGGAGGAATATGCTTATCAAAGGCAAGTGTAGCCTGAGCAGTGCTGTCCAGAATAATAATAAGAGCATGAGGTATAGTTCCTGTAGGTTGGATACCGGCAAGTTTTGCCCCACTTGTGCTGGCACAACCAGTGCAACCACCTACAATAGCGGAGTACTCCATAACGCCGACCACTGAAGGATGAACATGGCGAGCACCAAAACTAATCACCGGGATACCCTGAGCAGCATTAACGCATTCTCGAGCAGCAGTTGCCCAGCCACTGCAATGGGCAAGAATCCCCAGATAGGCAGTTTCATAAGTCCCGTAACTCTGGTAAGGAGCTTTTATCCGCAGCACTACCTCCTTTTCATCAAAGGGCTCGCCCTCAGATAATGCCCAGACTTCGCTATTGCTTTCAGGAAGCACCTTTTCCAGCAAGGTTTTAACCTCCCCCATACCGCAAACAATACCTCCCCTTTTGGGGAACACCTCCATAGTGGCTACGGGGTTTGTTTTCTCCTTCTTGAGTATTTCCACAGTGCGGGGAAAATAAATATCGGCGGTTTCACCACTCAACCAGGAATCAGGAATTTCGAAATGAGGCTGAGGCACCTTGACTGTCGGTCTGAGTAATTTAGCTCCAAGCACCTTCTCCATATAATCCAGCGCAAAGAAGTGTGCCCTCTTGTCGAATGAAGCAACGCAATCGACCGGGATTTCAACTTCGTAACCCCTGTTTCTGGCATCAATTACTGCCTGCAGAACACAAATATGGGTGCATACACCGCAGATGACTATGGTCTCGGGCTTGAGCGCCTCCAGCTTCTCATCCAGAGGAGTATTATAGAAAGAGCTAAAAGTCCTTTTGGGTATTACTTCACCTGGATATGGGGAAAGTTCGGGTATGATTTCAGCTTCAGCGGTGCCTTCAATGCAATGGGGAGGAAACATTGTGAATTCTGGGTCATCGGGCTTATGGTGGTCACACACATAGAAGATTTTTGAGTTCTGCTCTAACTCTCGCTCCAATAGTCTCTTGACATTGGGTATGATACTTCGAGCTTCGGTGCCACAGTAAAGTGGATACCCTTCCTCAAAAAAACCACACAGCATATCTATTACTAATACCGCTCTAGCCATAATCTTGCCTCAAAACGCCTCCAAGTTTTCCATGGTAAAACCTCGGTGTGTCCGATGAAGGAGATTAAACTCACTAGTAACCTGGGCGCTCAGGCTCATAATGTTCCTTTAGAAAAGCAATGTAATCCTCGAGCAAAGAAGCAGCTTTGCCATCATTGCTACTTTTCAGGGCCTCTACGGCATCCTGCAAAATGTCGCTTTCTATTTCTACCTGTCCTGTTATACAACAAAGTCCTCCAGCACAGGAACCGAGTTCAGCTCGCCACAAATGAGATTGCTTCACCTCTATCATGTGTTCTATGTCACCAAGGCACTCTTCCCTTTTCTCAGGGTCAGCTAACTTCCGCTTGACCTCCATTGCTTCTTCCATCGCCTCCTTGCTTACCATCCACATCTTTGAACCTCCACAAAACTCAATGTCTGAAATGGCGAACGCCAGTAAACACCATAGCAATATTATACTTGTTAGCCAATTCGATTACTTCTTTATCCCTTACTGAGCCACCAGGCTGGATAATAGCAGTAACTCCCCCCTGAATTGCCAATTCAGGACCATCAGTGAACGGGAAGAGGGCATCAGAAGCAAGGACGCTCTCCTTGACTCTATCACCAGCTCTTTTCATAGCCAGTTCAACGCTCACTACACGGCTTGGTTGTCCTGTTCCCATTCCCAATAATGTTTTATCCTTAGCAATAACTATGGCGTTGGATTTTATCCCCTTTACCGCCTTCCAGGCAAAGAACAAATCGGCTAACTCCCTTTCCGTTGGTTGACGCTTGGTAACTGTGCGAGGCTGAAACTCTTCCTCGGCCAGGGAATCCGTCGTCTGCACCAGGAAACCACCTCGGACATAGCGGGAATTTAGCTGCCTCTGGCTTGTTTCCGATACAGGCACCTTAACCAAGCGTAAGCTCTTTTTCCGCCCCAATAGCTCCAGTGCTTCTGCACCGTAATCCGGAGCCAGTATGGCATCATAATGAGTTTTGTCTATCTCCTCGGCAGTGGCTAAATCTATAGTTCGATTCGTGGCGACCACACCGCCAAAGGCAGCTAGAGGGTCTCCAGAAAGAGCCCTGCGGTAGGCTTCGGCCAAGTCGTCATGGCTGGCGAGCCCGCAGGAGTTGGTATGCTTCATCACGGCTACGGTAGGGTCAGAGAAGTCCCCAAGTATGCTCAAGGCAGCATCGAAATCGAGTAAATTGTTGAACGAGATTTCAGGACCGTTGAGATGCTCCATAAGGACTAAACCACTCCGTCCATGCTTCACATCCTGCTCGGTATAGAAAGCAGCCTCTTGATGCGGGTTTTCGCCATAACGAAGGTGATAACCTCTCTTTAAAGCGATAGTCATCTCTTCAGGAAAAGTCTCTTCGCTAAGGTATTGTGCTATGGCGGTATCATAGATAGCCACATGCTGGAAGGCTTTCTGTGCCAGCCGCTTCCGTTCCCCCAAATCCACATTGCCCTGCCGTAGCTGGGATAAAATAGGTTCATAATCCCTGGGGTCAACTACTACCAGGACAGAAGGGAAATTTTTGGCTGCTGCCCGAATCATAGTTGGACCTCCAATATCAATATTCTCCAGCGCCTTATCTAAAGAAACATCGCCTCGGCTTACCGTCTCAACGAAGGGATATAAGTTTACCGCCACAATATCAATAGCCCCGATTTGATTCTGGGCTAATTCGTCCATATGCTGAGGCAAATCACGCCTCGCCAAAATCCCACCGTGAACCACAGGATGCAGGGTCTTCACCCTGCCACCGAGAATCTCAGGGAAACCAGTAAGTTCGGAAACACCATGAACTTTTATTCCCGCCTCCTCCAGTGACTTCTTTGTCCCCCCGGTGCTGAATATCTCAATGCCCAGTTCTTGCAAGCCCCGAGCAAAATCAGCTATTCCTGCCTTGTTTGAAACGCTTAAAATAGAACGCATAGACCCTCCTTCAATCTATCCTTATCCTTTCTTCTCTTTCTGCCTTAATTATTTCACCAATGACGCTGGCTTGGGGCAAAGCTTCGATAATTTTTGGTGCATCCTGGCTGGAGCAGATAGCCACCATGCCTATCCCCATATTAAATACCCGATACATCTCCCCTTCATCAATACTTCCTCGCTGCTGGATAAGCTTGAAAATGGGAGGCATATCCCAGGAATTTCTATCAATATGGACGCCAAGCCCTTCAGGGAGGATGCGAGGTATGTTGCCTTCATACCCGCCACCGGTGATATGAGCCAAGCCCTTGATTAATGACAGAACTGGCTTGAGTTCATGGTAATAGCAACGATGCGGCATCAATAATTCCTCTCCCAGGGTTTTCCCCAGCTGAGGATAGAATTTATGCAAATGGGAAGGGTCGTCATCTATTCCGAAGGTCCGCCGCACTAAAGAATAACCATTGGTGTGCAATCCCGAAGAAGGTAAGCCAAGGGCTACGTCGCCCGAGACTATGGAGCTGCCATCAATAATTCCCCGTTTTTCAACCACGCCAATGATAAAGCCCACTAAATCATAATTCCCCGGGGAATAAATACCAGGCATTTCAGCCATTTCACCACCAACGAGAGAGCAATTAACTTCCCTGCAGGCCCAAACTATGCCGGTAACAATGCTTTTCACCTGCTCAGTGTTGAGCTTATCCATGGCGATGTAATCGAGGAAGAAAAGTGGCGAAGCTCCACAACAAAGAATATCGTTAACACAATGATTGACGATATCAATGCCTACGGTATCATTTTTACCTAAGAGAGAAGCGATTTTGAGCTTGGTGCCTACTCCATCAACGCTGGAGACCAATACAGGTTCTTCATATCCCTTGAACTGGAAGAGGCTACCGAAGGAGCCAAAATTTAACACCTCGGGCTGGAAGGTGGTTTTAGCCTCTTGTGCAATGAATTTTTTGACCTTATCGGCTATCCCAATATTGACCCCGGCCAGAGCATAGGTTTGTTTATTTCTGGCTTGCAATCATTTCCTCTTCAAGTTTCGCTTCCAGGGCAAGCTTGTCCATTCCCATCTGCACCGGGATAGGATAGTCACCGGTAAAGCAAGCAAGGCAGAAAATATCCCTGGGTAGGTCAACAGCTTTAATTAAGCCATCGAGACTGAGATAGCCAAGAGAATCAGCACCAAGGTAATCTCTGATTTCGGGGATACTCTTTTGAGCAGCAATAAGCTCCCATTCCCGCGCCATATCGACTCCCAGGAAGCAAGGATGGCGGATAGGGGGAGCACAAATACGAAGGTGAACTTCCCTGGCACCGGCTTTCCTGAGCAAACTGACCACATGTGGGGTGGTAGTGCCACGCACAATGCTATCATCAACAACAACCAAGCGTTTCTCTCTGATAATCTCAGCGAGAGGATTGAATTTCAGTTGAACTCCGAGTTCCCTTAATCTTTGGTCAGGTTCAATGAAAGTGCGCCCTACATAACGGTTTTTCATTACTCCTTCACAAAATGGGATACCTGAAGCATTAGCGTAGCCACTGCCAGCAGAAGTAGCAGAATCGGGCACACCCATAACAAGGTCAGCATCAACTGGATATTCCCGAGCCAGCATCGCACCCATGGCTTGCCTTGCTTTGTAAAGCAACCTGCCTTCAATGATGCTGTCGGGGCGAGCAAAATAAATATACTCGAAAATGCACATTGCCTTTTTGCTGCTTTCCTTCTTGAAGCTTTTCAGCCCATCCTGGTCAATAATCACAATTTCACCAGGTTCTATGTCCCTCAGAAATTGCGCACCTATATGGTCTAAAGCACAGCTCTCTGAGGCAATGACCCATCCACTATCAATACTTCCTAAACAAAGAGGACGCACACCCATAGGGTCACGAATTCCAATGAGCTTATCTTCAGTCATAACGGTTAAGGAATAAGCTCCTTGAAGACGCGCCATGGCATGCCTGATCTTTTCTTCCCAGTTCTTGCCCGGAGAGGCTAAGACCAGGTTAGCAATCACCTCAGAATCGGTAGAGGTATCGAAACTATAGCCACCCTCTTGAAGTTCATCACGGAGAGGCATAGCGTTGAGGATATTGCCATTATGTGCTAAAGCAAGCGTCAATTCTTCTGCCTTTACAACAATAGGTTGAGCGTTGGCAGGTTGGCTCGAACCGGTGGTGGAATAGCGGTTATGCCCGATACCGATATAGCCGCTAAGCTGGGTAAGGTTATTTTCGGTGAAAACTTGAGAAACCAGCCCCATTTCCCTATGTGTCTTTATCTGGCGTCCATCACTAACGGCGATGCCAGAGCTTTCCTGTCCACGATGCTGGAGAGCAAAAAGAGCGAAAAAGATAAGACGAGCTATATCTACCTGCCAACTGTAGATTCCAAAAAGGCCACAACTTTCGTGTAGCAAAATCGCCTTCCCAGGCTAAATTATAATTGCCTTTACCCCCCCAGTCAATTCACCAAGATAGCTGATGAATCCCACCTTTGAAAAATTTCTTGCTCTTGACATTTGTATTTTCTATAATAACGTTTTATATTTTGATACAATGAGTTAATATTTACGAGGAAGCACAAATGGTAACAGAAAAGAAAAAGAAAACTGTCACACAACCTAAACGTAAAGAGGGTGATACTGGCTCTACGGAAGTCCAGGTGGCGTTGCTTACTGAGAGGATAAAACAACTAACAGAGCATCTCCAGGTACATATTCATGACCAACATACTCGACGTGCCCTTTTCAAATTGATAGGGCAACGCAAGCGCCTACTAACATATCTTGGCAAGAGAAACCCTGAGCAATATCATTCTCTCATCGCTGAGTTAGGCTTAAGGAAATAAAGTGTCTCATAAAGTAGAACGGGTAATAGCCGGCAGGAATCTTATTATTGAAACAGGGAAGCTCGCTCAACAAGCTGATAGCTCTGTTACCGTTCGTTATGGAAATACCGTTACCTTAGTCACTGTTTGCGCTAAAAAAGAGGAACAGGAAGAGGAAATAGACTTTATACCCCTGACGGTAGACTATGAAGAAAAGCTTTATGCCGCTGGTAAAATACCGGGGAGTTTTATCAGACGCGAAGGTAGACCCAGCGAGGAAGCAACATTAAATTGTCGGCTCATTGACCGCTCTCTACGCCCTCTTCTTTCCAAACATTTTAACCATGCGGTACAGGTCATTGCTATAGTGCTCTCCGCAGATAAGGAAAACAATCCCGATACATGCGCTCTAGTCGGCGCTTCAGCAGCTCTACTCATGTCAGACATCCCCTTCTATGGGCCAATCTCAGCAGTCCATGTTGGCTATATAGACAATAACATGATGTTGAACCCTACATCTACTCAGATTGAAGACAGCCTGTTTGATGTGATTGTTGCTAGTAGTAAAGATGCAATAGTAATGGTGGAAGCAGGTGCTAAGGAGGCTTCTGAAGACCTGATGATGGAGGCAATTAAATTTGGGCATGAAGCTAACCAGGAAATTATCGAGCTTCAAGAAGAGATGGTGCAGGTTTGTGGCAAGTCAAAGATAGAACCCGAGGCAAAAGAAGTTGCTCCGGAGCTATTAACCCAGGTTTCTTCACTGGTTGAGGATAAATTAAGTCAAATTCTGGAGCAAACAAAGGAAAAAACGCAACGGGAACAAGCTCTAGCTCAGGTAAAAGAAGACCTAAAACAAAAATTAATTGATTCCTTTCCCGAAAAAGAAATTGAGCTAGCCTTCGGAACAAAGCTCAGAGCAGTAGTGAGAAAAATGGTCTTGGAGAAAAAACAACACCTGGATGGTCGCAAAGCCGACCAGATTCGCCTCATCAGTAGTGAAGTTAGCCTTTTGCCACGTACTCATGGTTCAGCATTATTTGCGCGGGGAGCAACACAGGTATTAACGGTCACTACTTTGGGCTCTATCGGGCAGGAACAGCTGCTGGATGGTCTGGGATTAGAAGAAACCAAGCGATTCCTACATCACTACAACTTCGCTCCATTCTCTACAGGGGAGGTAAAGCGGGTAGGTTCACCGGGAAGGCGAGAAATTGGACACGGCGCCTTAGTAGAGCGAGCTATTGCACCAGTATTGCCTGGAGAAGAGGATTTTCATTATACTATTCGTTTAGTTTCTGAGGTTTTCAGTTCTAGTGGGAGCACCTCGATGGCAAGTGCCTGCGCTGCAAGTCTATCGCTAATGGATGCCGGTGTGCCAGTTAAAGCACCCGTAGCTGGAATAGCTATGGGACTCGTTACCAATGAAAACCAATATGTCTTGCTGACTGACATAGAAGGGATGGAAGATGCCTACGGCGATATGGATTTCAAAGTTGCTGGCACAGCTGAGGGGATCACTGCATTACAACTTGATATCAAACTTAAGGGATTAGAACATCGAATCCTCTCCGAAGCGGTGGAACGAGCGCGGCAGGCTCGTTTGGAAATACTGAGCAAGATGCACGAGACACTAAGCACCAGTCGCTCCGAACTTAGTCCATACGCCCCAAGAATGCACGAGATGACCATTGACCCAGGCAAGATTGGTTTTGTCATTGGCACCGGGGGCAGAACCATCAGGTCTATCATTGAGGAGACCAAGGCGAGCATAGACATTAAGAACGATGGCACCGTGCTTATCGGTTCTCCCAGCGAAGAAGCAGCCCAAAAAGCAATGGACAGGATTAAGAATTTGACCCAGGATATAAAGCTGGGCGAGATATATACCGGCAAAGTAACCCGAGTGCTAAACTTCGGGGCTATGGTGGAAATCATTCCCGGCAAAGAAGGATTAGTGCATATCAGCGAACTTGCTCCTCACTATGTTCCCAAAGTTGAAGATGTGGTTAAGGTCGGCGACGAAATAATGGTCAAGGTAATCCAAATCGATGAACTGGGTAGAATAAATCTATCCCGTAAAGCGATATCTGAAGGACCTTCTCAACTATCCAATGCTAGGATAGAGGCCTCCTCAGCACCAAAGCGACACGGGCAAAGGGAAACAAGGCAACGTTACTCTGATCGGCGTACAAAAGGATAATACGTGACCTGATTGAAACAAAGTGTTAGCAAGGTGAGGAAATGGAACAAATAAGAGTGGTAGTCAACGGTGCTCTGGGTAGAATGGGACAGGAGGTAATCAACGCTATCGCCGAACAGGACAAGATAAAGCTAGTATGCGCTGTGGAGAAAGAGGTGACTCAAAGGTATCTTCCTATGGTGGGGATGGTAGTTCGTCTTTCAGCTGACCTGGATTCTAGTTTGGAGCAATGTGATGCTAATGTTTTGGTAGATTTCACCACTGCTGAAGCATCCATCGCAGCAGCCCGTATTGCTGCTAAAAGAAAGGTTAACCTAGTTATAGGCACCACCGGGCTCTCGGAAGAAAACATCACCGAAATCGACCAGTTATGCCAAAGGCATGGCATTGGAGCGGTTGTGGTGCCTAATTTCTCCTTATCGGCTGCTGTTTTAATCAAGCTAGCAGAACTTGCTGCTAGGTTTTTCGACCACGCCGAAATTATCGAAATACATCACGATAAAAAAGTCGATGCCCCTTCGGGAACAGCGATAAATACGGCAAACGCTATGGCGAAAGCACGCGGCAAACCTTTCACCTGCCCCGAAACAAAAACAGAGGTAATTCCTAATACCAGAGGAGGGCAAATGGAAGGGATAGCCCTTCATAGCTTGAGGTCACCAGGGTTTATGGCCGCGCAGGAGGTTATATTCAGTGGAGCGGGACAGAGATTGAGTTTGCGTATTGAGGCAATAAGTCGCCAGGCATATATGCCAGGCGTCATACTCGCCATCAAAGAAGTGGTAAAGCGAAAGGGATTGATTTACGGATTAGATTCGCTACTAGGAAAACTGTAAGGAACCTTATTAATGGAAGGATTCAATGTAGCTATTGTAGGTATAACCGGGCTTGTGGGACAGGAATTTATCAAGATACTCGAAGAACGAAGCTTCCCTGTGGGCGAATTGCGCCCTTTAGCCTCTGAGCGCTCAAGTGGTCTGAACGTTTTCTTTCGCCACCGTCAACTTGAGGTGCACGAGGCTGCCTCGGAGACTTTTCGTGATATCGATATTGCCTTTTTCTCCGCTGGCGCTGATATTAGCCAACAACTATGCCCTGTAGCTGCTAAAGCTGGGGCGGTAGTCATCGATAATAGCATTGCTTTTAGATTTGACCCTTCGACTCCCCTTGTGGTCCCCGAGGTAAATCCTGACGATATAAAGCAACACAAGGGGATAATCGCTAATCCAAATTGTTCCACAATCCAGATGGTAGTAGCTCTTTATCCGCTCCATAAAGCTAACCCGATAAAGCGGGTCGCCGTATCCACCTACCAAGCGGTATCGGGGGCCGGTTCGGCCGCCGCACATGAGCTAACTCGGGAAACAAAGCTAGTCTTAGAAGGTCGTAGCGTATGCCCTCATGTCTTCGCTCATCAAATAGCATTTAATGTATTACCAGAGATAGACGTCTTCCTGAACAATGGCTACACTAAAGAAGAATGGAAAATGAACGAAGAAACAAGGAAAATAATGCATTCAAAGGATATAGTTGTCTCAGCCACTTGTGTCAGGGTCCCTGTTTGGTTTGGGCATAGTGAAGCAGTCAATGTGGAATTTACTTCGCCTATCTCTGCCAAAGAAGCCAGGAAGATACTGTCCAAAGCACCTGGAATCAAGGTGCTTGATGACCCCAGCGTTAGTTGTTATCCGCAAGCGTGGGCAGCATCAGGGTCAAACCATGTATTTGTGGGCAGAATTCGAGAAGATATTTCTCGCTCCAACGGTTTGGTCATGTGGGTAGTGGCTGACAATTTACGCAAGGGGGCTGCTTTGAATGCTGTTCAGATTGCTGAAGAAGGGATAAAGAGAGGATGGATAGCGTCTAAAAGGGGGGTAGCAGTTAAATGAATAAGCTAGGGCGCTTGCTCACTGCGATGGTTACTCCGTTCAATGCCGACGGAAAGGTTGACTATCGCCAAGCTCAGAATTTGGCTCAAGCTTTGCTTGATTCCGGCAGCGACGGGATGGTGGTCTCCGGCACCACCGGCGAATCTCCCACCCTTTCTGTTGATGAGAAACTCCAACTTTTTGCTGAGGTTAAGTCGCAGACAGCCAGCAAGGGCACAATTGTCGCTGGCACCGGCAGCTATAACACCAGGGAAAGCCAACAATTAACTAAAGAGGCTGAAAAAACGGGCGTCGATGCTTGCCTGCTAGTAGTTCCTTACTACAATCGACCAACCCAAGAAGGTTTGTTCCAACATTTCAAAGCCATAGCTTCGGCTACCACCCTGCCTTGCATCCTGTATAACGTCCCTTCCCGCACCGTTACCAGCATCACTGCTGATACCGTAATCAGGCTAAGCCAAATCGATAATATTGTCGCTGTAAAGGAAGCTAGTGGCAATCTTAACCAGGTCACCAAGATTATCCAAGGAACGAAAGATGATTTTCTGGTTTACAGTGGTAACGATAACGACACCCTCCCTATACTGACTTTGGGAGGATACGGCGTTATCAGCGTTGCCTCCCATCTGGTGGGAAACCAAATAAGCGAAATGATGCAAGAATTCCTGAACGGCAGAAACGAACAGGCAGCTAGCATCCACCGCAAGCTACTGCCCTTAGTAGAAGCCTTGTTCATTGTTCCCAACCCCATGCCGGTTAAATATGCCTTGAATTACCTCGGGTTTCATGTAGGCAAACCACGATTGCCCCTTGTTGAGCCAGACAGAAAATCAGCCGAGATTATTCAGGCAACCTTGAAAAATTACAAGATCGATCTACCTATATCGGGCAAGGCTACTGAAGAGAAATAGACTTTGCCTCTATCATCTGCTCCCGCCTTGAACCCACTGAAACCAAATTGATAGGACAATGAACTAGTTCCTCAAGCCTGGCTAAATAACGGCGAGCCTCTGAAGGGAATTGTGCAAAATCACGGATCCCGTCAATCGGCCCCTGCCAACCAGATAGCTCTTCATAAATAGGCTGGCATTTCTCCAACACAGCAATGTCGCTGGGAAAGGAATCCAGCATCTCATTATCAAGCCTATAAGCGGTGCATATTTTGATGGAGGGGAAACCATCAAAGGTATCAAGGTGAGTTAAGACCAGCTCAGTAAAACCATTCACCTCGGCACTAAATCTAGCAGCTACAGCATCGAACCAGCCACACCTCCTTGGTCTCCCGGTAGTAGCACCATATTCATTAGCCTTTCTTCGTATCAATTCACCAACTTCGTCTTTTAGCTCGGTAGGCATAGGACCACTGCCAACCCTGGTAATATAGGCTTTAAACACACCAGCAATGCGATTGATTGCCCTGGGACTTATTCCCAGTCCCAGGGACCCTTCCCCGGCCAATGGCGACGATGAGGTAACATAAGGATATGTACCGAAATCAGGATCAAGCAATGTCCCTTGCGCACCTTCTAATAAAATCAGCTCATTATTCCTAATCGCCTCCCGAATTATGGGGCCAATATCTCGAATAAAAGGACGCAACTTATCCCCATAATGGCAATATTGCTCAAACACTTCATCCACTGACAACGGTGACTTCCTATACACCTCGCAAAGAACAGCGTTCTTAAATTCCAGTATCGAGCTTAGACGGTTCCGAAAAGAATCTTTATTTAGTAAGTCTCCAGTGCGTATCCCCATGCGTGCTATCTTGTCACTAAAGGCAGGACCAATCCCTCTTCGCGTAGTGCCTATAGCTTTGCCACCACGTCTTTCCTCCTCCAAACCGTCGAGAAGAATATGATACGGCATAATGAGGTGAGCACGGTCACTTATGAACAGATGGCTGGTATCGATACCATGTTCTTGAAGATTGTCTATTTCCTCAAGAAGAACCGGGGGATTAACCACCGCGCCATTGCCCACAATGCAAGTTGTATGTGCACGAAAAATCCCTGAAGGCACAAGGTGTAACCGAAACTCGCCATAAGGATTAATTACAGTGTGTCCGGCATTGTCCCCTCCCGAGAAGCGAGCTACCATATCTGCTTTCTCAGCGAGGAAATCAACTACCTTTCCTTTCCCCTCATCACCCCATTGCCCCCCTATAATAGCGACAACAGCCATTTACACCTCTCTAGGCACTAATTCGCCTTAGATGAACTAACCTCTGAATCACGGTGATATAAACAAAGACCACCAGAATCCATAAAGCAATTATTACCAGGTCTGGTTGAACTACTTGATTTACAATCAAACCTATCGCTAATACTATAACCCTTTCTGCTCTGGTAAACAAACCAACCTTGCATTCCAGCCCCAGCCCCTCTGCCCTTGCCCTTATATAGCTAACCAGGAAAGAACCAACCAGAACAGCAAAAATGAGCACAACTCCCAGGGTGCTCCCCTGCAGTATATACCAAATCATGAGACCACAAAATATCGCTGCTTCGGAAATGCGGTCAACTATTGAATCAAGAATAGCACCAAACTTCCTGGTTTGTTTAACGAATCTAGCCAGCGCTCCATCGAGGAGATCAAACAACCCGGCAATTAGAATTAACACTCCACCAAGCAAAAAGTGCCCAGTAGCAATGACATAGGCAGCACCGATGTTCAGAACTAAACCTGTAAACGTAAGAGCATCAGGCTTTATGCCGCTTTTGCTCAAGCTCTTCATTACAGGATTGGTAATGCGTGCCGCTAAATTTGCTCTAATTTCCACTAAACTGGGCATTTTTTCTATTCTTGACTAATCTATCATCCTTTTCTTAGCAGGATGCCTTTAGATGGCAGCACGACTGAGCAAGGAGAATGTCTGCCTGAAATATCGAATCGCTCAACAAGCTTCTGAGAATGTGAATCCAATGGACCAGAACCTACTGTTATCACCAAGGTTACTATCTAAGTCACCCGACTTCATCAGATCTATTAAGCCCGTCAAGTAAGGCAACTTAGTAGCCATGTTTAACTTTGTTAAGCTACATTATTTGTGGTTATTGTCTTTGCCGCAAAAACGACTTACTCTTTAGCCTTAACCAATTTTTGTTCAGGCAATGAGACCGGGCCCTCTTGCTTCTCTCCAGCAATAAACGCCTCAGTCTTCAAACGAGCTTCATCATCAGAATATTGAATTGGCGGAGATTTCATGAAGTAAGCCGAAGGTGCCACAAGAGTACCACTTAGACCCCTGTCCAGGGCTAGCTTACAGCACCTTATGGCATCAATCACCACCCCCGCTGAATTAGGACTATCCCACACCTCCATCTTCACCTCCAGATTTAGTGGAACATCGCCGAAGGTGCGGCCCTCCATTTTCATATAGCAAAATTTGCGGTCAGCCAACCAGGGCACATAGTCACTGGGACCAATATGGATATTATCAGCACCAATATCGTAATCTAATTGTGAAGCAACGGCACCTTCCTTGGAAATCCTCTTAGATTCAAGACGCTCTCGCTCCAGCATGTTATAGAAATCAGTATTGCCCCCGATGTTCAACTGATAAGTTCGCTCCAGTTTGACACCACGGTCACGAAAAAGTCTAGTTAACACCCGATGCGTGATTGTGGCACCAACTTGAGACTTGATATCGTCGCCGACGATAGGCAATCCCCTCTCAGCAAAGCGATTTTGCCAGTAACTCTCACGAGCAATGAAAACAGGTATACAGTTGATAAAAGCACAGCCAGCAGTCAATATTTGCTCTACATACCATTTGGTTGCCTCTTCACTACCTACCGGCAAATAATTAATCACCACATCGGTACCAGTATTTCGGAGGATGCTCACCACGTCAACAGTTGAACCTGGCGCCTTAGTGATAATCCGAGAAAGATACTTCCCTAACCCGTCGTGGGTCATGCCACGTTCAACCTTTACTCCTGTCTTAGGTACATCACAAAACTTAAAAGTGTTATTAGGCGGAGTGAAAATAGCTCCAGCCAGATCCTTGCCTACTTTGTTCTTATCAATATCAAATGCAGCTACAAAATTTATGTCAGATATACCATAGCCACCCAGATTGACATGCATCAAACCGGGAACAAATTCATCCTCTTTAGCATTCTTGTAATACTGAACGCCTTGAACCAGTGAACAGGCACAATTACCAGCGCCTATAATAGCTACATTTATTGTTCCCATGGCAACAAACTTAGTAGGACTTTGCGATCAAAATCCCCGCCAGCCACACCCATCTTTCGCTTGACTCTGACAGATTTCCTATAAGACTTTAAGCCTTACCGATTCTGAATACCTTGGTTTTACACACAGAGCAGGTACCCCTGACTGCTGGTCTTCCATTCTTAAGTTTAACAGAAACAGGACTCGAAATATCTCTCTTCGCTCGACACTTGAAACAATACGCTTGCATCCTACCTACCTCCTTTTGACTTAATTACCGGCTATCTACCATATCCCATTAAATAAAGCAATGTCAATACCTTGTTTGAAAGAGCCCAGGTTATTTGCCCGGGGCTTGCTCCGTCAATTTGAGCAACTTTGCCCCTTGCTCAATGGAATCATCATAGTGAAAGCTGAGTTGCAGAGTGTGCTTTAGCCCTAAATGCAAAGCAAGTTGTCTTTGCAAGAAAGAGCAGGCAGAGTTGAAACCAGCTATCATTTCTTTCTTATCAGATTCATTTCCTAAAATACTGACGAATACTTTGGCATGCCTCAGATCGGGTGAAAGTTGAACATCCGTCACTGAGACGAGTTCCTTCAGCCTCGGGTCATTTACTTTGCGCTCAAGCAAGGTGCTGATTTCTTGCTTGATGACCTTGCTCAATCGCTGTTCACGCCTGTTCATAATTAGCCTTGAGCCGGTAAGTAATCTTCAGAAAATTACTTTCAGTCTACTTTTTGCTTCTGGTAGAGCTCAATAATATCACCAACGGAGAAATCGATAAAATTCTCGATGCCCACACCACACTCAAACCCAGAACTTACCTCAGTAACATCATCCTTAAAACGCCTCAGACTGGAAACACGAGATTCATAGAGCACTTTATTTCCCCGCAATATTTTAGCCTGAGCATCCCGCCATACCCTGCCGTCCCTAACATAGACACCAGCAACTTTACCTCGCGGACCACCGTCAAAAACAGCCCGTACCTCGGCACGTCCACCAATCACATCCACGTAAGTAGGCTCAAGCATCCCCTTCAATGCCTTATCTATATCCTCTATTAGCTTATAAATTACATCGTAGAGCCGAATGCTTACTCCTTCAGTCTCAGCTAATTGCTTTGCTCCAGGAGATAGACGACTATTGAAACCAATAGCAATCCCTTTTGAAGCTGCAGCTAGAAGTATATCGCTTTCCGTGATGCTACCACTACCAGCATGAATAATATTAACCGCCACTTTTTCTGAACTTAGCCGTTCTAGAGAACTCCTCACCGGCTCAATGCTTCCATACACGTCAGTTTTCAAAACCACATTGAGCTCTTTTATCTGCCCGTTGTCTATCTGGCGAGAAAGAGCGGTTAAGCTCAGCGGGATTTGAGGCACGGTAGCTTCCTGCCCTTCCACAATACTTTGTGCTTCATGCTCATCGGCAACCACTTTGAAAATATCTCCCGAATTTGGCACACCACTTAACCCAAGTACTTCCACCGGGGTTGATGCTCCGGCTTTTCTAATTTGCTCACCCTGTTCATTGAACATAGCTTTAATTTTGCCCCAGACATTGCCAGCTACGATAACATCAGCTACTTCAAGGGTGCCGTTCTGAACCAGGAGAGTAGCCAGAGAACCTTTAGTCCTATCTAATCTGGCCTCAATAACTGCGCCCTCAGCAGCACGCTTGGGATTGGCTTTTAGCTCTAATATATCAGCAACGAGGAATATGTTCTCCAATAAATCTGATATTCCCTCTCCTTTCTTTGCCGAGATAGGAACACAGACAATATCACCACCCCATTCTTCGATGATCAACCCCAGGTCAGCAAGCTGCTGTTTCGCCAGGTCAGGATTAGCATCGGCCTTGTCAATCTTATTGATAGCTACTATTATGGACACCTTAGCAGCTTTAGCATGGTCTATAGCTTCCACAGTCTGAGGCATAACACCATCGTCAGCAGCAACCACCAAAACCACAATATCGGTCACCCGCGCCCCACGAGCCCTCATCGCTGTAAAAGCTTCATGCCCTGGGGTATCCAGAAAGGTAATCTTACGCTCATCAAGTGTGCATTGATAAGCACCGATATGCTGAGTGATAGCTCCCACCTCGCGAGCAGTTACATTGGTCTTCCTGATAGCATCCAGCAGGGTTGTCTTGCCATGGTCGACATGCCCCATGACGGTGACCACTGGGGGGCGAGTTTGTAACTTTTTCCCCTTTGCCTTACTAACATATACCATGCTCTCTGGTTCTGTTTTCCGCTGAGATTGGTATCCAAAATCCGTGGTTACTCCAGCTATAGTATCGAAATCAATAGCTTGATTGACACCGACCATAATGCCTTTCCTCATAAGTTGCTTGATGACTTTTACCGGCTCAACCTGAAGCATACCAGCAAGCTGCCTTACAGTGAGAGAAGATGGAACCTCAATTTGAGGCAAAGCCTGCGTCGTGCCTTCCTCTTTCCGCTCGCTCTTCGATTTCTTACCGCTCAAATCTGGCTTCCTCCACTAAGGCTGTCACCATAACTTACCAAAGCCTGGCGATTCTCAGCCCTAATTTTTGTTCGTAACGCATGTTCTAAGTGATTTCGCTTGAAGCCCTCTTCCCAGCAATTCTTCCGAGCACATAGATAAGCACCACGCCCCGGTTTCTTCCCCGATAAATCCATCTCAACAATCCCACTATTGGTGCGCACCAGGCGAATCAAGTCCTTTTTATCCTTCTTCTGTCGACAAACAATGCAAGTGCGCTGGGGTATACGTTTATTCCTCATACTCATCTTCAAAACGAGGTTTTCTCGCTTTGCCTTTGGCTTTAACTTTGCCCTTAGCTTTGGCTTTAACTTTGCCCTTAGCTTTGGCTTTAACTTTGCCTGGTTTCGCCTCCTCCTTCAAAATTTCAACTTCCCCTGCCTTCGGTAAAATATCCTCGGCAAAACGAATTACCAGCTCCTCCTTGGTTGCCTCAGAGGAAACCTCAGCAGCAGTTGGAAATGACACAGGCTCTGATACCTCAAGCTCGCCTGCAGCCACAGGTACTTCCTCTTTTGTTTCCTCTTCAACAACCGCAACAACTTCTTCCTCTGCTAGTTCCTCGGGGATAGCTTCCATCACTTCAGCTTTTTCCGCTTCCGCCGCAGAAACACTCTTGATATCAATCCGCCACCCGGTAAGTCTTGCCGCTAGCCTGGCATTTTGCCCTTCCTTGCCTATAGCCAGAGAAAGCTGCCTATCAGGCACAATAACTCTAGCCACCTTTTCCCCTTCATTGAGTTCAATATTCGCCACTTGAGCAGGACTGAGAGCATTAGTGATGAACTTTTTGGGATCAGCGTCCCAGGAAATTAAATCTATTTTCTCATTATTCAGCTCCTTGATAATGTTTTGTAGCCTGATACCTCTAGCTCCAAGACAGGACCCTATCGGGTCAATTCCTTCTTGCGTAGTTGATATCGCTACTTTGCTGCGGTACCCCGGCTCCCGAACTATCGCTTCTACCCTCACAGCTCCACCGTGAACTTCAGGAATTTCCAGCTCAAAAAGACGACGAAGTAAGTTGGGATGAGTCCGGGAAACTACTATCTGCGTTCCCCTGCTCCCCTGAATTATTTCTAGAAGGTAGAATCTAAGCCGCTGTCCCACTCGATAACGTTCGGTGGGTATTTGTTCACCAGCGGGCAACATCGCCTCCACCTTACCCAAGTTAACGTAAATTTGCGCAGGGCTAATAAACTGAACCACGCCGGTAGCAATTTCTCCCTCCCTGCTGGAAAATTCCTCATAGGTTTTCTGGTGTTCTGCCTCCCTTAGTCGCTGTAAGATAACTTGCTTTGCTGCATGCACTGCAATACGCCCGGCATCCATGAGTACAGGCTTCATTTCCACCGTTTCACCCACCTGAACACTCTTACGTAACTTGCGAGCTTCGGCTAAGGAAATCTCGCGTCCAGTGTCACTAACTGCCTCCACTACAATCTTCTGTACATAAACTTTCACCTCACCAGAATCAGGGTCCAACTTCACCACAACATCCTGTTCATCGTGAAAAGCATACTTCTTGTAAGCGGACGCCAGTGCCGACTCTACGATAGATAGCACCACCTCTCTGGACAAGTTCCTCTCCGCAGAAAGCTGATTAACCGCGGCTATGAGTTCCCTTTTCATTTCTTAACCTGCTTATTCAATTAAAAAGGTGGGATTTCACCCACCTTGACTTAAATAACCAATCCCCCTTACTTGTTAAATTATCCCATGACCGAGTCAAAAATGCAAATATTTTCCCCTGGCAACCGTCATGATAGAGGTTGTTTATTTGTCATTGCGAGGAGCGCTAGCGACGAAGCAATCTCAGAGGTGGGCATAGCATTGCCACGCTTCGCTCGCAATGACAGAGGGGAGTTGCCAAACAATCTTGTGATACACCCTTGATATTAGCTAAGACTATATAACTGGAAGTTGCAGTTTGAATGCTTTACCACAACACCAATAAGATGAGTGACTTTCACCGTCATCGGGCAAGAAGTGCTGACCTGTGGAGGAAGGCTAATTTGAGGATGTCACCGCGGTTACTGCCTCAGAGGCGTTAATGCACCCTTTCCCTGTACCAGCGACGCTGAGGGGAGAACAATTATTCGCCATTGCCTGCCGGACTTCATCGTTAATTACGCCGCTGCCGTTAGTATCCTCAGCGACACTGCAAACCAGGGCAGCTACACCTGAGACATGGGCCGCTGCTGATGAGGTGCCGCTTTTGTAGCCATATTGATTCTGAGGTAATGTGGAGTAAATGTTAGAGCCCGGAGCGGCTACATCCACCCAATCGCCGTGATTGGACAACAAAGCTAGAGAATCGTTCCCATTAATAGAGGCTACGGCAACGCAGTTGTCATAGTAAGCAGGATAGACCGGTGTTGACTTGCCGTTATTGCCTGCCGCCGCCACAACCACAACCCCTTGACTCCAGGCATAGTTTATCGCCAGTTCCAGGTATGGCGATGGTTCCACACAAAAGCCTATGTTGATGACTTTAGCACCATTATTCACTGCCCAGATGATGCCCCTGGCTGCCGCTGATGCTTCACATCTACCCACATCGTCACACACCTTGACATTCATGAGCCAGCACTCGGGTGCAATACCAGCGATAATGCCAGCCGTATGAGTCCCGTGCCCGTAAAGATCATCACATGTCGGGCTATTGCTAAAATTGACTTCCAGTACTACCCTACCGGCTAAATCTCGATGATTTTCATCAATGCCCGTGTCCAGGACAGCAACGATAATTGATTCACCCCCTGTGGCAACCTGCCATGCTTGAGGCGCACCGATTTTGCCTATTCCCCAGCACTCAGCTAAATAGCTGTCCTCGTCCAAATATGCTGCCTTAAGGCTGGAAACATGGCTTATGCCGCCGCCATCATCGGGAAACATAGCTTCGTTAGCAAGCATTCCCGGATATGCCAGAAGGACAACAACTGCCAGAAGTAAAGCCATGACGGGATATCTGAGTCTTCCCACATATTCAGATTAACAACCAGCTACCTTGATGAGTATCACCTATTGGTACCGTTTCATATGAGAATTTGGTCATGCGGTTTTTTATCCGTTATTTGGTCAACAAAATTGCAGAATTGGAACTTAACATAATTAAAGTCAATTAAATTGATATTGCTATTTCGGATACGATGATGTTAGGATATACAAAGGTACTAGGACTGAAGTACCATTTTATCCTTCAGTAGGCGGGAGGTTTAAAATGAAAAGAATAGGGTTTTCGCTAATCAGCGTAGTCATTCTGGTAGCCATGGCACTGCCTGTTGCCGTGGCGCTGCCCGTCGGCAGCGTGGCGGTGATGGCACAGCCAAGTAGCTGGCCGACCACATGGATGGGGCTAACGACAGACGATATTGAGGGCGGCTGCAATGAGCACCGGAATGTGGCTGATGTTAATAACGACAATTACTCGGTATATTACGCTATCGACTCTCAGTATGTGTACCTGCGCATAGAGACTGCCACCTCAGCTGGCTGGCCTTCCACAGGGTCACAAGGCGAAGCTCGCTACAAGTGGTGGGTTGATACTGCGGGGACTGCTGCGTATGTCAAGGGGACTAGTGCGTATGAGGCGGAGTTTCTGCTGATACTGGAGGACCGGACGGATATTAATAATACCGATGGCACCCGGGACCAACTGGGTGAGCTCACACTCATGGACGACCTTACGAATATTGGATTCCGGCAGCGCTGGAATTCCGGTGGCTCTGGGGCTTACATCACCGGCACTCCCGACACAGGCAACACCAGTTCCCTCTGGCAAAGAGAACTTGGAACTGGCATGGCTGGGGTTGGGGGACCTCAGGGAGTTATGGGCGCGAACATTGGCTATCGAATTGACGACGCCACCACCGGCGGCAGCTTTGTGGACATGTACGTAAGCTTGGCCTGGCTGGGAAATCCGTCCTCATTGTGCCTCGTCTGGGCGACCGATAACCATGACCCAAATCTGGACCAAGCGCCCAACTGCGACCGCCCAATACAGCCAGAATGCCTCCCACTGTGTATGCTGGAGGTAACCCTTAGTGGAGAAGAAACCTTCTGTGACAACGTAGGAGGCACGATAACTGCCAATGTTACCGGTGGCACATCGCCTTACACCTATAATTGGAGTGCCAGCACCGCTAATGGTACTGGTAGTGGAGATACCTTTAACGCCACAGGAAGCGGAAATGTATCCGTAACCGTAACCGATATCAATGGCTGCAGCGACACCGACACTGTGGCTGTAACCGCTTATGACTCCCCTGAGGTAT
>Ga0209427_10001977_pt1 | contig 23892 bp, 17 predicted proteins | sample DeeMarSWOR136_30_FD_187465 | JGI IMG/M metagenome (GOLD analysis project Ga0209427, IMG submission 187465) | Marine sediment microbial communities from White Oak River estuary, North Carolina - WOR-1-36_30 (SPAdes) (version 2) | ecosystem: Environmental > Aquatic > Marine > Intertidal zone >...
GGTGAGAAACGCTGCGAGGTTTCACTTATGGCCAGCGGATTTGTGCTGTCGATACCGGTATTTTTCGATACGGTATTTTACCTGCTGCTGCCTCTGGCCCGCTCGATGCATAGGCGGACGAAGAAGAGTTATCTTCTTTTGATACTTGCTATGGGAGCGGCCGGTTCGCTGACGCACTCGCTTGTGCCGCCGACGCCGGGGCCGCTGATTATCGCCGACACCCTGGGCATCGATCTGGGTATGATGATAATGATGGGGACAGTGATATCTGTGCCTATCGCGGTGGTGATGTATTTCTTCGTTATTTTTCTTTCCCGGCGAATCGAGATACCGATGCGTCCTCTGGAAGGAGCGGGGCCGGAGCCGGAGCCCCTGGCCGACGAACAACTGCCGGCGCTTCTGCCGTCGATTGCGCCGATTATCCTGCCGGTGGTGCTTATTTCGATGCACACGATTATCTCGACCCTGGCGTCGGGAGCTGGTGCGGATTCGGCGTTGAAGAGGGCCGAGGAAATCACGTCGGTAGTGGGCAACGCGAACCTGGCGATGATGCTGTCGGCGGCGATTGCCATGATTGTGCTGTGGCGGCAGAGAAGAATGAGCGGAAAGAAAATGTCCAGGATTATCGAGCACTCTCTAATGAGCGGCGGGATGATTATACTGATTACGTCGGCAGGGGGGGCATTTGGCGCGATGCTCAAAGAAGCGGGAGTCGGCGATGCGATTCAGAACATGTTCGGCGGCGGGCAGCAAGCGGCGGGCCTGAGGCTGCTGCTGTTGGCTTTTTTCGTCGCGTCTTTGCTGAAGGTCGCGCAGGGCTCCACGACGGTTTCGATGATAACGACATCGGCGATGTTTGCGGGGATGATTAGTTCGGGAGAATCGCTCGGTCTGCACCCGGTTTATCTAGCGGCGGCCATCGGCTGCGGGGCGCAGTGCGGCAACTGGATGAACGACAGCGGTTTCTGGGTGTTTGCAAAGATGGGCGGGCTGACGGAGGTGGAAGCGCTGAAGACTTGGACAGTGACGGTGAGCACGATGGCGGTGGTGGGGCTGGTGATAACGATTATTTTTGCCAGCGTCATGCCTTTGGTGTAGCGGCTTTCAGCCAATGTTTATGATATCCGCGACGCAGTCGAGGATGTGGTCGGGCCGGTAGGGGTACTCAACGAGGTCTTCCTTTGCTGTGATACCGGTGAGGACCAGGACGGTTTCAATCTCCGACTCGATGCCGGCGATGATGTCGGTGTCCATTCTGTCACCGATGATTAGGGTATCCTCCCTGCGGCATTGAATCTTTTTAATTGCGTGCCGCATAATAAGGGGATTGGGCTTGCCGATGAAGTATGCCTTTCTGTCGGTGGCCAGCTCAATGGGTGATATAAGTGCCCTGCATGCGGGTACGATGCCGGCTTCGGAGGGTCCGGTGACATCGGGATTGGTTCCGATGAGTTTTGCGCCGGTGAGGACGAAACGAATGGCGTGCTCAATCTGTTCGTAGTTATAGGTGCGGGTTTCTCCGACAACGACGTAATCCGGTTTTACGTGGTCTATGGAGAAGCCTTTATCGTGGAGGGCGCTGATAAGGCCGGACTCTCCGATGACGTACACGCGCGCACCCGGATGCTGGTCGGCCAGGAAGCTTGCGGTGGCCAGGGCGGATGTCATAAAATTGTCCTCACCGATTTCTATTCCCATATCGGAAAAGCGCTGTCTAAGCTGCCTGGGTGACCTTGCGCTGCTATTTGTTAAGAACAGGAATTTTTTCTTTTCGGCTTTGAGCCAGTCCACGAATTCGCGGGCGCCGTCGATGAGCCTGTTTCCGTGATAGAGGACGCCATCCATGTCGCAGATGTAGGCTTTTTTTTCGGTGAGCTTTTTCATAAATCAGAATCCTTTTGTATTGATTTTATAGAATTCTTATATAAGCCTGCCAAAGAGAGTCAAAGGCGAGGTTTTTGTTATTTTTACATTTGCGAATTGACCGGCGAGGGATTTTGGGCCGTTGAATACGACAATGTAATCTGTTTCTGTTCTGCCAATCAATTGTGGATTGCCGTCACTCTTTACTGAATCCAGGTGCGGCTTTTTGCTCAAGCCCTCGACGAGGACTTTTACTTCTTTGTCCAAATACCCGGCGCTTAACTGGTCGCTTATTTTTTCCTGGACGGCGAGCAGCTCGATATTTCGGTTTTTCTTTACTTCAAGAGGGACATCATCGGGTAACCTTTTATCAGCGGCCGTATCGGGTCGGGGTGAGTATTTGAAGATAAAACAATTCTTGTATCGTGCTTTTTTGACGAGGTCGATTGTCGCCTGGAAATCGGCTTGTGTTTCTCCAGGGAAGCCAACGATAAAATCACCGGCAATAGAAATATCGGGGACGACAGACCTCGCCCTTGCCAGCATTTCCACATACCTGGCGGCGGTGTAGCGGCGGTTCATTTGGCGGAGGATTTTGTCCGAGCCGCTCTGCGCTGGAATGTGGAGATGATTGCAGGCCTTCGGCAAATCCGCCATAGCCTGTAAGATTTCGTCGAAGAATTCCTCAGAAGGATAACTGGTGACAAACCTTATCCATTCAATGCCATCGATGTCGGATGCTATTTGGAGCAAGTCGGCCAGGCAATATGTTTTTTCGACGCTTGTATATTTATACGCGTTGACTCTCTGGCCAAGCAGCGTGACCTGCTTTATCCCTGCGTCGGCGAGTTTTTTGATTTGCTCGATGATTGCTTCGGGCGGGCGAGAGACCTCGGGGCCGCGTACATACGGGACGATACAATAGGAGCAGAAATTATTACAGCCCCGCATTACGCGAACAAAGGCTTGGCCTGGTATTTGTTTGTCATCTGTGCCATAGGCGGTTTCGAAATCTTCGAGTGGCTGGTTTTCATCTATTCTTTGACGAATTTTTTCCGTTATTGCAATGGTTTGTTTCTTTTTATCCAATGTTTGCGTTATGAGTTTTGTTATTTGCGGTATCTGTGCGGGGCCACAGACGATGTCGACGGCTTCGTGTTCGAGCAGTTTGTGCCCGAGTCGCTGGGCCATACAGCCGATGACGGCGACAATCAAATCAGGCCGGCTTTCTTTGACGTGCTGCAGATGGCCAAGATGTGAGACGACGCGCTGTTCGGCGTGCTCACGAACGGAGCAGGTGTTTATCAGAACGACGTCCGCTTCTTTGACGCGTTCGGTAAGGATAAATCCAGAATCTTTAAGCGCAGAGTTTACCAAGGCGGTATCCAACTTATTCATCTGGCAGCCGAAGCTTTTAATATGTACTGTTTTGCCACTCATATAGACATTTCAGTATATCAACTGAAAAGGGTAAAATCAAATGCAGGTAAATGCTGTATTTAGGCAGCATTGCTTACGTGAATCTTTGACTTTTATATTAAGATAAGTTACCTTTATTGTGTGAACCTATTAGATTAGGAGACAAAAAATGAAAGAAATGAAAGATGATGAAGTCCGGCAGGCGGTGCGTAGGAACTATGGTGAAATAGCAAAAACAGGTTCTTCGAGTTGTGGATACAGTCCTCCATCCTGCTGCGGCGATGGAAATAAACCGAGTGCGGCGGATGTTTCGGCGCGGATAGGTTATTCGGCGGAAGATTTGGCGGATTTGCCTGAAGGTGCGAATATGGGGCTCGGCTGCGGGAATCCTCATGCAATTGCATCTTTACAGGCCGGGGAGGTTGTTCTCGATTTGGGCAGCGGTGGCGGGATTGACTGTTTTCTCGCGGCGAAAGCGGTGGGGGATAAAGGCCGGGTGATTGGTGTTGATATGACGCCTGAAATGGTGAGCAAATCCCGGGAATATACTGAGAAGGCAAAGTTTTGCAATGTGGAGTTTAGGTTAGGGGAGATTGAGCACATACCGGCGGCGGACAATTCGGTCGATGTGATTATGTCCAATTGCGTTATTAACCTGTCACCGGATAAGCCGAGTGTTTTCAGGGATGCCTTTCGTGTTTTGAGGAAGGGCGGCAGGCTGGCGATTTCGGATGTAGTTGCCACTGCACCTATACCGGATGATGTCAGGGAGAACATTGAACTGCACGCAGGGTGTGTGGCCGGTGCAGCGCAGATAAACGAATTGAAGGCTATGCTGGGAGATGCGGGATTTACCAATATTCGTATAAATCCAATAGAAGGAAGCAAAGAGGTTATACGCGGTTGGTTTCCGGAGGTAAAGATTGAGGAGTATGTGGTTTCAGCGACTATTGAGGCGGTAAAGGCAAAGTGAAGTCATTTCTCGATACCGTGAATATTTTTTCACAACGGTTGTAAAGGAGCCAACAAGATTACGATGGGTAAAACGATCATTGGTATAGTGGGCAGTTATCGAAAGGGAAGGGTGATAGATTCTGCGGTGACGGAGATTCTCAGGGGTGCGGAATCGGGCGGGGCGAAGACTGTGAAGATTAATCTAACCGAAAAGCAAATCGAGTTTTGCAATAACTGCCGCAGCTGTATGCAGGAGGCCGGAGAGAAGAGGGGTGAGTGTTTGTATGACGATGATATGGAGGCGATATTGCAGCAGATCGACGAGGCCGATGGTTATGTTCTGGGATCGCCGGTAAATTTAGGTACGGTGACTGCGATAACGAAACGGTTTATGGAAAGATTAGCGGTTTATGCCTACTGGCCATGGGGTAAGATTGCGCCAAAATTTCGGAACGAGAAACTTAACAAGAAGGCAGTCATAGTGACATCATTTACACCGCCGGCCTGGATTGGAAGACTATTAATGACAGGCGCGTCAAAGGCATTAAAGTATATGGCGAAAGTATTGGGGGCCAGGGTGGTGAAAGTATTATATTTTGGGACGGCCGGGAAGAGTCCGGAAGCAGGGCTTGATGAAAAGAGTTTGCGAAGGGCATTTAAGGCAGGGGAGGAATTAGCGAGGCAGTTGGCTGAATAGAGGTAAGAAATCAATAAGGCTAAGGCAGGATATAATCTGTGCTTTACGTGAATTCATACTCGAGAATTGAGTGTGACAGGAAAACCGGTTGAAATCACTGTGTCCTGTGTTGGGTTAGCAGAAAGGAAATATATGCTGCATAGAGGACAACGAAAACGGCACCTTCCCATCTGTCGAGAGAACGTTTTTTACCTGAGAACATGAAGATAAAAAGGAACAGGCTTGCCAGTATGGCGACGCCTATGTCGATATTGTTCGCGGATTGAAATGGCAGGGGGCTGATGGTGGCGCTGAATCCAAGAATCAAAAAGATGTTGAAGATGTTGGAGCCCACGATATTTCCGACGGCGATGTCACAGTTTTTCTTTGCGGCGGCGACGGCTGAAGTAGCCAGTTCGGGCAGGCTTGTTCCGGCGGCGACAATAGTGAGGCCGATAAAGGATTCACTGACGCTGAAATTAGCAGCCAGAATGACAGCGGAATCCACAACGAGTTTTGCTCCGGTGAACAAGGCGGCAAAGCCTGCGACGAGTGCGAGAGATAATTTTAGAAGTCCATACTTTTTGGGAGTTTCCGTTTCGCCGACATTTTGTTCAGTAGGCTTTGCGATTTTCAGCAGGTAAAACAGAAAAGCGGCAAAAAAGGCAAGCAGGATGAGGCCGTCGATTCTGGAAAGCCCTGACATACCTTTGCCGAATATCAGGGTTTTATTTGCCATTATGGCGACCATTACGACGGCAAAGAGGGTGAGAGGGATTTCCTTCCAGACGGTCCCTTTAGTAACAATAAGTGGGTATATGAGTGAAGAGATGCCGAGAATTAGTAAGATGTTGAATATGTTGCTTCCGATGATGTTTCCGATTGCTATTGCTGGCGTGCCCTTGATGGCGGCGATTACATTCACGAAAAGTTCGGGCGTGGATGTGCCGAAGGCAACGACAGTCAGGCCGATGAGCAGGTTACTGACCTTCAGCCGCCTTGCTATGGACGAGGCGCCGTCAACGAGCAGGTCGGCCCCCTTGACCAACAATATAAATCCCACAATCAGAAGTATGTAGTTCATCTTGTTAATCTTTCAACTTTTGAGGCTTCTGTTTAGCTGTCGCTGGAGGTCTTTGAGGTGATTTGACTCGTCGAAGCCCATCATGATAATGGGGAAAGCGGTTTTGTTGTGATATAAGGGTTCATCCATGTCGACCCACTCGCGACAATAGAGGCCGTCGGGGGTGCCGGGGATTGGTGAGAAGTCGGCCAGCATTCCGCGGATACCGAGACTGTTGACAAAGTGCATTGACTCTTCGAGTTGCTGAATATCGATTTGAGGATGGCCGAGGATTTGATATGCGGTGATGTTTTGGGGATCGGCACCGGCAGATAAAAGGTGCCGGACAGCAAGTTCAAGTTCATCGGATGAAACTTTTGAGCCGGTTTGCCGCTGCCACTGGACCGAGGCGGATTCAAATCCGAGATAGAAGGTCTTGAAGCCGGCGCGTACCATCAATTCAGCGAGCTCGCTGGTGAGGAAACGCGCATTAAGTGCGTTGGGGCTGTGGAAATTAACTTTTATTTTTTGTTTGATGACCTCGTTTAGAAAGGGAACCAAGACCTTTTCAGCATCGAACAATAAGGCATCATCATAGAAGGCAATATTTTCAGCTCCAAGGTGACATAAAAGAGCCAACTGTTGTAATGAGTTTTCGAGCGGTCTTGCTTTGAATTTTCCATAAACCTCGGGAACGGAACAGTATGTGCAGTTAAACGGGCAGCCGTCACTGAGCTTGAGTATGCCAACGTCAAGTTTTTCATAGGCCTGCCAAAGAGGCAGCTGATTTAAATCCGAATCAATTTTTAAAAATTTCCATAGGGGCTCAAGGTTTGTACCCTGTACGAGTAAATCCGCTCCCAATCCCTGTGCATGTTTGGTGCAGAGTGTGACGTAATTTCCGCCTAAAATAATTTTTGCGTTTGGGCAGGTGTTCCGGACATCCTCTATTACCTCGCGGACGCCGGGATACCAATAAGTCATCATGGTTTGAATAATGACGAAGTCGCACTGTTTTTGGATAGTGAGTAAATCTCTAAATAAATCACGGGGCAGGCCGAACCGCCTGAAGTATCGGGGGATGTGTTGGAGGCAGGATGGGGGCGGTATCCTTTCGCAGTAAAAGCGTCCTCTTCCCCAGCGGTCGGACTGAAGATTCTTTTGTTTTGCCGCGGAGGGATGCAGGCGGTCGAGATAGTCGAATAGTGTGATATCAACTTTATCTCGCAGATATCCTGCGACGCTCAGCAGGCCGTAGGGTTTTAGCCAAAAATCGTAGGCAGCGAAATCGTAGATCGGCGGATTTACAAGCAGGATTCCCGGCTTCATAACTTTATCTGTAATTACCCAAACGGATTGCCATATAACAGAGCGTTATGGCTCACATTCAGACTGTTGCGTTTCCTGTTTGTTTTTTTGGCCGAGGCGTTCAGGCCCGGCTCATGGGCGCTCCTTCTTCAACGATATTAAATCCCATCAGGACGCCAAGGTTTTTGATGTCCTGCATATAGTCGCCATAGAAGACATCACGGTGGAGCAGCGCCATTGTGCCGCCTTTGAGTATGCCGGCGCCCCAGTTATGGAACATACTCTGGGCATCCGCCACCTCTGTCCAGAACTGGGTACGGCAGCCAAGCTCGTCGTGGGTGACCTTGAAGATTTTTCCTGTGGATATCAGCATCGTGTCGAGGTTGATGAACTTGGCGCAGGTAACAACCTGCCCGATGCGGTTCTCCACCTCCAGGGATACACCTCTCTCGCTGTCACTCTGGGTGCGAATGGTAAATGGCAGGCGCTTACTGTTCGGGCCATCCATTTTCGTTGCCGAGGTGCAGTGGAAGTGGATCAGCGCATTGGTGGCCGTATCCACAACCGGGTCGGAGATGAAGCCTGGAATCCCGAACGCATAGGCGAACATCAGCATTGTAAGAGTGGAGTCCATATCGCCCTCACAGGCACCGACTAATCCGAGGTCGTTTAATTTGCTGAATGTCAGGCAGCCTTTTGCGGGTTCGCCCATACAATTTGAACTGGTGACGGCCTGTGCTCCTTCCTTTATCATCATGTCCTTTATCGCCAGGTAGAAGCGTGTGGAATTGATGATTTCATCTCTCGATGGCTCCACAATTTTTTTGGCCTTGCTAATCCAGTACTTCTGAGCCTCAGCCTCGGCAGCCTTTATGTCCACCGCCTGGTGGGCCTTGAGCGTTTCCTCGACGGTTACCGGGATTAATTCGGCGCCGAGCTTTTCCCTGACCTGTTCAGCCGAGCACGCCGCCGCTGTTCCCTGCGGACCACGTATAACAAGGATACGAGTTTTTTGCAGGTGCGGTCCTACACGCATCAGCCTGACTATATTTTCAAGCTCGCCCCAGTCACTTGTCGGCAGCAAGATGACCTTCTTTCCCGCCTTTTGCCACTGTGGGAAATACATCCATCCGTGTCCGCTGAAAGGCTGGGAGAATACCGCCGTCTGCAGACCGGCTTCGATGATGCGGTCCATCGCCAGCTTTGGTGCGCCGCCTCCGTGGCCTGAGAGATGGAACATAATCACGCCGTCCGCATCATTGAGCTTTTCAGTAACCTGGGCGACGTCAGTTGGAGGTACCAATTCACCACCGACGAATTTTACGTCCCCAAGCTTTTGTTCCAGGTTTGCAAGGTAATCATCAAACCTTTTGATTTCATCAGTCGGCCTGGAGAGGTAAATGCCACCGGTTCTTCCGATATAGACCTTGTGAATTTTTACAGGAGGCATTTTGGGCGGCCAATCGGTAGTCTCTCCGGCCATTGCCGGTCGGCTGCCCAAATGTCCGGAGAGAAACATCGCCCCGGCTCCAGCCGCACTTGCTCCAAGAAACTGTCGTCTATTGATCGAACCACCCATAATATGACTCCTTATCAGCTAACATTTTCATGATGATCTTTGCTCAGCTACACCGCTGGGGCTGCCACTTATTTATTCCCATTTAGGGCCCGATGGGGCTATATTACCATCTTATAGTCGGTAGAGCAAACTTCAAAACAGCGACATCCAGGAATTATTCCGTGTCTTTGTATTTTTTTCGCAGTCTTTGCAGCTCAACTTTTAGCTTTTTGACCGTGTCTGCGTATGCCGGGTCGTTGAAAACATTATTCATCTCGCGGGTGTCCTTCTGAAGATCGTACAGTTCCCACTCGTCGATGTCGTGGTAAAAATGTATCAGCTTGTAGTGGTCGGTCCTTACGCCGTAGTGCCGTTTTACGCTGTGTACGGCGGGGTACTCGTAGTAGTGGTAGTACATCGATTTTCGCCAGTCTTTCGGGGTCTTGCGGCGGAGCAGGGGGCGGATGGAGCGACCCTGCATATCTTCCGGTTTATCGATGCCTGCAAAGTCGAGGAAGGTCGGGGCAAAATCGAGGTTCAATACTATGTCCTCATTGACAGAGCCGGGTTTAATCTCTTTGGGACAGCGGACAAGCAGCGGCATCCTCAGCGATTCCTCGTACATAAAACGTTTATCGAACCAGCCGTGGTCACCGAGGTAAAAACCCTGATCGGAAGTGTAGAAAATGATAGTGTTCTCAGTCAGGCCCGACTGGTCAAGATAGTCCAGGAGTCTGCCCACATTTTCATCGACCGAGGCGATGCAGCGCAGGTAGTCTTTGATGTATCTTTGATATTTCCAGCGGACAAGTTCTTTGCCCTGAAGGTTTGCCTTCTCGAAGGCCTCGTTTTTAGGATTATACGCCGCGTCCCAGAGTTTTTTCTGCTCTGGTGTTAGGTTTCTTGGAGGCACTAATTTCAGGTCTCTTCTGTTCATCGTCTTTTCGATGCTCATATCCTGTTCTTTAGCGGCCCTTCCCCGGTTGGAGTAATCATCGAAGAGGTTATCCGGCTCCGGTATGGTGACATCATCATACATGTTAAAGTATTTGGGTCCCGGATCCCATGCGCGGTGCGGGGCCTTGTGATGGTACATGAGGCAGAAGGGCTTTTCGGGATTACGGTTCCTGAGCCATTTGAGACAATGGTCGGTGATGATGTCGGTGGTGTAGCCGGTATAGTTCTTTCGCTGGCCCATTTCCTTCATGGCGGGGTTGTAGTATGTACCCTGGCCTGGCAGGACGTTCCAGTAATCAAAACCGGTCGGGTCGGTTTTGAGGTGCCACTTGCCGATCATGGCGGTCTGGTAGCCGACTTTCTGTAGCAATTTAGGGAAGGTCTGCTGTGTGCCGTCAAACTTTTTCCTGTTGTCGATGATTCCGTTGATGTGGCTGTATTTGCCGGTCAGGATTACGGCCCGGCAGGGGGCGCATATACTGTTTGTGCAAAAGCTGTTTTTGAAGAGCATGCCTTCTTTTGCGAGGCGGTCGAGGTTGGGTGTCTTGTTTATCTTGCTGCCGTAACAGCTCATGGCGTGTGAGGCGTGGTCATCGGTCATTATAAAGATAATATTCGGGCGTTTTCCCGCCGCCGATTGTCCGATAGTGCTGCAGCCCGGCAGCAATGATATACCAAAGGCTGATACGGCCGAAGAGCCGAGCGTTTTTAAAAATTCTCTTCTTGATTGCGTTGCCATTTTGCCTCCTTTTCGTAGTTTCATAAATGCTATTTGCTTATGTAAGAAAGTTCTTTTCATTTTTTTCTGTTTCGTACAATCAAACCTTGTACCACCAGGCATCCGTGTTCGGGACATTCGGGGCCACATCCAGACGTGCCTCCCAGTCTTTCAGTATTCTTCGGTGTTCGGTTAGAGTGGAGGCATAATTTGAGCCGGTCGCAAGGTTTTTGGTTTCGCCGGGATCGTCTATCATATCGAAAAGCTGTTCGACGGGATCGTCCTTGTAAGTTATGTACTTATATCGCTGCGTTCTGACCATCCTTCCCGTGTTGGAACTTACTTCGGTGACCACGGTGTGTGCCCATGATAAGACATTCCCTTCGAGGATCTGCCGCAAGCTCCTGCCTCTCATATTCTTTGGCGGCTTGATTCCCGCATAGTCGCAGAGTGTGGGCATTAAGTCCAGTCCTGAAACGAGATGGAAGGCTTCAGTTTTGTTTTCTGAAATATGTCCCGGCCAGGAAAAGAGCAGAGGCACTCTCGATGCCTCGTCGTAGAAACTGCTCTTTCGCACCATCTGATGATGCCCCATCCCCTCTCCATGATCGGATATAAACGCAATCAACGTGTCATCTATGTACCCCGAATCTTCAAGCACCTGGAGAACCCGTCCGACCTCGGCATCCAGATGTTCGATATTGCGATAGTAGCTCCATCTGTAATATCGCCAGTGTTCTTTGTTCCACTTGCTTTTGCCCCTGAAAGGGTCGTTGCGGAGTCGCCTGTTTTTAACATCTTTCGGCTCATTGTTGTCAAAGTTAAAATTGGACGGCAGCTCGGTGAGCCGTCCGGCAAGCTGCGGATATCGAAGGCCGTCAGGATTTTCCATGTTCAGGCGCAGCCACTCGCAGATATCGTGTGGCTGCATAAACGAAGCTACCAACAAAAACGGTTTCGATTTTGAGCGGTTTCGTAGGAAGCTTTCGCAGGCGCGTGACATGACCGTATCGCAAAGATAGCCGAAGCCTCCGATTCCCGTATTTATTACTTTGAAGCCCGGTATATCGAGGGTATAGGTCCGCGGAAGGTGCCATTTGCCTGCGTAGAATGTTTCGTAGTTTGTATGCTGCGAAAACCACTGTCCCATGTTTGGAATATCCGAGCGCATCGGCCGGCCGTTGATGTGAACTCCACATTCGCTGCTCGTCCGCCCCGTAAAGACCGCGCTCCGCGCCGGGCTGCACAGCGGATTTGCGGTATAAGACTGCGTAAAACTGACGCCGCTCTTTTTCAGCTTATCCAGCGAGGGTGTGCGTACATGCCGACAACCTCCGGCCGCAATCGTATCGATATGCTGCTGGTCGGTAATAATCAAAACAATATTCTTCGGCTTTGGTTGACGGCTCTTCCGCGAGGCAAAAACGTTCCCTGTTGGAATGCCGCCGGCCAACACCGCTACAGAACTTGTGCTTAGCTTTATAAACTCACGACGGTTTATGTGCGATGCCTGCTTTGGTTTTGCATGTTTATTCATTCGCTTTATTTCCTTACTGAGCTTTTGGTTTTTCTGTAGGATTTTCGCAGTTGTTCTATTCTTTGTTTTATTGTTTTCTCCGCTTGCCCATCAAGGATATATGCCTTGTTCATGGAGGTAACCGCTACGAGCCGGAGGTTGTTGTCGAGCCAGTATTCGTAGGGCAGGATACCATCCCCCAATTGGTCAAATCTATGCAGGGACACATTTTTACCGCCCATCTTCATGGGATAAGCACCGCTATAGGACAAACACTGGCCTTGTTTCAAAAGACCTAATCCTTCCAACATATCGAAATTCAGCGAAGGTTCCTTATCGAACTTCAATCGCTGCACCGCCTCAAACAAACACCAATCGCTGGTCAGTAATCCCCTGACCTCTCGTCTGAACTTGTGTCCGCCTCTTGCCCTAATGTTGATAATATTTCCATCGATGACGGCTATCTCATCAGTGCCCAGATCATGAATATTCTGGCGGTTAGGATCAAGAAAGTTACTTCGCAAATGCCATTGGACGGGAGAAGCCAACTGATTGTTCAAGCATTTTATCTTGGCATCGAGAGTATGAAGCAATCCGTCTGTCTGGATAACTTCCTGGCGAACTTTCAAAATGATTGGTTGATTTGCCTTGCCAGCAGTTCGTTCGATTCTTAGAAATCCCACATTCTGGTTGCCTGATTCACGAAATCCATGGCAGGTCCAGATACGGTACATGTTTACCCAGTATGCTTGCGGGTCGAAATCCTTCGGTGTTTCCGGAAACTCATCAACTGCACTCAGTTCTTTAAGTAAAGACGGAGTCAAAGGAGAGCCAACTATCGTCCTTTTAGGTGTTTGCTTTTTGGCCATAGTATTTGCTTTTCTGTTTTTATCCTGAAAATATTGAAATTGCTATTTGTAATCCTTTCCTGCGAGGCTGTCTTTGCAGGACTTGCGCCACTTTTCGAGTGTTGCCTTCATAGATTGTGAAATTTGCGATTTTTCTCCGGACAAATCTTTTTTTTCGCCAGGGTCTTCTATCAGGTCGAAGAGCATATAGGTTTTGCCCTTGTTGTTACTGTAAATCTTATAGCGGTTGTCCGTTAGCGAGAGCTGACTGCCTGATTCGAAGGCAATTGGGGCTGGACGTTTTGTCATTTTGCCTTCAATCAAAGGCAGGAGGCTGATGCCGTCAACGGGTTGTGGTTGTACCTTTATATTGATACCAAGGACGTCCAGAGTGGTAGGGAAGTAGTCGGAGGTGCAGCAGGGGATTTTGGTTACTCGGCTGCCTTTTATGCGAGCAGGCCATTCCAGCAGAGCCGGTACGCGGACGCCGCCTTCGAACAAGCTACGCTTACGTCCGCGCAGTGAGCCGGCCGAACCTCGCGTGCGACCACTCCTGCCGTCTTTACCTTCGGGGCCGTTATCACTGCAAAACCATACCATCGTATTATTGGCGATGTCCAACTCTCGAAGCTCCCTGCGAAGCCGACCCATCTGCTCATCCATTGCAGTAACACACCCATAGTAATGCTGCTGGTCCTCGCTGTACTGCGAATATATCTTTCTATATTTAGCACCTGCTATAACAGGCAGGTGAGGGGTGTGAAACCAGACCACGGCGAGAAAAGGCTTTTTTTGTTTTACAGCATTACGGATAAAAGGGACAACACGGTCCATAATTATGCGGCTGTCATCACCTTCAAGATTTTCCGTAGCCTTTGTGCCGTCTTCTTTCCAATAGTATGTTCCGTAAGGAGTGTTTGATTCGGGCTTTTTCATGGGGTCCCAGGTCGGGACCTTTGCCTCCGTTGAAAAGCAGACATCGAAACCGTTTTCCCAGGGTGGGGAGTAGTGTTTTGTGCCTCGCGGCCCACCCCGGTTCGAATCCTTTTCTTTTTTGGTGAGTGTCCCAAGGTGCCATTTGCCGAAATGACCTGTCGTGTAGCCCTGTGTCTTAAGGGCCTCGGCCAGCGTGACTTCCTCTTTCGGCATGTGTCCCACATTGGCAAAGGTGATTCCATAGCGATAAGGATGCCGGCCCGTGATGCAGCTTCCACGGGTGGGTGAGCAGACAGGAGCGGCCGAGTAGAAACGTGTGAAACGCAGGCCTGCCTCGGCCATCTTATCGAGGTTTGGGGTTTTAATAATCGGATTTCCGTTAAAGCCCGTGTCGCCCCAACCGAGGTCGTCGGTCATGCAGAGGATGATATTGGGGGCGGTTCCGGGCGTGTTTTTTGAAAACAGGGCCTCCGGCAGGGCTATAGCTGCGGTACCGGCGGCAATGGAACGAAGAAAATTCCTTCTGGTAATCATCCTGCTTACATTCCCGGCAAAAAAATGTAATTCACCCTCGGCAAATTAGGGGTTATACTGTAAGCCGAAACTGCGGATTATAATAGTAGATTCAGCGGTCTTTGTCTATACCATTGATACTTCTGTTGAAAACTATATTATGTCGATATAATACAGGACAAGAACATAAGAGCAGGAGTAACTTGTGTTTTTATGGCCTATGCACGATTAGTTCAAGGTACGTTCGTCAAATTATTGTGATAACAGACATATTTTAAGATGGCACAGCTCAAAAAACAATTAGGTGCTCTTGATGTATTCGCCGTGGCATCGGGTGCGATGATAAGCTCGGGTCTTTTCGTGTTGCCCGCCATCGCGTTTATGAAGGCCGGGCCTGCGATGATCCTGTCGTATCTTTTCGCATCTCTTTTAATCATTCCGAGTGTTCTGAGCAAGGCTGAATTGTCGACGGCCATGCCCCGTGCGGGGGGGACATATTTTTTTGTGGAGCGCAGCCTGGGCCCGAGCTGGGGAGTGTTCAGTGGATTGGCGGGCTGGTTTTCATTAGCATTGAAGAGCGCATTTGCCATTGTCGGTATGGCCGTGCTGATAGAGGTTGTATTGCAAAGGGCATTTCCGGTCCAGCTAAGTGACTGGCATCTGAAAGCCATAGCGGCGGGCTGCTGTCTTTTCTTTATGGCACTAAACATTGTAAGCGTTAAACACACAAGCAGGTTTCAAATTGTGCTTGTGGCCATATTGCTGGCGATACTTGCTTTTTTTGTGCTCTTCGGCAGCAAGAGTGTTGAGGCTGTTCGATTCAAGGGCTTTCTGGACCATGGCTGGCTGAAAATACTGGCCACCGCCGGTCTGGTTTTTGTCAGTTTCGGCGGGCTGACGAAGGTTGCCAGCATTTCGGAAGAAGTGAAACATCCCGGTAAGAATCTTCCCAAAGGTATGATATTAGCCTGGTTTGTTGTGACCGGTTTTTATCTTGCCGTCATCATCATTTCAGTAGGAGTGATGGACGGGGCAGAGTTCAAGAATATGTACGAGCAGGGCAGGTTGATGCCGATATCGTTGGCGGCGTCGAAATTTATGGGTTCGTTTGGCTTTGCACTGCTCAGCGTGGCAGCGATAGCCGCTTTTGTAACCACGGCAAACGGTGGGATACTGGCCGCTTCCCGTTCTCCACTGGCAATGAGCAGGGACCAGCTGCTTCCACCGATATTATCTGGCGTCAATGAGCGGTTCAAAACTCCACACCTGAGCATAGCGCTGACGGGCGGCTTTATGATTGCGGCGATAGTCTTTCTGGATATTGAATCGCTGGTAAAGACGGCCTCGACTCTGATGATAATCCTTTTTATTCTTGTCAATACGAGCGTGATAATCATGCGTGAGAGCCGGATACAAAGCTATCGGCCGAAGTTTAAGTCGCCGTTGTATCCCTATATCCATATATTTGCTATTATCGCTTACAGCGCTTTGATAATAGATATGGGGCGGGTGCCGCTGATGATAACCGGCGCTTTCGTAGCTCTCAGCGCAGCGTGGTTTTTTTTCTATGTCCGGCGGCACGTCAGCAGGGCGTCTGCGGTTATGCACGTCGTTGAAAGAGTCACCGACCATGAGCTAAGGACCGTAACCCTTGAAAATGAGCTGCGAGATATATTGCTGCAGCGGGACGATATCATCGAAGACAGGTTCGATGAGCTGATACGTGGATGTGAAATCATCGATATTCAAGGCAGGATGCATTCGGATGATATATTTCGCCAGGTTTCCAAAATCCTTGAGCCCAGACTTGATATCAGTGAGTACGTGCTTTTCGAGAAATTTCTGCATCGTGAAGCGGAGGGGGGGACAGTGGTTCAGCCCGGCTTTGCGATACCTCACATAGTGGTGGAGGGCAATAAGAAATTCGATATCCTTCTTGTGCGTGCACGCGACGGGATTGAATTCCCGGACACTGCGGAGCCTGTCAAGATAATGTTTGTTATGGCGGGCAGCCGGGACGAGCGGAATTATCACCTGCGTGCTTTGATGGCTATAGCCCAGGTTGCGCAGGAGAAGGACTTCGAAAGGCGATGGTTCGCTGCCAGAGACACGGCGGGGATACGAAACTTAATCCTGCTGTCAACAAGAAAAAGAGATACAAATCTATAAGTGCTCATGTTTTCGAAGTTGGAGGCGTGTTTTGCAGCAAAATCCTTATTCCCCAAGATACGTATTACAACACCTCTCTATCTTCATCGGGAATTGTGAGCTTGGCTTCGATAAAATCCTTGTGTGTCAATTTGAGAGAGATTGCAATCTTTCGAATTTCCTCTGTCTCGTCATATGACGTCTTTTCCGATGCGTTGGCAATTTGAAAGAGACACTTTATAAAGTTTCGTCGTTCATCCAGGGTAGTACACTCAAAAAACCCTCGTGAAAGTCGGAAATAATCGAGGCCCTTTAAAGTCCTGTCGCAGCTAATTTGTGTCACAATTTCTGCCTGCTGCTCAGATAGGCGCCATTGCGTCGAAAACACCTCTTTGATGGTTTGTTTTTCATTTTCTGAGATATCCGAATCCACGGCCGCGATTCGTGCCAAAAGACCTGCTGCAAGGCAAAGCTTTTTGATCTGTTGGGCCGGTAGGTCAAACTTTATTCCCTTTTTTTCGCTCTCCGCCTTGAGGTGGTAATAGATGTTATTATCAATGTAATCATCAATCTGACTTTCTCTTTGAGCAGCAGCGTTATATTTATCGCCGCGCCTGGCCACGGCGGTCTTTATCATTTTTGAAAGTCTTGAAAGCACACCAGTGTCCACATCCAAAACACCCTTTTTGACCTCCTCAAGAAAAGTTATTTCGTCTCCTGTGACGATACCATCTGACTGAACTAAGTTCTCAATAGTGGAGATCACCAGCTCTTTGTCCTGTTGAGATTTAATTTGCTCCAGGACAGTTGAAAGCAGTTTTTTTCTTTCTTTGGGGCTGACGGGCGAGTCCATGTAGATTTCCAGGTGCGCCCATTCCTCGCCGGTAACATCCTCGAGAGTAAAGAGTAAGTCCTTTAAGGCGTTGATTTCTTCGTTTTGCAGATCTCCATCGGCCCAGGCGGCGGCTATGAGCAATTTCGCAAGATTCATAATGAACTCTCTGCCCGGCATTAGTGTCTCCTTAAATCATAATATCCCGCACGTAACAATGGTTTTTGAATTAATCATCCGACTTCAACTGCTCTTGTTCTTTCATATACTGGCGGAACTGTTTTTGTGTTTTGGTCAGTCGTACACGGGATCTGAACTGCACATCCGTTCCGCAGATTTGGTCATACCATGTTGAGCCCTGACGGACAATTTGAAAAGCACATAACATCGCACCAATACCGGTGCAGATTGCCAACAGCTTCAGCGTTTCCCGGCTCAGGGCCCTTAAAATTCCAGGCCGATTACGGGCATAAACAACTTCCAGGTGGCATATGAATTTGCCGGGTGTTTTGCCCCATAAGCCCGTGGTTAGACCAAAGTAAAGGAAAGGCCAGGCAATAAGCAGTGCTAACCAAAACGGTACAAAAAGAAGGCCCAATCCACCGGACTTTTCAACAATCCATCCGGTACCGTAAAATACAAGCGGAATCGAAAAGAAACAAATCGGGAGATCAATTATCAATGCGAGCGCTCTTAGTCCAATTTCCATTCTATTAATTCCTTATATGACCAACATTTCTCTAAACTGCTATTAGGTTATGAATTGCTTAAGTTCACCTGCCGTTATTTAACTTTGAGCCTCTTTGGTTTGGATGGTTTTAAATGATTTCAGAATGAATCCACCGAGAACAACTACCACCGCACCCATAATTATCCACAGTAACACCTTATGCTTTTCCGTCCAAGCGAGAGGTTTGGGCTCAATTTGTCCAAAAAGTAAATTGTCAGTAATGCGACCGAGCTTGGCCGATCTCGCTTCAACCTGCAACGGATTAATCAGCCTGCGCGCAAGGTCATACTGCGGTTTACTCGCTGATGGCGCACCAACGTAAAGTGTGGATGCGACATTGTCTTGTGCCGTGAACACTATATTGTCCGCAATCATCTTAGCCGTCGTCGACTTTACTGCGAGAGGCCTGTCATCGTAATTCCGAATCGTAATCCTCAAATATCTGTAAACACACCTGCTCGACGGAATGTGCAGAATCAAATTTTCACGATTTTTGCCATCTGTATCGGGATACCTGTAAATCGTGTCGCTGATTACCCTTTTCCACTCTACCTCAACTTCTCTGAAGCGCTGCCTGTTATCTTCGCTGTCTATCTTGACCTTCCGCGTGGCCGCATCTCTGCCATCGACTGTGACATATCTGTAAAACGCATTGTCGGCAACTTCCAACTCAATTTCACTTACCGGCAGATGACGGTATGCGAGGTCGTATATATAAATACTCGATTTGCTCTTTTCATCCTCACTTTGCTCTAATTGTAACATCTTCACCGGCTGACGTTCTGCGAGTTTACTTTCATATTTAGACGCCCGTACATTCTCTATAACCGGACTTTGGTCCTCATCCGCCATTGGAGCAACACTAATCCTCAAATATCGGTAATCATTCGCCGGCAAATCAACCTGCTCAAAACGCGTTTGATAATCAACAGCAAAAACATAGGCTTGCTCAACGATAGTAAAGAACTCGATATTATCATTCGAGCCCTCAACTTTAACAGCCCGCCTGAAGTTGTTTCCGCCTGTTTCCACTTCGACACGATTTTTCACAACCTGCCTGCCGAAGTCCAGCGTTACCATTGTGGTTTTATCTTCATTTGTTGAGCGGTTTATTATTGCAGGACTATACCCGACGTCTTGAGTAACGTCTTCCGGCCTGGCCAGTACGTATGGAACCTGCTCACTATCGGCGCCTATAAGCCGAATGTCGGCCAGATCGATTCTGGCGACATTGTAAATATCAGGTGTAAGTGTCAATTTGCAGTACTCTTCAGTTCCATCCTCAATAGTGACATCAGCCTTGTATTGCCACTTGGTCAGGTCAAGCGCAAAAACATTGCCTGCACACACTTCCAGTAATACAACTATGACTAAAATTTTTGACTTTGCCATATTCAACCTCGCAATCACTTTTCCAGACTCTTTTGAGCCAACATTGCATCGAAAAAGCCCTTTTTTCTCAGGAATTGATAAAGATAAGACACGCCCACAAGCGTAACACCTGTCGCTAAAAATGCGGCGATTCGGTATACGTTCTTAACCTTACTGGTATCCAGAATGAAGACCTTGGCCAGCAGTAACACAAACAGGCCCAGTGCAATGTACCGCAGCAGTGGCACCTTTCTCCAGAATCCAACCACCATCAAAGCCGCCCCATACAACGCCCACATAACGGAAATGTACATATGTGACAGGAACCTCCAGTTGGCAATCTTGGCGGCGAAACGATTGCGGCAATACCAATAAAGATAAATTTCTTCTGTCAGCAGAATCCACAGCACGAATATTGCCGCTATTGAAAAGATTGTCGCGAATACAACGTTGTATCCTTCTTCTGCCGCACGTTTTAACAGGACCGCCCCTACGAACAAGCCGGCGACAAATATGAGGGCTATTCCAAAATCGGCGTTCACAAAAATTCTAAAGCTGTCGATGTAAATTTCACTAAAAGCCGCCATCGTAATAATCGCCCCGATTCCCGCCAGAATCATAGCCAGAATCTTGCTTAACATCCCCCGGGGGCAAATCGGCCGGATCAGAAACAGCAAAGGAAACACAGTAAATATTATCACAATCCCGCGGATGAAATCTCTGTTCCCGACGGCGTTTTCTTCCACGTTATAATCACAATGCCACCACCATTCCATCGTCACGGCCGCCATCAATAAAAGTATTGTCGCCGCGTAAAGAAACTGCGCAACTTGTCCGCGTTCAGGCTCTGACAATCGTGAAGTCCTTCTGTATATGATGTAACAGACAAGCAGGGCACCTGCTACAAAGCACCACGTTCCAAAAGGAGCGTTAAATACAAGGTCGAACGCCCCCTTGTGCATCGGCAGCCGGTGCAGCAACTGGGCGAAACTCAACAAAAGCGCAGCGGCAGCACCAATTTGCGTCCAGATGCTGCGATATCGCAATCCAATCACTGCCAATATAACGCCTTCTACCGCCCAAGCCATTGCAATCGCATACATCTTCAAATATAGCGGAATCGCTATTGTCAGGAAAAACAGACCGATCGCCAGCAGCGCAAGTCGTAAATCCAGGTCCTCTGCGCATCGCTTCGCTACCGCAGTCATCATAGCCAAATGCGCCGCACACAATCCGAGGGCACAAAAAGCAAGACCCTGGCGGTATTCTGAAAATAGAATTACCCACAGGTAATAAAACACGACCGCGGCGTTAGCCAGCACCAGTATTACGTCTTCCTTCCTGGCTTTGACTTTCTTGACCAGTTCGTAAAGCAGCGGCAGCACAAGGTAAACGGAGAAAAACACTCCCAGCCAAACCAGAGCAATTGCTATTTGTTCCGGTGCGCCCTCGGCCGTTTTCATCACCGGTCTGTAAAATTTCTCAAACCATCCGGTATAAAGCAAAAATGTACCAACAAGAGCAAGCAAATTGACGGCACGCCATTTCCGGTACAATGCACATAGCATTGCGCCGACACCCAGGATAAGGGTGTAAGTGAATAATGCTATCGGCCGATTTTCCCCGGTAGAAACTAACACGGGCGTCAGAAAGCCGCCGAGCAGTGATAAGAAGGCAACGATAATCTCATTGAGGCTGACCGCATAAAGCATCGCGGCCGCAGTCACAAGTATATACAGAATAAAAGCCGGTGTAGGCGAAGTGGACAACTTATAATATGGATATACACCGAAAACCGCCAGATACAATATCGCAAAACCCAGCGCCGTTACGCCTTTGGCCACGATGCCGTAACCACGCCGCCTTGTCACCTCACCGACCGCCAGTGCGACGAGTCCACCAATAGCGGCTATAATCACCCTGCCCAACGGGCCTATCCAATTATTGTCATAAGCATACTTGAGGAAAAATCCTACCGAAAAGACAACGGCAATGACACCTGCGATAAGAATCCACCGTGTACCTATCCTTTGTTCGAGCGTAAGCGTGCCGACCTTTATGCCCGGCTCGACCTTCTTTGGCTCTTCGGCTTTAGCTGCCTCTACTTTCGGGGCCTCGGCTTTTGGTGCTGTTACGACCTCTTCCGGCCGTTTCTCTTTTCTTACCTCGGCCGGCTTCTCGGGTACTACCGCCGGCTTTGGAACTTCCTCCTTTCTCACCGGTCTCTCTACTCTCAGACGCTCACTTTCCAGCAATTTTGACTTGTTTAATGCGATGATGCTGATGATTAGCGCAGCCGGCCCGCATAGAAGACAGAAAATAGCCATCAGAACCAGAAGAATGATAAAACCTTCCATTTGCTCCACTCCTTAAACAGGTTTTACTACGTTTTCATTTCTATCGAACTCATTTCGCAAATTTGCAATAGAATAAGGCAACTATCACGTGCCATCAACCTTTTTCTTTTTAGCCTTACAGTCGCAGATTGTAATAGATTAAATTATGAGTGGAAGTGTTGACAGGGATTATCTCATTTGTGTGAAGATAGGTAAGATATCCTTAGGATTCTTGCAATTCTTCTTTCGGACGGGTTTTCCATCTGCGGTGCAGCCACCAGTACTGGGTCGGGTCTTCGCGTACGAAATCCTCGATTGCTTTGGTGTATTCGGTCGTGATCCACTTCAGCGGGTCTTCCTTATCCGCCCACTCTTCGGGCATAATAATCCTGTTGACACCAATCTCGAAGAAAAAGCGATTATCAACCCTTCTGCTGTAGCCCACCCCAATTGGTGTGTTCGTAGTTATGGCGAGCAGGCCTATACTTTTGTAGGTACTGGCCTTTCGGCCGAAGAAATCGACGAATATCCCTTTTTTGCCTGCATCCTGGTCGACAATAAAACAGACCGTTGCACCGCCGGCGAGCAAGTCTATCATAATCCCGGCGGCGCCTTTCTTATCGATGATCTTTTGCCCTACCCGCTGACGTACACCATACAAGTAGCTGCTGATGAACTTGTTGTCCAACGGCCGAGCGATGCTGTAAATGTTATAACCGAACAGTCCCAGCATATAGCCTATTATTTCAAAGTTACTGTAATGGCCTGCGATCATAATCATGCCTTTGCCTTCTTTCATCATCCACTTGGCCCTTTCAGTAGTTTTGAAGCGTGAATAATGCCGCCAGTTATTTTTTTTCACCAGCCTCGGAGTAAAGAGCACATCAATCGTCAGCATTACAATATGTTCGAAACTTCTTTTTCCCGTCTGCCAAATCCATTCTTCGCTTTTTTCAGGGAAGCCGGCGCGAAGATTATCCAGGGCTCGTTTTCGGCCTCGATGATAGTATTTCCATAACAATCGGCCGAGGAAGCAGGCGGTGTTTAGATTGGTCTCGACATCAAAGAGGTAAAGGAAAAGGATAAGAATCCGCAGCGCAATATATGCCAGCCAATCTATAAATGGATTGTGTTTTTTCTTTTTTTTCTTTCGTGGGGCGGATTCAGTCATATACAACGATTTTAAGCTAAAAAAATGCCTTGTCAAGTTTGAGAATTCGTGACACGTCCATGAAAAAAATGAGATGTTGAGAGAAGGAGAATGAATATGTATTCTTGAGTTTGAAATGGGAGATTCGCTAAGATTTTCATATTATTTTTCTTGACAGGGGGACGACAGGGCGTATAATGATACCGGTTTATGAGAGTGGTGTATCATGAAGAGGTGCACGTTAGCCATCTCAAATTCTCATATTATGTCAGGGGGCAATGGTGTGCGGTTTGCGCGCTATACAATAACCACATTTATTGAAAGGTAAGGAAGATGAAAAAGAAAAGAAGTTTTCTCAATTTTGGTATTTTGTCTCTAATAGTGTGCATGGCTGGTTTCAGCCTGCCGCTTCGGGCCGTGACGTACCGTGTGGACGATGACGGCGGTCAGGATTTTACGAGCATCCAGGATGCAATCGACGCCGCTTCTGCCAGTGACATAGTCTATGTCTATCCCGGCACGTATCAGGAGCAGGTGACGATGAAAGACGAAGTATCCTTGCTGGGATATTCACCGCATGTGACTACGATTGACGGTCAGCAGCTTTATGAGCACGTTGTTTCCTACAATGGTACGGTGGGTGCGACGCTGGCGGGCTTTCGTATTAAGAACTCCATGCCGTCGGCCGGAGCGGGGACGTGGCATCATTCCGGCATCTATGTCCAGAACGGCCCGTTAATGATTCGCAACAATATCATTGAGGACAACCACGGCGGTATCGCGGTTCTCTCCGGTGGAAATCCGCAAATCATTAACAACACGATTGCGGACAATTCGAACGGGATTATCTTCGAGGGCCGATTGGCGATAGAAGCGCCGGCAAAAAGTGTGGTAATCATCTACAATACAGACAAGGTGTCCGCAGACATTTATAGGATGCTTTTCGAAGCCAATGGGATTAAAACAGACATTATTCCTATCGAGGATGTGGTAAAA
>Ga0209427_10001978_pt1 | contig 23885 bp, 19 predicted proteins | sample DeeMarSWOR136_30_FD_187465 | JGI IMG/M metagenome (GOLD analysis project Ga0209427, IMG submission 187465) | Marine sediment microbial communities from White Oak River estuary, North Carolina - WOR-1-36_30 (SPAdes) (version 2) | ecosystem: Environmental > Aquatic > Marine > Intertidal zone >...
CCCGCTCGGACGAGGCCGTGCGCGAGGGCGATTACCGCAAGGCAGTGGAAATTCTCAAAGAGGAGTTAATTGATGAACGGTGACGCACTTATTCTAGAGAATCTGGCCGACCGCGTCTCATCCGTTGAAGCAAACGCAGCCCGGAGAGGGGCACAGGCGCTCCGGGACGCAGACGCTAGGCAGCCCCATCTCCGGGCCCTGCTTGACGAGCTGGGCGCGGCAGACGTGAGAGAGGCGGTCGTCAAAGCGCGGAAGCTCAAGGAGGCGAATGGTGTATAATTGCGGGAACTGCCACTACTTCCGGCGGCCTGATGACCTAAAAGCCTTCGCCGAGGACGGCGAGGGGCGTTGCCTGTCGCCTTGGCAGGAGCGGGACACCCGCAGCGCTGATCAAACCTGCGAGCATTGGGCGGCCAGGGAACCGGAACGGTTGAGGATGCCGCCCTCGGAGAAGCGAAAGATGGTCCGACACTCCCGACAGCGAAACCGCTCGCTCCAGATGTAGTACTCCACCCGCGCGCTCCGGCCGCATTGACAGCGTGTCTCATAGTACCATTCTGCTTCGTCGCGCAGGCGTTCTGTGATCCGATCCGCCGCCTGTCGAAGGCGATCGGGGGAGGTGCGGTAGCAGTAATTGAGGGACATGAACGTGGCGGCCGGCGAAAGATCACAGAGGATGGCTCTGCGTTTCTGGCCCAGCGCGGCGAGACCGGTCATGCCGGACCCGCAGAATGGATCGAGGACGATCTCACCCGGCCGGGAGTAGCGTGCGATGAACGGAGCTATGCCCTGTGGCGGTACCTTCGTATGATACGAGTGGAGCCGGTAGATCGGGGTGTTCTTGCCGGCCACGATCTCTGCAGCCGGGAGCGAGCCATCGAGCGCCCGCCCTCGCGCCCGGGCCCCGGGGGCCGTCCTATTCTTACCTCTCGTTCCGTGGGCGCGGACAAACCTGCCGAGGCTTGGATTCCGGTACGGCGTGTACACCGGCGGCAGCGCGATTTCGATGGTCGGCCTATTGCAGAGAACAATAGTAGGTTGGCTCATCGAGGGTCTCTCGCGGCGCCGATCCGCCCCGGCGGTATCGTGTGCAGGTCTCATCTATCGGCGCTATGCCTCAGGACAGAATAGATCTGCATACTGAGATCGCAGCCGATCCCACCCGAACCGCGCCGCGATCCTCCTGTGGTCGTTGCTGCGGACGTTCTCGATCGAACAGATGGCTGAGATGAGGCGATCGCGCAGTTGCGCAGTTGTCCGGTAGCGAAGCCGTTCGGGAAAGATCTCGCGGTAGACGAGCCTGTCCGGCACGATCGGGTAGCATCCGGCATAGGTCGCCTCGAGAAGGGCGATCCCGAAGTACTCGTGATGTGCGGTCGAGACGACGATGTCCGCCTCTCGCAGGGCCTCGAGATAGCGGGTGCGATCCTCCTCGAACCCGAACCTCAGAATGCGGTCGGAGAAATCCCGCTGCGCCGCATTGAAGGCCCGGGGGACCTCGCTAAAGGATTGGCCCAACACGGAGAGCCGGAACGGATATCCCTGTGTCGCGATCTGAGCGATGACGTGGAAGAACTCATCCGGGTTCTTGTCGTATTCCCATCTGTGGTTCCAGAGAATCACGGGCGGGCCGGTCTTGGCGGGAGGAGTCACGGCATCGAGCGCGGCGAGGTCGAGGGGCGGGGGAAGGATGAGGGATTTCGCCTCGATGCGTTCCTTCACCTGCTCCGGCTGGTGATCCGGCATGCGGCCCAGGAACGGAGGGATGGTGTCGAGAAACGATTTGCGGTTGTACTCCGAATTGAAGACGACGACATGGGCGGCGAGGGCGGTGGTGATGTTCGTGATGCCGAAATGGTAGTCGCGTTCATTTTCGTCCCGGACCGGATAGGTGAGTTGATTCTCGTGGAAATAGACGATCGTACGCGGACGGCCGATTCTGGCGCCGATCAGTCCGAGGAATTCAGCAAGGTTGAGGTACGAAGAACAGAAGACCGTATCGAAGGTGGGGCAGGTGGTCGTCCGCAGTAGCCGATCGGAGAACGTCATCGCAGCGCCACGCATCCTCCATTTCCACTTCCTCGGCGGCAGGGTGAGCAGCTCGAACCGGAGGGGAATATGTTCGCGCAATCCCTCGATGAGCATCCTGTGTGATCCGCCATAGTATGGTTCGAGCAGGAGAACCGCATTGCTGTCGCACCCGGGCTCTGGCGGCTGTTCGGACAGATCCCTGTTGACCATCCGACTCTCCGTGATGGGGGATGCGCGTATCAGCGCTGTCTGGTCATCGGCGTGGCGTGCCTGTACGGATAGAGGGACCGGCCCGCACACTACGATTGGACAGATCCCTCTTTCTTCCCGTTCTCTCGGTCGGCATGGAGCGCGGTCCTTGCCGTGTCTGACGCCGGTACAGTAGTCCCCTCATATGGGGGGCGGTTACTCAGGACGGACCGGTTCCCCGGATGGAGGGAGCATCTCTCTGATCGCTACGAAGGCGCCGTGCAACATATCGAAGGCCTGCTCGATATGAGCGTCCTCCCCTTCCTTACACGTCTCCTCGAGTGCGACGAGCGCGACGTCCAGTTGCTCGAGGCGATCCATGAACTGCTCACGCTCTTCCTCGAGGCTCGCGGGCATCTCGGTACCGCGCATAGCGTCGAAGCGCTCGCGAAGCACTGGGAGTGATTTCTTCACTGCTCCACAGTCACCCTGAGGAAGGGCATCACGGACGAGTGGATGGAGCACGGCCTGGAATGCCTCCACCGCCGCGGGGAATGTCATCGGCTGCAACCCTAGCGCCTCGGCAACCAGGTAATAGGAATCGTAGACCTTCTGGATAGCGGGAGGTATCTGCGTATCTTCTTCCCACATGCTGGCCACAGCGAGTTCCTCCACGGCCTTGTCGAGGAGATCTCGCTTCGCCGCATAGGCAGTAGCGCGGTCCCGTAGAGGCTCGGGTACTTCCACCGCAAGCAGCCTGTTCTTGGCCTTGACCAGATCCAGATGGGCATGTCGCACCGCTTGCCAGTCTTCCTGGCGGACCGGTCCATACCAGACACTCAGCAATTGTCGGTGGAAAGCCTCAAGCTCCGGGAATGTCACGGCCGGTTGCTCTCCGGAGGATTCTGCTCGGGCCGACATCGCCGGGGATTCCGCCGGGAGCGGCGCCCGCAGGAATACGAGCATGCTGGCAAGAAAAAGAGAGATGACTGGCAGACATCTGGTCGACTGATGCATGGTACGTACTCTCCTCAACGCTTTCGTCCCGAGATGACGGGCGAACTTTCCGTTTGTGCACTCGATGTTCCTGATGTTCGTCAGTGACATGATGGTACTGCTGGAGGATTCTGATGTCAAGGGCAAAACGGCCTGTGTGGCTTGACTTCAGGCCGGTCCCTCAGGTGGCCGTTGTGGAGTCGACCCCTGGTGACGACGCGGGGGTCTTTGCGATCGTGAGATGGAAAACAGGCGGTGTCGGGCGGAAAGAGATCGGGGGACGCTCCGAACGGAGCGCCCCCCGTCTGTGGGCAACACTGGGCCGTATTAGGAGATCTTCACCTCTCGAGGCAGCCGTTCTTTCGCTTTCGGGAGCTTGATCTCGAGGACACCATCGGAGAGGTTGGCAGAGATCTTCTCCTGGTCCACTTCGCTCGGCAGTCTCAGCCGGCGCTGGAACGATGCGCAGTAGCGCTCTCTGCGGTAGTACTTCTCGTCCTCCGGCTTGTCTTCCTTTTCCTCGTCGATCTGGCTGTCTATCGTAAGAACGTCTTCATCGAGACTGATGTTGATCTGGTCCTTCTTCAGGCCAGGGACGTCGATCTTGAGCAGGAGGTGATCACCCTTGTCGACGAGATCGAGCGGGTAGCTCCACGCACCCTCCAGCTCGCCGAACGGGGAATCCCACCAGCTCTCCAGGGTGGTGGGGAAGAGCCGATCGAAGACATCGCTCACACTCCTCCGCCTGGTTGTCGGCGCCCATCTGAACCGGGTACTCAACGGGTAGAACATTCTCAATTCCCCCTCTCGTTGCATTGTTGCCAAGAGTTTCACATAGGTGATTTACTCTTTCTCTCTACTCGATTAGATGCAGGAGATGGGGAAAGGATTCAAAAATCGAGGGATTTTTCCCACAGGGCCCGGAGGGCTTCCCTGAGGCGCCTGGCGGTCTCGTCCGGGACGGGCTGAGGCGGCCTCTGCCGGTAGATGGAGATGGTGCGGCGGGTGGTTCTGATGACGATTTGGCACCTGTCGCAGTGCGCTACATGTCTCTCGAACTCAGCGCAGACTTCGACGTCGAGTTCACCGTCGAGGTAGTCGGAGATGAGGATCCTCAGTTCTTCACATCGCATGGTTCGTTCCTCTGGGTCAGGCCATCACTATGCATCAGGCGGTGAAGACCGGGCCGTCGGCCCACGAGGTCTTCATGCTGCGAGCACACGGCTCAGCCTCTCTCTGAGGAAGAGGCGCGCCCGCAGCAGGCGCGACTTGACAGCCGGCACGGAGAGATCGAGAATCTCTGCGACCTCCTTGGCCGGCAAGCCCTCGACGTCGCGGAGTATGAACACGGCCCGATAGATCTCGGGCAATTCGTCGATCGCTTCCTCGAGAAGCTGCCGCATTTCCTCGGCCTCTACCATCTCCTCGGCATTCGGGGCCCAGTCGCGCACGTCCGGTGGGATCTCGGAGAGATCGAGTTCCTGCCCCGGCTGATCGAGGGAGTAGACTGGAGCGGTGCGCTCCTGGCGCAGTTTCATGAGTGCCGTATTCATGGCGATGCGGAAGAGCCAGGTGGCGAAACTCGACTCCTCTCGAAACGTCGAGAGGTGCTCAAATGCGCGGAGAAACGTCTCTTGGAGCACATCTTCTGCGTCCTGAGGATGTTTGGTCATCCGGAGCCCGAGGCTGTAGATACGTTCCTGGTAGCGCCTGACAAGTTCTTCGAATGCGTCGAAGTCACCTCTCTTCGCCTCGCGGATGAGCACAGCTTCAGTTGCCCCGCTGAGACCAGTGCCATCGAGTCCCGCCGACACAGCGTACTCCTCTCATTCCTTGTGTGCAACACTCTTGTTTCAATCTACTCGATTCCCTCTCTCCCTGTCAATATGGCGGTTCGTCATGGCGGGAGGCACATGGAGCATCTGGCTTCGGGAGAGTCGGGGGTCTGTTGGGCCGGCATGGCGTGTCTTTTCGTCGGCGGTGCAGTACAGCATTCAGGGGGGATCGAGACCGGACAGGTGGCGAGCGGGAGGAGGGTGACTGGGTCCCGTGGTCGGGACACGGGAAGCTACCCAGGCGTGTGAGACCCATGACACAAGGCTTCGTCAGGGGGGTGAGGGAGGCCCGTGACAACGAGGATTACTCAGGTGTGTGAGGCCCATGAAGCAAGGCTTCCGTCGGGTAGTGAGGACTGTGACAACGAGGATTACTCAGGTGTGTGAGGCCCATGAAGCAAGGCTTCCGTCGGGTAGTGAGGACTGTGACAACGAGGATTACTCAGGCGTGTGAGGCCCATGACAACGAAGGTTCCTCAGGGGGTGCCATGTACCTGAGAGATCGCAAATGAAGGTAAGTTTTGTCGTTACTTTGTCGGAGCATGGTGTAGTATGGGATCGGACACATGGCAACGACCTCCTTTCGGTGTGGGTGTATCCGGGGCGACTGTTTTCTGCATTTCGCACAGGATACACGATGTTGCCCATGTGTCCGTTACTTTTCGCCCTTTGGTCGCAGGGTTCTGGCCTCACGCAGCAGTCTCCTGACCGTCTGCCGCAGCTCCTCGAGGGTCCGAGGCCCATGACACCGGAGCCTCCGCAGGGGGGTACCATGTTGCTGAGAGATCCCATGTGATCCGGGTTTCGACTTGATTAGTCGACCGGGGTATGGTATAGCACTCTGGTATCGCCAGGAAGTGGATGGTCTCCGGTTGCGGGTTCGGGTGGCCGCGATGGCCTGTGTACCGAACGGTGAGAGGTCCGGTCCCCCTGTCCGAGCGTCGGCGTAGTTGAATCCGAGGAGAGAGGTGCGTCGTGAGTAGTCATGGATTCTGGCTGTTCCTCGCGGTGTCCTGGCTCGTGGTCGCCTCTACAAATGGGGCGCTTGCCGAGGAGAAAGCATGGTCGGACGAACTGATCGGTGAGGCGCTGCAGGCGGTGCTTCTCACGCAGAGCGATCTTTCCATACGTCGGGACTATGTTCCCGTCGATCCATTCCGCCTGGAGGTCGTCTCACACCTGCTGGAGCAGCCGTTCGATGCGGGCCCATATGCGCGCACCCTGTCTCAGGGACTGGAAGGGAAGCGCTGGAGCGTAGCCGGTCTCCTGGCGGGGGCTGCGACCCCGCTGGGCTCGGCGATTGCGGTCAGCCCGCGCGCCGGCCCCGATCTGGAGGCAGGCCTCCGCAAGCTTCTCGATGCTTCGGGGTCGGAGGTCCCCGACGAGATGATCGAGATGTGGCTCTCGGAGGCCGCCGACCTGCCAGACGAGCTTACCGGGGCGTTAGCGGTCCTCATCGAGGGTGCGGCCGCCGCTCATCACCACCTGACCCGGGCTTTCCGCCGGCTGGCCGACGAGGAGAAGGAGGAGCTCCTCCGCGGGGCGTGCAGGCTGACGATAGAGGAGGAAGAGTCGGAGGCCGCCGCCCACGAGCTGGCGAAGCGCGTGCTGGCTCAGGCGGAGAAGGTCGATTTCGACGAGCTGTTCAGGGCCGGGATGGCCCTGGGAGGGGCGGTCGATGGAGCCCTTGGAGAACTCGCTGTCGCCCCACGGCCAGACAGGGAAGCGGATGGCGGCACGATCTCCCGGTCGGACAAGTCGGGCCGGTCCGAGAGTCAGGCCGAGTGGCTGCAGCGGCTGGCCGAAGAAACCGGAGAACAGGAGTATGTCCTGCTCTGGGATACCCCCCTCGGAGAGATACGAGTGGGCGGCGCCGGTCCGGATCGATACGCATCGCCCGGGCTCATCACCATCGATCTCGGGGGCGACGACTACTACATCTGTGATGACGGGGCACTGGTGGACGGAAATGCTCCCATCTCCCTGCTGATCGATCTATCCGGAGATGATACCCACCGCTCCGGAGAATTTTCGCTGGGAAGCGGGTACGGTGGCATCGGGATGCTCATCGATATTGAGGGAGACGACGTCTATCAGGGAAGCAGCTTCACCCAGGGCGCCGCCCTGCTCGGGGTGGGCGTGTTGTGGGATGGCCAGGGCGAGGACTGCTACCTCGCCGAGACCCAGGGGCAGGGAGCGGCAACCTTCGGCATCGGACTCCTGACAGATCTGGAGGGGGATGACCTGTATAAGGCCGAGTTCTTCTCCCAGGGCTTCGGCGGTGTGGCCGCCCTCGGGGCGATCGTCGAAGGCGGCGGGAACGATACGTATGTCGTTGGCCACAAGTACCCCGACCACCGCGAGCCGGACTACTATGCCTGCCTGTCCCAGGGGTTCGGGTACGGGTGGCGCGACATCAGCTCCGGGGGCGTTGGCGTCATCGCCGACGTCGCCGGCAACGATACTTATATCGCGGACTACTTTGCTCAGGGTTCGAGTTACTGGTTCGCGCTCGGCATACTCGTCGACGAGGGGGGGAACGACAAGTACGTCGCTCGTCGCTACTCGCAGGGAGCGGGGATCCACCTGGCGGTCGGCGTGCTGAGCGACCGCGAGGGCAACGATGACTACCTCTCCTGGGGAGTGTCACAGGGCTGTGGCCACGACCTCGCGCTCGGACTTCTCGTCGATGATGAGGGGAACGATAGCTACCTGGCTAACTGGCTTTCCCAGGGAGCGGGGAATGCCAATGGATTCGGGATCCTCGCCGACGGGGGCGGAGACGACATCTACCTGACTCGTCCCGGGCGCGGTCAGGGGCAGGGGAACTTCGACCGGGGGTACGAGAGTGTGGGGGTGCTGGTAGACCGCGAAGGCCATGATGTGTACTCCGGTGCGGGTGCTGATGGCGCGATGTGGCGAGAGGGGATGTACGGCATCGGGCTCGATCGTGAGCCGGAACCCGACTCCTTACAGGAAGGCCAGGAGTGAGCCACGGACCCGGCCGTTCCGCCGGGGAAGTGAAAAACCTCTGGACAAAATCGGAGAGATAGAGCACCTTGTTGGTGATCATTACTGGTGATCATCTGGCAGGTAACAGACTGCTGATCAGCGTACACATTCAGTGCAGGGGAGACGCCACATGGTGGAACCCAAGAAGAAGGGGCCGGAGTTCGTGCTGAAGAACGTGCGGGACCGGAAGGTCCGGCTTATCAGGCTCTGGTTTACCGACATCCTCGGATTCCTCAAGAGCTTCACTATCACGGCAGACGAGCTCGAAATGGCACTCGAGGAAGGAGTGGGCTTCGACGGCTCGTCGATTGAAGGCTTCGCCAGGATCGACGAGAGCGATATGATTGCCAAGCCCGATCCCGCGACATTTCAGTCCCTGCCCTGGTCCAACGATATCGAGGGCGGAGAGGTGCGGATGTTCTGTGATATCTTGCACCCGGGCGGCGACCCGTTCGAGGGGGATCCGAGGTGGGTGTTGAAGCGGGCGCTCGAGCGCGCCGCACAGCTCGGGTATACCTTCTACGTCGGGCCGGAGCTCGAGTTCTTCTACTTCAAGAATCAAAAGGGAATGCCTGAGCCGATCGACGAAGGGGGGTACTTCGACCTTGTTCCCCAGGATGTTGCCGATCAGATGCGTCGTGAGACAGTGCTCACGCTCGAGGCGATGGGGATAGGTGTCGAGTACGCCCACCACGAGGTAGCGCCGAGCCAGCAGGAGGTCGATCTACGGTTTACTGATGCGTTGACGATGGCGGACAACGCCATGACCTACCGCATGATCGTGCGCGAAGTCGCCACGCGTCATGGAATCCACGCTACGTTCATGCCCAAGCCGCTCTTCGGCGAGAACGGGAGCGGAATGCATACCCACCAGTCGCTCTTTGTCGGCGAACGGAACGCGTTCTTCGATCCCGATGACAAGTATCACTTGTCGTCCATCGCCAGGCAGTACATTGCCGGACTGCTCAGGCACGCCCGGGAGTTCACGCTCGTCACCAACCAGTGGGTCAACTCATACAAGCGTCTCGTTCCCGGGTTCGAAGCTCCCATCTATCTGACCTGGGCGCTGCGCAACCGGTCGGATCTGATCAGGGTCCCCGCCTACAAACCGGGGAAGGAGAGGAGCACACGGGTGGAATACCGTGCCCCGGATGCGGCCTGCAATCCCTACCTGGCATTCGCCGTTATGCTCGCGGCCGGCCTCGAGGGTGTGATCAACGAGTACGAGCCGGTCGAGCCCACGGAGGAGAATGTATACCTGATGGGGGAGCGCGAGCGGGCAGAGCGGGGAATCAGCACTCTGCCGGAAGATCTCCACGAGGCGATCTCTGTCGCCGAGAAGAGCGAGCTCGTGCGAAAGACGTTGGGTGAGCACGTCTTTGAGAAGTTCCTCGCGAACAAGAGGATCGAGTGGCAGAACTACCGCAGCCGCGTTCACTCGTACGAGATTGAGCGCTACATGTCGATCCTGTAGGCGCCGTCCCGGCGGCAGCGACCGCCGCTATTCTCTCGATTGGGGAGGGGAGAGGGCGAACTCCGACTCTACGAGAGAGAGGGAGGTGAGGGTGGCGTCGATGTACACCGAGTCGATCGGTGTCGTCGTCCTGAACTGGACGTGGGTAAGGTTGTTGGGATAGTCGAACTCCACGGGGAGATCAGCAGGCATCCAGTCCGACCACTCGACGAACGTTAGTTCATCGAACCAGGCATACCCGGTGTCGGCCTCAGGCTTGTCGTTACTGCACAGGATGTTCACCCATCCGGCCTCCTCCGGCGCGGGGAGGTCCCGCGTGTAGAAGGTCCACTCCTGCGTGCCCGTCACGGGCTCGCACCCGAGCTCTATCTTGATCGGATCCCCGCCGAAGCGCTGTCGGTAGAACAGAGCCATATACGAGGCATCGCTTGCGTTGTCGGTCTTGAGCCAGCCGGAGAGCGTGTACTCGCGATCTGAGTCGATCGGCGGCCGGCTCTCCATATAGGTGATGACGTTGTCCCCTGCATCCCATGGTCTCCTCAGGACGAGCGAGCGGAGGCCGTGGTGGGAGACGGTCGAGTCGAGCCATTCGTCCTCGCTGTTCAGGTGCCAGATGGTGGCGCCCTCCAGCTCGAAGTCCCCGAACCAGACCACCTCCTTCCCCACTCTCAATTCCAGATCGGCCGCGGGTATGAGGGTCTCGAGCGAATCGATGCTCAAGAGATCACCTGCGCCGGTCAGGGCCCACGGGTGGGATACGAGCGTATCAGCTACTGCAGGGAAGAGCGGGACTGCGCCCTCGGCCGGGGAGTGCGATTCGGCGATCGCGGTGGTGTCGAGGGCGATGGCCGCACCGGTCAACTCTTCGTTGGCCACGATGATAGCACCCAGGTCCCGGGACAGGTCGGCCATGCGGCGGATGATGTTTGCGGCCAGGCTCCCTGTAGCAGGCGTGGGGATGTAATCATCGATGAAGACAGGGACGAAGGAGCTGTTTCTGACCCCGTTTCGGTCGATAGTGAATGTGAGGACGAGTGTGGGGAATGTCTCGAAATACTCCTGATCGAACGCGAAATTACCCAGACTGTGGGCGATGACCTTCCCCTCGTAGATCTCGAATCCCTGGAGGACGTGAGGGTGGTGGCATATGACGAGATCCGCCCCCAGGTCGACGGCCATATGCTTCAGCTCGATGACACTCGAATCGGGCGCGGAGGGGAAGCGGACATGATTCTCGTACGCGGTCCAGGCATCCATGGGGCGGTAGTCTGACAGTTCCTTTGCCATGCCGGGCAGAAACGCCGGGTGCCAGAATGGCGTGCGCTCCCCGGAGGCATGATCCCGTTCGGGCACGAACTGGTATTCGCGTCCTGCGTGGATCTGGACGACGACGAAGTCTGCCACCTCGCCGGCCCTGGGGATGGCCTCTGCCATATACTGGTGGGTGGAGCGGCCGAACCCCGGTTTCGAGTACCCGGCGTAGAAGAACGGCTGCTCATTGTAATCGATGCCGGTGCGATCGCAGAACGAGAGGAAGGCGAAACGGATCCCGTCGTGGGAGAAGAACGTCGGCTGGAGAGACTCGTACAGGTCCATCCCCGCTCCTGAGTGGCGGATCCCGACACTGTCGAGTACCTCGGTCGTCTCCTCCAGCCCGCGGTCGAGATAGTCGTAGATGTGATTGTTCCCCAGGGCGACGACGTCGATCCCCGCGAACTCGAGACCTGCCACATACTTCGGTTTTCCGCGGAAGATGTATTGCTTGGTGGGGTGCGGCTCGCCTTCGTCGGTGAGCGGACATTCGAGATTGCAGACGCTCACGTCCGCGGCATTGCCGAAGACGTCGAGGGTGAATTGGAAGATGTACTCCACGCCGTACGTGGGGATGATACCCCCTTGCTGTTCGTACCGCCGCGCCATCATAACATCGCCGACGAAGTTGACGGTCACCTCGCCTGTATCCGGGCCGCAGTCGACGAGAACGGCATGGTGGCCGACGCGGTCGGACTCGTCCGTGGCGGCGACCCCGACCGTGTGGGGCAGCGGCGGGAATGAGTGGCTTGTCCAGGCCCCGCTTGCCGTATCTCCGTCGCCGAACTCCCAAAAGAACGAGTGGTGTGGACTGTCCGGGTCGAGCACGCCGGCATGGAAGGAGTAGAATGAGTCGAGCATCGACTGCGGATCCCGGCGGATGCGGACAAGCGGCTCGATCGGCTGATCCTCGGTCACGTCCCAGACTTCATCGAAGAAGGTGATCCCATCGACAGGATTATCGTCGTCGTCATTGATATAGTAGATCGAGGTGATCTCCGGCTCGTATCCATAGGTTTCGTACCAATCATCTCCGACCGGAAGGAGATAGAGGCGCCACTCTTCGAGCGGAGCCACCCCCTGGTACACGAGCCGCCACTCCGAGGAGGTCGGGAGCTGCGTCCCGGCGAACGTATAGAAGAGCTCATTCGTCCCGTCCGAGAGGCCGAATGCCTGGATCTCGCCCACCGAGTGGATGTAGACCGCCACCTGCCAAACCGTACTGCGTGTAACCTGCCTCGGCTCGATATCCTCGGCCTTCCACGTATTCCCCCACAGCACCAGGGAGTAGACCGACTCGTAGGCCAGCTCGTCCGTCACCTCCCAGGCGTCGGGATCCTTATCCTGTTCGGCGCTGTAGCTATAGAGCGTCACCTCTCCGTCCTCGAAATCCTCGATCATGACGCCCCTCGACCACTCGTCGTGGCTCGCCGGACGCACAACTGCCGGCACGAGCGTCAACAGCACGGCCGCGACACCTATGCACGCCATCAAACGAGTGCGGATACCCATACCTGCTCCCTTCATCCCTATGTCAGCAAACTGAGTCACATCCCTCTGTACCGATGCCCCTCAACAGGCCTCTACACTAAGTTTACCGCACCTCCCCACCCGCGGTCAATCGAAAAATTCGGGGACGTTGGTAGGTTCAGAAGGTTGCGAGGAACGTCCCCGGGGTTTGTTAGCGGAAGAGCATGCTGGCGAAGGTGACCCAGGAGCCGGCTCCGTCCACGTCGGCTTTGTCGTAGCCGAGGAGTTCTCCTCTGGAGGCGTTCATGGCTCCGAGCATAGTGTAGATCGGGGCGAAGCCGCAGATGCGGCGGCGGTTGTCGTCGCGGGCGATGTGGGCGAGGCAGCCGTGTCGATCGAGCCTCTCCGCAAGCGTCAGAAACTCGCGGTCCCGTTCTCTGATATGGCCCAGGTCCGCGAGGTCAGGAGGCTGTGGATCGCCGTACCGCGGTCCGATGTGAGCGAGGTCGGCGCTGGCGATGAACAGGACGGTCTTTCCTTGCGCCTCGGCCGCAGACTTCAATGCATCGGCGAATTCGTTGATCGCCGCCGCCTCGGACTGCTCGGCCGTACTGTTCGCAGACGTGTGGGAGAACGCGCAGAGAATGGGCGCGATCAGTGGACACTGCAGACCGCTCCACAGATGCTGAATGAACAGGACCTGGAGTTCGATGCTATGTTCTGTCCGGTGGACGAACTCGTCGGCGAAGAGGTCGCGCTCCCACCGGGTGTCGAGTTCCTCGACGAACGCGGAGTCTGCCTGTGCCGTGCCGAGCGGTGTCTGGAATGCTTTTTTCGTCGCCGTGAAAAGGTTCTCAACGCCGAAGTGACCGGTGCCCAGTATGACGCAGAGCGCAGGCGGTTCGTGGCCCGCGAGTTCAGCATAGGCCCGTGCGTAGGTGGTGCCGCCGTGGCTGAGGTCGATGTGTGGTGCGAGGATTCCTTTCGGCCTCGGCCGAGTTCTCGCATCAACGTTATCGACTCTCCGGTCGGGTGAGCTTCGGCTATCGGTCGGCGCTCTCACCTCCGCGGAGGCTCTGGCCTCAGCGAAGTAGGAGCCGAGTTGTCGGCGGAGGGGCTCGGCGTCGGCAGGATACGCGGTACCGGCGAGCGTCGGTGCTCTCACGGCGGAGCGGCTGAACTCCTCCTGCAGCTCTCTTCGTCTCTCGTGGAAGCGGGGACTGTCGAGGAAGTACGCGTGATCGAGCTTCGCCAGGAGACGCTCGAGCTGATCGGTGAAAAGGAGAGTTCCCATCCTTCGCGTGTACTCCACCTGAATATCCCGGAGTGAGTGTCTCCCATCCATGAACTGGAGAAGGAACGCCACCTCCTTGGAGATCGCCAGCGGTGCATCAGCGATCCGCAGAGGATCGATAAGGGCAGCTGCCGGCTGTCCGTCGAGCACCGCCTGAACGACCTCGACAGGTCTCAGCTTCGGATGTTCGAACTCCTCTCCCACAATCAACCCCCTCGTCACAATTGACTCCGGCGTGCGTCCTCAACACGGATGTCTCAGCGTGCGCGGGATGTAGAACGTCTCTGCCATATCCTGTGCATGATCTGCCCCACGTGGATTCCCCGGCACACCTGAGACGGAGACTACGCCGCACTTCTATCTACTCGGGCAACCATATCCTCTTTTTCCGGCGATTGTCAAGGGGGGGCGGGCGTGGTGGAGGTTCCTTGACAACGTCCGTCGATTCCGTTAATGTAGCCTGTGTGGATTCGTTGTGCAATTCTCTCAACATGCGGTCGAACGTTGGCCCGCGGTCTCGCGCTGTAGCGGATAAGGGAGTCAATGATGGCCAGTAAGTATGTCTATTTCTTCGGAGGAGACAAGACAGAGGGTGATGCCTCGATGAAGATGAGCCTGGGCGGAAAGGGCGCGAATCTGGCCGAAATGGCGAAGATAGGCATCCCCGTGCCGCCGGGATTCACGATCACCTGCCAGGCGTGCAGCGAGTACCGGATGCTCGGCACCTTCCCGGAGGGCGTGATGGACGAGGTGAGGGAGAAGACGAGGATGATTGAGGAGGTGACGGGTCGAGCGTTCGGTGGGATAGAGAAGCCACTCCTTCTCTCGGTACGATCGGGCGCGCCCATCTCCATGCCGGGAATGATGGATACGGTGCTCAACCTCGGTCTCTCGTCGAAGACGGTCGAGGCGATGATGGACGGCGGCAGAGATGGCCGGTTTGTGTACGATTCGTACCGGCGCCTCATTCAGATGTTCGGCAACGTCGTCATGGGGATCGCGCACGACGCCTTCGAGTCTATTCTCCTGCAGCTTCGTCGCGAGGTCGGGGCGGAGAGGGATATCGATCTCACTGCCGAGCACCTCGAGGAACTGATTCGACGGTACAGGGAGAAATACCGGGAGAAGATCGGCGAGGAGTTTCCCGAGGATCCTGCCTTCCAGCTGGAGCAGACGATCCGTGCCGTCTTCGACTCCTGGGATAACCAACGTGCGGTGACCTACCGCAAGCTCAACAACATTCCTGATGACCTGTGCACTGCAGTCAACGTCCAGATGATGGTCTTCGGTAACATGGCCGAACGATCGGGGACCGGCGTCGCGTTCACCCGTCACCCCGCGACGGGCGAGGATGTCTTCTACGGCGAGTATCTGATGAATGCTCAGGGGGAGGATGTCGTCGCCGGCATACGCACTCCTCAGCCGCTCAACGACATCAACAGGATCCACGACGACCAGCAGACACTCGAGGAACTGATGCCGGAGGTGTACAAGGAGCTCGAACAGATAAGACTGAAACTCGACCGCCACTTCGCCGACATGCAGGATCTCGAGTTCACTATCGAGGAAGGGAAGCTGTACATTCTCCAGACGCGGAGCGGCAAGAGGACGGCACTGGCTGCCGTGAAGATCGCCCTCGACTATCTCGACAAGGGCATGATCGACGAGAAGACCGCGCTCTCCCGGATCGAGACGACCTTCATCGATCAGCTCCTCCATCCCCGGATCGACCCCGCCACGTCGTATAGCGTCGCCGCGGTCGGGCTCCCGGCGGCTCCCGGGGCCGCGGTCGGCCAGGCAGTACTCGACGCGGAGACCGCCGAGAGATGGGCGAGCGGGGGCAAGAAGGTGATTCTCGTGAGGAACGAGACGACCCCGGAGGACATCGGAGGGATGAACGCGGCTCAGGGGATCCTCACCGCGCTCGGCGGGATGACTAGCCATGCGGCGCTCGTTGCCCGGGGGATGGGGAAGCCCTGTATCGTCGGGTGCAGCGCTATCCACATCAACCTAGATAGTCGGACCGTCAAAATCGGAGAGGCGAGAATCAAGGAAGGGGACTTCCTGACACTGGCCGTTGGCGAGAAGGGCGAGGTCGTTCTGGGCGAGCTGCCCCTCGTTGAGGCAGGATTCGATGAGAGCTTCATCCGTCTGCTCGGGATCGCCGACAGGCATCGCCGGCTCAGGGTAAGGGCGAATGCGGAGACGGTCAAGGACACCAAGCAGGCGCGTGAGTTCGGGGCCGAAGGGATCGGCCTCTGCCGCACCGAACACATGTTCTTCGAGGGAGATCGCATCGTCGCGTTTCGACGGATGATACTGGCGCCCACGGAACGGCAGCGCCGGACTGCCCTCGACCAGCTCCTCCCCCTGCAGCAGGCTGATTTCGAGGGCATCTTCGAGGTGATGGATGGGTTGCCCGTGACCATCAGGCTGCTCGATCCTCCCCTCCACGAGTTCCTCCCGCACCTGAGAGAGGAGATGGGGGAGGTGTCGCAGGTTCTCGGGGTGACGGTGGAGGATCTCAAAGAAAAGGTCGAATCGCTCCGTGAACTCAATCCCATGCTCGGGCATCGCGGCTGCCGGCTCTGCATCACCTTTCCTGAGATCTGTGAGATGCAGACCCGCGCCATCATCGGGGCGGCGATCAACGTGAAGCGCCGAGGAATCGATGTGAGACCCGAGATCATGGTCCCGCTCGTAGGGCACGTCAACGAGTTCGTCCATCTCGAACGTGTGATACGGGAGGTGGCGGACGAGATGATGAAGAGCTCGGGCGTTGAGCTCGAGTACCTCCTCGGTACGATGATAGAGGTGCCGCGCGCAGCGCTGACAGCCGGTGAGATCGCTGCGCGGGCAGAGTTTTTCAGCTTCGGCACCAATGATCTGACGCAGATGGGCTTCGGGTTCAGCCGCGACGATATAGGGAGCTTCCTTCCCGACTACCTGCGCAAGGAGATCCTGCCGGTCGATCCGTTTCAGGAGCTCGATCGCGATGGGATCGGCAAACTCGTTGAAATGGCCTGCCGCCTCGGGCGCGAGGCGCGACCCGATCTCAAACTCGGAATCTGCGGCGAGCACGGGGGTGATCCCTCGAGCATCGAGTTCTGTCATCGAGTTGGTCTTGATTATGTGAGTTGCTCGCCATTTCGGGTCCCCATTGCCCGCCTGGCAGCGGCCCAGGCCGCCATCAAGGAGCAAGAGGAGAAGTGAGCCGGAGCCAGGGTAGGCGGGGGAGGTGGAGGATATGAACGGAATGAAGGAGAAAGATAATCGGAAGAGCGTAAGGATGAGGCACGTCTTCGCCGTGTCCGATGGCACGGGCGCGACGATCGAGACGGTAGTCAAGGCCGCCCTCAAGCAGTTCGAACCGACGAAAGTCGAGCTCCGTCGAATTCCCAATGTGAGGACATCTCAGCAGGTCGAGGAGCTGGTCGACGATGCCGCGAAATTGGACGGCATCATCATTTACACCATGGTGTCGCCGAAACTGCGGAGGAAGGTGACCGAGGACGGGATGAAGAACGGCGTACCTACCGTTGATGTCTTCGGCCCGATCCTGACCAGATTGTCCGATCTTCTCGAGCTGTCGCCGATGGCGAAACCGGGCATCTTCCGTCAGCTCGATGAGGAGTATTTCAGGAGGATCGAGGCCGTCGACTATACCGTCAAGCACGACGACGGCGGCGACCCGGCCGGACTCGACAAAGCAGAGATCATCCTTGTCGGTGTCTCCCGGACATCAAAGACGCCGGTGGCCATTTACCTGGCCTACCGCGGCTGGAAGGTGGCGAATATTCCGATAATCCTCGGGATCAAGCCGCCCCGGGAGCTGTTCGAGGTCGACAGTAAGAAAGTAGTCGGGATGACCATCACGGCGGACAGACTGACAACACTCCGGTCCGTGCGTGTCCAGTACCTCGACCGGTCGCAGTTCATCCAGTATACCGATCCCGCGGCCATCAGAGAAGAACTGCGGCTTGCGGAACAGCTCTTCGCCAAACAGGAGTGGCCTGTCGTCGATGTCAGTCACAAGTCGATCGAGGAGACCGCGACTCAGGTGATGAGGATTACCTACGGTAGATCGGGGGTGAGCAAGGGGGAGATCCCGGTGGAGGAAGGGACGGAACCATAGGCGGCGGAGACGGCCTGGCCGGCTGGGAGTCGATTCATCCGTTTGGCCGGGATTCTTACGGGATGTTCAGGGGATTCTCAGGGGATGGTGAGCACGCCTGCGCCGTTGATCCTGCTCGCCTTCAGCAATTCGAGCGCTCGATTGGCATCATGAAGGGGGAAGCGCTCGATTTCCGTTTCGATCGGTATCTCGCCTGCCAGCCGCAGCAGTTCCTCGCCGTCCTGCCTCGTCGCAGCCGTAACGCTCCGCACCGTCCGCTCATAATATAGATGTTCGGTATAGTTGAGAGCGGGGACGGGGGTCGAGTAGATCCCGGCGAGGGCGAGAGTACCTCCTCTCTCGAGAACGCGGAGCGCATCGAGCACCAGTTCTCCTGCAGGCGCGAAGATGATGGCGCTGTCGAGTTTTTCGGGCGGCGTCATCTCGGCTCGGCCCACCCATGTGGCCCCCAGGGAGCGTGCCAGGTCCTGGTGAGCGGGGCTGCGCGTGAAGACATAGACCTCGCATCTCCAGTGAACGGCCACCTGGATCGCGACATGAGCTGAGGCACCGAACCCGTACAGGCCGAGCCGGCTGCCGGGCTGAATCTCAGAGAGGCGAAGCGCCCTGAATCCGATGATTCCGGCACAGAGGAGAGGCGCTGCCTGCTCGTCGGCGAAACCATCTGGCAGCCGATAGGCAAATGCCTCCTTCGCTACGGTATACTCGGCATACCCGCCGTCCACATCGTACCCCGTGAATCTCGCATCCGGGCAGAGATTCTCCCTGCCCGACAGACAGAATCGGCACTTGCCGCATGTGGAGGCGAGCCAGGCAAGTCCCACCCGATCTCCCTCGCTGAACCGGGTCGTCCCCTTCCCTCTCTTCTCGACAGTGCCGACAACCTGGTGCCCGATGACGAGCGGCCGTCCGAGCAGAGGCAGTTCGCCCTCGACAGTATGGAGGTCCGTATGACAGATGCCGCAGACGTGCACGCGTACCTGCACCTCGCCGACGCCCGGTTCGGGCGCTGGAAGATCGACGAGCTGGAGCGGATGCTCGCCGATGGGCCGTGGCTGTTCAAGGATCATAGCCTTCATGGAGAGTCTTCCCTCTCTACGGTTCATCGAGTCCCTGTTATCGTGGCTTGGTCGCCGCTGTCGAGCCCGTTGTGGCCCGATGACAGTGCGGTGTAGGGCCCAATGAGACTGCGGTGCAGGGCGCGATGAGAGTGCGGTGCAGGGCCCGGTGACGGTACGGTGCAGGGCCCGATGAGAGTGCGGTGCCGGGCCCGATGACAGTACGGTCGAGGAGCCTCGATGAACCAGCCGGAGGGTCCGGGGGCAGGGAAAGGGATTCCTCGCGTCACGTTCCCGATGCCCGGGAACGACGTGCGAGCTACTCCGGGCCGGGGCCCGCCGACACCGGGGTCCCGTCGCCGTACACGAACGTGCGGTATGTCTTTTCGATCCGGTCCCAGTTCTCTTCGCGGTCGAGCGCCCAGAACCTCCCGATTACCGATACCACCATCCCCGTTCCGATTCGCTGGGCCTCGCGCTCAACCTTCTCGATGTACCGGGCCCCGCTCTCAGGACGTTCCCCGCGGCGGCCCAGCATCGCATGGATGTATACCTCATCAGGGCCGTTCCGTTTGGCCAAGTCGAGGAGGGCCAGCAGATGATCGACTGAACCGTGTGAGCTGAAGAAGGAGACGATTCCGAGCAGGTGGAGGGGCCTGCCACCCCGCTTCGCCTCGTCCATCGCCCAGAGAAAGGCCTCGTTCCGGAAGAACGAGCCATCCTCGATTGCTCTGTCGACCCGGACACGATCTGAATAGATCCGCCTGCCCGCGCCGATGTGCATGTGGCCGGCCTCAGAATTCCCGACCGTTCCATCGGGCAGGCCGACGGCCACCCCCGCTGCCTGGAGTGTTGTGGCCGGGTAGGTGGACGTGAGCCCATCCATGACCGGCGTGTCAGCCTGCGCGATGAGATCTCCCTTCGATCCGTCGCCCACGCCCCATCCGTCGAGGATGACGAGCAGGATGCGCCGCCTCGTATCGGGTGGTCGATTGACCGACCCCACAAGGAGCATGCGTCCTGTCATTACGTCGGGTTTCGCGAGGCCGAGGAGTTCGAGAATCGTAGGTGCAATGTCAGTAAGCTCCCCGTCCGTCCGGCACCTCACCTCGCCTCCACCAGGGATCGCGGGATCTATGCAGATGAACGGGACCGGGCTTGTCGTGTGGCCGGTGTCGACAGCACCTTCCGGATAGAGCCACCTCTCGACCGTGCCGTGATCTGACGTGACGATGGTCGTCACGCCGGTCGCCAGGGCCGCCTCGACCACTACCCCGAGCTGGCTGTCGACGGTCTCGACCGCTTCCTTGATCGCAGCAGTATTCTCGATGTGTCCGACGACATCCACGTTGGCGAAGTTAGCGATGATGACGTCGTAGGCGGGATCGGCGAGTTTCTCCACGACAGCCGCCCGCACGTCAGCCGCGCTCATCTCCGGCTTCTCGTCATAGGTGCCGACGTCCCTGGGTGACGGGATGATGATGCGCTCCTCTCCCGGCACTGGATCCTGGCACCTGCCATTGAGGAAATAGCTGACGTGGATCGCCTTCTCCGACTCACAGATTTTGATCTGGCGGAGGCCATTAGCTGCCAGCACGTCGCTCATAGTCTTCTCGATCTCTCCCACAGGCGGAAAGGCGACGCGTACCGCCAGCTTCGGATCGTATCCGATCATCGTCACGAATCTCAGTCCCAGATCGGGCTCAACAGGGAAGAGATCAAAACGGGGCTCCGTCAGACTCTGCGTCAGTTCGACCTCGCGTTCGCCGCGGAGATCGTAGAAGATGACGGAATCTCCATGTCCGATCCGCCCCACCGGGGTCCTGTGTCGGTCGACGAGGACGATGGGCTCCAGGGCCTCGTCCTCCTCGCCGGCGCGGTACGCCCGGCGCACGGCGTCGGCCATCGGCGTGGGACGGCCTCTGGTATCTCCTTCTTGGTCGGGTTGGTTCTCCATTATCGTCTCCGGGTGTTCCTCTGTCATTTTGTCGTCACTCACCAAGCTGCGACTCTGATGCTGCCTGGTGGTTGGATATCTGTCGGTCAATATACCCTTAGCGCTTTCTCGAGGCAACCGAATTCTTGTTGGTGCAGTGCAGGCAATGGTCTCCTGGCAGTACCTCCTCAGATCCCGAGATTCCTGGAGCGGCGGGGGCCGAGCGGTCGGGGGCCCCGAACTGAGCCAGGATCCCACCTTCGGAGAGAATTGACTTGACACGGGTTTCACTCTAGCATATATTTTCAACAGACGCTGAAAATTAGCAGAAGGGTGAAACGGTCATGAAAAACAACGAATTACTCAGGCGCAGCTTGGATGTTCTACAGAGGCTCATTAGCACTGTTCCTTCGATCTCCGCGATCGCTGAGCCGAAGCTCAGGCCATCCGGGAGAGCGGGGCCGGATATGATTTGGGACATGGTGGCGGGCGGGAAGCCTGTCACAATCCTGGCGCAAATAGTCCCGCTAGGACAGCCGAGATACCTGCGGAGTGCCGCTGAGCTGATGCGTCGCTGGGTGAAGGGGGCCCATCCGAAGGCGGCGTACGGGCTTGTGGTTGCGCGTTTCATCAGTGATGAGGGCGCTAGTATCCTGACAGATGCGGGCATAGGGTATGTAGATCTAGCTGGGAACTGTCTCATTTCGGTGAACAATGTCTATGTCGAACGGCGGACAGGTCCAAACCCGTTGCCGAGCACTCGCCAAATCAAAAGCCTCTTCTTTCCTAAGGCGAGTCGCATTTTGCGTGTGCTGCTCTGTAATCCGACCCGGATGTGGCGTGTCACAGAACTCGCCGAGGAGGCCAGGGTGAGTCTCGGGCAGACGTATAATGTGAAGAGGAAGCTGATCGATTATGAGCTGTTGACGCTAGATCAGTCACGCAGGTTGAAGCTGGCCAATCCCTCCGCACTTCTCGATCGCTGGCGCGAGAACTACACGTTTCGCAACAATGTTATTGCGGATTTCTACTCCATGGAGCGCCCCGAACAGATTGAGGAGTCAGTCCGGAAGTGGCTTGATCGCCAACACTTGAGATATGCTTTCACCCTATTCTCAGGAGCAAGGAGAGTGGCTCCATTCGTTAGGCAGGCGCGCGTCGCTCTGTATGTCGATACTGATGTGTTTGAGGTTGCAGCGGCTTGCGGGTTCAAGGATGTGGATACAGGAGCGAACGTCCATCTGTTGCGTCCGTACGACGATGGAATCTACTACGCCGTCCAGCGTCCTCACGGAGCCTCAGTCGTCAGCGATATACAACTATACCTGGATCTGTATAGCTACAGAGGACGAGGAGCAGAACAGGCCGAGTTTCTGAGATACCAGCGCATCGGTTTCTAGGAGTGCACAATGCCTGTACAGAGTGACTACACCATGGACGAGGTAGGGGCATGCCGGTCTGTCATTCTGGAGATCGCGTCATGCCTGGGCGCTTACAGGGATCACATGGTTCTGGTCGGTGGTTGGGCCCCCTACTTTCTCCTCCAGAGACATCGCGAGACGAACCACTGTGGAAGCCTCGACGTGGACATAGCCCTCGACTCCAACGCCATTCCCGCAGATGCCTATCAGAGTATTCTAAGCACCCTTCAGGAACGAGGCTTCGAGCCGAGAAGGGACGTCAAAGGAAATGTCATTCCCTCGAGCTTTCTTCGGACTTTCACTGGCACGGAGGGACGAGAGCACGTTGTGCAAGTGGATTTTCTCGCGCCCGAATACGGTGGCACGGGAAAGAACAGGAGGCATCAAAGGGTACAGGATCTGCTCGCGCGGAAGTGTCGTGGCAGTGACCTCGTCTTTGACATGAATCAGGCAATCACGTTGCGAGACCGTCTGCCAAATGGTGCATGGAATGAGGCCGAGATTAAGGTAGCTGATGTGGGAGCGGTACTGGCCATGAAAGGCTTCGCATTCTTCGACCGAAGCAGCGAGAAAGATGCATACGACATCTACATGCTCTGTCGTGAGTACGGAACCGGCCCAGATGATGTGGCTGAGGCGGTCATTCCGAGGTCCAGTAACAGACTCATCAGGGAGGGATTGTCGAAGATCAGTGACAAATTCTCAGCTCATGATGCGGTTGGCCCAGTGGCAGTCGCCGACTTTCTCGAAGAAATCGATAGAGAGGAACGAGAGCGCATCGCACGGGACGCCTACGAAGTGATTGATTACGTCCTCAAGCGGATCTACCCGGAGGCATGAGACGTTATCCACATGCTGAAAGGCTCCTGATAGCATAGAGCAGCTGTGGTTCACAATGTGAGGCTGGCGTTCCTGGAGGGGATGGGTGCCGATCCTTGGTCTTCTGACGTGGCCTGGAACAGACTCCAACGAGAATTTCACAATTCTACTCAGCAGATCTCAGATTCACCTCAGAGGCAGCAGTTACTTGGTGTGAGGAACACGGGAATGCAGAGAGATTTGCTGAGGTGGTGGCTCCCTTTCTATGGCGAAGATTCGGCTGTCGAGGATTATCTCCCGGCGCGGGGAAGATGCCCGAAGGCGAAGCGTCAGTGATTCCTTCAACGGTGAGCGTGGAGCATCCTGGAGCCGTGTCTCACCGTTCTCAATGGTGGACGTCTCTTTTGACCTTGACATGCAGGTTCTGAGGTGCGAAAGTGCAAGAACATTTGAACGCCGGCCCCCGCGTGTGACCCGCATGTGAGGGGCGTGTGACCCGTACGTGACGGGCGTGTGACCTAGACGTGACCCGCGTGTGATCCGTTCGTGACGGGCGTGTGATTCGCACATGACCAGCGCGTGCCGCGCATCTGACCCGCGTGTGGCCTGCACGTGAGAGGAGCGTGGCCTTTCGAAACGAGTTCTGACTGGAGCAATCCAGGGAGATGGACCGGCTGCGGCCGGCTGGCACATACGTGAAATGGAGGATGAGATATGCCAGTGACTCTCGACGGGAAGAACCTCACTATCGAGGATGTGGAGCGGGTTGCCCGACACAACGAGACGGTGACCATTCCTGATGCCGTCATGGAGGATATTCAGGCGTGCCGCGAGATCGTCGATAGAAAGGTCGAGGCGCGCGAGATAATGTACGGCGTGACGACCGGCATCGGAGAGCTGTCTG
>Ga0209427_10001979_pt1 | contig 23881 bp, 29 predicted proteins | sample DeeMarSWOR136_30_FD_187465 | JGI IMG/M metagenome (GOLD analysis project Ga0209427, IMG submission 187465) | Marine sediment microbial communities from White Oak River estuary, North Carolina - WOR-1-36_30 (SPAdes) (version 2) | ecosystem: Environmental > Aquatic > Marine > Intertidal zone >...
ACCAACGTTTTACAATAACTTGATGAGAGTATTACATTAGGTCCTCCTTTGGTTTGTTTTATTATACCAAAAGAGTTACCTAATTACTGAGCATCTACAACTGGTGGTCGTTTTCTGTCCCAAAAGGGTCGTAGGGGCCATTTGTCCCCCCGTCATCCCGTAGATTCCATTGTTGGCGAAGATAATGGTAATATTCTCGCCCCGATTGGCCGCGTGAACGACCTCAGAAATGCCAATGGAGGCCAGATCCCCATCGCCTTGGTAGGTAAATACGATTCGGTCTTTTCGTGCCCTTTTTATCCCTGTGGCAACGGCAGAGGCCCTTCCATGGGGTGCCTCAACAACATCAATGTCGAAATAATCATATAGGAAAACGGAACACCCAACGGAGGCAACCCCAATGGTTTTGCCCTGAATGCCGAAGAAATCGATGGCCTCCGCAACCAAACGGTGGGCGATTCCATGGTGACAGCCCGGACAGAAGTGGAAGGGGACATCGGTCAGACTCTCCGGCCTCTTAAATACCTGTCTCGTGAGGATTAAGCTTTCCGGGTGCTTATTTTTCGCCTTCATGGTCTCTCCGTTCATGCCGTATTTCTTCTGGTAATTTCCTGTAAGCCTTCCTTATCCGAGGTATATGTATATAAAGAGTACATTCAAAACCGATGGTCCCACGGATCGAAGACCTGTATCGCCGGCTAAGCTGGATAATATTTCTTGATCTCCCCGAGGATCTCTTCGGGGGTGGGAATAGATCCAGGTGGTCGGCCATAAAAGTAAACCCAGGCGTCACATTCAACAGAGAGTTTCACATCCTCAACCATCTGTCCGGTATTGAGCTCCACAGTCAAGAAAGCCTTAATGTATCGAGAGAGCGAATTGAGGGCTTCCTGGGGAAATGGGAAAAGGGTAATGGGCCTGAATAACCCCACCTTGAGCCCCTCATCAACGGCCATGTCCATGGCTGTTTTGACGATCCTTGAAATGCTCCCGAAGGCAACCACGACCATCTGTGCCCCCTCCATAGCCTTCGTTTCGAAGAGAACCTCCTTCTCCCTCACCCTCTGATACTTTTCATGCAACTTCCAATTATGGCGCGTCAGTTCGGCATCGCTCAAGTAAAGCGATTTCAATATATTCGGTTTTCTCCCCTTAGCGCCGGTTAATGCCCACGGTTTTGGAACGGCCTTTCTTTTCCTGAGTCTTTTCCTCACCATGGGTTCTTTCATCTGTCCGATGAGAGAATCTCCCAGCATCAAGACCGGATTCCGATAGGTATCAGCGAGGTCGAAAGCCTTCAGGGTCAGATCGTGCATCTCCTGCACGGAGGATGGAGCAAGGACGATCACCCGATAATCCCCATGGCCTCCACCCCTTGTAGCCTGGAAATAATCCCCCTGAGATGGTGCTATGCTCCCCAACCCAGGGCCGCTTCTGGACATATTCACGATAACTGCCGGCAGTTCGCTTCCGGCCATATAGGATATGCCTTCTTGCATTAAGGAGATACCAGGGCGGGAAGAAGAAGTCATTGCCCTCACTTCCGCTGCGGATGCTCCCAGGAGCATATTGATGGATGCAACTTCGCTTTCAGCTAGGATGAATTGTCCGCCCAATCTTGGGAGATGTTTGGAGAGGTATTCGGGGATTTCATTTTGTGGCTTAATGGGGTATCCAAAATAGAGGAGGCATCCAGCATCGATGGCTCCCATGGCCTGGGCCTCGTTTCCCTTTGCCAGCTGCATTTCCATTAAAGGTCCCTCTAGGTGAACATTCCTCGATTATTTCCATACGGCAATGGCTACGTCGGGGCAGATTTCGGCGCAGATGGCACATCCGGTACACTTACCGTCTGACTCCCATTTGGCGAAAAAGTACCCATGGCCATTGATTTCGTCTCCAATACCGATAAGATCATGGGGACATACCAAGGTACAGAGGCCACACCCCTTGCATCGCTCGTTATCGATTTCAATTCTGGTCATGACTCAAGGCCTTCAAGCTCGTTTTCCTCAAGTATATCATTACATTATCGAGCAAAGTCAAGGCCATTGGCTAAGACCCTGGTCGATGGTCGAGACGTACTGAGGTGTGTACATATGATTTAGGAGATTCGTCAAGAGAGTGAAAAGGGGAGAGTCGATGGGGGTTAGAGGGTATAGGTAGAGATCAGGGGGTGTGGAGGTTCCTTTTAGAAAAACTGGATCTCTTCAACTTGAAGAAGTAGCACTAAAATAGCCAATCCCTTACTAGGCCTTTCAGATGAGTCGCGAACTCATCTTGAGAGCCTTCAACCTTGTTCCTGCCTAGGTCGAGAATATACACGTAATCCACTATCCCGATGGCCTCCCGGATGTTCTGTTCTACCAAGACGATCGCCTTCCCTTCCTCCCTTAGCTCCTCTTGCTTGTACCGAATCTCCTTGGCGAACTTAGGGGCCAGTCCCGCTGTCAGTTCATCGACAAGTAAGAGCTGCGGATCAACCATCAGCGCCCGTCACAGCTCCACCATCCGCTGCTCCCCACCGCTCAAGAAGTCGGCCTTCTTTCTCCGTTTGGCTGCAAGATTGGGGAACCGCTCGTAATTCTCTTCCAACTTCCGCCTGATCCGGGCCTTATCACGCTTGAAGGTCCATCCCCCCATCACCATGTTCTCCTCCACCGAGAGATAGGGGAAGGCGTTTCTCCTCTGGGGAATGTAAGCCAACCCCTTCTCTGGAGCGGTGTAAGGATCCATCCCCGTTATGTTCTCGCCAGCGTAGAGGATCTTTCCTTTATTCGGCTTGAGGGAGCCGTAGATTGCCCTCCTTGTACATCTCCCTGATGTAATCATGGATCTCCATCTTCAATCTCTGTCAAATATCGGATACCCAATTTCTAGCTTCAGGTCAACAGGCGTCTCGACCCATACTAACAGATCTAAAAACCAAGTTAATCTTTTAGGAATAGTGTTCAGTTTCGCTTTTATTGGTAACTCGGGCAGGATAGTGATGGAGTCGGGGGTGTTCCCAAGAAGCAAAGATCCTAATTCCTTGATTTTCCTTAAAGATCTCTGCCCAACAGACCTCTCACTCGTAATCCGTCAACGCCTCCAAGATGATCTCACGAGCTGTGGTGAACCCCTTTGGCGACAAGAGAGAGACGCTGGAGGTTTGAACGATCTCATGTTGCATCTCCGGGGCGTCTACCATATGTTTATCATCAAGGACAACCTTGTCTTTTAGTCCGGCTCACGTACGGGGAATTCCATGAAAAAAGCGGTATAGCCGGGGTGAATCCGGGCAGATAATATGTTGACAATCCCAGGAAGATATGGTTTACAGAGAAACGTGGAAAAGGCCTCATCCATGTTTGACCGTTGAGGAATCAGCCATGAAAACGCCACTTTGGACGCCATCGGAAGAACGGATCAAGCAGGCCAACATGACTCGATTCATGGAATATGTCAACCAGAATTCCGGAAAGGGATTTACATCTTATGACGAACTCTATCGGTGGTCCATCGATAATATCTACGACTTTTGGGCTACCATGTGGGAGTTTGGCGAAATCAAGGTCTCGCAGAATTACGATGCAGTTGTCGATGACCTCAATAAAATGCCGGGTGCACATTGGTTCATGGGCGCGAAGCTGAATTTTGCGGAGAATCTCCTGCGATACCGGGACGACCATATAGCCCTTATATTTAAAGGCGAGGTTTGCGATTCAGTCAAGATAACCTATGCCGAGCTTTACGATAGGGTGGCATGTTTGGCTAAATCGTTGAGGGAGACGGGGGTCACGGCAGGCGATCGAGTAGCCGGGTTTATGCCTAATATGATGGAAACCGTAATAGCCATGCTTGCCGCAACCAGCATTGGGGCAACTTGGTCTTCTTGCTCTCCTGATTTTGGCATCAAGGGTGTGTTGGATCGATTTGGGCAGATCGAGCCCAAGGTCCTCTTTACGGCAAACGGGTACTCATACAATGGCAGATCCTTTGATTTCTTAGGCCGTATCGCTGATATCCTCAGAGAGCTTCCTACGATCCAAAAGGTCGTGATCGTCCCCTACACGGAAAGTGATTTCAATATCAGCGGCGTTCCCAACGCAGTCCACTATGGGGATTTCGTATCCAAAGAGAGCGGGCTTGAGATAGAGTTCGAACAACTTCCCTTTGAGCATCCTCTCTATATCATGTATTCATCCGGGACGACCGGATTGCCCAAATGTATGGTTCAAAGTGCTGGTGGTATCCTTATTCACCACATGAAGGAGTTGATGCTCCATACCGACCTAAAGAGAGCCGACACTATTTTCTATTTCACCACGTGCGGCTGGATGATGTGGAATTGGCTGGTGAGTTCCCTCACCCTTGGGGCTTCCGTACTTCTCTTTGACGGATCGCCCTTTTACCCCAATCCAGGAGCCCTTTGGAAGTTGGCCCAGGATGAGAACATAACCATCTTCGGAACCAGCGCGAGGTATATTGCCGCCATTGAAAAGGAGGGTGTTAAGCCGGGAAGGGACTATGACCTGATCCCTTTGAAGGCGCTGCTTTCAACGGGATCCCCTCTTTCAGCCGAAGGATTTGAATATGTCTATCGCGAGGTTAAGAAGGATGTTCAGCTGGCCTCCATTTCAGGGGGTACGGATATCAATGGTTGCTTTGCATTGGGCAATCCCATTGGCTCCGTTTATGCGGGGGAGTTGCAGTGCCGAGCTCTGGGCATGAAGGTTGAGGCCTTTGACGAGGGTGGAAAGCCGGTCAGAAACCAACAGGCGGAATTGGTTTGCATGGCCCCATTTCCTTCCATGCCCATGTATTTTTGGAACGATGGTGACGGGGAAAAATATAAGAGTGCCTACTTTGAGAGGTACCCCGGGGGATGGCACCATGGAGACTTTATCGAGATCAGGGAGGATACCGGAGGCGTGATTATCTACGGGCGTTCGGATGCTACCCTCAACCCCGGAGGCGTCAGGATCGGGACTGCCGATATCTACAGTGTAGTCGAAACCTTAGACGAGGTTGCCGACAGCATCGTAGTGGGACAGGACTGGGAGAACGATGTCCGGGTTATCCTCTTCGTCAAATTGGCCCAGGGCGTTCAGTCGACGGAAGATCTGGTCAAAAAGATAAAAAGTGCCATAAGGGAGAACACCACCCCAAGGCACGTGCCGGCCAAGATCATCGCGGTGGATGATATCCCTTACACGATCAATATGAAGAAGGTGGAGTTAGCCGTAAAGCATGTGATTCACGGGAAAGCGGTCCTGAACCGTGATGCCTTGGCCAACCCCGAGGCGTTGGACCTTTACAAAGATATCCCCGAGTTAAGGACCTAGCGGGAGGTGAAGAGGGGCCAAACACTTGGGCCAAAAGAGCCGGAAGATCTTTCCGGCGCTTTTCGTCATCGATGGCATTGGCTGCTCCATGGTTGGCCAAACTTCATCACGAGATCCCTGAAAAACTAGGAAAACGAGCTGCGAAAAGCGAGGTTTCCAGAGATCTCTGAATGAGAATGATTACCAAGGGATTGAGCCGGGAAGAATGCGCTTGAGCAGAGATGAGTTTGAGAAACTCACTTCGAAGGCCCTCGAAGAGCTGCCCAAGAAGTTTCGGGATAGGCTGGAAAACATCGTAGTAGTAGTGGAGCTAGCTCCTTCAGAGGAGATCATGCGTCAACTTGGGTTGAAGTCTCCACTAGGACTCCTAGGCCTCTATCGAGGGGTACCATTAAAGCACAGAGGATTCAGGTACGGGAATGTTTTGCCCGATCAGATAGTCATTTATCAAAGGCCCATTGAGGCCTTTGCCCGAACTCGGCAGGAACTCCTTCGGCAGATTCGACGGACGGTTATGCACGAATTAGGCCACTTCTTTGGTTTGGGCGAATCCGATCTTAGAGAGATCGAAGGTGATAAGTGATGGCTTGATGGGAATCCTCAAGAAAAAAGGGGGGTATGGGGGTGGTCGACCGGACCCTCAGAGCAGGGTTTGTTAGGTGAAAGGAGGTGATGAAAAAAACCTAACATAATCAGTCGGCGGCGAGCAAAGTTGCATCTCTCTGATATTCGCCCATAGTCATCACTGAACTATGCGCCCCCATAGTTATTATTAAAATTATCATAATTCCGGGAAAAAATCAAGACCCGGAGCTCAAAGAAGCTTTTCATAAGGCTACGATCTTATTAGGAATCCGTCATTTTATGGGCTGACCCATTGTCCATCTGCTTCAATGCCCGTGAAACGTCCCTTTCGAGGCTAACAGGTGTCGCTTTTCTGGTCGGCAACATGATATATCTCCTGGGATGTTCATCATCTTGCCATAGCGGTACTTTCCATGGTATTTTTTTTCGGGGTGAAAAATGGTCGTGTTAGCCATTGAATCCTCGTGTGATGAGACAGCGGCGGCAGTAATCGTGGGGGGTGAAAAGGTTCTTTCCAACGTTGTCTCTTCCCAAACCGAGGTACATCGCAAGTACGGAGGCGTTGTTCCCGAACTGGCTTCGCGAAAGCATATCGAGGCCATCATTCCCGTCATAAGGGAGGCCTTACTGAAAGCGGGCATTACCCTTGACCAGCTGGAGGGGATCGCCGTTACCATGGGTCCAGGATTAATCGGTTCCCTTTTGGTGGGACTTTCGTTGGCCAAGGCCATTGCCTATGCCCGGAACCTGCCCTTCGTTGGCGTGAACCATGTGGAGGGACATCTATCTGCCATCTTTTTGGAAAATCCGCGATTACGATTTCCCTTCATTGGGCTCGTTGTTTCAGGTGGGCACACCTGTCTGTATCGCGTGGACGATTTGGGAAGTTATGAATGGCTTGGGGGGACCAGGGACGATGCGGCGGGGGAGGCATTCGATAAAGTCGCAAAATTGTTAAACCTCGGATACCCGGGGGGGCCGGTAATCGATGAAGTCGCAAGAGATGGAGACCCAAAAGCGATTGCCTTCCCCAGGGCTTTCCTCTCCAAGGATTCCTTTGATTTCAGTTTCAGCGGAATCAAGACCTCCGTACTCCATTATGTAAGAAAACATCCCCATGCCCGGGTACAAGATGTAGCTGCCAGCTTTCAAGAGGCGGTAGTTGATGTCCTGATCTCAAAGGCGGTCCAAGCTGCCCGTACCCTCGATTTGTCTAGAATCGTCTTATCCGGTGGAGTAGCTTGTAACGGGAGATTACGAATTCATTTGAAGGAGATAGCTGGAAAGGAAGGCTTTGAGGTATATATCCCTTCCCCCATTCTCTGCACCGACAATGCCGCCATGATCGGGGTAATTGGGCATTACTATTTGGCCCGAGGGAAGACATCCCCATTGACGCTCAATGCCTATTCTAATCTGCCAATTTAGACCGCTGGATACAGATCGCAAGGCCAAGACGGGGGGATTTCAATATATTCGCGATATTCACGCGTCATGATAAAATGATCTTGTCACATGGAAGCAAAAGCAGAATTCTGAGGTCGCATGATGAACTTCGGGATTGCAAGCCGTCTTCTTTGGTCTTACCCCCTCTCCGATGTTATAGCTATCGCCGAGAGGCTCCACTACGATGGAGTGGAGATCTGGGCAGAGCACTACATCAGAGATAGGGGAAAAAAAGCAGAGATGCATTGCGTAAATCACCCCTTATATTTACCCTTCACGCCTTTTCCCTCGACGTCAATATAACCTCAATGAATAGGAGGATATGACGGGAGTCCATGAGGCAGATGTTTGATTCATTGGACTATGTATCCGAGATCGGGGCCAGATGCGTGGTGGTTCATCCAGGAAAAACCTCTTCCACCAAGGACTCCCCTGAGGAGTATTGGACGATGCAGATTGACTCCCTCTCCGAGATTGTTTTGAAAGCAAAGGAGATTGGGATGGATGTAAACATGGAGATCATGGAGCCTAGAAAGAAGGAGATCGTGACCACCCCTGAAATAGCAAATGAAATTCTCCAAACTATCCCCATGGAAAATCTTGGGATTACCCTTGATCTATCCCACGCCCAACTGTCCGGCGGGCCGCTGGAGTTTATCCGAAGGTTGAAAAAGATTTCCCATGTACATCTCAGTGATGCGAAAGAGGACAACCCACACTATCCCTTGGGAGGGGGAGATCTCGAAGTTTGTGGAAGTTTGAAAGAACTAAGGAAGAGGTATGATTGCCTGGTGATCATCGAAGGGTGGGATTGGCTAGACGAACTTGGTATGGTCAAGAAAACGAGTGAGATAGTGAATGAGATAAGGTCGAAGCTACAAATCGAATGAAAATTACTCTGGTATGTGTCTTTCGAACTATCGATTACTCTGCAAATTCAATGGATAAAAAATCTTTCAGAGAAGAAGAAACCATCCAAACCAGATAAACCAGTTCAACCAAAAAAACCAAAGAACCCGTGGCGGTCATGAGAGAGTAATCCCTATACCAATGCTTCCTGAATTACGCTATACTTATTAATATCTCTACGAGCGAAGGAACGAATCAAACCCCTTGGCGTTTCCTTCGAACATGAACCGGGTACGGCATTGGAGAATGTGAGGGAATTTTAAGGGCCACAGCGTTAGGAAACACTCGCGACGGTTTTTTGAGGCAAGTTTACCCTTTTCGGCCTTGTTGAGAGAGTTTCATAAGCAAAGGACCACACTAGAGGAAAGGGAAGTATAAATCTTTCGCATGACTTCGGCAAGAAAGCTTTTGGCTACATACTCCATCTCGCCCTCGAAAAGACTTGGCCAGCACTTCTTGATGGATAAGGGAATCATGACGGCGATCATTCGGGCTGCTGAGGTGAATTCGCAGGATGTGGTGCTGGAGGTTGGGCCCGGGCTGGGGGAGATGACGAAACTGCTGGCCTCGAAGGCAAAAAGGGTGATCGCCATCGAGGTCGACGAATCCATGGTAGCCCTACTAGAGGATTGCCTGGTTGATTATGAAAACATAGTGCTTCTTCGGGGGGATGCCTTGAAATTCGATTTTCTGAGGGAATTCCGGAAATGGGGTGAGAGGCTTAAAGTGGTGTCGAATCTTCCCTACAACATTGCCACGGAACTTCTCTTCCGTTTGGTGGAGATGAGGGAAGCACTTTCCGGCATGACCCTCATGCTCCAGAAGGAGGTGGCGGAGAGGATTGTGGCCAACCCAGGCGGGAAACAGTACGGGATACTATCGGTCCTGCTCCAGCTTCATTGCGATACATCAATCCGGCTCATCGTACCATCTTCCTCCTTCTATCCGCGGCCCAAGGTGGAATCAGCAGTGGTGAGGTTTGATTTTCTTCAAAAACCACGCGTTGAGATCGAAGATGAGCCCACTTTCCGCAACGTCGTAAAGGCCTCCTTCGGACATCGGCGCAAGACCCTTAAGAATGCCTTGAAGCATGCCGCCTTTTTCAATGTGAGGGGAGAGGAGATTGAGATGAATTTCCGGAAAGCCGGGATCGACCCAAGGAGGAGGGGGGAGACTTTAACCCTGCAGGAATTCGCTACGCTCAGTGAGGCCCTATCTGAAGGCATGACCTCAAGGGATGACTCCCCGGAGGGAAATTCCGGCGGTTGAAGCCCCAAATGCTGGGGTATAGAGAGGTAATGGGACCTTCCGGCCAAACCTAACCCCCCCGTCAGTAATGAGATGAAGAATGACACCATCGTTTTCAAAAACTACCGAAAGGCTCTTCTAGTACGTCTTTCTCTAGACAGATGATTTTGTATGATCACGAGCGAGGGGGGGGGTTGACATGTTTCCCAAATAAATTTACCATGTTATGTAAAAAGTGCTTGACAATTACTGGAAAAGTTGATAAACAAAATGCGTTTTCAATAGGCACGTAGCTCAGGGGGAGAGCGCTACCTTGACGCGGTAGAAGTCGGCGGTTCGAAACCGCCCGTGCCTACCATTTTCTGGCCTCGTTTCTCCTGAGAGGTTTAATCTGTATTTTGCTCAGACAGTATAATATTGAATGAAAAGGCATCATTAGTGAACCCTTTTTAATGATGCCTTTTCTTGCTTTCTTGAGAAGAAGAGGGGAATGGAGCAGATAACAATTACCATATCGGATGGTTCTAAAAGGCGGGTAAATAAGGGCACCACCATTGCGGATTTGGTAAAGGCATTGGGGAAGGATCTAACGGATCAAATTGTAGCGGGGAGGTTGGACGGAAAGTTGGTCGATCTGAATTTCCCCTTAGAACGCTCCGGCTCTCTGGATTTCGTTTCCTTGGATTCCGAGGATGGACTGAATATCTTGCGCCATAGCACCTCCCACCTAATGGCTTATGCAGTCAAGGAGCTCTTTAAAGGGGTTAGAGTCTCCATCGGCCCTTCAATCGAAAAAGGATTTTACTATGATTTTGACTACGAAGGGTCCTTTACCCCTGATGACCTTGCCCGGATCGAGGAGAAGATGGCCGGGCTTGTCAAGCGAGATTTCCCCTTTATCCGGGAAGAAATTTCCAAAGCCAAAGCTATCAAGCTCTTCGAACAACAAGGGGAAACCTATAAGGTTGAAATCCTAAAGGGATTAAATGAAGAACACGTCTCCGTCTATCGATCTGGTGATTTCGTAGACCTTTGTCGAGGCCCTCACATCCCGTCGATGGGGAAGATCAAGGCCTATAAACTTCTCAGTGTTGCAGGGGCATACTGGAGGGGTGACGAACGGAATAAAATGTTGCAAAGGATTTACGGCACGGCCTTTGCTGACCAAACCTCCCTCGATGATTACTTGGGAAGGATAGAGGAGGCTAAGAGGCGTGACCATCGAAAATTGGGCAAGGAGTTAGATCTATTCAGTATTGAGGACGAAGCTGGGGCCGGATTGGTAATCTATCATCCAAAGGGTGCGCTTCTCAGGACGATTATAGAGGATTTCGAGAAGAAGGAGCACCTAAAACGCGGGTACCAGATCGTCATGGGGCCTCAAATCCTGAAGAGGGAATTATGGGAGAAGTCAGGACACCTTGAAAATTACCGGGAGCTCATGTATTTTACCAGCGTGGACGAGACAGAATATGCCTTGAAACCGATGAATTGCCTTGCCCACATGCTGATCTATAAGTCTAAAATCAGGAGTTATCGTGACTTGCCGATAAGGTATTTCGAACTGGGGAAAGTGCATCGGCACGAAAGGAGTGGTGTCCTGCACGGGCTTTTGAGGGTCAGGGAGTTTACCCAAGACGATGCCCATATATTGTGCAGGCCCGACCAATTGAACGACGAAATAAAGGGTATCATCGAATTGGCTATCGATTTTATGAAGGTATTTGGGTTTCGTTACGATATGGAGGTCAGCACTCGGCCTGAGAAGTCCATCGGAACCGATCAAGATTGGGAGAGGGCAACCGCCGCATTATTGAAGGCTATGGAAGATAAGGGGTTACCATACAGCATCAATGAAGGAGAAGGTGCCTTTTATGGTCCAAAGATCGATGTAAAGCTTGAGGATGCCCTGGGGAGACAATGGCAATGTGCGACAATTCAGTGTGATTTTACCTTACCCGAACGATTCGACCTCTCTTATATCGGGACGAACGGGGAAAGGAACCGCCCTGTAATGCTTCACAGGACGATTCTCGGGGCATTGGAAAGATTTATCGGTGTACTAGTAGAGCATTACGGGGGCGCATTTCCCACCTGGCTTGCGCCCGTCCAGGCCGTCGTGTTGACGATTACAGATAAGGACATTCCGTACGCAGAGGAGGTTTTTCGATCCTTGCTCGATAAGGGGATTAGGGTGGAGAGGGACTTCAGGAATGAGAAGCTGGGACTGAAAGTCAGGGAAGCTCAGTTGATGAAAATTCCCTATATGCTGGTTGTCGGGAGCCGGGAAGGGGAATCCAATACCATCTCCCCTCGGATCAGAACGGGGGAGCAGTTGAGGCCAATGAAGGTGGAGGAATTTGTCGCTATGGTCGAGAGGGAATGCCTCATTGAAAGAAAGGATCAAAATTCTGAGACCCCGGTAAGGAGGTGAGAAGGGAAATTAAGAAGCAAGGGAGAGAGGTACGAGAAGTAAGGATTAACAGGCGGATTAGGGCTAGGGAAGTACGGGTGATAGATCCCGACGGGAAACAATTGGGCATCATGCCCTTGGATGACGCCTTAAATATGGCAATGGACATGGATTTGGATTTAGTGGAGGTCGCGCCGAAATCGGATCCCCCGGTCTGCCGGATTATGGACTACGGGAAATTCAAGTATCAGGAGAGCAAGAAGAGCCAGGAGTCGAGAAAGAAACAGACGGTCATCCACCTTAAAGAAATCAAGTTGAGGCCGAAGACAGATGACCACGATTTTCAGTTCAAAGTCCGCCACATGGAGCGATTCCTCAAGGAAGGGAACAAGGTCAAAGTCTCCATGATATTCAGGGGAAGGGAGATCATGCATCCCGATATTGGGGAGAAACTCTTGAGGCGGGTTATTGATCAGACGAAGGAATGTGGTTTGGTTGAACAGGCCCCGAAGCGAGAGGGAAGGGCTATGAACATGGTCCTCGCCCCGATTCAAGGTCCCAAGGGTCGAACCTCCGTCGATTAAATCTAGGCGTACTTTCCGATTTTGAGGATTTTTCCCTTTCTTCTGTGAGCTTTGGAGGGGAAAGAACAGAGCTGAGGGAGTAGAGGTGCCAAAAATAAAGACGAACAGAGGAGCAGCGAAGCGGTTCAGAAAGACGTCCACCGGTAAGGTGAGGAGGAGAAAGGCCTGCTCGAGTCATCTCCTGACAAAAAAAAGCACGAAGAGGAAGAGGAACCTGAGAGCCTCCACCCTCCTGAACAAAGCCAACTCGAAGGCTATAAAGAAATTGATTCCCTACGCGTAGGGATATGATCGGGACAATGATAGCTGGGTCGAAGGAGGAATGCCATGGCAAGGGTAACAAGAGGGACCAAGGGCCCCAGGCGGAGGAAGAAGGTTTTAAAAAAGGCGAAGGGGTATAGGGGGGGCAGGGGAAGGCTCTTCAAAAGCGCCACCGAGGCCGTAAACCGTGCCATGCACTACGCCTACAGGGACAGGAAGGTCAGGAAGAGGGAGTTCAGGCAGGTGTGGGTCACGAGGATTAATGCCGCAGCAAGATTGAACGGCCTTTCCTATAGTCAATTTATCAATGGATTGAGGAGGGCAAAGGTTTCCATTGATCGAAAAATTTTATCGGATCTGGCTATCTCCGACCCAGCGGGATTTACCAAGATAGCTCAATTGGCCAAGGAACATCTTTGAGATGGGCTTCCCAAACCCGCAAAATCCAAAAGATGAGGGTGAGATGCATTCTGGATAGTTTTTTGACTTGATTCAGATACCCAAAGGTGATAATGAGGAAAATGTTTGTTTACCTTTAGACCCTTGAGCAGGGGATAAAAAAGGAGGGGGATTGATGACCAAAGTCGATATTATTAGTAGCGTGTACGAAAAGGTTGGGTTTTCAAAGAAAGAGGCCGTGCGGGTTGTTGAGACCATCTTCGATATCATGAAGGAGACCCTGGAACGGGGGGAGAAGATAAAGATTTCTGGCTTTGGGAATTTTGTTGTGAGAAAAAAGAGGACCCGAAGGGGTCGAAACCCACAAACAGGCGATGATATCGAGATTTCTGCGAGGAAAATTTTAACCTTTAAACCATCACAAGTCTTGAAGAATGACCTGAACCGGTAGGGGCTTGTCGATTTACTTGGAGGGGATATTTGAAACGGATGGAAGAAGAGAAAGGGTTGGCGCAATCAATTCCCGATAAACTTTACTACAAAATCGGGGAAGTGAGTAAAATTACGGGCGTTAAACCCCACGTTTTGAGGTATTGGGAATCGGAGTTTAGGGAAATAAAACCGTATAAGAGCCAATCCTTACAGAGGTTATATCGGAAAAGGGACATCGAGCTCGTTCTCAGAATCAAGAAGTTATTATACGAAGATTTATTTACCATACCGGGTGCCAAAAGGAAGATAAAGGATTCCCATAATAGGGCGAAGCAAACGGACCTCCAGTTTGATAGGAAAACTTACAAAAGGATTTTCGCGGAGATCAAAAGGGAGTTGAAAGAGATCACCCGATCTCTGAAATAGCAAACGGAGGATCTTATATCGCCATTTGCGATAAAGCAGGACCATTGGTCCTGCTTTATTATTTTACAAGATGGCCTGTTACCTTACCTCAAAAAAAGAATTTGAACCCAGCGCCGATGAATGCGCTGTTGAGGTTGATCGTATCACCCAGTCTCTGGGTTGTCACTCCAGTGGTTCGTTTTTCGTCTATATCCGCCTCTGCCCAGGCATATCGCGCGTCGAAATTGAGGGCGATGTGATCGGTCAGAAAGATTTCGAGTCCCCCTCCTGCATGGAGAAAGAAAGTATCGTCGACTTCGAGATCTATCCCAACCCCACGAGACGACCAAAAACTTGTCAATTCAGATTTTTCCTCGATCTCCAGGAAGTAGTATCCCCCCCCTATGGCGGCATAGGGGACGATCCATTTCAGTTCTTCTGGCTTCTTGCTTATCCAGCGGAACTGAAGGGTGAGGGAGATGGGAAGCATCTCCATTCTCGCCCAATCAACGGCCAAGGTTTTATTTTTTATATCGAATTCCGTGTAGCCAATTCCTCCCTCCAGGGCCAGGTACTTCAGGAAGCGGTAGGTAACGTTGATTTCCCCTCCTACTCCATTTTCAAAATTGAGTTTTTCGCCCCGGAACTTATCGCTTTTGGGGAATATCCCAAAAAGACGGACTCCAACGCCAACGGATCCCTCTAATGGGAGGGCTACTTCAGCCCGTGAGATGGTTGAAAATCCAACGACCAAAAAGAACAACATCACAAAAACACACAATCGCTTCATGGTCCCCTCCACTCTATAGAAGTTCACTCAAGCTACTCGCTACTCCCCTACCGGACACTGTAATTAGTAGCATAGTGACCACCCATAGTCAACAGAATAATTTACCGGATTTTACTGGACTTTTGTGGAATTGCTTTTTCAGGGATGGCAAATTATACTGATGAGGACACCATTAATCCCTCTCCTTGACGGTTTTTTCCCATTGACGTTGAGATTTCAATGGTGCATTAAGGGTTCAAAGAGCCTCTTTTGCCAGGATGGGGGTGACGTTCAATCCCTCCATTCATGAATTTGAGGGAATTCCATGGTACGAAATCCCATGCTCAATGTCGAAATCGTAATCTTCGATATGGATGGCGTTCTTATTGACGTATCCAAGTCCTATCGGGAAACCATCAAAAAGACCGCCGCAATCTATTTAAAAACCGTGCTTGGCCTCAAGGGGGATGAAAAGTCATTGGTTACCGATGGCGACATCGTGGTGTTTAAGGAGATCGGAGGCCTGAATAACGACTGGGATGTGACCACCGGTCTTCTGTACTACTTCGTCACCCTCTTAGAAGGGGAAGAGCCAGGAGGTGTTCATAGGATGGATTCAATGGATGAGGTCATCTTTTTCTTAAAAAAGAATCGGAATCGTATAAGGGGAGGGTTGAGGGAAATCCTTGAGAAGAAGTATATTCCCGGATTTGCGAAGCGCGCGAGGAGTCTGGGGGCGGGACTGGAGGCCGTAAAAAAGGCCCTCAGTTCGGGAAAGAACCGCTTCATATTTGGGACTGGCGATCTGAATGTAAACAATGTCGTAAAGCGGATCTTTCAGGAGGTTTATTTGGGTCCGCATTTCAGAACTATCCATCAAGGACCTCCCCGATTCTATTCGGGAAAAGGACTTTTCGAAAAAGAGAGGTTAATGGTAAAAAGGGAGTCTCTTTTCATCCTCTCAAAACGGGTGAAAATGGGGATTGCCAGTGGGAGGCCCAAGGCTGAAGCCATCCTCGGGCTGAGGAATTTTCGCATCGAACATTATTTTCAGAGCTTGATCACCCTGGAAGATTGTGAGGCTGAACAGGAGCGAATCCTCGCACTGGAGGGAAAACGGGTGAACTTGTTCAAGCCGCACCCATTTTCCGTCATAAAGGCTATTCGCAAAATCAGCCCAGGGAGGGTGAAGTGCGCCTATGTGGGGGACATTCCCGATGACGTTGAGGCCGTAAACAGGGCTAAGAAGGAGATAGATATCATATCCGTGGGATGTCTTGGTCCATATAGGGATAAAGAGAGTGCTCGGGAGAGGTTCTTGGAAATGGGAGCGGACCTTATGATCAATGGCGTGGATGACCTTGTAGTGCTCATCCAGTGACGGCAAATCTTTTTTTTCGACGACTTTGGAACTCAGTTTCCGCTTCTTGAAACGAGGGCCCTTCAAATCAGGAAGTGCGGCCTTCTAGAATTCGACCTTGAGGTATTCCATGTTCAGCGCTTCGGCAACAGGCTTGTAGGTTATCTTTCCATCATAAGTGTTCAAGCCCCTCATTAAGGCTTTGTCGCTCCGCATAGCCTCTCTATAGCCCATATTAACCATCGTACGGCAGTAAGGGAGAGTTGTGTTGGTTAAGGCGAAGGTGGATGTCCTGGCTACGGCCCCGGGCATATTGGCGACGCAGTAATGTATAACACCATCGACCTCATATGTGGGATCGTCGTGGGAGGTGGGCCGGGTTGTTTCGATGCATCCCCCTTGATCAACCGATACGTCGACGATTACCGATCCCCTCCGCATAGTCGAAACCATCTCTCTGGTTACTACATGAGGCGTCCTGGCACCCGGTATTAGAATGCCCCCTATCAAGAGGTCGGCTTTGGTGACGGCTTCTTCGATGTTTTGAATATTAGACATAAGGGTCTTGATTCTTCCGAAGAAGATATCATCGAGATACCTCAGCCTGTTAAGGTTTATATCCAGGATCGTAACATCTGCACCCATTCCCAGGGCTATCTTGGCCGCGTTGGTTCCAACGACACCGCCACCAAGAATCACCACATTCGTAGGCTCAACACCGGGTACCCCTCCAAGGAGGACACCTCTGCCATCATGTTCCTTGTGGAGGAAGTATGCGCCCACATGGACGGCCATCCTGCCGGCGACTTCGCTCATCGGGGTCAGTAGGGGGAGGATTCCGTCATCCAATTCTATAGTTTCATATGCTATCCCAATTACCCTCCGCTCCAAAAGGGCTTTGGTGAGTTTCCTCTCAGGGGCCAGATGTAAGAAGGTAAAGATAATCTGATCCTCCTGCATGAGATTATACTCCTGAGGTTGTGGTTCCTTTACCTTCATGATCATTTCAGCCTCGCCCCAGATATCCCTTTTGGAATCCCTCATTTCCGCCCCTGCCCGAATGTAATCCTCATCGTATATCCCGCTTCCCTCTCCAGCCTTTTTCTCAATGAGTACCCTGTGCCCCGCATCTATTAACGTTTTCACTCCGGCTGGAACGATGCCGACCCTATACTCCTCCTTCTTAACCTCTTTGGGTATCCCTATGAGCATGGCTCGCACCTCATATTCATTGAGATATCGTTCAAAATGAAATCGCCAAAGGAGACGTGTCCCCTTGAGACGTAAAACCCTTACAGGGCTTGGATCTCCGACAGGGAGTCGATGACGACCGTCCCTTTCTTACTGATGCTCTCTCCCGCCTCCAGCATCTTGGGTTTCAACAATTTCATGGCCTCGTCCCAGGCCTGGGCCGCCATCAACATCCCGGGAAGAAATATCTCCCCACAGCTGAATTGATCCCCCACTTTCTCCATGGCGGGGATCATTCCACTCTGAATGATGGCCAGGGAGTCTATTTCACCGAGGGCACGCTCGACTAATTGAACACTTCCCTCCGTATCCCCACGGACAATAGCCTCCTCGATTGCCTTTAGGGTGTCATCTCCGGTTATGTACGTTGCCTCCCGCTGAATCGAAATTGATGAGAAAGGCCTTGTTACATCTTCCCTTCAACCTGGAACTGTTGCACGACGAAATCGACCATTCCGCGGGTTGCCGTGGAGAACTCCGCTGCCGTTGCGATCAGCGCTGCATGTCGGTTGAATTCGTCGGGTTCCATTCCGTCCGACTCATAGGATTTTGCGAAATAGGGTATCCTGAGCAGCTTATCCAGGGTTTTCTGGGGCGGAGGTTCATGGATTGCTTCGGGATCGAAGGGCCTCAAACGATCCTCAACCTCCATCAGTTGCGCGATGTATTTTGGGGGGCAGGTGTAGACGATATCCCCCCCAGCTACTTTCTCGACGTGCCAACTAGCGACGGTCTCATCATCGGTGGGAGGGCTGATCCTCATGCTACACATGAGCATCTTGTTGGGATACCCCTTCTCCTGGAGTATCCCATATCCCCTCTTGAAGATGGACAACTCCGCCCAGCGCACATCGGCCTCGCTCAGCTCGATACCTCGGGCCTCAGCTTGGCTCTTGAGGTCGCCCAGGGTTCCATACCGTGCGGACATATGGGTTATCACCGAGCGCCATCGAAAGAGATCGACATTATTGTCTCTCGCAATTTTCAGTCCCTCCTGGACCGCCTCCATGCATGCTATGAATTGGGGAACGGTAAAGGCCAACGTATTATTCGTAGCTATCCCGAGGGCCGTTAACCTTCGGATAAGCTCATATCCCTCCCGAGAACCGGGGCATTTAATCATAACGTTGGGGCTGAGTTGGGATAAATCCATGGCCTGGGCGAACATTTCTTCGGTATCGAAGACATAACGTGGGTCTACCTGGCCGGAGAGATACCCGTATTTGTGGTCCGATTTCTCCCAGACGGGGAGAAAGAATTCCGCTCCCCTCTTGACGATTTCCTTGTAGGTGAGCCAGAAGATCTCCTCCACCCCTTTTTCTGGATTTGCCCTTATCAGTTCCTTGACGAAGTTCGCCCAAAATTGGGGATTGTCCTTGATGGCATTGAGGCTCAGGGGGGGATTTGTAGTCACACCCCGAAAGAATATCGCCCCGGAATTCTCGGGATCGAATAGCCTCTTCAACTGTTCGTTCCATAGTTTCCTCTTTTCATCGGGGGCTTTCTCCACCACCTCTCGAGCCCAATTTCCGTAGACGAGGGGCGATGAGTCCCACCAAATCTCCGCATTCGGGTTTACCTCGGCTATCTTCTCCAGTATGTGTTTCTCTGCCATAGTCCGTTCCTCCCCTTGGATATTGGGGTTTCAAAACTTTTTAGCCCTGGTTTCGAAGAGTTTCTTGATAGCACCCAGACAGGCTCGGTTTTGCTCCTGGTTTCCTAAACTGAGGCGAAACCCCTGTCTTCCGTCCGGCAACGAGTAGGTCTTAATCATGATCTTTGCCTCTTGAAAGACGAAATCCACCACGTCTTTTCCCTTGACACCGGCATCTCCGGGGTCAACCAAGATGTAGTTGCCATAGGAGTAGAAGGGGTGAATTCCTTCAATTCCCGAAAGTTCCTCCCAGATGTAGCCGATCTCCCGACGGTTGAACTCCACCTTTCCCTTGAGCTCTTCTTCCCTTTCATCCCAAGCCGCCTCCCCAGCCGCCAACGAGAGGAGCCCCAAACTCCACGGGAGCTGAATTTTGCGGAGATACCCGATCATTTCCTCAGAAGCCAGTAGGTAACCGAACCGAATCCCCGCCATACCAAAGGCCTTTGACATGGTATGGGAGACCATGGCATTATGGGGGTACTTCTTAATCAGGGGTGCATTTGAGGGCTGCTCCGGGTGATATTCCAGATACGCCTCATCTATGAAGACGGGAATGCCCGTGTCCAGGAATCGGATCAGATCCTCTTCCTGGATGAAATCCCCAGAGGGGTTGTTGGGGGTGCAGATAATGAATACCTTTGTCCTCGGTGTAACTGCCTTCAGCATGGCCTCGGTGTCGTATTGTAACCTCCCGTCCGCAGTCCCTTTCATGTCCACCAAAATCGGTTTCCCACCGGCCGTTGTAACCCGAACCTTAAAGAGGGAAAAAGCCGGATTGGGAATGATTACCTCGTCACCCGGAGCAAGGAAAAGGCGCATTATGTTATCGATCATCTCCGAGGACCCATTGCCCAGATAGACATTATCCGGGCCCAACCCATAGAATTTCCCGATCTTCTCACGCAAACGGGGGCCGTTATCCGGGTAAAAGTTTCCCAGCCGAGCCGCCTTCTGCACCGCCTTGACAACCTTCTCGGAGGGCCCAAGGGGGTTTTCATTGAGCATCATCCTCCCTATCTCGGGGTGGGCCCAGACCAACAGCAGATCATCAGTGGAATAGACCTGTACCTCATCGATCCAGGGCACTAAGAACTTCCTTATCTCTCCCATTGCTCGCCTCCTTGTTTTGACAATGCGGCAGTTTTACTCTGGCTTTTTCACATCCCTGACATTGTAGCGAAACTGTCCCGATTCGACCTGGAAGACGTACTTGTCCCCCCGATGATGGGCATGCAATACCTCAACGGCAACGTTTTTGGAATCGTAGATGATGCTTTCGAGAAAGATGCCCGGAGATTTCGAGGGTACATCGAGTAATAGTGCGTCCTCCCGGGCCAGGGTAACCGCCCTGAAGGTTTGGATAGACCGATGGAGTTCAGTTCCGAAATTCTCGCTGAGGATGTGATAGAGGGATCCCGTAAGTTTCATTCCCAGCAGGGATTTGTATTCGCCATAGGGGAGGTAGCTTCGCTCGATGAGCAGTGGGATGCCATTTCCGGACCTGAGGCGTTTGGTCAGGATCGCCCGGTTATCCCCTCCCAGCATGAGCTTTTCGGCAAGTTCCTCATCCGCTTCAACCACGTTTTGGTTTAAGATTTTAGTCTCAGGGGTAATGCCCATGCTCAGCATATCGTCCGTGAAGCTGGAGATATTCTGAAGGGTATATTTGACCGATGGTGGAACCTTGGCACTGATGAAGGAACCAATGCCGTTCCTCTTTGAGATGAGACCCTTTGCCACAAGTTCTGAGATAGCTTGTCTCACCGTATTGCGGTTCACGCCGCAGATCTCAGCCAGTGAGGATTCGGAGGGTAACCGCTCGCCGACCTTATATCGGCCCTTACGGATCATCTCCTCAAGCCAATCGCTGATCTGGAGGTATTTGGGGATAAGGCTGTTGAAATCGACGATCTCCGACATGGGCTTCAACCCAGTGATTGCCTGACTACCTGTCTATACAATAATAAATCGAAAAAATTTTGTCAATACTTTTTATGTTGCCATTTCCTGAAGGAGCTCTGAGCGCGAATTAAAAGTGCCGGAACTTCTACAATATATTGAAATCATTCTATTTCTCTGGTATTTTGAGCCACGAAGAGAGCGACTTTTTCAGACATCTCTTTGCTGCCCGGGGAGATCTATCCTCGATATTCCGCGCAGGAGCGACCGCGCAAAAATACCTGGACATTTCGGAGAAAATTGTTTATATTACAGCGTGAAATTTATTCAATTGGTCGGGGCGTGGCGCAGCCTGGTAGCGTACTTGCATGGGGTGCAAGTGGTCGCCGGTTCAAATCCGGCCGCCCCGACCATATTTCCCCCATCTCTAAGATCGCTTCCTTTCCCCAAAAGGATTTTCATACCGTTCATCTGTTCCATAAACTTATCGAGCCATATATCGGAAACGATACTAAGGATTGAAGGGAGTAATAGTCTATGAAAATTTTCGTCACAGGCGGTACGGGATTTGTGGGGAGAAATCTCATTTCGAGATTGATAGGCGAGGGCCATACCATAACGGTATTGAGCCGATCGGAGAAGGCCTCGGATACCCTCCCAGAAGGAACATCCATCGTGCAAGGTGATTCCACAGAGACAGGACCCTGGCAGGAGTCCCTAAAAGGACAGGACTGTATTATCAACCTTGCAGGAACATCCATATTCAGCAGGTGGACACCGGAGACGAAGAAATTGATCATGGATAGCCGAATCTCCACGACCAGGAACATCGTTGATGCGATGGAACCCGCCAGGGGAAGGGATGTGGTCCTTTTCAGCACATCTGCCGTGGGGTACTATGGGTTTCACGGGGATGAGGAGCTTACGGAGGAATCGACTCCTGGGGACGACTTTTTGGCCCAGGTTGCAGTGGAGTGGGAAAACGAGGCCTTGAGAGCGGAGGAGAACGGGACGAGGGTCGTTATCACCCGTTTTGGCATCGTCCTGGGGGAAAAAGGAGGCGCATTAGGTCAGATGATCTCCATTTTCCGAAAGTATCTGGGAGGGCCCCTCGGGAGTGGAAACCAGTGGTTCTCGTGGATTCACATGGGAGATCTCGCAGGGGCATTTGTATTTCTTATAGCCCACGGCGAGATTTCGGGCCCGGTTAACCTGACCTCGCCCAACCCTATCAGAAACAGGGAACTTGCAAAGGCCCTTGGAGAGGCCATGCACCGGCCTGCGTTCCTACCTGCCCCGGGATTTATGCTGAAACTCATTCTCGGCGAATTTGGTTCCGTACTGCTGGAAGGACAGAGGGTTATCCCGAAGAAGCTCCTAGATAATGGATATGTCTTTGCCTATCCGGAAATAGAAGGAGCATTACGGAGTCTTATCAGGGATTGATACGTCCTCCCGATCCGTTGAAGGTTGGCCTTTATCAGTTTTGGGTTGCACCTCAATCCCATCCCTGAATTTCTCAACAACACCGTTTTCCTTGAGCGCAATTTGTTGGAGAAGTGGGGTGCCCTTTAGCGGCCAAAGGGACAAGTATTTCCCGCTGTTCGGCTGAGCTCACGACGAAGCCTGCGTACCCGGAAAGGGTCACTTCGGGGGCATTGAAGCAAAGGGACAACGATGTTCTCCATAAACTCAATCAACTATCTAAACGGTCCAAACCATCTTAACGTTCTAAACGATCTAAACAATCCAAACGAAATAAACCAAACAAACCAGATATACCCAGTTAACTCCAGCCCTTTTGTATTGAAGAAAAGCTCCAAATCATCCTATATTTTCCATTGAAGATGAATTCCCCATCACGGACCGATCAAATCACCAATCTGACCATGGGAAGCCTTTGGGTCAATATCTGGTAGCTCTCCTGGCCCATACTTCTTATCATGATCTTTAACTTCTTCGTTGGCTTCACCGACATCTATGTTGCAGGGCTCATCAACCCCAAGGTTCAGGCTGCGGTTGGTTTCATCGGTCAGCTCTATTTCCTCCTCATCATTATCGCCAACGCCATCAGTATCGGGACGGTGGCCTTAGTCTCCAGGTCAATCGGTGCTGGGAATTCCCTAAAGGCCATAGAAAATGCCAAACAATCCCTGATTTTCGGTGCCCTCATCGCAATCGGGCTGACGGCTGCCGGCCTTATCTTCTACCGGGAGATTATCGCCACAGCGGGGTTTCCAATGAGTATCAGGGAAATTGCGGAAACTTTCCTGAGAATCTTCGCCTTCTCCCTGGGGCCCAACTACCTCTTGATTATCTCTAACGCCGTATTTCGCGCTAGCGGTGAGGTACGAAAGCCCCTTCTCACCATGTTTTTGGTAAGCGCCATCAATGTCATCGGGGATTTCGGCCTTGTCTTCGGCATTTTCCCCTTCCCCCAAATGGGGTATCCCGGTATCGCACTGGCTACAGCCATCTCAGTCTCGATTGGAATGGGCATCAACCTCGTCGTGTTCTTCTTTTCTGTCCGCTGGAAGCCCATTTACACTGCTGCTTGGATCATTTCACCCTCCACAATTAAGAGGATTGCAAACCTCAGTTGGCCAAGCGCTTTAATTCAGTTAGTATTCAATTCAATAGATTTCTATCAGCTTGCCCTCACGTAAGCCCCGCCTCCCCTGGCCTCGCATCCCTCACAATCCCCCGCGCAACCGGATAACCCAAGACCCCCATAGATTGTGACTTATCTTTCTTGACACACAACCCCATGTCTCCTATACTTCCCCTATCAAAAAGCGAGTTCTTATCATTCAGTTCAATTAAGACGATTTCCCAAAAATTAAGAGTTCAATCAGCATATGATTAGGCAGGTAAGAACAACAAAGGAGGGAGACTGAATTATGTGGAAAAAGAAAGAGGAGAAGAAAGAGGAGAAG
>Ga0209427_10001980_pt1 | contig 23881 bp, 25 predicted proteins | sample DeeMarSWOR136_30_FD_187465 | JGI IMG/M metagenome (GOLD analysis project Ga0209427, IMG submission 187465) | Marine sediment microbial communities from White Oak River estuary, North Carolina - WOR-1-36_30 (SPAdes) (version 2) | ecosystem: Environmental > Aquatic > Marine > Intertidal zone >...
TTCTTTGAGTTACTCCGTGATGAATATTCGTATGTTCGCGAGCAGGCTGTAGCCTACTTTGCCACAGTAGGAGCAGATGATCAGAAGATAAAAGAGCAAATCTTTGAGTTACTCCGTGATGAAGATTCGGATGTTCGCAGGCAGGCTGTGAAATTCCTTTCACAATACGCGAGAGAAGAATCTCTAAAAAAAGCACCACTTCTTTTCGAATCAAACCACCAACCCACAAAAAGAGGAGCATATAGCCTCATGAAAGTGATCCTTCAGACACAAGAAAAGTCTTAAAATTATGCCATCAGCTGGGAATTACGACATCTTTCTGAAAAAATGAGGTAGAAGCCACTACAAAGAATTGTTACACGTGTAACAAAGTGAAAAACCAATAGACGACCCGCTAACAGACTATTTATCTAACCAAATTCTACTACCAGACTATAAAAATTATTTAAGCCGAAAGGGATTTGATTCTTCTCTTGATGGATATCCGAGTCCAATTCTGCCAGACAGCAAATGGAACGAATTCACTGAAAAAAAGGCATTATACAATAAATGACTGCTTCAAAATTGAAATGTCCAACTTATGATCTAATGTGACATACATGGTTACACCACTGCTCAAAACCTATGCGGAGTTCAGATCATTCTTTTAACGTTAATGTGAGAATACCCTTTTTTGCCCATGCAAACCCATATCCTAGATAGGGAAAACCCCATTTTTTTTCTCTGCCGACCTCAGTAGTTACAAAATCAATTCTTAATCGATCCCCACATTCACCAGACATCTCTTGAGTCCATGCAAATCCATATCCTAGATAAGGGAAACTCCATTTCTTCTCCATGCCAACTTTCTTAGCAGTTAGTGTAGCTTCATTTCCTCCAATATATCCCTGCATTCTCTTTGCCCATGCAAACCCATATCCTAGATAAGGGAAACTCCATTTCTTCTCCATGCCCACATCAGTAGTTACAAAATCAACAGAAATATCGCTGTAGGCACCTTGCATCCTTCTTACCCATGCAAACCCATATCCTAGATAGGGGAAACTCCACTTCTTATCTCTGCCAACTTCAGTAGTTGTAACCTCAATTTCTAGTTGGCCGCCATTTTTCCTCACCAAACCAATTAATGCTTCATAAGAAATAGTTTTTTCTACAGGCTCAGGAGGAGGTGGTAATTTCTCAACGAGAGGAATCTTACAGTTAGGGCACTTGCGAACCCATGCAGGGAATTCACACCTGCATTGAGGGCAAAATATTCTTTCTTCTTTCATGGAGTTATTCCAAAAATTGTCCTATATAAACTTTTCGTCATAAAAACGACCTGAAAGCTGCAAATGGCTATTTACCTCACATAATCTGTATATCAATATTCTTCTTTGTACTACTCAAGGGGTAGTGGCACTTACGAGTGGATTGTAGGAAGAAATTTGTTACACGTGTAACAAAATGGGAAAAATGACTGAATAATGCTCCCTTGATATTTTTTTGTGAACCTCTGTTTTTGAAGAAATATGAAATGACTGAAATGTAACTTTACCTCTTCTGGTTATACTCTAACAACTCCCTTTTGATACTCTTTACGTGGCCCATTCCTGTTACCACCACGATGGTGCCTGATAACTTCAGTATATTTTCAGCCATAACTTTTTCCCGTTCACTGTTTACTGAAAAAGAGGGGGCTGCTTTATTCAGCTCTTCTGCGAATTTGTCCACTGACTTTTCATCTGTTATTATGTCCCTCATTGAGTTCTTTACCAAGAAAAGGGAGAGTCTCACAAATTCTGAAAAAGGAATGTCAAGAGAAGGTTGAGCAGTGTCAATTAACGCCACGTTGGTTTGAATCTCCCGTGCAGTTCTTACTGCTTCAAGCATGTCTGACATTAAGGGGACACCAACTTTTTTTGCTTTCTTTTTATTGGAGTAAGATATGAGCATGCCCAAAACTGCTGTGCGGACCCCCATCTTGAACAGATCACGAATATTAACCTTTCTTGGTCCCGATTCTAGAGCTCTTAACCGTCCAGGATCTAATTCCACTGCCACATAGTCAGGACGAACCTCCAAAATAGTGGTTCTCACTAAATCTATGCTCTCCTGGTGTGCATGGACAGTTCCTAATATAATAATTTTATTTTGACCCAATTGGATTTCTTCTCTCATGGCGGTACAGCAAGTTCTCCATTTATAAATCTTGCCGGATCGGCGGTTTCGTCTTTGGTGGTTCCTCTGTCATGTTACACGTGTAACAGGTGAATTGTCATGAATTTGTATGATTTGATAGAAATGGATAATTTTAGAGGTTTGGTAGTTAACTAACCTAACATGTTTGGCAGACCGCCCTTGATTGGCAGATCGAATATTTGAATAATCCATTATCATCCTTATCTGAAAGCTCCCCAAGAAAATAGATAGTCTGATTAGATTAACGAGCTCCATTCTCCATTATTTTTTCAAGTTCCAAAATGAGTTTGAGAACTTTTTTCCCCTTTTCTGTTAATTCATACCATTCTTTTCTTTTTTGTCCTCGTTTCAATACTAGATGATGAGAAACTAAATCCAGCTTTAAGAGTTGTTTCAACCTATCGTTCAAAACATGAATACTTATCCCTACTGATCTCAGATCTCTGTATTGAGCTTTTTTGTGCTCTTTCAAGTACTTTAAAATCCGAAGAGTTGCTTTCAGTCCCAAAACATAGAAAAGATCATATTCTTGCTCACTTGTTCTCATTGATATGCCTCTTGGTGCAGAGGGTCTGTTTCAATAAACGGAGGTGAATTCGTGAAGTTAAACCCCTTTACAGACCCTCCGCGGTTTTGTGGGTATTGACACCTTAAAGGGGGTGAAAGATACTGAAGAGCCGAAAGGGTTTGGAACTCTTCAGCAATTGTGAACTATTTCGCTATCCTGGAATACCACTGCTTCCACGTGGTAGTTTTTTCATTGATTTGTCTTTGGTTTCCTCTCCATTTTGGGTCTTTTCCTGTTCCTCCAAGTTTTTTGTGATGTCTTCACCCATGGTATCACATCCTTTTTCATTCTTTGTAGTGGTTTATCAATCCCACTTACGAAAACTTTATAAACAAAAGGCCTTAAGAGAATTTTGGTGAAAGATATGGTCATGTACTCAAAAGAGGACATACGCCGATTGCAACACTGCATTCACAAAGTTCTTTTGAGAGAACCCCGGATGTACTACGACGAGGGGGCAAAGCGATGTAGTGTGGATAGGAAAACGTTTTCAAAGTATTTGAGGCTAGGATTACAAAATAATGTTTTATACCCTCCACAGATCAGATTAAAGATGTACAAAGGTAGAAAAGAATACATATATCTCATACAGAACGATAATGCCCATGAGCTGTACAAATATTACCAGAATCTGTCGGATGTGGTCTATGTGGCGTATACATTAGGAAAATTTGACCTATTGCTTCAGACAAGTAAACCATTAGAAGTATCCCCTGATGGTACCCTGTTGCACGGGAGCAGATCCAACTACCTCTTTCCAGAAACGCCATATTACAGTTTTGAGACTGCTTTGGACAAAATGGAAGCACTTCTAAATCAATCACATCAAAAATCTTGTATAGATGTTGTTTATCCTGAAGAACCAGAACTAGATGGCTCCAAGTGGGGATGGATGGTATTCCCCTATCTCAAGTATGATTTAAGGACTAATTATACCTTCATTGTAAAAAAACTGGGTATTTCTTTTGGTTCCTTTTACAAAGGATTTGATTATCTTCTGAAAATATCTACTGTTTTGGTGCCATTCTATCCTTTCGGGTTTCGGGAATATTCAGAGCATTTTCTTGTTTTTTGGACAGAATATGAGAAGCTTGTGTATGAGTTCTTTAGTTGTTTACCATGCCATGTCTCAATTACTAAGGTAAATGGTGCTCTAGTCATCTATGCAAGTATACGAAAAGGCCTAGAGTTGAGAGAAAGACGTTTTTTGGCCTTTGTCACAAAATGCTAGAGTCTGGAATAGTTGATAGATTTTGGACATCAGTTCCTCTGTATCATTGGGTCCCTGATCCTTAACCGGGACTTGCTCCTCCTCCATCTCCCTCTCCACAGGTGGTATTTATGGGGGATGATCTTATAGGTTCAAACGGCCAACCTTTTAGATTCATATCTTCACCTCACTACGATTGAGTAACCTAGCGTAAAAGGTTATTGGTCGAGAATGTGACCACATGGCCGTTTATAATAGTATCACATTCTCATGAGTTGTATTCAATTGGTCAAAACAATGTCTACAACAGATAGGACAGAAACAATTTCTACAGTAGATAAAAATAGAAAAGCAATTGAAATACTTCAGCATCTATCTGTTGCAGTTGTTTACAACTGTTAGTGTTATTTTATTGCATTTTTTATAGTTTTCTAGTAAAAAAGTGAACATATCCCCAAGAAAAGGAATTTACTTTTTATTTTAACAATGAAGAATTGCACGTGTAAACACTCCAAAATTACTGAATACCTTGTGCGCTTGGGAAAGCTTTTTAAGGTTGAAAGCTTCGTCAGCATAAGCAGGTGATATCATGGCTTTTCAGAAGGAGGATGGAATAAATGAGGACAACCCTTGAACAGCGGAAGAAACAGTTCCGGGTTCTCTACGAAGTGCTGAATGAAACCCCACGAATTTTTGTGAAAGATGTCTCCTCCATACTCTGTACCAACCGATATGTGACTGCCAAGAGAATGCAGGAAGCTTTCAATTCAGGGTACATTCTTATTCCTCAGATCAGGAAACGTTCATACGCAAATTTAAAGGAGTACATGATCTTTCTCAGGTGCACAAAGTCTATGAAGAAATATCTAAAGTACGTTGAAGATACTAACGTAATATATCATGCGAAAATGCTCGGGTACTTCAATTTGTGGGTAACATCAAAAGAAAAAATTGATATCCAAGGAGATGTTATTGCAGAAGGATTCCGTTCTGACTACTATGTGGCTTACGCACCAGGTCATTCATGGCAAAAATCAGTTGAAACCATTCGCGAGAAGATAGATACATTCAATCCTGACGATTATACGCCGAAGGGGTATATAAAAACCCACTGGAATGAGGCTGCAGAATGGGATTCTGAATTTGAATTGTTGTACAGAGAATTCAAGTACAATTTAAGGAAGAAAGAAACGCCATTAAGAAAGAAATACTTAATATCGGGAGGAAAAATGCAGAAATGGTATCAGTTATATTCTCAGTACTGCACCGTGTTTACGAGATATTTTCCAGATGGGTTCTCAGCTTATGATCCATATTTGTTTGTATTTGAAACTGATTATGAGGATTTCATCATTGATTTGTTTTCTGAGCTACCTTCTTCTCCTATGTTCCTTAGAGTATCAGATAAGTTGTTCCTGTACGCAAATGTACCGAGACACTTCATGAGGGATATTAGTGTCTTCAAAGGCGTAAGCAGACTTCATATTCCTTTATTAATAGAGGAATTGCTGGAAAAAGAAATAATTAAGAATGAGGATGAACAATACTCCATGATTGAATATTCGACTGGAAAAAACCTTTAGCCTGGTGCACCTCCTCCTCCATCGCTGCTGCCCTCGCCACAAGGAGTGGTATTGTTTGTGTCATTTTCTGGGTTTATTTCATCTGGAAAATCTTCGGTTGAAATTGTGTGTTCTGCTATTTCCTGAATTGCAGTAACAGTTCCTAGTATTAGAATCCCTACCAACAACAGCAAGATTAAGCGTCTCATCTTCTTCCACCTCGTTACACCTCTTCTTTGAACATTAAAAATGTTTGTATACAACTCATTGGATCACTGCTTTTCTATTGTTTCCCTTTAATTTCAATAGATGCAGTGAAAAAATTGTGATGTGTAGATATGTTATGAAAAAATAGTCGGAAATACTGAACCAGTGACACAGCAATGCACAAGAAAATTATAAAAGGGATTAAATAATAAGAATTATGATAACAACAAACGTATCTTTAAATAAGAAAATACTCGAAAAAATAGAGAGAATTCAGAAAGAACGTGAATCTATTAGAACAGAAGCAGTAAGGACAGAAACAATGTCGGAAGTAGATAGAAAATAGAAGAACAATGCTACTGGAGGTAATGTTGTGAACACAAAAAAAGTTTCAGAACTGGTATCCTTAAAGGGGAAAGTTGCAGTTGTCACGGGAGCAGCTTCAGGTATTGGCTTTGCCACAGCAAGGTTGCTGGCAGAGATGGGAGCTCTTACTGCTTTGCTGGATATCAACGAACCTGAAGGAAAAAAGGCTGCAAAAGAAATTGAAGATTCTAAAAGAAATGCGAAATTCTACACATGTGATGTAACTTCAAGCACTGACTGCAGAAAAGTGACAGAACGTATTTACACAGAGTTCTGTCGCATTGATGTTCTGGTTAATTGTGCAGGTGTTGTTGTACGTAAGGATGTGGTTGAATTGAGCGAAAAAGAATGGGATTTCGTTTTAGGAGTTGACTTGAAAGCAGTGTACGTGCTTTCTCATTGCGTGATTCCTTACATGAAAAAGAACAGAGGAGGTACTATAATAAATATTGGTTCAGGATGGGGATTAAAGGGAGGCCCAAAGGCTGCAGCGTACTGTGCAGCTAAGGGGGGAGTGGTAACCCTCACCCGTGCCATGGCAATTGATCACGGAAAAGATAATATCAGGGTGAACTGTATCTGTCCTGGGGATGTAGATACGCCTCTTTTACGGGGGGAAGCTGTCCAACTTGGAGAAGAGCTTGAGGAATTTATGAAAGAAGCTGCTGATAGACCGATTAACCGGGTGGGAGCTCCAGAGGATGTGGCACATGCAGTTTTGTACCTTGCCAGTGAGCTCTCCAGCTGGGTGACAGGTGCAATCTTGGTTGTGGATGGGGGCGGGTTAGCCTAGATAAAATGAAAAGGAGGAGATAACATGGGATATAAGGACCTTGAAGGTAAAAGAGTTGTAATCACTGGCGGAGCAAGTGGAATAGGGTTTGCTACAGCAAAAAGGTTTGCTGCTGAAGGATCACACGTTGTCATTATCGATTGGAACAGAAAAGCCTTGGACGACGTATTATCTAAAAATCCAGAACTATCTGGAGTGCCTGGAGATGTGAGCAGCCCGGAGGACATGAGAAAGGCGTTTAACAAAGTAGACGATACTCTTGGAGGTATTGATGTACTCATTTCAAATGCAGGGATAAGTGTACGGAAACCATTCTTGGAGATTGAATATGGACAATGGTCACAAGTTTTGAGAGTTAACTTGGATGGCATGTTTCTCTGCAGTAAAGAAGCTATTAAAAGAATGAAAAAGCAGCAATCAGGTGTCGTTCTGTTTACTGCTTCCACCAATGGACTGGAAGGGCATCCTTTGTATGCAGATTACAATGCTTCAAAGGCAGGGGTCATACTCCTAGCAAAGACGCTGGCACTGGAATTTGCTCCGTGGTTGAGAGTGAATGCTGTTTGTCCTGGGTATGTATTGACTCCGATGCAGAAAGCTGAATACACACCAGAAATGCTGGAAGCTGTAAATTCAGAAATTCCTTTGAATCGCCACGCCACGCCTGAAGAAATTGCTGGATTATTTGCATTCTTATCGTCTGAGGAAGCTTCTTACATCACTGGACAGGCAATAATAATCGATGGTGGTGAAACAGCAGGACAATACTTAAGAGATTTATAATCGAGGGGCTGTCATGCCTTCGGATATCAATGTGTTACACGTGTAACACCATTATCCTCCAAAGCTAGACAACCTCGCTATTTGCTCACAATTCAACTCATTATTTATGAGCTCTTTGCTATCTGCTATCTCTTGAAAAGTAAACTGAAAAGTTGTGGAGAAAGACATTACACTGAAAACTTTATAAATTTCTCAAAGCTAGGACAACCATGGTGCAAGGATACCAACTCAATGAAAGGGAAAAGGAGCTGCTCACAGTCTTAGGAAGAAATCCAGAGATATCCTTAAAAGAACTTGCCAACCGCACAGATTACAGGCGAGTGAGTTCTGTAGCCAGGAAGATTGGACAATTCAGAGAACGTGACATACTGTGGGGACCCGTTTATCAGTTTGATTACGGAAAATTGTGCAGAAATCCCCTCCATAGGATGTTTTGCATTATAGAATTGGACAAAAGTTATGAAACAGTCGCTGAGTATTTGGAGTTAATTGAACCTTTGGTATGGGTGTACCCTGTACTGTCCTCCCGCAAGGAGTTGTTGAGTGCAGGGTTTTTATCTTCGAACGATGCAGAGATAAAAGCACTCTTACAGTTATTGAAAGATAGCAACATTATTACAAACTACATAGCCCGTTTCCGTCGCCACCAGGACTTTAGAGAAACCCCCAATTTCTTTGGAGACCCTGTTCCACAGCTGGATAACCTGTTAGACCCCTGTGAAATCCCTGATATTTCCTTTGGACATCACGACACTGAATGGAACGAATGCGATATTGCAACCCTTTCCTATTTACAGGGAGGATACGAAAGTATAAAACTAATTGAAATACTCAAAAAAGAAAGGAAGTTACATAATAGAGAATGGAATTATAGTCAAATAAAATATTCTTTTGAAAAAATGTACAAAAACAAATTAATATGGAAAATATATTACATACATCCATTTCCACTCGATCAATGTGCTGACTTCTTTTTGTTTATGATAACTGAAGACATGGAGTTAACCCAGACAATACTTCACAACTTTGCCAGAGGGGGACGGCTATTCAGGGAGTACTCGCTCTATGATGACTGGGGGTTGATGGGCTGTGTTTGTCATCCTACATTTGTGGTCGGTCTAATGCATAAGCTGGATCAAATAGATGAAATCAAAGAGAAAGAATTGTATCATCTTCGGTCTTTTCCTCCTGGTATTAGCTATGTTGGCGAACACTCTGAATTAATATACTATGATGTGGAAACCCAAACCCTAAAGTACCCGTACCATGTATTTAGAGAAAAGATCAAGGAGAAATTAGAGAATGAATTGAGTTCAAGATAGGTGATACTTGTTAAATAACACTAATATTCTTAAAATACAGCGGAAGTGCCCCAGTATCCAGGACTTTATCCTCAATAACGCGGTACAGTGCCCACAGATTTTGTGAAAATGGAACAAATTGTTACACGTGTAACATGTGAGACAGATGAAATAACGGGAGTTATAATGCCAGGTATTTATGAGAATTGAAAAGCTTGTGGAGGAAAAACTGATTGAAGAAGCTATAAAACTTACAGATAGGTGAAGGGTTAATAGGTTATCATATTCCAAAAACTCTCTTTTTGTGATTTAAATTTTCTTTATTTTCTGGAACATCTCTTAGACGTAGTACTCTCTAACGAATTCTCTATTTTTCAAGAAAATTTGAATTATGGGACAACCTCCCGATGAAATCATTAACCAAAATGAAACAAAAATCAATCACAAAGTCGTTGGAGATAAAATGCTAAGAGTCATTTATAAAGAGAGTGGAAATTCTTATATAGTTATAACCTCATATCTCACCCACAAGGAACGATACAAAAGTGGTGAACAAAGATGAAAATAACCTACGATCCTAAGACGGATGCCGTCTATATTCAATTTCAAGAAGGAGAATACAGTATAAGTAAAGAGATAAGTGAGGGAATAATCCTGGATTATACAGAAGAAGGAAAAGTCATGGGAATAGAAATTTTGGAAGTAAGTCAAAAGATGCCACTCAAGAATATTGAAGAAATAACATTAAGTATTCCAGTGAAAGAAGTACTGCAGAATATATGATTGTTTGTTACAGTAACCAATGCGAATAATTAAAGAAACCTATGGTAATCTAAAGGGTGGTCATGAAGAGGCTTGTTTTTTGTCTCAGCAGGTTGCAGATAAGGCTCTTAACACGTTTCTCAATTGTCTCAGTGCGTGAATTCTTTTCCAGATTAATTCAAATAATTTTCGAAAATATTCGAAAGCTTTATAAAGAAGAAGTTATGAAATAGAATATGAAGAAGGCTGAACTCGTCTATAACGAGATATTATATAACTATTATGAACTACAGAACAGAAAGCTTACGCAAACTTATCTGTCAAAGGAACTTGAAATCTCTCTAAGTACGGTAAACAACGCTTTGAAACCCTTAAGAGAAATGAATGTGATAAAACCTAATCCAATGAACTTTGTAGTATTAGACCCTTATAAGATGCTCTTGTTTTGGGCTACCAAGAGAAAGTTTCAAGCTGACATTTTCTATAGAACCAGGGTTGAAACCAGTGTCTCTGGAATAGAAAAGTTGATGCCCGAAGAAGTGATATTCGCAGCTTATTCCGCTTTTAAGTTTGAATTTGGAGAAATACCAGCAGATTATAGTGAAGTCTATGTATATGCAGAAAGAAACTGGAGAGAGAGGTTTCCTGAGAGAAATGGTCCTCCAAATGTGATTTTTTTGAAGAAAGAAAAGATTTTAGAAAAATATGGAAAAGTTACAACTATTGCTCAAACATTTGTGGATCTTTGGAATATCAACACGTGGTATGCTCAGGAATTTTTGAAGAAGTTGGAAGAAATAGTGAGGAGATAACATGGAATTCTGGAATGAAATCATTTTGGAAAAAAGTTGGAATGTTTTGATGTTGATATATATCTTCCATATTTCTCAGATTTGGGCATTCCTGTTGAAGAGATTACAAAGCACAAAGTAAAAGTCAGAGGAATTGAAACATTACCTCCTGAACTGCTTTTAATATTAAAACAAAAGGCAGAACGTGATAGAAGAGATTCTGTAAAAGGACAGAAGGATCAAGTTGATATTCTGAATTTGCTGGTTAGGTTAGATATTAATTGGGGAATGTACAAAGAGTTTTTGGAGATGTATCATCTTCAAGAGTATAAGAGAGAGCTTCTTCACCTTATCAAGGCTTTTGGCATGGTGGAGTATATAGGAATGAATCCAAGAGAATACAAGTTATGGAAAAGAAATGTCTTGGCATATCTTTGACTTCCTTTATTCTGATCACATGGCTGAATCATTGTGCGCTAAATCTCTTTTCATTCTCTTATGATTGTATGAACGTAGAAATATCGATAGAGTATTACAAGCAGTCTCCTCATGGAAAGGCAAAGTGTGGAAGCAGTCAATAAAAGGAGATTGGAGCAGATCTTATCTTTCTGGAAATAGATTCCAATGATTCTTCAAAACGAAACTTTGAAGGATTTTAGATCAATAGGAAAGATAAATTGGCTCTACAATGAATGGAGAGAAAAAAGAAAAATGGAAAACTGCTTCACTGTATTTACTGAGGGCTGTGAATTTCCTTGCCTTCGCAGGTTAAAGCAGTCTAACTAGAGCACTGGTTTTATTTCAGATCCATATTTCCCCTGTTCTACGCATTCAACTTTTTTCTTTTCCATGCATTTATATACGAATTTGACCTTCTCTGGACATTTGAACTCTTTTTTCTTTGGCATGCAGGTAAAGGTATCCTTCTTACCTTTGACCGGTTTGCACTCAAAGTACTTTCCAGCCCAGCACTCGAAGGTCTCGCCACGACTGTCTACATAATGACAACTAAAGGGATCACCCTTGCCTGGACCCCTTACACACTCGAACTTCATTTCTCCTCCATCCCAGCACTCAAAGACAAATTCACCCTTACCACTACCATAACAGCGAAACAATTCACAAACAAAGCGCCTCTCTTTTGGACACATAAAGCCTTCCCCGCTATCTGCTGGATTACAGAAGGAGTTTGCAGGCGCACCATATTTCTTTTGTACCCAGCAATTAAAGTCATCTTTATGAGAAGGATCCATGCAATAGTACTGAAGGGGGCAGCACCTTTCTCTTTTCGTTGTTTCACAGCGTTCGAGAAGAACTTTATCACCAAGAGCCCACACAATCCCCTCGCGTATACGCCTGCTGTTCAACGTGATGGGTTCGCTGACAGGTGCTGCCTTTCCCCGTAAAGCTTCACCTACTCTCTCGCCTCTTGACAGCTTATAGGCACGTTCTATGGCTCCTTGAATCTCAGTTTTTGTCAATGGGTACATCTTAGCTATCTGATCTAGATCCACGTCTTTATCAAACTCTAAATTTTCAGGAAGGAGATCTTCCCATTCACGTCGTGCTTTCTCCCTGGGGAGAATGTCACGAAACTCTGGGTGCTCTTCTTTTTCAGTCTTTTCATTCTCAGGATCGTTCATTTTTACACCTCCTTTTTTTCTTTTTCTTGCTCAACCTCTAGATTGTTCTTTATGTACTCTCTGGAGAAGTCCAGGAGTTCTGAATAAACTCTGGTACTCTGGCATTCTCCATAAGCTGGAGAAAATACAGAACCTGTTTCTTCATAGTTCACAGCAGGACAGCCCCCATTGCAGCGGTCACGGTAGTTACAGTGTATGCAATCTATTCGTTTCCAAGCAGAGTCATCTAACAACTGGACACGGTTTTCAAGATGAGTAAATCCATTGAAGATGTCACCAATCGGTAGTGCTCCTTTCGAATTATTGAGTCCCACAAACCGGCCGCAACCAAAGATTTCTCCACGAGTTGAAACCCCTATTCTCCCTCTTCCAGCTCCGCATCCCCAGGTATTGGTGTCATCTTCTTCATCAAGGTCACCCTTCTCAAACAGCGTCAACCGTATAGGGGCTCCCTCGTTGGTTTTTTCCACATAGAATTTGCATACCTTTTTCATCTGTTCCAAGAAGATGGAACACTTCTCCTCATCCCATGAAACTCCTGTAGCCATCCCAATGATGAACTGGTTGATACTCATCTCAAAGAGTGTCTGAATGTTATGGGCGAGGCGGTGAACAGTATCAGGCATAGGTGTAACTCGGGCTCCTTGCCAGGGTTGATATGCTTTCATCAAAGGCAGTTTTTCAGCTACAGAATCGAATGAACTTCCACCTCCCACAAGAGGACGATGGACATCTTGGGTAGGTTTATCTCCATCGAGAGAGAGAAGATAGCGTATATCATTTTTCGCAAAGAATTCCATCATCGATTCAGTCATTACAGTACCATTTGTTGTCATGCTGAAAGTAATGGATTTGTCCGTTCCTGCTGTAGCTTTCCGACAATAGTGAGAAATTTCACGAATGAGATCAAATTCCAGAAGTGGCTCGCCACCAAAGAGGAGGATACCGAGCTCAGTTTGATTGCCTGAATGCTCGATAAGAAAGTCCACTGTCCTCCGCGCAAGCTCAGGTGTTAGTGGGTGAGCATTCTTCTCCTCAACAAAACAGTATGTACATCTGCAATTACAGTTTTCTGTAAGGAATAGATCAACAAATGCAATATCACAGACATGTTGATCTATTGTATCAACAGAGTTAGAACGACATTCTCTGGTTGGTAATGGTCTGGTTGGGGACTCATTCTTTATTGAAGATGCATTGCTCATGGATTGACCTCCTGTTTAATACCCAAAAGGATACTGCAGGGTTAATACCTGAATTTGTTCTGATTCTTTCATTTTTTTCGTTCTTCTGTTCATTCTATCACCTCATCTTTTAGGTTTTATGTAAAGCTGAGTTCTGACAGGGTTTCTATGTCACAGCTCAGTTTTGAATTCGGAAATTATTGACATTCCATCTCAGTCAGTTTAGTATTTGAAATTTATCTTAACCATTCCGGGAAAAAATGGATAAATCCACAGAAAAAAATTTACCAAAAACAATTCAAAATATATTTTAAAAGGGAATTTGGGCAATACATTGAAAATCAATAAATAAAGTTCATTAATTCTGTAAATACTAAAACAGAAATAAAGGTAGTAATGAATATCCTCATAGCAAAAAGGAGAGCTTAAAATTACGGTACAAGGTATTCAACAGAAAGCAGACTGAGTCAAACAGAGCGCCAATTCGCTCAAACAGAGGAAATAATTGCTTTAACCCATGATCAACTGAATAAAAAAAGTTGGATGTTGAGAACAACATGGTGTGTCTTGGGAGCCAACATTATCTCTTATTGTTTCTTACTTAAAACAAAAATCTCAATTAAAAATGGTTCGAGAATTAATTGAAACGAACGGAAGAGAACATGGCCTCTGCTCTGGAATGCAAAGAACATCAGGTAGAATACTGGAAGAAATACAAGCAAAAAGATCACCTCACCCAATGTTACACGTGTAACAAATGCGAGACAGACAGAGAACACAAAAACAAAAAAACGAAAAATCAACTGATGGGAGAAGATCCTGGTAACAGAAACAATCACGACATTTTCCTTTAGGAGGTATCCAAGATAAGTACAAGGACATTCCGCTCGTTTGCCTTTATCTTGCATTACACCTTTCACGGATTCAAGTAGGTTTCTTTGAACTTACTATATCCAGGCTTTACTATCTTTCTGATTGGAAATCGTAAAGTCTTCCGAGATGGAGGTGAAAATGAAGACGAAGATACTATACTGAGAATAGTCCACTTCCTCTTGTCTAGGAATATTTTGGACCATCTTCTCACTAGGTTTGTGGGTCTGTATACCTCGTACAGAGAGTACCATAATCCATTCTGCAACTCTTCTACACTCATTTTCTTTGGCTTGAAAACAACATTTAAACAAGTATATTTGCTCCAATCATAATGGAGCATTCTTTTTTGCTGAACCATTTCTTCAAAAAGGCGAGTACCTGGATAAGGAGTCAAAACAGACATTTGTATGAGATCAATCTCAGAGTATTGGATAAAATCTATTGTTTTCTGAAAACAATTTCTATCTTCATTATCGAAGCCAAAAATAAAAGCTCCTAGAACAAATATTCCATAGTCATGCAGCTTTTTAACCACTTCTTTGTACGTTTGAGCTACATGTGGTTTATGAACACTTTTCAAGCTCTGCTGATTAGGTGATTCAAATCCTATAAAAAGAGCTGTACAACCACTTTCTGCTGCGAGCTTCAAGAGCTCATCATCGTGAGCTATTGCAACCGAAGCTTGAGATGACCATCTAACGTTCAAAGATACGAGCTTTCTGAACAACTCTTTTGTAAATTTTGTATCAATACCAATATTATCATCTACAAACCAGAAATGCTTTGTTTCAAGATCTTTAACCTCTTCTACAATCCTTGCTATTGATTTATGTCTGTACGTTTGTCCAAAAATCTTGCTGACAGAGCAAAAATCACAATTGAAAGGGCAGCCTCTTCCAACTTGAACAAGGTCTCCTTTTGCATAGTTTTTATTGAATAAATCTAGCCTTGGTTTCGGCACTGTATCTAAATCAGAGATTCTCTCGGGATAATAATACTCTTTTAACTTTCCGTTTTTAATATCATCTAAGATTTTTGGCCAGATATGATCAGCTTCGCCAACGATGACAGAATGGGCATGGGGTTTAGCCTCCTCTGGTAGAACTGTTGCATGCACTCCACCGATAAGTACTTTCTTCCCCTTTTCTTTAAATATATCGGCAATGGTATAGCCTCTCACTGCTGAAGGAGTCATTATTGATATTGCAATAATATTCGCATCGCTGTCAAAGTTTATTTCTTCAAAGTTTTCATCTATAATTCTTATATCATGCTCGGAATCAGGTGTTGCTCCAGCCAACACAGCCAAGCCATGAGGTGGGATTCTAAACATCGGAATTTTGAAAAGTCCAAGTTCATCTCCAGTTTTTGGCAGAATGAAATCAATTTTCATCAAAATCATAATTAAAACGTCAAAGAACTTTATAACTTTTTCTCTCGGTTACGAATTTCATTCCATTCTTATGACTACAAATTCAACCTTTTTCTGATGTTTTAGCTAATTTTCAACTCTCTAAAATTAGAATCAGTAATGTACATCAAATCCTCTGATATCCAACATATCTTCTACAAATTCTCTGGGAGTCATAAATTCCACTGGTTCTGGCATTTCCATTTGAGTTAACCTCCGATTAGTGGTAACAAAGCAGTCACTTCCTGAGAGAAGATATGCTACCACATGAGGAAGATCATCTTTATCCTTGATAGAGTAACGATGCTCTTTCTGATAGGCTGTGATTTCCTCTTCAGAGATGATTTCAAGGTTCGGAAATACATAAATGAGAGAAAACATTAACCCTGCTATATCTTCACTGTGTCGTCTTTTGAGATTGTGTATGACCTCATAAAGAGTGTGAAAAGAAATAAAATGAAAATAATCCACGTTCAGCCAATTCTATGATAATCCGAGAATTGCTCATCTCTTTTTCTACATAACAATAAAAACACAACTATCCAAATAACCCTTCATTGGAAAAAATCTCCTGGAAGATATGGGTTCGACTTTCTCGAGCAGATTCGTTAATATCATCAATTGTCATGGTGGAGTGAATCCGAATTGTATCCAATTTTTCTTCAATTAACGCAAAAAGATAATGACGAATACTCTCCTGGATAAATTCAGCATGATCCTTGAACTTCTTCTCATTGATGAACAAATCCATTATTTTCTTTTCTTCTTCAGAGATACGAACCTGAATGATTTCATCCATTGAGTTACCTTCTTCTTTTAGGGAATGGGAGTTTTTAAAGATATGTATCGGCTACTATGATTCAGTGCAGGTGGACTACTCTCTCATTTGTTCATGATTTAACAACCTAGGATGAAAGGAACCTTAAGGGTGAATGGAGGGAATGAAGGTCTCCGGGGAAGACATTCATTGGTGAGACCCACTTCATGTTACACGTGTAACAATGAATTGCCTTCCATGAATAACCACGTTGATGAGGAAAGTAAGAGTCAGTGGCCAGAAGTCTTTGGTTTTTTTGTTATGTTAAACCGAAGGAGAATACAGTATTGATTTCCAATCACAAAGTCGTTGGAGATAAAATGCTGAGAGTCATTTATAAAGAGAGTGGAAACTTTCTTTATTTTCTGGAATATCTCTTAGATTTACTACTCTCTAACGAATTTTTGTAGGAAGATCTGACCCAACCTTTAAATACATCAGTCCTTTTCATTTGTTATGAAAGAAGATACGAAGGCCCAAATTGAGAAATTGAAAGGGAGAATAGTAAAGGATTATAACCCTGAGAAAATAATTTTATTTGGTTCCCTTGCAAGGGGAGATTATCATGAGCTTTCAGATGTTGATATGATTGTAATCAAAAAAACAAGGAAGAGGTTCTTAGAAAGAATTGGAGATGTTCTCTTGTTGAATGATACAGAAATGCATCTGGAGTGTTTTGTTTACACACCCGAAGAATTTTCCGAGATGATTGAGGAGGAAAATCCCTTCATAGAAGAAGTTTTGAAAAGTGGAGTTGTTGTATATGAAAAGTAAGCTTGAGGCAAGGAGATGGTTTAAGCAAGCTGAGAGAACCCTCGAGACTGCAAAGTGGAATTTAAAGGGTGGGTTTTATGAAGAGGCTTGTTTTTTGTCTCAACAGGCTGCAGAGAAGTCCTTGAAAGCATACCTCTATTCAAAGGGTAGAAGAGTCCTCATGACTCACTCAACTTTCGAGTTGGCTAGAGAATGTATGAAGTTCTCTAAGGATTTTTCGGACTTGATTACATATTGTAGATACTTGGACAGACACTACTTGCCAGCAAGGTATCCGAATGCAGTACCTGGTGGCACTCCATATGAGATCTACACAAAGCAAGATTCAGAAAAAAGCATAATACAAGCTGAAGAGATATTGAAGACAGTAGAGATGTTGCTTGAGGAAATTAGTGTTTTGGAAGGTCCGAAAAAGGAAAAATAATGTGCATATATCAGCAATGTCATAACCTCTCGTTGCTGAAGGAGTCATTATTGATATTGCAATAGTATTCGCATCGCTGTCAAAGCTTATCTCTTCAAAATTTTCATCTATAATTCTTATATCATGTTCGGAATCTGATGTTGCTCCAACTAACCCATCATACCTCTAAAATTGTCTATTTTTATTGAATCAATAAGATTCGTGGTAATTTCTCTGTTACACGTGTAACATGACAGAGGAACCACCAAAGACGGGACAATCCCAGAGAGTGGAAATTCTTATATAGTCAAACCCTATATCTCACCCAGAAAGAACTGAAAATGTCAAAATTGAAGAGATTTTGTTTTTAGCATTTTTATTGTCTGAAGAAGCTTCTTACATTACTGGACAGGCAGTAATAATTGATGGTGGTGAAACAGTAGGACAATACTTAAAAGATTTGTAATTGATAACCCCTGTAAGAATCAGTGGCCAGAAGTCATTGGTTCTTCATTATATTAAATCAAAGGAGGTTTTGCATGTCTCCACAAAAAAATGGAAAAGTCCACCCGTATATCCCAAATTCTGTACCAGAGATAAAAGCAAAAATGCTGGAGGAAATTGGGATAAACAGCATTGATGAATTGTATGCAGATATACCTGAAAATTTAAGATTCAAAAGAGAGCTTGACCTACCTGAGCCACTACCCTCGGAATATGCTTTGAAACGCCACATAGAAAAAATTCTCTCCAAAAATCGAACATGTAAAGACAATACAAACTTTTTGGGAGGAGGATGCTGGCAGCATTATGTTCCTGCCATCTGTGATGAAATCAATCAGCGTTCAGAATTTTTAACTGCGTATGCAGGAGAACCGTACGAAGACCACGGGAGATTTCAAGCCCTTTTTGAATATCAGAGCTTGATGGCAGAACTTGTAGACATGGACGTGGTTAATGTACCAACCTATGATTGGTGCCAGGCTGCAAGCACGTCTGTGCGAATGGCAGTGAGAATTACAAAACGCAATACAATACTCATATCTGATACAGTATCTCCTGAAAGGCTTTCTGCCATAAAAAATTATTGTAGACCTGTTGTTACTGTCCAAATGGTTAACCATTGTCCTAAGACTGGAATGATGGATCTTGATGATTTAAAATCAAAAATGTCTTCTGATGTTGCTTGTATCTATTTTGAGAATCCATCCTATTTGGGATTTATTGAGAGTCAGGGTCAAATAATATCTGGTATCGCTCACGAGAAGGGCGCATTAAGTGTAGTGGGAGTAGATCCAACCTCATTAGGAGTTGTTGTCCCCCCAAGTAACTACGGTGCAGATATTGTGTGCGGTGACATACAAGGGTTGGGGATGCACATGAATTACGGAGGCGGTCTGGCAGGATTTATTGCAACTCGTGATGAGAAAGAATTTGTCATGGAATATCCATCCCGTCTATTTGGTATTACCAGAACAATTGTTGAAGGTGAGTACGGGTTCGGAGATGTCGCCTATGAGAGGACATCCTTTGCACACAGAGAAGAGGGGAAAGAATTTGTTGGAACAGCTGCAGCTTTATGGGGAATTACTGCTGGTGTGTATCTTTCACTCATGGGACCCGAGGGTATGCAGGAATTAGGTAAAACCATTATGCAAAAATCTCAGTATGCCATGAAGAAGCTATCAGAAATTGAGGGAATTAAGGCCCCCTTGTTTGAATCACCGCATTTCAAAGAGTTTGTAGTAGATTTTAACGATACTGGTAAAACAATTAAAGATATTAATACGTATCTACTGGATAACAATATCTTTGGAGGAAAAGATCTTTCTATAGAATTCCCGGAATTAGGGAACTGTGCTTTGTACTGCGTTACTGAAATTCACACAAAAGAAGATATCGACCACTTAGTTCAAGCATTAACGTGTTTAACCCAAGGAGAGGAATAAAATGAAGCCAAAAATAAGAAATTTCCACCAAGCAAAATGGGATGAACCCATTATTTTTGAATTATCTGCAAAAGGTGAAAGAGGCATTTTAATCCCTCAAGTTGAAAAGGAAATTGAAGAAGTGGTTGGCGATGGAGTATCTGTTATACCCGAAACCATGAGACGAAAGAAACTTCCTGCCCTTCCAGAGATTGCTCAAATGAAAGTGTTGAAGCATTACCTCCGGTTATCTCAACAATGTCTGGGAGCTGATCTAAATGTTGATCTGGGACAGGGCACCTGTACAATGAAGTACAGTCCAAAAATTAATGAGGTCTTATCCCGTTCGTGTGAGGTTTGTGAACTGCACCCACTGCAGGAGGAGAGCACAGTCCAGGGAGCACTACAAATAATGTATAGCCTGGGCGAATTTCTTAAAGAGATATCAGGAATGAACCAATTTACGTTTCAGCCAGGTGGGGGTTCTTCAGCAATTTTTGCCATGGTCTCCATCATACACGCGTACCATGATTTTAAGGGAGAATCTGAAAGAGACGAGATTGTTACCACAATTTTCTCTCATCCTTCTGATGCTGCTGCTGCAGCAGTAAAAGGGTACAAAGTGATTACATTGTATCCAGATGAAAACGGGTTAGTTGAGGTTGAAGCGTTAAAAAAGGCAGTTTCCAACCGTACTGCTGGATTATTGATAACCAACCCAGAAGATACAGGGATTTTTAATCCTTCGATAGCAGAATTTACAGAAATTGTGCACGATCATGGAGGATTATGCGGGTACGACCAGGCGAATGCTAATGGGATACTAGGTGTCACTCGGTCTAAAGAAGCTGGATTTGATCTTTGTTTCTTTAACCTTCACAAGACCTTTTCTGCTCCCCATGGGTGTGGTGGACCTGCAGTGGGAGCCATCGGGGTAACTGAAGAGCTTGTAGACTACTTACCAGTGCCACTTGTTGATTTTGATGGTAAGAAATATTATTTGAACTACAAACTTCCCAAAACCATAGGGAAAGTGAGAGGATTCTACGGAGTTTTTCCTGCCATTCTAAAAGCGTATGCATGGATAATGAGTTTGGGAGGTGAAGGACTTAAAGAAGCTGCAACCATAGCAGTGTTAAACAATAATTACATTCTGAAAAAGGTGAAAGAGATAAAAGGGGCTACTGCACCATATGCAAAGGGTAGACACCGCATAGAACAGGTGAGATACAGCTGGGAGCAGTTAACCAAAGAGACAGGGGTAACAACAGAAGATGTCACGTGTCGAATGGCTGATTTTGGGTTTCATTTGTGGTCCAGCCATCATCCATGGATTGTACCTCAACCATTCACTATCGAGCCTACAGAATCGTACTCAAAAGATGAAATTGATGAATACATTACTGGACTAAAAAAAGTAGTTGAAGAAGCTTATGAAAATCCTGAAAAAGTTAAGAACGCTCCGTATAATAGTGTGATACACAAGATTGATCACAGTACGTTGGATGATCCCGAAAAATGGGCCATCACCTGGAGATCTTACCTAAAAAAGTATAAAATTAAAGGATGATCAAAAGTGAAAGTGAAAAAATTGGGATTAATTATAAATCCTATAGCTGGGATGGGTGGGCGCGTCGGGTTAAAAGGAACTGACGGATTGGATATTCTGGAAAAAGCTGTAAGACTAGGAGCAAAGCCCTGGTCCCAAAAGAGAGCAAAAGAAGCTATTGATAGACTTGTACCCCTCAAAGGTAAAATAGATGTAGTAACATACCCGCACGAAATGGGTGAAGATGTTGTTATTAATTGTGGATTTTCACCACGAGTCGTTGGGACTATTTCAGTTCTGACTACTGCTTCAGATACGAAAAGAGCTGTGCAAGATATGCTGGATTTAGATGTAGATTTGCTGCTTTTTGCAGGGGGAGACGGAACAGCAAAGGACATATATACTGCTGTAAAAGATTCACTCGTAGTTTTGGGAATACCTGCGGGAGTTAAGATTCATTCTGCTGTCTATGCGTGCAATCCAGTGAGGGCGGGAGAATTAGCAGCTTTATACCTCGAAGGTAAAGTAAAAAAAGTTGTAGAAGCAGAAGTAATGGACATTGATGAAGAAAACTACAGAAAAGGAGTACTATCATCCAAGTTATACGGATATTTGAGAATACCTTTTGAAGAAAGATATACCCAAAGGTTAAAAGCTGGAAGCCCTATCACTGAAAGATACAATCAAGAAGCGATTGCTGCCGAAATTATAGAGAACATGTCTGATGCATTTGTTTATATTATTGGACCTGGCAGTACAACCGGGGTCATAATGGAAAAACTGAATTTAGACTATTCTTTGTTAGGAGTGGATCTTGTTTACAGAAAGAGACTCATAGGAAAAGATTTGAGCGAATCAGAGTTGCTAGAAAGGATCAAAGGTGAAAAAACTACATTGATTGTTACACCCATTGGTGGCCAGGGTTATGTATTTGGGAGAGGAAATCAACAGTTGAGCCCTGATGTGATCAACCATGTGGGAAAGGACAATATCACCATAATAGCGACAAAGCACAAGATACATTCATTACACGGACGTCCATTACTGGTAGATACAGGAGACAGAGCCCTCGATCAACATTTGCGTGGTTATTACAGGGTTATAACAGGTTACAGAGAAAGTATAGTTTATAAGGTTGTATAGGGATCGGGGTTGTCCACTGATGTTCATTTTTGTTACACGTGTAACATTTGGTTAAATCCCTATGGTTGCCTATGAATTGTTATAGAAAGATGCAAATTAGTAATGTTCTGCTTCAATATTCAACAGAGCATAGTAGAAGAGTAAATACTGACATTCCAGGTACAAGTGCGAATATCACCTTACAGCCGAATCACCTCTGATGCTTTCACTTTTTCATTCTTTCCATAATAACCAGGACAATAAAGATCAATACCAAAGATAACCCTATCAACAGCAGCCACTGCGTATTATCTTCAGGGAGCATATTAGTGAAAGACAAAACCTGACCTAGAGTGTTGGATGTCATGTGCAGAGTAATAGCAGTATACAAAGATCCATGCGAAAACTCTATAGTGGAGGTTTCCCATAACTCATGAGGTGATCAATATGCAAGAATTGAAAGGTTGGCCTTTTGAACCTCTCGGAGATGAAGACATAACCCCCTGTGGTGAAGGCGGAGGAAGCGGAGGATTTCCAGGTTAATCTTCCCGATGGTAGTATTCTATAATGGAGTTGATATATTTGCCTATCAACTCCTTTTTTTGCAGACAACTTAAAACCCTGCGGACCATAGATCTCGCAATGAGTGGAAAGGATACATAAAGAACCATTATAACATACCTATCTAATCTGTAAAACACGCTAGATGTTGGTAATTCTGAAAATAAATCAATTATCAAACTATCATTTTCTGTTTCAACAGCAAAAACTGATGGTTGATACGCCTTCTCTCCCTCTGGAAAGTACATCGTAATGGTGTGGCCAAAATTGTCTCTGTTTCGAAACCATCTCATGATCTTATCATTGTAAGCTCCAGATTCTTTCAAGACACGAGCCCAGGACTTACGAAGATTGCCATTTATTGAAAGATAGATTCCCTCGTCCAAATCATCCCAAGGACTGTAAACTTCTTCTCTGAATAGTAAAGGAGATGGCGAACACTGAATGTCATCAATTGTTTCTAATTTCTTATCCATTACACGACTTGCTTCTTCAAATGTATGATTTTTTGGCGTGCTCACAAAATAATCAGATCTTTCACCTGCCAAAACTATTTCTTCTTTGAAACTGAGTGGAACCCTTGAAACAACCTGCATATCTGAAAATCCTGTCTGAACTGTGCAGTACATTACATCTGGTATGGATTTTATTTTTTGGAACGATTCATGAGGGTCTTCCGTTCTAATAAAATAAAAATGTTCTCTAAAGTTCAAAAAAGATTTTCTTCTAAAAATAGGAGGTATTATAATCCTTTTCATTACAGCATTTCTCCACCACACTTCAGCAGTTTTTGGGTTTACCTTCAGAATTCGAGCCATACCTGTAATAGGAATTCTTGGATCTGGAACCACCAGTGTATAGATGTTATAGGGATCGATGTTGTGAGGCCAAAAAGAGGATTTCACCAGCAATCACCATACTCACTTTCTTATACCCCTATATAAGGTTTTCGATAGTGGGTGAAGGAGACCTGACCTTAAAGATGAAAAGGCACACGTTGTAGAGACCAATGGATGTACAAAAGAGGATATCACAAAAATAAAGGCAGTAGTCAAAGAGGCTCAATCGCTAATAGGAGAACTGGAGAAGTGT
>Ga0209427_10001983_pt1 | contig 23867 bp, 24 predicted proteins | sample DeeMarSWOR136_30_FD_187465 | JGI IMG/M metagenome (GOLD analysis project Ga0209427, IMG submission 187465) | Marine sediment microbial communities from White Oak River estuary, North Carolina - WOR-1-36_30 (SPAdes) (version 2) | ecosystem: Environmental > Aquatic > Marine > Intertidal zone >...
CGCTGGTGGAATTGGATTTCCACCACCGATTTTCGGCTGAGGAATTCCAATTCCTCAGCCAACCTGAGCTCGCAGGTCATGTGGCCTGCGCACCCAACACAAAGAGGAATTAGGAGCATGTGGCTTGTGACCTAAAGGTTAGCTGTAGAAAAACCAATTTAGGAAAATCATTAGTAATTATGACAGTAAAAGATTACGCGATTCTCAGAATTCGAAAATTTTATAATGCAATCAGGAATTCAGATATCCTAAAAAAACAATTGTTTTGGACAATAATAGGAGTTACTGCCACATTACTGTCAGCATATTTTGCTTACTTGGCAATTACGATAAGTAAAGAAATATCTGAAAAGCAAATGGAATTTTCAAAAGAGATAAATCGAGAAAGAAAGATAGCACAAAAACCCTATTTAGTGACTTATAAAGGTAAAATTGCAAAAGCCAGTTGGGAGAAAAACAATTATACTTTTAATATGGAAATCGAAAATTTAGGGATGAGACCTGCTGAAAATCTAATGATAGGGCTACTTTTCTTAAATGCTGACGATTCTCTGAAAGAATTCAATGTTTTAAAATCACAAGTTACAACTATGGCTAATCCATTCCCTCCTAAGATAACTATGCCTTTTGAGACAGAATTAATGGATTTACAATATAAAGAAATATATTTGACTGTCTTTTTTCAATTTACTGATTATGTAATGCTGGATACAACATTGCAAATATATTACTTCCATTGGAATGAAGAAAAACAAGGAATATTGCTAAGACAAGTAAGTTTGGAAGAAGAGAAAAGTATAAAGAAATTTATTATTGAATATATTACTAATCTCAAAGAAACGAAGTAATCATACTTATGAAAATTATTACATAATATTTAATTAATTTCTATTAATATTAAAACAGTTTGTATGTCAGTTACCCTGCGCAACTGACACCCAAAGGAGTCAGGTACACGTGGCTGCTAACCTATAAGCTTCCCCACAGCAGAGCTGTGGGGCACCCCAGCTTTTAATCTACGAGGTCACGGTCTCACCAGGTGCTTTTCAAAATCTGTGACTAAATGCTTTTTGCCTTTCTGGATTACTTTATGTCCTTCTTTGCTTAAAAGTTTCTTTTGACCCTGTATTCCTCCAGGATATTTTTCGTTTATGATGCCACCTGTTTTCAGTGTGCGCCAGTAAGGGGTAATTCTTTTCTTTCCCTGTTTTGCATCCTCATCTGCTGCATTGGCTGCTATCCAGGCGAAGATTCCGGTGGTAATGGGACATCCAATGGTGGCTTTGTGTTTTTTTGCCAGGATCTGGCGAATCTCATTTATGGTAATTAGTTTCCCTTTGGGGACTTTTCTCATGATCTCATCCACCTCTCTGGGCGCTGGTATTACACAGGTGCCGGTTCCCCATCTTTTGCTCATCTTCTCATCGATTTTGATGACCTTTGGCAGGTCCTTATCATCGCTCAACTTCTTCTGCCAGGATATCTTTAATTTTGGCATTTTCTTACCTCTGTGATTTAAATTTATAGGTTAGGTGGGTAGCCCACAGCAGAGCTGTGGGGCACCCTGTATTCTCAATTCTTCTTTGCAAATATGAAAATCCTTCCATGTTTACCTGTATAATTGAATCCTTTTGCTTTTACCTCCTGGATCAATCCCTTTTCTTTTCCTCTGGTCTTTTCAAATGAAAGTATACCTTCAGGTTTTAGAATGCGATGCATCTCTGATATCAGATTTTCCAATCCACCACCTATGTATCGTAAACCAAATACAAAAGCCAGGTCGATGCTCTGATCTGGCAATTCAGTTTCTGATGCATTAGCCAGAAGAGTCTTGACGTTCTTTATTGTTTCTCTTTTTATTTTCTCTTTGACCCTTTTTATTGCCAGGGGATGAACGTCCACGGCGTAAATTAAGCCTGAGTCTCCTACGATTTTTGCTGCAGGAATGGTGAAAAATCCAGGGCCGCATCCAACCTCCAGCACGATTTGACCCGGTTTTAATCCAGCTGATTTTAAAAGCTTGTATGGGTTTCTTAAGAGTGGGAGAAGCGGATTATCGTGCATTATGGTTATTATCCAGAATGCGAAATTGGAGTGATGGTGCCTTTGTTTGGATTTAGAGTTCATTTCTTTCACCTAATTCATTAACTGAATTGACAAGGTTAATAATCTCAAAAAATTGGTTGCCTATTTTTTCAGGACTGCATAATTGCTGGGTATGGTTATTATAATTGATACCAGAATCAACAGCCAACCATATAATTGCCAATTAGGATCTTGTGAATAACTCACTAACATAGCTCCCAAACCTGCACCAGATAAAAGTAAAAACCTGCACAATATGCGTGCATCTGATAAATACAAGAAAACTAATAACAGGGATTTTTTACTGCTTTCAGGTGACATAAATGGTTTTAGTAACTTCCTGAACATAGCTATTGTCAATGCCAGAATAATTAATAGCCAACCATATAGGTGCCAGTTTATGCTTGACAGATAACTCGCTAAAAGAGCCCCGAAGCCCATGCCAAATAAGAGTTTGCTAAATATATGTATAACCAATAATGGTTTGGGCAGCTTATCGAATTTTTCAAATTTTTCTGCAACCAAGCCCATTTTTTTTATCTCCTAAATTCTCTCTCCATATAAAACCAGATGTCTTGTTATTCCCTTAACCGAAGGCTCTTTGCTCAACCTTAAAAGCATCTCAGTTGTCTGGTTGAAGTACTTATCGTCCCATGTTTTGGATTTCAGGATTTCATCCGGGATGGACAAAAATTCCTGCATTCCACATACAGCGTAGATCCGGATAACTTTGATTCCCTGGTTTTCAAAATACTCTTCTGCCTCTTCCGGGCTGATAGCCAAGTGTTTGTCTTTCTCATCCTGGATCACACTTGATTTTGATTTGAGCAAAGATAGAGCTGAATTAGGATCTTCGCTAAACTTACTGACAGCAGAACCGCATTTATTCACCAGAAATATCGAAATCATTCCTCCCTTTTTTGTTACTCTTATAAGCTCCTTTGCAGCTTCCATTGTTCCGTCCCAGCAGATGACTAAATCGAAGCTCTCATTGGGAAAACTGAGTTTACGGACGTCACACTCCAGAATCTCAACTTTATCTAAGAATCCCTCTTTTTTTAATTTTTCTCTGGCCACATTCAGCATTGCTGGAGAAATATCACATAGAGTAACTGAATATCCCAGCTTGACCAGTGGCAGGGTTATCCTGCCGGTTCCGCCTGCAGCATCCAAAATCTTTGCCTCTTTACTTTCGGGAAGATGTTTTTTTAGAAGCTCCCAGTCAACATAATGTTCCACGGCGCCATTGAAGTCCTTGTAATATTCATCGTAACCCTCAGCATGCTCATCCCAGCTCTTTTTTATACTTTCATTCATCGTGACTCCTTATACACAATAATTAAAATCTTCCATTGATTGTTCGATTATCTTGAATCAGTTTTACATCATACCTGGTTTTTTGTTCTGTGCTGACCATTTAACGGTCTGCTTAATACGTTTTTCCCTTGTTTCTTTCCTTTTGGCATCCATTATGCATCCAACATACAATTTTTTGTAGCTGGGGGCAAAGTTGTCGAAATTCTGCAGAGCTTTTTTATTGGTTGCCAGTGCTTTTTTCAGATCAACAGGGAAAACCAGTTTTTTGTTTGTTGGTTTTGCAATAAGCTCCTTTTTCCTTTTTTTATCAACTTCTTTGAATTTTGCCAATCCAGCTTTTGTCATCCTTTTTTGCTTTATCATCTTTTTGGCTCTTTTGATATTCAATTGAGACCACTTGCTTTTATCACTGCGAGGAGTGAATTTCTGGGCATATTTCTCATCATCAATCCTTTTTACTGTGCTGTCTATCCACCCAAAGCAGAGTGCCTCTTCGACTGCATCCTCGTAAGGTATTCTGGGCTTGCTGGTGTGCTTTTTGTAATAAATCAACCAGATATCTTTAGCAGTTTGGTGATTCTTTTTAAGCCAGGCACGCCAATCATCCCGGTTAACCACATATAGCGTTTTGGGCATTTTCATATATTTTCCGCCTCATTACTCTCGAAGGCTTTCTTAATATATCAATAAAATAAAGATAAAAAAGATTTTCTTAGGAGTGGGTTTAGAAATTCAGTTGACCGGAGGAAGATAGATGACAATTTTGCAGACGTCATCACCCTTTAGCACTGATTCCAATACTTCTACTTTCACTTTCTTCTGCAATATATATTCCCATATCCGCTTGTAAAATCCCGCCCCGCAGTAGCAGTATGTCGGAGAGATTTTTGTTTTTAACTCTATTGCCTCCCTGATTCGAGGGCAGTGACAATACAATGCTCGCCTTTTTTCTGGATCTGTTTCTTTCATATACTCAACAAGATTTCCACTTTTTGGAATCTTTGTGGCGATAATTGTATTTCCCTTCCTGATTCCGGCGACTCCCCATCCACGCCGGACTATCTCCTGGATAAGCTGGTTATCTAATCTCAATGTGTCCTTGAGAAAGGACAGGAAATTTTCCTGTAGCATTCTTAGAGCCAGATTGATGTCTTTTGATTCCTCGTATCTTCTCCTTATGTCATGCAACTCAGATTGCGGATACTGACAGGCGCAGCCGGTCATTATCTCTATTCTTTTCTCTTCATCTACAAGATCGTCCAGGCGTTCCATTGCCTTTTCAGTCCAGTCAATGAGCTCTTTTTGGCTCAGACCCGATGCAAGTCTTTCACTCCCTTTCAATACCTTTCGTCTTGTTTTTTCTCCTGCGATCCGGTCCAGACAATCAGAGAATTTAGATATCCAGTTCTTTTCAAAATCATTTTCGCTCATTTCTTCACCTTCTGGAAAATTCTTTTTTTATGTTCTTCTTGATTGATATTGATTACTTCTTTTGCATGAGAAAAAACACGGATCTGTATGATTCAGGATTTTTTTTGACTTTTTCGATCTCAACTTTTTCCTGGTTCAGTACCCTGATAAGATCAGGATTATCACTATATTTTGCACGAAGTTGGCTAATTCGCTTTTCCAGAGGTTGGTAGTATTCAGTCACCCAGACCTCCACAGGTACCGTGAAATGCCCCAGCAGACCGTAACCGCATTCAGAGATCTGTTCTAATTTTGTTTTAATGCTGTTGATCTCATCGTGAATAACCAGGCACCCATTGATCTTCAAAAATCGCCCCCATTCCGTGAGTCCTCTTGTAAAACCCATCCTTGCTATTGCGCCCTCGGACCAGATAATGTCAAAGTGTTCCTCCGGGAAATCCATTTCAAACATAGATCGTTTGACCGTTTTGACTCGATCAGAAAGCCCTGCCTGCTCGATCTTTTTATTAAGCTTGTCCAAGGCAAGCTGATCTATGTCCAATCCTATTATCTGGCCATCGCTTAATCGTGCGAGTTCCATAGTTGGGCTGCCAGTTCCGCAACCGATATCCAGAATCCGTGGCTTATCCATATCAGGGAGCATTCGGAATGCCTTCACGGTATATTTAGTGAAACGTTCTCTTAAGATGTCTTTGTTTAGCTCGTCTGAAATGTCAATGGTCATATAGCCCAGGATCTATTTGGCAATTGTGTTTATTTATAGGTGAACAAACATATGAGAATTGACAACTCTCTGGTGACTTATAGATCTTACCAAATCTCAACCTTCTTGGTTTATCCTTAGTTACTCTGAAGCCTGTAATTTTTGTATCCTTATTCCCTGTCCCATTTCTTCAAGAACTCCTTTGCCACTTTTCTTGTCTTCGGGCTTGTGCTGTTTAATTGTCTCTTTACAAATTCGATAATCTCTTTTTTGTTTTTCGCTTCTCCGAAGTATTCGCTGAACCCCTCTATGACATAACCCTTTATCAAATCCTTACGTCCCGGCTCGTGATGAGTTTCATCTATGGCCAGTAATCTTTTGGTTATCTTAGTTTGAAGCTTTGGTTTTGCCCTGATGATTTTTCCGGAGTTAAGAGCTACGTGTGAGGGAGGGACGATACGCGCATCATCAAGAAAATCATAATATTTCTTGAACATTTTTTCGAACTTGTTTTTTGTATCAACCCGGGTGAGGTTTGCTATTATGTAGATGGCAATATAGATGTGGTATGCATTATCAGTGTCTAACAGCTTGGCAAAAAAATCCCACTCAGGGTATAACAGCTTTGGGTGTTCCTCGCTTAGCTGCAACAGGACCTTGAAGCTATTGAACCTGATAGTCTCCTTTTTACACAGGATTCCCTCAAATAATTCTGACAGTACCTTTGGATCCGCCAATGCCCTTTTAGCTACCTTTTCAACATCAATTCTTTTTTTGCTCAACTCAGTCAACATACTATTTCATCTCCTTCTTCATAATGTTGATGAACCTCGTGTTACTTATTGGATGATCCGCGACCAGTTTTCCATTATAGATTATGCTGAAGATCGTAAAAGGTGAAGGCGCATTCTGTGCTCCCTTTGCATTTTTTATCTCAATCACTTTTGGCTTTATGCCATACTTCTTCTGAGCAGTTTCTGTTATTTCATTAACGGACTTTGCTATATAAGGACACTGGTCTGAACGAATGATGGTCAAACCTTTTTTGTACTTGCTCAGTGTTTTTTCCCAGTCTTTTTTGAACTTAGGTGAAGGAGCACTCTTTTTGAATTGTTTCACAAGCAGCTCAAAATCAGGCGGCGCCTTGTCAACTACCTCGAATCCATTTTTTACGAACAATTCTTTCCCAGCCATCCAGGTGCCTTTGCGAGTGACCACTGCTACGCCGTGCATTCTTGCCTTTTTTGCATCTTTTAAGCTTTCTTCAACCAAAAGCGATCCATAGCCTTTTCCTTTATATTTTTTTAACATTATAAACAGGCAGTGAATGAGCATGTAACCATCTGCCTCAACTCCTCTCCAGGCATATTCGCCCGGAACATATTCAATAGCACCAACCGCTCCGCGTTCGGTGGAATGCAGGACTTTGAACTTCATGCCCTCAGCAAAGCGTTTCTTTAACCAGTTGATCTTTCGCCTGCATCCTTCCTGCTTGATGTCTTTGTACCCGCAAAATCCATAATTGGAGATATTTTTTGCATTAGTGTCGATTATCTCGATTTTTTCCACTACCCCTACCTCCTGTTAATTTTTAGTCCGGAAAACCCTGAAGTTTTCCTGGGACCTGGCTCAAACGATGAGACCTGCGGTATTCGTCTCATGGTTTCTACTCCTGATTGCCAAGGTTGGTTAATATTCAAGTTAGTCCTTTAAATACATTCCACATCGGAACCTTTTTCATATATTCTCGATAGCTACTGCCGAATTTCTCTATGTTGAATTCATCCTCTTTTTTTGATGCCATCCAGAAGCAGAAGATACTTATTAGTCCTAATATTATAGAAGTAATTGACTGAGTGATTAGCAAAATCGCCAGACTTAAAAGAGCACCTCCCAGATAGAGAGGGTGGCGGACGACCCGAAACACTTCTTTTTCGATAAGCACGGTGGTGTGCTCCCAGCCAGATTTCAGCTTTCCTCTGCGTTTAAGAGCAGCGACGGAGGTTACGGCCAGGGCAAAGGCAGGAACATAAAGGGCATAGCCCACATAGACCAAAATAACAACGTTACCTTTTTCCCACATGATCCAGCTGAGGATTAAAAGAGAAATCATAATGCCCACGGCAAAAGCCGCGTAGATCTCATAGACGATCTTCTTTCCAATCATGGGAATGAGCCACCCAAAGATGATCCCGATCCAAATGCCTGCGCAGACTATATATGGCCACATCTCTGTCATTTTTCAATCTTTTCGATAGACTGCTTCATAGTGGCGTAAGAATAAAGATTTGGAAAGCGAAGAATAAATTACAGAAAAATTATTTTTCTCAATGAATGAATTTAAACCCTGTAAGGTTGTGATACCATACTTATGTTTAAAAAATCCTCCGACCCAAGCAGTAAACTTAGGATAAAGAATATCAAAATAGACCAGATAACCCTTTGCTTTCAAAATCCGTTTTATTTCGTCTAACGCACCCAGCCAGTTGGGTATGTGATGCATGACTCCAAAGGATAACACAATGTCAAAGTGATCATCCTCAAAAGGTAAATTTGTGGAATCCGCTTCCAGAAACTGAATATCTAAACTATTATTAATGTTTTCTCGTGCAAGTTGAACCAATTCCGGATCTAAATCGGTTCCTGTGACATTTAAAAGATGTTTTTCAGCGATGTGCCTGGATACTCCTCCGCTGCCACAACCCACCTCGAGAAACTTGTGGTTCGGTTTTATTTCGACAAAACCTAATAATCTGTCTGCGCGATTAATAGTACGTTCAACATGACTCGATCTCTTCATAAACCATTTTTCGATTTTACCCAGTTTCAATTTTTATCTCCTCGTCTCACGCAACTTGTTATTTTTAACATCACCAAACCACATCTTATATCAACTATACTCTGTTTTAATCTTAATCATTTAGTGTGAACAGTCACAAAATTACCGTGCTGCATTTCTTGATGCTTCGGGAATACGAATTCCCTGAAGCAAATCGGCTAATTGGCATCGACAAATCCTTTTGCCTATGAGTCTATAGTTCAAGTTTTCTCTCCCACTACTATCATGCTGCTTGAGGTTGTTTTGTATTCTTCCAGGGGAAGTTCGATTGAACCATAGGCAGATTTGAATACGAGGTTTGCAGTGTCAATTAGCTTGATCATTTCAGATAGTGTATAGAGCTTTGTTTCTACTGAAAAACCTTTATCTTCGGTTCTTGGTTTAAATCTCACCAGTTCACCGGTGTCTGTAATGTATAAGAAACTAAAAATTATTTTACCCGATTTGGGATCGTGGTTTGAAGTCATCAAAACGTAACCGCCTTCCACTTTATCCCATCCTTTCCACTTTTCTCCAACTCTTTTTATCGGGTTAGGCATTTGTATGTAAAATTGTCCACCACGTTTTAATGCCTTTTCTATCACTTGCAGCACTTTTGTGTTGTCCTCATCGTCGAAAAAACCAAAACTGCCTGACAGAATTACACAGGCATCAAATTCATTTGTAAACTTTGCCTCTCTCATATCTCCCTGCATAAGTTTTACAGGTAGATTCTCACGTTCGGCAGCTTCGTTCCCGTAGTCAATCAACACCCTGGCAATATCTACTCCCACCACACTCATGCCTCTGCGGGCGAATTCAAGCGCCTGGTCACCTCCTCCACAGGCAAGATCGAGTATCTTACTGTCTTTTTTGAGGCCAAGAACTTCGATGACGTGCGTGACCAACTCTTTATCCTGCTCCCTTATACCTTTAATGCTATGCCGATGTTTTATTCTGAAAAATTCAGCCCAGAAGTTCTGCCACCCTTTGGTAATTTCTTTCATGCGCACCTCCTGCTTGCCGCTTTTGATTTCACCTGTACAGGATTTCGTCTAAGAGTATCGAGGTTCGCCAAGTGTCGAAAGCTCTTCACGTTTATGTGACGTCTCCAATTGTAACTTGCATCTTAATTTTAGCTATTTGGCTCAACTTTGGATACCAAATCATAATCCAAGGCTTTTGTGACCTTGACCTTGACAAAATTTCCTGCATTTAGTCTCTCCCCTTTAATGTGAATCAACCCATCCACTTCCGGTGCCTCAGCTTCGGATCTACCGAAACACCCATTTTTTTTAGATTTACCTTCAACTAACACGGTCATTTTTTTACCTACTCTAGATTGATTTTTTTCTAAGCTAATCTTCTGCTGTAAAAGGAAAAGCCTGTCCCATCTTTCCTGTTTTATCCTGGATAGAATCTGATTTTTGAGATTATAGGCTTTTGTATCTTCTTCCCTGGAGTAGGGGAAGATGCCTACTTTGTCAAACCTGGTTTCCTCGACAAAATTGAGAAGCTCATTGAAATCGGATTCGGTTTCGCCAGGAAAACCGACCAGAAAGGTTGTGCGCAAAGTGAGATTTGGTATTTCTTTTCGTAGCTTTTCTATCAGATTGATGATTTTCTTTCTGGTGACCTTGCGGTTCATTCTTGATAGAAGCTTGTCTGATATGTGCTGCAAGGGTAAGTCCAGATATTTACACACCTTGGGATTGGAAGCGATGGTCTGAATCAGTTCATCTGAATAATGAGCAGGATGGGTATACAATAACCTGATCCACTTTATCTGAGGGATTTTGGAAAGGGAAGATAAAAGTCGGGGAAGTTGTGGTTTTCCATAGATGTCCACGCCATACAGGGTGATATCCTGGGCTATCAGATTTATTTCCTTTATTCCCTTGCCTGCTAAAAATTCAGCTTCAGCTAAAAGAGAATCTGTGCTTCTGCTTCTGTAGGGTCCTCTTATGCCGGGGATTGAACAATAGGAGCAAAGATTGTTACATCCGTCTGCTATTCTGAGATACGCAAAGGGACGGTCAGAGACCGCTCTTTTGACGGTTTCATGTTCATATTTGCTTAAAGGGGGAGTAATCAGACATATCCTTTTATTTTTTCTTACCTCTTCACAAACCTTGCCTATGTTTTTTATCTCTCCAATTCCTATAATACTGTCTATCTCCGGGATTTCCTTCCAGAGCTTATCCGGGTATCTCTGAGCCAGGCATCCGGCTACTATGAGCTTTTTGTTTCCATCCATTTTTTTTAAGTTGATTATCTTCCAGATCTCATCTAATGACTCAGCTTTGGCTTGATCTATAAAACCGCAGGTGTTGATCACGAAGATATCAGCGTTTCTTAACTCTTCAGTTATTTGATACCCTGATTGGAGAAGGATCCACTTCATGGCGTCGGAATCGACCTCATTTTTGGGGCAGCCCAGGGTGATGACATTTACCTTGATATTCTTCATAGCAGAGCCAAAGCACAGGCTTTCAGACCTAGCATTTAATAATACAGAGATTAAACAATTCTGTTTCTTTTCCAATTTAGCTGTTTTGATTTCTGATAAGAGAAAGTCATGTTTTAACTCAGATGGGATGACATCTTGAAAACTCACCCCCTAACCCCCTCTCTTTCTAAGAGAGGAGGACAAAGGGGGTGAGTTCAAAGAACCTGCTATTTTTTTTCAAGAAGGTAAAGCACAGAAGATCACACACCCTGGTATTAATGCCTTCCATAAGCCAATTCTTTAGCAAACCTTTTGGAGAAGAACCACGATTCTTAGTTTCACTCTGTCAGATCTACCACCTCTATACCTTCAGGTGGTATAAAGACGAATTGTGAATCCTCAAGATCGGAGTTGATCTTTATCTTATCGAAAACTAAGCTAACCCAGTTGTCGTTCATATCCTGGTATTCCAGTTTCCTTACTAGAAGATTCTTTTTATCGATCCATAAAGTCATTCCGGTGACAAAAAGCTCTTCTTTTTTGGGAGTCAAAACCAGCGTGAAGCAGGATCTTTTGTCGACCTTTTCGTCTTCTCCCAGTTGGGGCGTATAGTTTTCTCTGAAATTGTAAATATAATCGTGAGGTTTAAAGATATTTTTCGATTCCTTTAGTTTATGAATGGTAACCTGTTCATTTTTCTCAGAAAAAAGCCACAAAAGTTCTCCATCGGTTACTATGCTCTGAGAAGGGGTATCTATTCTGAATTTGTCCGGGTTTTTCAGATACATTTTTCCCCGAACTTTTTTCTCTGTCGAGAAAATTTCGGATTTGGTGATCTGCGTGAAGCTCATGGAGATATCCTTTAGAGATTTGTACTTCTTTTCGATCTTTACGGCTAATTCCTCTGAGGTAAGAGAAGACGAATTAGAAACAAAGAAATACAAAATGCCCAATATCAGGAAAGCTTTTCTCATTTACTCCCTTTGTTGTTTTTTCTTAGCCAAGAATTCCTTATTCTCCAGATAAGCTGGACCAACCAGGACTTCCCTGGCTTTGCTTCCGTCGTAGGGACCCACAATCCCCTCCTCCTCTAACTGATCGATCAATCTGGCTGCTCGTTGATAACCTATTCCCAGTCTTCTCTGCAGAAGCGAGACCGATCCCTGTTTGTGCCTGATTACTAGCTCAACGGCCTGAATGAAAAGATAATCTTTGGACTCATCCAAAGTAGCTTCTATCTCGGCCATCTCTTGGTCAGGAAAGATGTCTAAAGGCTCTGGTTTATATGTCTGGGCTTTGAGAAATTCAACTATTTTTTCGGTCTCCTCCCTTGAGATATAGGATCCGTGAATTCTCTGAGGTTCAGGATGGCCGGTCTGAATGAAAAGCATGTCTCCTTTGCCCAAAAGCTTTTCTGCTCCATTTACATCCAAAATAGTCCTGGAATCGACCTTGGATGCTACCTGGAATGCGATCCTGGCTGAGAAATTGGCTTTGATCAAACCGGTAATCACATCCACTGATGGTCTCTGGGTAGCTAATATCAGATGAATGCCCACTGCCCTGGCCATCTGCGCCAGACGGGTAATCAATGCTTCAATCCGGGTGGAACTGGCCATCATCAGATCAGCCAGCTCATCCACAGTTATTATCAGATAAGGCAAAAGAGGTTTTTTCTTCTTATTGTAGTCCTCTATGCTTCTTACCCCGGCTTTGGCCAGTTTTCTATACCTTTCCTCCATCTCCACAACACACTCCGTGAGAATCCTCTCTGCTAACTTGGGGTTGGTGACCACTGGTTTTTCAAGATGTGGTATTCCTTCATAAGCGGTTAACTCCAGCATTTTGGGATCGATCATGATGAATCTTGCCTCATCCGGGTGAAGTCGATACAAAAGGCTGGTTATAATTGAGTTTAAACAGATACTTTTACCCGATCCGGTCGCACCGGCTATCAGAAGATGAGGCATCATAGCCAGATCAGCTACAAATGGCTCGCCCCAGGTGGTCTTTCCTAAACCCATAGCTAACCTGTAGGATGAATTTTGGAATGCAGGGGAGCTTAAAATCTCCTTGAGATAAACAGTTTGAGGGGAACGGTTAGGTATCTCCACCCCTATGGCAGCTTTTCCTGGAACAGGAGCTACTATCCTGATTCTTCTGGCCTGCAAAGCCAAAGCCAGATCATCAGCCAACCCAACTATCTGATTGACTTTGATCCCAGGAGCGGGTTTGAACTCATAGCGAGTTATTACCGGACCAGGAAATAGCTCAATGGCATCTCCCTCGATTCTCACTTCAAAAGTTTCCAGGGTATCTTTCAGTGCTTTTGCTGTCTGGTTCAATTCCTCCTGGGTTACCGAAGGTTTAACAGAGGCTGGTTCAGTCAGAAGTTCCAAATCTGGGAAATCGTACCCCTCGCCCTGGTATCTTTGCTTTACTGCCTTAACTTCAGGTTCTTTTTTTTCTTCTTTTAGCTCTTCATGAACTGTCCTTTTTTGAGCCGGCGACACCTTTTCCCAAGGCATCTCCGGTTCTGGTTCTTTTTTAATTTTTGTTTTCTTGATTTTCCTTTTTTCCTTCAGTTTTTCTTTTAGATCTTTCATATTCTCGAAAACTGTTCCAGAAGCCGCCACAATATGGCTTATTCTCAAAGGAGTTATGGCAATCAACAGAATAATCAGAAAAGTAATCCCAATAGTGTAAGAGCCGGTAACTCCGAAAAGCTTCAAACTTAAAATAGCAAGATTTGAGGAAAACCATCCTCCCAGAGTGATTCTACTGAAGACAAAAGACTCCTCCTGAGCTACGGCTGACAAAGAAAAAAGCCCACCTAAAAGCAAAAGAAAAATCAAAAAGTAGAGAGATTTCCTAAGGGTGGCATTAATCCTGATTTTAAATAGCCTGTTTACACCCCACAGAAATAAAAGCAAAGGTAAAACCAAGGCTGAGTACCCTAAGAGATAATAAAGGCCGTAGGATACAAAAGCACCCACCAGGCCACCCTGGTTTTCAATTCTCTCGGAAAAAGCTTTGTCCAGATTGCCCAGGCCAAAACCCTTCTGGATCACCTTAATATCATTTAGCTGGTTATAGGTGAAAAGGCTTAAAAAAACATAGAAAGCCAGAGCGAAAAGCAGTACACCCAAGATCTCCTTTTTCCTTGATTCTGAGAGTCCCCTAAAGATAGGCATTGATCTTCACTCCTCGAATCTTTCTAATCAAATATATATTTAAAAAATATCGCCGAGACTCGGAACATCCCATTTTTCTAAAATTATATACTTATCCTTTGTGAGTCAACAAGAAAATGCAAGTTTTTAAAATCAGAGCGGCTTTATCGTGAATATATTCAGAGGTAAAAGCCGCGCGCGTCAAGTTCTTTTGATCTTGTCGATACCTTCCTAACAATTAGGGATACCATTATCATCGGGATCGCAGGGTGCAGGTCCATCTCTGAACAAATAGTTGATTATATAGACCACATCAGCAATATCTTCCACTCCACTGCAATTTACATCTACAGCTCCAGGAAAAACAGGAGGGGAACCATTCTTGAAAAGATAACCTATAAAAATAACCACATCGGTGATGCTTGTGGACTGATCTCCGGTGAAGTCACCACAAACCCCGATTTTTTTTATCAAAGATCCGCTTTCTGGTGCGGGTATCCAGGGATCAGAATTCAATTGGATATAGGCTCTGTTTTCTATTGTGGTGCCGGGATCAAGCCCAGATTCAGGCAAGATAGTGAAAATCACAAAGCCCTCTCCCTCCGGTGGATTCAGATTTGGTGGCAGCATTATGCTGTCGCAAGACCAGGTTATTACACCATCAGTGTAATTAAAATAAGAAGAACATTTGTCTGGATGGCTCATCGAGCCAAAAGAAAGTGTAGTTGAGTCCAGGTTCTGATCCAGGGTATCCAAAATCGTAATTGATATTGCATCTTCTGTGGCGGTGTCCGGATTTTCGAAGTATATGGTATATATTAACTCTTGATACCCAGCCACGAAAGATCCATACGGATAAGCCTCCTTGTAATAGGGATCCCAGGAGGTAACAACAACTGCGGTATCAAGATCAGAATTATTAGCCAAATCTTTATCCGCACCTGTTGTCCAGATAGTGGCTGTAGATGATAGAACCGACCCATCCGGAACGTCTCCTGGAACGCTCACCTGTGCTTCTACAGTTCCAGCTGCTTCTCCGGGCACGGTTCCAATATCCCAGGTAATCACATCGTCCGAGATACTTCCGGGCGGTGTGCTGGAGTGATAGGTAACCTGGGTAGGGAGGGTGAAAGTTATGGTCACATTGTAAGCAGCAGAGGTGTCTTCATTTGAGTATAAAAGATCGTAGCTCCTCTCAAATCCAGGCCTTGCCCTTCCCAAACCCCGGAGCTCCAATGTGAGATCAATGTCTGGTCTTTCGAAAGTTCCGTCCCCGTTGTTCATTAATATGGAAATGTTGTCGCTGCACAGATTTGTCACAGCTAAGTCAAAATCTGAATCTCCATCCAAATCTGCACAGAAGACCGAAGTTGGACAATCTCCCACAGCATAGTCGACTTTAGTCTGAAAAGTTCCATCACCGTTGTTTATCAATACAGAAACACTGTCGCTGCGCAGGTTTGCAGTAGCCAAGTCCAGATCCAAATCCCCATCCAAATCAGCGCAAAATACGCAATAAGGATCATCTCCCGTTTCATAGTCAACCTGTGCCTGAAAAGTTCCATCCCCATTGTTCATCAATATTGAAACCCTGTTGTCATCGTAGTATTCATTTGCTGCGGCCAGGTCCAGATCAGAATCTCCATCCAGATCAGCACAAAAAACAGATTGAACGAAACTTCCCACAACGTAGTCGGTTCTGTCTTCGAAGGTCCCGTTCCCGGCATTCTTAAATACATGAATTCTCGTCCAGCTTCCCACAGCTAAATCTAAATCAGAGTCCCCGTCTAAATCAGCACAAAAAACAGAATAAGGGCCACCGAGTGTCTCATAGTCTGCTTTTATCTGAAAAGCCCCGTACCCGTTATTCTCTAATATAGTGACTTTACCGCTTAAATAATTTGCCACAGCCAAGTCCAAATCCAAATCTCCGTCCAGATCCCCACAGAAAACTGAATTTGGAGCATCTCCTGCACTATAGTCAACTTTTGTTTGAAAAGTCCCGTCCCCGTTGTTCATTAATATGGAAACGCTGTCGCCCCAAAGATTTGCCACAGCCAAATCCAGATCCAAGTCCCCATCCAAATCCGCACAGTAAACAGAACGGGGTCGAGCTCCTGTTTTATAATCGACCTTTATTTGAAGAGTTCCATTGCCGTTGTTCTTGAATATAGAGACGCTGTTGCCATTCTCATTGGCTACAGCCAGATCTATGTCCAAATCTCCGTCCAAATCCGCACAGAAGACAGAATAGGGACCAAACTCTACACTTTCACTTAAGAAAGGTTCAATGATGTCGGAATTCGGTTTGATGAGCTCATACTTCTGAGCAAAAGCAGGAGTAATCACTAAAAGTAAAACCAACAAAAGAATCGGTTTTCTGGCCATTTTTACCTCCTGTTAAAGGCTGACCAAATTTATCCTCTCTGATTTGATTAAATCCAATAGTATTATAGCTCAAAAGGACAAAAGGTCAAGGAAAATCTTTAAAAATGGGTAGGCCAGGGCATCCTGTGACCTTATCTACCAGATTCTGGATCGGGATATTTTGAACTAACTTTGATATTATTGACAGGGTGGAGGACCATCCCGGAAAAGATAATTTATCAGATAGACCGCATCTATAATGCTGACCATGCCGTCACAATTAGCATCTCCAACTATGGGGGCAGGTATTGGATCGGGACCTGAATTGAAGAGATAATTCACAAGATAAACCACATCGGAAATGGTCACCGAACCATTACTGTTAACGTCTCCGCGCAAAAACTGGACATACTTGACGTTGACATAGTCGGATGTTCCAGAAGTTACGTAGACATTGTTGGACCTATCCAGGGCAATGTCAACGCCACCCCACTTGCCGATCCATAACTGGTTTCCAGCACTGTCGTACTTAACAGTCCCGCTATTCCCGGTCACGTAAAGATTGCCATAATCATCCAGGACGCAGGCACTGGCAACATCCGAGCCGCTTTCCGACCCGTCATATGTTCTGGCCCAGGACGTGTCTCCCTGAGGGAGATATTTTATTGTAACATAGTCATAGTAGAGATAAAGTCCTCCCTGAGGAGTAGCTCCGATCACATATAGATTTCCCAAAAGATCGACTGCTGTATCATAAGCGTAGTCCCACTGGTTTTGCGGTCCATCGTATCTTCTAACCCAGATGGTATCCCCGTCCGGATCATACTTTATGGTGGCAATGTCAAACCAGGTGTCGGTCACCTTTGATCGTCCGGTTACGTAGACGTTGCCAGACCCATCTATGGTCATGGCTCGAGCCAAGTCATCACCATTTCCCTCACCGTGATAGCGTCTCAGCCAGAGCTCATTTCCTGAAGAATCATATTTTATGGTTGCATAGTCATATAATGTTCCAATGCCAAAACTGAACCCGGTCACGTAAACGTTGCCCGAATCATCTACGGCCACTGCAGTGGCGGTATCGCAGTCATTTCTGGGTCCGTTATATCTCCTGACCCAGACAGTATCCCCGTTGGGATAATACCTCACAGTAAGATAGTCCGGGCCGATTCCGTTGCCATCACTTGATCCGGTAACAAAGACGTTGCCATAATTGTCCACGGTTATGGCCCAGGCTCGATCTGCAAAGGCCCCCAATCCATTATATCTTCTGATCCAGGCAGTATCCCCGTCAGGATAATACTTGATGGTGGCAAAATCATAATAGGTGGCGCCAGCGTAACTGTGCCCGGTCACGTAGACGTTGCCGGAATCATCCAGGGCCAGGGCAGTAGCCCAATCATAGTGATCCCCCGGGCCGTTGTATCTTTTGACCCAGATTTCCTCGCCATCTGGATCATACTTTACGGTAGCATAGTCAAAGTTGTAGGGATGCCCGGAATTTTGAGCACTATATCCAGTGACATAGACATTACCGGAATCATCTGCTGCTATGGCGCATGGGCCATCATCGCCGTTGCCCGGCCCGTTGTAATATCTGACCCAGGCAGTATCTACTGATTGAGCAAAAGCAGGAATGCCGGTTAAAGTCAAAATCGTGAATATGAGAAGCTTTTTTGTCAATTTCATCTCTTGTCTCAAATCGAGAACTGACTAAACTCTTTGAATATCATCGGCTTAAAATAAATATATGTATAACGCAAATATGGAAAAAGCCAACATATATGATACGTTCAACAAACATCAGTCGGCCTAATGTCAATTCGAAAAATAGGATTCGTTTCTCTTAAGAGGGTGAAATACGACTTTCCACCCGGATATAGTCAATAAAAAAAGCCAGGTTCAACAAAACCTGGCTTCCATTTCTTATTATCTTTGTTTAGCAATCGTCTAAACCTGCACATCCTGGGACAGGGGCAGGACCACTCTTAAGAATATAGTTGACAAGATATACAACATCCACAATATCGACGAGGCAGTCATCTGGATTAACATCGCCTGAGATCAGAGGATTAGGTGCAGGTCCGGATTTCAAAACATAATTGGTGATATATACGACGTCCGCTATATTAGCTTCTCCATCCTTATTTGCATCACCCGGTATGTAGACTACCAGGGGATAGGAGCCAACAGTTGTAAATTGTGGGGTATACGCAACAGGTTCCATGGTAACGCATCTCAGGGGGTTAATCGGCGGGAAAAAGCTGGTGTCCAGGGTCACTGGATTCACAGCCTCAAAGGTGAAGACCAGAGTGCCGATTTTGCCCCGGCCCGGTACAATGGGTTCCTCCTCTACCGGAATATTGGCCACCAGAACCTTCTTTTGAACCGGATCGATATTTACAGTATTAAACTCCAAAGACTCGACTCTGGTGTTCACAAAAGAAACAGAGTCTAAGATCACATTTCCACCCCAGACCAAAGGCACAGTTACCGCTCCCACTGTGTCATCGTTGACCAACATTATGTGAATGAAGGCTGTTGTGTCACCGGCCAAGACTGGTGCATAGAGGGATTCCGGGCAAAACCATACCGTATCAGCAATTCCAGGATCATTAGGATCCTGCTGGGCATAAGTCTGACTCAATGAAAACATAAGAGCGAAAAGCGTTATTATCAAAATTAACCTTTTCATTCGTACCTCCTAATTATGGGGAAGCTTGACAAAGAACAAAAAATCCAGCGTAGGTATGAATTTGAATATTCTTCAAATCAACCAATTTAAATATAAAAAAACATTCTCAAAAGTCAAGCTAATTCTTTAATTAATTTTCGGTCAAAATCATTATATTTTAACCTTCTCAAAATGTAAAAAAACAATTGACAAGGGTTTGTTTTTTCGTAAATTTATTAAAATGAGTAGATTAGAGGAGAAATGATGCTCTCCAGAAATGTTTTGGTGCTGAATCAGAACTATGAACCCCTTTCGGTTTGCACCGTGAAAAGGGCAGTGATCTTGATCTATCTGGGAAAAGCGGAGATAATTGAGAAACATGACGGTAACATGATTCGCTCCATCTCCTGGTCTTTGCCTGTGCCCAGCGTGGTGAGACTGGGATTCTACATCCGGATTCCCCAGAAAAGGATCCTTTTGACCAGAAAGAATATAGTCAAAAGGGATGGTCATAGCTGTCAGTACTGTGGAGAGACTAATGCCCAGATGACAGTTGATCACGTTATCCCCAAGATATATGGCGGTCAGGATAGCTGGGAGAATCTGGTTTGCGCCTGTATCAGATGTAATAATATCAAGGGCAACAGAACGCCGGAACAAGCCAAGATGAAGCTTCTTAAAAAACCCAAGCGCCCCAATCATATCACCTTCATCCAACAATTTGTGGGGATTTCAGACCGCAGATGGAAACAATATCTGTTCTTAGAGTAAAAATTACTGGAGTGAGTTGAAAATAAATTTGGTTTTGATTTCAAAGATCAAAAATAATAGGAACTAATGAAAAGAATGGCGAGGTGAAGAACCTCGCTCTTGCTTTACCGGAGGACAAAAATACTATGGAAAAGGAAGTGATGTTGAGCGGGATGAAGCCTACCGGAAGACTCCATCTGGGGAATCTGGAGGGTGCTTTAAAGAATTGGGTGAACCTGCAAAATGATTATCAGATGTATTTGTGTATAGTGGACTGGCATTCCCTGACCTCAGATTACAATCACACAGACTATTTGAAGAATCGAATAATGGATATGGCGGTGGATTACTTGACCGCTGGTCTGGATCCCAAAAAGTGTGCAATTTTCGTACAATCCCGGGTCAAGGAGCACGCTGAGCTCCATCTTCTTTTTTCCATGTTGATTCCGGTCCCCCGATTGGCTCGGGTTCCCTCTTACAAGGAGCAGAAAAAAGAACTGGGACTGGATAGCTATGGTTTTCTGGGTTACCCTTTGCTCCAGGCTGCAGATATCTTGATCTATAAGGCAAACTATGTACCGGTGGGTCAGGACCAATTACCTCACATCGAATTAACCAGGGAGGTTGCCAGAAGATTCAATTCCCTTTACGGAGAGGTTTTTCCTGAACCTGAAGCCAAGCTGACAAAATTCCCCATAATTCCGGGAATAGACGGAAGGAAGATGAGCAAATCCTATAATAATGAAATAACCATAGGTGAATCTCCAGAGGAGACCGCCCAGAAGATAATGAAGATGTTTACTGATCCTAAGAAGATCTATAAAGGTGATCCTGGCCATCCGGAAGAGTGTCCGGTCTATCTTCTACATCAGATTTATACTCCAGATTACAAAAGTATCTATAAGACCTGTCATTCCGGGGAACTGGGATGCGTAGAGTGCAAAAAGATTCTGGCTGAGAATTTGAATAAAGCTTTAGAAGATCTTCGCATCAAAAGAAAGAAACTGGAAAAGGACCCCAAATTAGTGGAAAAAATCCTGCAAGATGGTGCCAAGAGAGCTCAAACCACAGCCCAAAAGACCATGAGTGAAGTGAGAAAAGCCATGAGGATGATGTGAGAATGGCCGGCACCTTCGATTTCAAAAATGATGAGCGGCTTTCATCTTATCCGGTGAAACTTGAAATCTTTGAGGGTCCGTTGGATTTACTTTTGTTCCTGATCAAAAAGAATGAAATAGATATCTATGATATTCCCATTTCCTTGATTACCCAGCAATACCTGAACTATCTGGAGATGATGAGAAACCTGGATCTGGAGGTGGCAGGTGAGTTTATCCTGATGGCGGCCACCCTGATCAGAATCAAAGCCCAGATGCTCTTACCTAAAACAGAGGAGGAGGAGTTAGAGGAGGATCCCAGAGCTGAGCTGATCTCAGCATTGCTGGAGTATAAAAAGTATAAAGAACTTTCAGCTGTGCTTAAGGACAAAGAAAAGGAGAGATCCAGATTCTTTCCCCGGTCTGATTTCTCCTATCTTCAATCGGAGGATGAAAAGGAGGATGATATCGACGTCACTTTATCCGACCTTCTAACCGCTTTCCAGAAAGTATGCAGGTCTGTTCCCGAAGAGATTTTTCACCGGGTCAAGATCGAGGAGATTAGCCTTGATCAAAGAATCGATCATATCCTCAGTTGTTTAAGAAACAGGGAAAAGGTGAAATTCGCTGAGCTTTTTCTGGATAATCCAATAAGATTGGTGATGGTGGTCACCTTTATTGCCATCCTGGAGTTGATCAGATTAAGAAAAATAAAGATTCTCCAGAAAAGGAGTTTTTCTGAGATCTGGGTTTGCAGGAATTCTTAAAGGAGGTGATATCTGATCACAGGGATTGGAATTTGTTTTTAATTGATATTAGCCGGTCTATTTTTCTTGATTTTTGTTTGATATTTTACTAATAATAAAATGACGAGAGTTACAAATAAATTCACTTTTGCTCCTGGAAAGAGATCGATCAAAGATTTTAACTTGGATAAGATGGAGAAACATATTAAACAAAAAAGCAGAGGGGGAAAGATTGAACAACAATAATTACAAATCGATTGTGGAAGCAATGCTTTTCGCCTCAGATGGACCATTAAGTCTGTCCAGGATCGGTTCGATTCTAAAAGATTTGAAGCCCGGGGAAATCAAAACTGTTATAGACGAATTAAATCAGGGATATGAAACCAGAAATCAAGGCTTTGCCATAAGAGAGATCGCCTCAGGTTATCAGATGTATACTTTACCGGAATATGCTTTTTGGGTGGACCAGATCTTCGACCACTGTAAGAAACAGCGACTCTCTCAGGCTGCTTTGGAGACTTTGGCCATCGTGGCTTATAAACAGCCTCTGATCAGATCAGAAGTGGAGCAAATCCGAGGGGTCAATTGCGAAGGAGTTTTGCATACACTCCTGGAAAAAAGCTTGATAACTGTGGTGGGTCGGGAGAAAAGAGCGGGAAGACCGCTCCTTTATGGCACCACAAAAGAGTTTTTATCATATTTTGGGTTGAGAAGCTTGGAGGATTTACCCAGGATGGAGGACCTGGAGTCCCTTTTACAGCAGGAGAGAAAGGGAGATGGTTCAGAATCAACCCAGGGAAAGGAGGAGAGGATTGAGGAGCAGAAGAGTGAGTCACTTTTGGTGGACGAAGCTCCTCTGAGCTAAGATTTCGTGAGGTTGAATAGATTTTTGTCTCTGGCTGGAGTCACCTCCAGAAGAAAAGCAGATCTTTTAATAAAATCAGGAAGGGTGGAGGTAAACGGAAAGAAGGTCCGGAGTGTGGGAACTTCAGTCAATGAGAATAAAGATAGGATTGAAATTGACGGCCTGAGGGTAAAGTTGGAAAAGGATTCTGTTTATCTGCTCCTGAACAAACCCAAGGGATTTCTAACCACAATTAGAGATGATTTTAAACGCCCCACTGTTCTTGACTTAATCCACGAGATTAAAGAAAGGATATTCCCGGTAGGAAGATTAGATTATGACAGCGAGGGCGTTCTGCTTTTGACTAACGACGGAGATCTGGCATACAGATTGACCCATCCAAGATTTCAGATCCCCAGAATTTACAGGGTAAAAGTTAGAGGAGAAGTGCCGGAAAGAGGAATAAAGGATCTAAAAAAGGGAGTAAAACTGGAGGATGGGAGTTTAGCCAAAGGCGAGGCAATACTTTTGAAAAAAGAAAAGGAGAAGACCACTATAAAACTGAAACTGACCGAAGGTAAGAAAAGAGAGGTGAAAAGGATTTTCAAAGCTTTGGGGTATGAGGTTGAACAACTGGAGAGGTTGAGTTTTGCCGGAATCACCACAAAGGGTCTGAAGAAAGGTGAGTGGAGGCATCTTTTGCCAAAGGAAGTCTCAAACTTAAGAAAAATGCTGTTCCTGAAAGGAGATTGACAAAAAGGATGAAAACCAGAATAATCGCCATAGATGGCCCGGCCGGTTCCGGAAAAAGTACCACGGCTAAATTGGCCGCAAAAAAACTCGGCTTTTTATATCTTGACACCGGTGCGATGTACCGGGCTATAACTTTAAAGGTTCTGGAGAAAGGATTAGATCCAAAATCCGAAGCGGAGGTGAGCCGGATTGCACGATCATCCTCCCTCCAGATCAAACAGGTTGATGGTTCCAATAAGATTCTTTTGGATGGGAAAGATATTACAGAAAAGATCAGAACCCCACAAATTGATGAAAATGTCTCCTTTGTTTCCGAACACAGGATGGTAAGAGAGATTCTGGTGAATCTGCAAAGGGAAATTGGTGAAAATCAGGACGTGGTTGTTGAGGGACGAGATATTACGACTGTGGTTTTCCCTGATGCTTTTCTTAAGATATATCTGGATTGCAACCTTGAAGAGAGGGCAAGACGAAAGGCTGTCGAGTTCAAAGAGAAAAGCATCTCCACTTCATTTGAGGATCAGAAAAAAAGAATCGCTTCCAGGGACGAGATCGATTCATCAAGGAAATTCAGTCCTCTTAAAAAAGAGGATGGTGTTTTTACCATTGATACCACTTACCTGACAATAGAACAGCAGGTGGAAAAAGTAATGCAAATTT
>Ga0209427_10001985_pt1 | contig 23855 bp, 23 predicted proteins | sample DeeMarSWOR136_30_FD_187465 | JGI IMG/M metagenome (GOLD analysis project Ga0209427, IMG submission 187465) | Marine sediment microbial communities from White Oak River estuary, North Carolina - WOR-1-36_30 (SPAdes) (version 2) | ecosystem: Environmental > Aquatic > Marine > Intertidal zone >...
ATAAAAATTTATGATTATTTTTTCAATCGCTTAAGAAAAAATTTTTCGTTCAAAATATTTGTAGGAAATTTTTTATAATATATTTAGCCTTCAATAATCTAAGGAAGCTATGAAGAAGATAATATCAATATTATTAGCAATTATTGTAGTTTTTGGAGGTTTTGTTACTTCTGTGACGTCTAAGAATATTATGAAAAATATCTCCTATATTTCAATATATGACAATTATGACATGGTAATAATTTCACCAAGTATGTTCTCTTCTTCTCTTCAAACATTAATCGATCATAAAAACGCTCGTAATGTTAATACCATCCTAAAAACGACCCAAGATATCTATAATGAGTATCCTGGCCGTGACAAACCAGAGCAAATTAAATATTTTATCAAAGATGCTATAGAACGTTGGAATATAAGCTACGTTTTACTAATCGGAGGAGCTGTACAAATTCCCGGCCGCTACACCCATATATACTTTGATTATGACTACCAGGATGAATGGGTTTTTTTATCTGAGTTATATTATGCAGATATATACGATTCAAATGGAAGTTTTTCAAGTTGGGATTCTAATGGGGACAACATTTTTGGAGAATACAAATGGAATGGAAAAACAGACACCTTGGATCTTTACCCAGATGTTTATGTCGGAAGACTTGCCTGCATCAATGAAAATGAATTAAATACCTGTATTGAAAAAATAATTACATATGAAAATGATGAGGCATATAAACAAGATTGGTTTACTAATCTTGTAGTAATAGGTGGTGATTCTCTTTTAGGTGATGAAGAACATATAGATGAAGGAGAATATGTAAATCAGGCTGTCATTGAAATTCTTGATGGATTTACACCAAAGAAAATTTGGGCATCAAATGGAAAGTTATACCAAGCATCAAATATCAATGAAGCCATAAATGAGGGTGCCAGTTTTGTGTTCTTCAACGGTCATGGAGACCTACACTTATGGGCAACACATCCTCATGAAAGTAGTACCTGGATACCATATGGTTTTTATCAAAATTCACATATTAACGCTCTAACAAATGAAAACAAGTTACCAATAGTCATTTCCGATGCATGCTATCATTGTACCTATGATGTTGCAAGTGATTGCTTTGGTTGGACCTTTGTAAAAAATCCAACTGGAGGTTGTATTGCATATCTTGGGGGAACAGATATAGATGTTTCTTATGGTGGAGAAGACATTATAACAAAAGGTATTGAAAAACTCTGTTTGATTATTTCAGATAACTATAAACAGGGAGATACCACATTTGGTGAGTTATGGGGAAATGCAATAACTAATTATATTTCGTCATCTGAAATGGATGAAATCGATTACATAACAGTTGAAGAATTCCAACCTTTTGGTGATCCTTCTCTACAAATAGCAAGCAAGTCACAGCCACCACTAAAACCTGAAAAGCCACAAGGTCCAGTTACTAATATAAAAGGTGAAGAATGCACGTATAACTCATCAACAACTGACCCTAATGGAGACAACATTTATTATATGTTTGATTGGGGGGGTGACACATATTCAAAATGGTTAGGACCTTATGTGTCTGGAGAAAAAGTATCAGCAAGTCATATATGGAGCAAAAAGGGTACATATTTAATTCGAGTAATAGCAAAAGATGAGCATGGTGTACTTAGCAATTGGTCAGATTCTTTAGAAATTACAACACCTAAGCATAAAGCATCGGAAAATTCATTTTACTTTCAACATTTACTAAATAGGTTGATAGAATCTCTCCTTTTATTTAAACAAATCCTCAATTCCCGACCTTTTCTAAACAGATTCTTTGAATTCAAAAAATAAAAAGTAATACTTTTCGTATTTTGCCAAGATTTGGTAATTAAAGAATCAGTGTGTCTATGGTATAATATTTACTGGTATCCTGCAAAAGAACCATATGACATTTAGAGAATCAACAATTATACGAATTAAATCCTTGACTCTGGTTAAAATATGGAGGTGTTTATTTAGACAGTATCCGTCAATGGACAGAAAAGTATATGATTATGTATTTTCTTAAGCCGCCATATGGCAGAAAAGAGGTATGACTTTATTGTCGTTGGTTCAGGTATAGGTGGCTTATCCATTGCAGCATTGTTGGCAAATAAAGGAAAATCTGTTTGTTTAATTGAAGGTAATAAGTTTATAGGCGGTTATTCTTCAACAATTCAGGTAAAAGGATATTCATTCACTACCGGGGTGAAATACCTATTCGGTTGTGGACCACATACCCCGATTGCCAGGTTTCTTAAGGAGCTTAAATTAGACGAAAAAATCAAGTTTAATTCTTTTTCTCCGGACGGTTATGATCTCATCCGCTTATCCCTTAAAGAAGTTAGAGTTCCTTTTGGGGTCTGCAAGTACAGAAACAGACTGATCAAACTCTATCCTGAATATAAAGAAGGTTTAACTAAATATTTTGACACACTTGAAAAGATATTCAAGGAATTACAACTTAATAAATGTCTTCCAGATAAAAAGTATATTTTACATCATCCCTTAAAACACAGAACTTTATTTAAGTATGAGAAAACTACAGCTCAAGAATTCTTTGATTCATTGAATTTTCCCATGGATCTGCAAACAATACTGGCTGGCCAAATAGGTAATCTGGCTATGCCACCTAAAGGAGCTTCTCTTCTTGGCCATGCTGGCATGGTAGTTTTTTATTGTAATGGTGCTCATTTTCCTACAAAAGGTATGAAACATTTTAATGATGAGCTTGAAAAAGTCGTATTGTCATGTGAAAATTGTGATATCTTTTGCGAACAATTTGTAAAAGAGATCCATATTGGTGGGGATAATTCATATGTTGTTACGGAAAAGGATAAAAAGATTTATGGCAGAAATATAATCTCTAATATTGATCCTCGACAAACTTTAATGATAGTAAAAGCCCCTAAAATGCCTAGATTTGAAAAAGCTCTGAAATACAAGTATTCAGACTCTTTTTTCCAGGTGTTTTTGGGATTAAAAAACATTGACTTAAAGAAATACGGGTTTGGTAAATGGAATATTTGGTTTCATCAGGATATTGGGGTTAATAAAGAGTATGATGCATTGATGAAAAGAAATGATTTTGCACATTCAGTGTTATTTTTTGGGACTCCTTCTTTACTTACGGATAAGAATGTGCTTGCCCCTCCTGGCTGTGCAACAATGGAGATTATTACGATTGTAAGCTATGATTATTTCAAAAAGCTCTATGAGAAAGACCGTAAAGAACATAGTCGCATAAAGAGACAGATTGCTGAGATATTTATTGATGTTTTAGAAAAACATTATATCCCCTATATTCGAGAACATATTGAGGTGAAAGAAGTATGGTCACCTATAGATGTTGAAAAAACATTTCGTACGGTTAAAGCAAATATGCTTGGAAGCGCATTCGATACTGATAATATCAGCCTTGATAGACTTACCTGGAAAACACCATTCAATAATCTTTTTTTTATAGGAGCAACAAGTGCGATGCCGGGGATTACGGGTGTTATAACAGGAAGTTTACGATTGTATGATGAGTTGATAAAATGAAGTTTAGATGTCATTAGAATATCTATGAAAAGGATAAGGGTAGCCTTCTGTTTGTGAGCTAATCGAGACCTACCACACCAGATGACATTCAAGCAATGATTACCAAAATTCTTCCAGCAACATCCGTACTAATAATCAAAAATTTTCAATTTGCTATTTTTAAAAGAAGTCTATAAATCTTTCATATCATTTTCCATCATTTTGTCTAATTCTTTATCTACGCCTTGTTCCCTTGCAATCATTTGCATATCAGAGATAATGTTTTCCCATAAAACTTGTTGGGCTAATGCATAATCCCACATATCTAGCCTTTTTGCACCGTCAGCTTTTTTGAATTCGTTAATCAATTCTTTTTTATCTTCTTCATTCATCGATGATCACCATATTAATTGCTTCAATTTTCATCATCTTCTTTTACTATTTTCTGTAGTGGTTTCAATGGATTTGCAATTTCTGACATTTCTGAAAGTGTCTCCTCCCAAAACGCTATTTGATCTAAAGCATAATACCACATATCTAGTTTCTTTGAGATATCTGTTTTTTTGAAATCCTCAAGAAATTCTTGTTTATCTTTTTCGTTCATGTAAATCACTTCCAACTAATCTAAATCAATAAATAGTTTATATTTTTATCTTTAAAAAAATATTTGATAATGTAATATTCTCGTTGATTAAGTGGATTGACAATTGTTAAAATATAAGCATAAATCATTCCACTCTTTCATCAGAAGTCAAACCAACTGCGATGAGATATCCCTTTGCCCTTTCTACGTATTTATATTGATAAACTCTCCTCCAAAATTCCTTTGAATGATTTGGATAAATAAGATGTGCAAGTTCATGTATAATAATATAGTCTTGTACCCAACGAGGCATTGAAATTATTCGATCTGATATTCTAATAACCTTAGTTTCAGGTGTACAACTTCCAAATTTGGAAGTTTGATTGGAAACAAATTTTATATCAAAATCTAAACTATTATTAAAATAATGTTTATTCAAATCATTTGCTCGTTTTTGAAGCATTCCATTTGTGTTTAATTTCCTTCTATTTTTTCGTAATTCATTTTTTTTAATCATGGTGTTAATCCATTTCTTCTCTTCATTATATGTCAAACCAGCAGGTAGATAAATCCATAGTTTATCATCAACCATTTTCGCCTGAATTGTTTTTTTTCTTTTTACACTACGAATGATTTTGATTTCATCTTGGCTAATTAAGGTCATTTAAATCATTTTAGCTAATATATTCCGCTAATTAAACAATTTTTTTATTTTACAACTATATCAATGTTTTATTTATTTTTGAATGTTTGATAGAATTTGTCAAGTGGTAACATTATCAGTTGAATAATTAATGAAAATCTGAGATTTTTTTTCAAAATAATGAGAGTATCAATGGTATTATATATTTTTATAAGTTATTTTCGTTAAAATAAAAATAGTGTACATAATATTTAAATAATAAAACATCATTCATATTATTGTACAAAAATACTGTGGGGAAAAAATTGAAGAAAAAGATAGTAAGCACAATCATTTGTATTCTTATAATTTCTACTATACCATTAGCAACAGGTGTTACAGACCCAGAACCCGAACCACAAACAACGGATATCGGGCGAGTCTGGCTACGGGGGTTATGTTTCAACCTTGTTGATTTAGGTCGTATGAATTATGGTTGGGCTATAAGAGTACATTATATTGAATTTACTCCAACTGAACGAACCATGGGATTTATTACACTTAAAAGAATTGCATTTGGAGATTCAATAATGGCTGGAACGATGTACGAACCCGGACCTTTGGGATTTTTTACAATTGTTTTTGGTCTTTTCCGCGGTGGAATTGAAATTACATAATTTAAAATAAGAATACAAACACAATAATAAAAAAATAGTTAAAAATATAATTTATTTTATTTATTATATATATTTAATAATTTTATTTAACAAAGTCTAAATTTTAAAATCGTGCAAAAACCCCCTCGAAAAATCTTATTATTTTAATATTTTTTATAAAAAAAACATTTATATCTGACCTCTACATTATAATTAATAGGGATTGAACAATATGAATAAAATAACACCAATATTAATTATTGTAATTTTAGTCCTATCGGGACTTGGAGCTACTGCTTTATCAGAGGATATAATTAATAATAATTCAGACAAGAAACAATTAGAAACCCACACAATTTATATTCCACCTGTAATTATAGAAAATAATAACGGAAAATATCTAAACATACATCTTAAGGATACATCATCATATGTTATGAAATCTGGTAAACCTATTCTACCAAAGATTGTTAAAACTATTGAGTTGCCGTTTGGTGTAAAAAATATCAATGTAGATGTTATTCCAAAATTGATACAAGAGCAAGAAATTGATAAGAAAATTGAACCATCTCCTCCACTTTTACCTTTAAATACAGATACAAATCAACTAACTATTAAAATTGATAAAGTGTATGAAAGTAATGTACTCTATCCATCTAGCTGGTGTCAATATAATGTTGGCTGCGGAATAAATGCCGAATTTGAACGAGTGACATTTGTATCAATCCATATTTATCCCATAAGGTATAACTCAGTAGAGAATAAGTTGTATACAACAAAAAATGTTGATCTATTTGTAACCTATGAAGAACCGGAGTCAAATCCATTTCCGTTAAATAGTAAGTACGATCTTGTTATCATAGCACCATCCAAATTCAAAGAAGCTCTTCAACCTTTAATTAATCATAAGAATAGTTATGGAATGAATACAACATTCAATTCTACTGAGGATATCTATAGTAAATATTCTGGTGTAGATGAACCTGAACAAATAAAATATTTTATAAAAGATGCAATTGAGACATTTGGAATAAAATACGTATTATTAGTTGGTGGATTGAATTCTCTTATTTATGCTAAACCTAGAGACGGTCATAGTAAAGGAGTAAGAGATTGGAATGTTCCTGTAAGATATACCAATCTAATTGATAATCCAAAATATCCACTAAATACAGACGAATCAACTTTACATGATCCTGGCGTTCTAAGTGATTTATACTACGCAGATGTCTATAAGGTAGGTGGAGAATTTGAAGACTGGGACCCAAATAACGATGGTGTTTTTGCAGCATGGGGTCGACCCGGTGTTGAAAATGATACAGGTTTGGACTTATATCCAGATGTATCTGTTGGTAGGTTGGCTTGTAGAAACAAAAGAGAAGTAAATACAGTCGTTAAAAAAATCATAACTTATGAACAGGAACCTTGCGATCCCTCCTGGTTTGAAAAAATGACTGTTATCTCAGGAGATGGCTTTCTAGATCAAGAGGATCTTGATATCCAATGGAATACAACTGATTTACCAAATGGAACTTATACTATATATGCAGAAAGTATAAACCCTGAAGACAAATCAGGCTCTCCAGATGTTATTAACATAACAATCGATAGATCAGTTAACACTTCATTATCTTTTAATCATGATGATCATCTCAGAATAACCAGCTACCCTGCTGACCCAATAGCTGAAATTGTCACAGTTTCAGAAGGTAACATTTTAGGAAAAACAGATTATAATTATACACCTGGTGAAGATATAGCATACAATAATGACTTTAATCCATGGGCAAATATGAGTTATACTGATGGCATACTGCATATTCGAGGAAAATCTTATGATCCTCAACCCTATGGAAATTTAACAGATGTACATGTCTGGATTGAGAACAGTAAAGGAGAGATTGTATTTTATGATTGGAGAAATGATACAGAGATGTACTATGAAGGTGAATGGACAACAGGCGAGAAATCTTTATTTGGCCGCGGAGGAGCACTTTATTATATGCCAGAAGATTTCGAAAAACAATTTATATGGACATCTAATGGAAAATTAACAGGGCAATCAGATGTGATAAAAGCATGGAGTGAAGGCGCTGGTTTTATTTTCATATCTGGGCATGGAAGTCCTAACGTATGGGCAGATCACTATCCAGGAGTCCCTGGTAACCGACAAAATGGAAGTGTCACTGGCCTTACAGTTACACAAATTAGACCTTGGTACCCATTTGTTCGATTGCCATTATTTCCTATGAATAGACTATCAAATAAGGAAAAGCTCCCAGTGACAGTAATAGGTGGATGTCATAATAGTCAGTTTAATGTATCTATAGTAACATCTTTTATGGATTTACTCCCGTATTATTTCCCGTTCTTGCCTCATAAATATATGTGGACATATGGTCAACCCGTTCCAGAATGTTTTAGTTGGTATCTTGTAAAACTTCCAAAAGGAGGCTCCATTGCTACAATAGGAAATACCGGACTTGGATATGGAATGCCTGGAAAAGCATGTACTACTGGTGGTGGTGATTCTTGGATAACTATTGAGTTTTTCAAACAATACGGTGCAGAAGGAATGGAAATTCTTGGTGCTGCTCATTCACAAGCAATAAAAACCTACATCAACAGTTTTGATATGGAAGATCTTGAATCAGGACACGTAAAAACAATACAACAATGGGCACTTCTCGGAGATCCTAGTTTAACAATTGGCGGATACTCATAATAACACTCTTTTTTATTTTATTAATCCCGTGTTATCATGAGAAATCCTAAATATTTTTAATAATTCCATTAATAATAATCACTTAAAAAAACCCGTATGTTTTTTATCCATGAAATCAATTTGGATATGTTTTTAAAGAAGTACATGTTACAAACTAACCGTCAAAAAATATTTACATCAAATAAAATTGTAGATATTTTAACCAGATGCGGGTGAGGTATTTGGAAACTACAACAACAATACAGATATTAAAATCAACTATCGGTAATCCTATTACTCGAAAAATTTTATCTGGATTTGGATATTGTAATAAATGTAAAAAAAACCGGATTGAAGTTGCTTTAGAACTATATACCGGAGTAAAAAGGGATGCGTGCCTAAAATGTAAACTAGCTGAAAAAACCATTAGTAGCGTTTTGAAAACAGGCGCTAAGGCCTTTGGCGTTGAGGAAAAAGAATTAATAGAAAAATTCAGCAAACCATCATGGAGAAAAGGACTTGCAAATGTATTAACCGGCATAGCACGTTTTGGCATACAAAGACCTTTTATCTCTGGTGCACCATTTCTTGTAGTATGGGATATCACATATCAATGTAATTTGAAATGCAAACATTGTTATGCTAGTGCAGGAAAACCGCTAGAAAATGAATTAACTACTGAAGAAGCAAAGAACGCTATTGATAAACTTGAACGAGCTTCTGTACCAATAATTGCATTTTCTGGGGGTGAACCGTTAGTAAGAAAAGATATCTTTGAACTAACCAAGTACGCAAATGATAAAGGGATGTATGTTGCAGTTGCTACAAACGGCACACTAATTACAAAAGAAAAAGCAAAACAGATGAAAGAAGCAGGCATTGGTTTTACTCAAATCAGTTTAGATGGGGCAACCCCAGATATGCATGATAATTTTAGAGGAATAAAAGGAGTATATGATAAAACTATACAAGGAATTAAAAATTGTGTTAACGAAGGTTTTTTTGTAAATATTGCTGCTACTGCTACAAAATATAATTATAAAGAAATTCCAAAATTAATCGATTTATGCGACGAGTTAGGTGTTAACTGGTTTATGTTATACAACTTTGTTCCTACGGGTAGGGGAGAGTTTATTGTACAAAACGATTTAGAACCATCTGAGAGGGAACAATTATTAAAAAATTTATGGAAAAAATTAAAAAATGGTGGAAATGTAAATGTACTTTCAACAGCACCACAATTTTCGAGGGTTGCATTAGAAGCAGAGATTGGTGAAAATAGTAAAATTGTGCCAACGCATTTTGCTAATCCTTCTTTCTCAGATAAACTCGTAAATCTGGCGGAATTTATTGGCGGATGCGGATGTGGAAGATTCTATTGCGCTATACGACCAAACGGTAATATTGATCCTTGCGTTTTTTTTCCTCTTACCGTTGGAAATATTAAAAATGACGATTTTGAAAAACTCTGGAAAAATAACTTAATTCTTAAGCAATTAAGAAATAAAGATACCTTGGAAGGAAATTGTGGAAAATGTAATTACCGATATTATTGTGGTGGATGTAGAGCGCGCGCATATGGATATACTGGTAATTATTTAGCACCAGATCCAGGATGCATTAAAAATATTGCATCAAAATAGCGTCTAAATTAATTATTTTTTTCTAAACTAAATTTCATTTGAAGTAGATATAGATTTACTCCTATGTTTTCAATTTCTGAAAGATATTCATTCCCTAACCTATTCTTAAAAATATCTAAGAATTCAGTATCTTTTTCATCGAGGTTTATATATATCGTTTTCACGATATCTTGGATTGCTTTACCGAGATTATAAGGTTTAACTAAGTTTATATCTGAATTAATAACAATGGCGTTCGTCCCTTCAATTTGTTGTGGTTTTTGAATTTTTATATATTTTAAAACATCATGTTTTTCTTCAAGTTTCCTGATTATTTTTTCCATAGTATCAATAGCAAAGTTTTTAGAAGTTTTATCTCCTATAATATCTATAAGAGCCTCTAATGATTTTTGGGCTAACGTCTGCTGTTCTATCTGAAAAGAGGTACTTTTTATAGAGTTAAAATTTACACCCATCCTTTTAATATTTATTAGATTCTCCTCCCCAATTATATTTTCAAAATTATGTATGAACGATTCTTTATCCCTCCATTTTATTGATTTTGCCACATCTTCAATAAGATCCTGAATCGCCTCACCAATTAAAGAAAAGCGTAAATTATTTATTTCTGGCAATGCCGTGATATTATAGAATCCCTTTAGATCTGGTTTATCAGTTATTTCGACATATTTGATAAAATCATATTTTATCTTCAATTTTTTGATTGAAGAAATCATTATTTCTATTGTTTGTTTTTCAGGAAATACCTGATTTACTATAAGAGCTAATGCCCATACTACATGTTCAATAACCTTAGAATTTTTTATCTTAAGCTCTTCCTTTCTATTATCAATATATTTAAATTGCATTCGATCTAAATTTACGCCTTTATCTTCCAGATATAAATCAACAATATTGTCCAAGGAATCTCGAAATTCTCTTATGAAAAAGAAATCAGCGTTTCTATCAAGTCCTTTAACAATCGTATCGATCAGATGTTTAACAGCCGAAAAAAATTCACTAGATTCAACAGAATCTATCTCTGCCATAACAGTTACAGCATTGATTCCTTCAGAGTACAAAGTATTTTTAATTTTAACATATTTTAAAAAATAATATTTTGATTTTAAATCTCTGATTACCGTATCTAGGAGTACTACTGCAAAGCTTACTGAGGTTCTTCTTCCAATTTTATCTATAAGAGTCTGCAATACATGTTCAATTATTTCAGAATTCTTTCGCTGAGACATTTTTTATTTATTTAAAATTTTATCAATCCTTTTCTTCAAATCCCTTACCCCAAAGGGTTTTTCAATATAATCATCTGCAGTTATTTTTCCAAACCCCTTGCTATATGGATCTGTTTTTGCAGTTAGAAAAATTACAGGTATCTCTCTCCATAATGGATTTTCTTTTAATTTTGCAAATACTTCCCATCCACTCATTTTTGGCATTATAATATCTAATAGAATTAAATCAGGAATTTCCCCGTTTTCTAAAATTTCAAAGCATTCTTTTCCACTACTTGCACCTGTAAAATGATATTCATCAGAAAAATGTTCAAATCCTTCTTTAACCATATCTATTATGTCATGGTTATCATCAATAATCATAATTTTTTGCATCATTTTTCATAACCATCCCATGCTTTTTAGTTATCCTCAATTATATTATTCAACTTTTCTGTTTCATAAAAAATTTAAAGCTAAGTTAATTGAAAATCGCTTTCCAAATTCTGCAATATTTTTGAAATTTTTTTTGAATTGAATTAACCGATTAATTTATTAATGTTAAATAACATTCATTAGACGACAAAGTGGATGGGATGCGAGATAGAGAACAATCCGCTGCTTCTACCGATGTCTTGAAACCTTTAGTTATAAGATCACTTCGGCGAAGTAACGTTAGAAAAAAGATTACAGAGTATCTTTTTGAAATAAGTCCAAGCGGTAGTTATACTTCTGAAATTGCTTATAGCGTAAAAACCACTCCTACGAATGTAATTGGTGCAATAAGAGGAATGAATTCAAGATACCGAGATGATGAATCACTTATTAACCTAAAAATAGTTGAGCAAGTTAATGGTGGAAAAAATAATGAGATTAAGTTGTATAAACTTACAGATTTTGGGAAAGAGATGGTAGAATCACTTCGTGACAATAGAAGAAGATTTTAATAAAAAATTCTTTTATTCTTTTCAAACATTGTTGTAACTTGACTTTCTTCTATTTGATCTAGTTCCCCATTCTCATATCTTACAACTAACCATCTGCTTGGATGAGGGTATGTATTCACAACTATTGCCTTTTTATCAGGTAAATTAGAATCATTCATACTTTTTACAAATATTCCAACGCCTTTTCTTATACCCCTATCTCTTAACATAATTTCATCCTGACCTAGATAGAAATATATAATAAAAATTTTTAATATAAATATTGCTTTTGAGAATTTTTAACCCTTTTATAAATAGTTATAATCCTGGATTCGAATTTTTTTTTGATAAGGACAATAATAACACATATTCTAATATCAAAAAATGAAAAATAATTAAATATATATTTAAAATTTCTTTAAAATACTTTATTTTGTGAAATTTCTAGATATGAAAATAATTTTTAAGAATTATTTTCACTATGTAGATATTGGTATAGCTCTACTGTTAGGAATATGTCCGCCTACATAACTACTTACATATTCATTAGTTTATACGTCTGATAATAAAGTATATAAGTAATACACTAATTAATTTGTTCAGCACTCTGCATAAGTTCCAATATTGTACATAGGAGGGACAATCATAAGATGGGAAAAATACTAAAAATGCTTAAAAAAGACGATATTGGTGCTATTGGAATCGGCGCCTTAATCGTATTTATAGCCATGGTTCTTGTTGCTGGTATAGCTGCATCTGTATTGGTACAGACTGCTAATAATTTACAAATACGAGCTATGGAAACAGGTCAAGAAACGATAGCTGAAGTTTCCACAGGCCTTTATGTAGTTTCTATTGATGGACATGTATCAAATAGTAAAGTAGACAATATGGTAATAATGGTAAAGTTAAGAGCTGGCTCAATTGATATAGATCTTAATAAAACAGTAGTAGAGATTTCAGATGCAAGTAAAAAATGTATCTTGTATCAAGGAACTAATTTCTCATCAGGTACAAGTGGTAATGGAACCTTCAATGAGACTGTCTTTGGTTTAAATGGCTCTCAATTTGGGATTATAAAGGTAATTGATGCAGATGGATCATGTACTATTGACTCTCCTGTTTTAAATAGAGGGGATTGTGCAATGATTGCAATCAATGCAACAAATTGTTTCAACGGTTTAGATGAAAGAGATGAAATCTGGGGTAAAATTATACCTGAAGAAGGTGCACCCGCTGTCTTTTCCTTCAGAGTTCCAGCTTCTCTAGTTAACCCCGTCCATAGATTATATTAGATATTGAAAATCTATAAATATAGATGGATTTCGTAGAGGTATTAGGTTTTTTCCTTTTGTGTAGATGTATATTTATAATCCTACACTTGTTGTTTGGTTTATTTTCTATCTGTAAAAATAATAATTTTTTTTATTCCCATTAATCATAAATTTGATTATAAACCATAGATTTTTATTCTCTTGCTCTATTCTAATAATAAAACTCAGTGGTCTTTCTCAAATCTTGCTTAAAAACAAGAAAATGAGGGTGGAGAGGGGATAAAAATTACCTTTAATAATAAGGGTATAAATAATGATAAAAATGCTACAATAGGTATAGGTTCACTAATTATTTTTATCGCTATGCTACTTGTTGCTGGATTAACAGCTTCTGTTCTTATTCAAACTATGGGTGATTTACAAGAAACTGCTATGCAAACTAGTAAAGAAACTATTCGAGATATCTCAACTGGGTTAAAGGTTACACATGTAAGTGGATATAATAATGGATCGAAAATTACACAGTTGGCAATATTTATAATGCCTATAGCAGCTTCACAAGAAATAGATCTTACATATGGATACATTACTCTTTCTGATTCAATAAATAAAATTATTCTTAACTATAGTAGTAACAGTTTTAGCAGTAGTGTATCTAATGGTTTATTCAACACATTAAATGCAAGTAACCTAACCTCAACGACCTATGGAATTATGGTGGTTAGAGATGTTGATAAATCCTGTAGCTTGGGACGTCCTGTAATAAATGATGGAGATCTTGTTGTTTTATTAATAAACACAACAAAATGCTTCTCAGGCTTAAACACTCGGACTGATGTTATTGGAATGGTTTATCCAGAAAATGGTATTGGTGGTGTGGTAGCTTTTACAACTCCAAGTTTTTATTCTAAAACAATAATTGACCTACAACCCTAAACTAAATTATCAATGAATTGTTCTACACTGATTTTACCAAAGAAAATCTTTGCAATTTCATAAAGGTCCTTGTCAACTGTTTTTAAATTTGAAACAGCCTCTTCGATTTCTACTGGGACGATTTTGTTTCCTTGTAAAGCAACCATTTTTCCATATACTCCATCCTTTAGCAATTCTACTGCCGCAACACCAAATCTTGTAGCCAAAACCCTATCATATGCAGTAGGTGTACCACCTCTCTGCACATGTCCCAGAACTGTAACTCTTGTTTCAACCCCTAATCTTTTTTCAATTTCTTTTGCTAAAAAATGACCTATGCCACCAAGTCTCATATGACCAAATTCATCTTTTTCTTCTGATAATGAAGCTACTTGATTCATTTCTTTTAATTTAGCTCCTTCAGAAACTACTACAATACTAAACAATTTACCACTTTCATATCGTGCCTTTAAATTTTTACACACTAAATCTAAATCAAAAGGTTCTTCAGGGATTAATATTTCATCTGCTCCTCCTGCAATACCTGCTGTTGTGGCAATCCAACCTGTGTATCTCCCCATAACTTCTAAGACCATTACCCTATGATGTGATTCTGCAGTTGTATGGAGTCTATCTATTGCTTCGGTAACTATAGAAATTGCAGTGTCAAAACCAAATGTAAAATCAGTTCCAGAAAGATCATTATCAATTGTTTTTGGAATACCAACAATAGGAATACCTATTTTATGTAATTTTAATGCAACTCCTAGTGTGTCTTCTCCGCCAATGGCTACGATCGCATCAAGCTGATTTTTTTTAATATTTTCGACTATGTTTTTTACATATTGTTGTTTTTTAAAGGGATTAGTTCTAGATGTTCCAAGAATTGTTCCTCCTTTTGGCAATATGCCTGACACAAGTTGATCAGTAAGTAGAAACATATCGTTTTCGATTAAACCCTTCCAACCATTTCTTATTCCAATATTTGTCCATTTATAACTAAGAGATTTTCTAACAACAGCTCTTATTGCAGCATTTAATCCTGGACAATCTCCGCCACCTGTTAATATTCCAATTTTTTTCATATCCCATCCACTGATAGATGAATTCTTTATAATTTATTTCTTTAATAACTTATTTACATTATTTTAAATTCCAAGATATCCACCTAACCAAATATCTATAAACGCACTAGTTATTGCAACAATCCATACAAAGGGTACAAAGTACAGTAGGGTTATTAAAAAATGGCTTCCTCTAAGAGTGCGGATAGTAACGGCTGCTATAAAACAATGTATAGCAAGCACAATAAATATAATGATAAAAATATTTGTAAAAACCTCAGGAGAAACAGTGCTGAGAATCACTCCAACATCAATATTAGTACCTGAGAAAGGATCTCCCTGCATTCCTTCAATTAATATAGTATTAAGATGCCTTGCTATTACAAGTGAGGTATAGACGCTAAATGCTATTCCAAATGTGAGACCTGCAAAAAGTGCTGAGGATGTATTAACTATAGACAATTTTTTTATCCTTAAATCTTTGAGTTTTCTGATATTCTCAGATATCATTCTTGATGCTCTTCTAGGATTAGCAGATGCAGATGTGGCTTGTCTAAACATCTCGCTAGATCGTTGAATGTAATTACTACCCGTGTCTATACCAAACCATTCCCATGAATCATCATCATTTATTCTCGTTTTCAATCTTCTATAAAGAGCACGGATATGTTTTGTAAGTATCCCATAATCCTTTTCACTTAAGTAATAAACTGATTCGTTTATCTTTCCTCCTCGCATCGTAGCTATTGAACCCAAAGCTGGAAGAAAACCTAAAAAATTTCTTTCCTTCCTTGAGATTTCCCCCTCAGCCATAAATGTTTTTATACCTGGAATTATCAACGGTGTTAGAGATAATGCTACAATGATTTCAAGAGGTATTTGCTCAAATATAGATATATTTAGATTATATTTAGCAAAAAACAAAATACACCCAAACAATAAACAAATAAAAATTGAGAATTTAAAAACATTCTCTAAACTCGATTCTAACTGTCCTTTTTCACCAGTAAGATGCCATACTTCATCTGGCGGAATCATAGCACGTAAAAGATAAAGCAGTAAAACTTCAGATATTATCAAAAGGAAAGATGATAGATATAAAAAAGTGTGCATATCTTCAGCACCAATTATCATTGGTAAAACGATGCCGAGTGCCATAATAAAAATAATGGCAATAAGCAAACTTACATAAACTTCATTAAGAATAGTGATGTTATCATTAGCAGACTCATAGATTGTTTTATACTCTTCTAGCACTGCATCTTGTTCAGTTTCAATAAATTCTCTATGATCTACACCGCTATCAAGACTTTGTGAAAACCTGTCTAAAAAATCCCCAAGTAGTTTACTTGGTGTTCTACGTGCAATGAAAATAAAGCTCTTTGCTAGAGAAAGACGCCATTGATCAGAAAGAATACTTATTTTATTTATTTCCTTTCCAAGACTACTATATGCCTTGTTTCCACCAAGAACTTTAATAATATCTTTTAAAGAAAGATCTGAAATTGCTAAAACTCTAAGATGAGTTATAAAAAAATGCATTTTTCCATTGATATCAGATTCTTTATTCTTCCAGCTAATATAAGGATAAAAGATACCAAGAAATATAGGGATTATACCTCCGATAATAAATGTTATAGGATTCAGATTTAGATCAACTGAGAGAAATGTATCCAAAATAAAAGGCAGACAAAAAATTAATACACTAAGTAAAATCAATGGTATTAAAATTGATTTGTAAAATTTTCTAGGGTCTTCTAAGCTTCTATATGCAATCTTTAGTTCTTTGAAAATATCTTTTTTGCTTTTTTCGTCTTTTTGAATCTTTTTTTTCTTAGATTTAACACTTTTTTCTTCTGGCATTTTTTCACTATAAATGAAATGGCAATCCTGTTTCCCCTTCTCTGTAATACCTCCAGATACACTCTACTACTTCATAATAGTCAAATATTTTTTCTTCAACCATCCGTTCCAATATTTTTTTTCTAGTTTTGTGCTCGTTATAAATCTCCGATGTATCTGAATACCCGGCATTTCTAGCAATTTTTTCTTCCAAAATATAACTGTTATTATTTGCAATAAACACATGAATATCTTGCTCAGGTTTCCATTCAAATACCTTACGTGAAATTATGCCATCTATCTCTCTGTTATATCCTTCGATTTCATCTATTGAGGTACATCTTCTAAGCGTTTTTCCTCTCTGTTCCACAGCAAGTTGTATCAAAATAAAGTCAAGATTATCCATAAATGTTTTAGGTACATTGATCGGATCTCCTATGAGTCTTTGTATAACTTTGGTTGCACTTCCTGCATGAAATGTTGTCATGCAGGCATGCCCTGTTTGCATAACTTGGAAGACGATGTTTCCTTCTGGACCTCTTATCTCGCCAGGTATTATGTAATCAGGTCGAGATCTCAGCGAAGCTTTTAGAAGCCCAAACAGGTCTACGTGCCCCTCTTTTGGTCCAGTTGTTTTTGTTAATAATCTTTGCCATACCGAATGGGGGACCAGCAATTCAGGCGTTGATTCAGCAGTATAAATTTTCTTATCTGGAGGAATAAAAGGAACTATTGCATTCATTGTTGTTGTTTTACCACATGCAGTGCCTCCACATAGGAAAAAGTTGCGTCCATATTGGAGACACAGCCATAAATATGCACCGATCCCTGAATCGATTGTTTTCCATTTGATAAGTTGTGTAACGCTAATGGGAGTTTCTGTAAATCTTCTTATAGTCATGCTTGGTCCTTTTATACTCACTGCTTTACTGAAAATGATGTTGCCTCTACTTCCATCTGGTAGCACCCCATCAACAATGGGTCTGCCTTCACTAACAGGGGCACCCATTTTTTCACTCACCATTTTTATCAATGAGGGTGCTTCATCCTGGCTTACTACTACATTGGTTTTAATCATCTCAAAAACTCTATGGACAAGATGTATATTTTCTCCAGCGACTACATAGATGTCCTCTATATATGGATCTCTCATGAAACATTCTATTGTCCCACCGCCAACGAGTTCCTTAATTATAAAATATTCAATGTTTCTCTTTTGAGCTGATGTAACTTTCACTATTTCCTTCTTATTACTAAAAACTCGACTTTTTTTTTCGATTTTAACTTTCTCAGCTTTTTCATCTATGATAGTAATTTCATCAATAAGTTCTTTAAGAATGTCATTTAACTCATTATCAGTTTTTACACTTTTACGATTAACAACTTTTTTTAGGATTAGTCTTAATATTTGTTTACGTTTCTCATTCTCTGCATCAGTTAAAATAGGCTCTATAGCTTTATATTCTATCTCTCCCATATTTTTTGTTCTGTATATATGAACAAAAATAACTCCTTTTGTAGGATATATTAAATTAGGATAATGTTCATCTCTTACCTCCCAAGGTAATTTGCTGTAAAAGATGGGTTCTCCTATTTCTTCTTTTATTCTTTCAAGATATTGTTTAAGATGAGAATATTGATTAATAAGTTTCCCTACGTTCTCACCATCCATTTTTGTCATATTTTTACCTTATTAAAACTATATAGATATTGGAAGTCCTTTGACCCCCTCTCTATAAAAAGTCCAAATAAACTGAACTACCTCATAATAATCGAGTATCTTCTCCTCTATCATCCTTTCAAGTACACGTTTTCTTAAATCATAATCACCGTATATCTTTGTTAAATCCGCATAACCTGCATTTCTTGCGATTTTTTGTTCTAAAATGTAGCTGTTTCTGTTTGCTTTAAATGAATGTGTGTCGGTAACTGGATCCCACTCATACGCCTTTCTTGACATAATACCGTCTACTTCTCTGTTATATCCCTCAATTTCATCTACTGAAAGAACACGTCGAATTCTTTTTCCTTTTCTATCTACTGCCATTTGAATTAAAACAACGTCGAGATTATCCATGAACGTTTTTGGTACTTCAATAGGATGTCCTGTAAACCTTTGAATAACTTTTCCTACTGAACCTGCATGAAACGTTGTTATTACAGGATGTCCTGTTTGCATTGCTTGAAATACTACTCTGCCTTCTATTCCTCTTACTTCACCAGGTATTATATAGTGAGGTCTTGATCGAAGTCCTGCTAGAAGTAAGTCATTCATATCTACATGTGATTCTTTTGGGCCTGTTGATTTTGTTAACAACTGTTGCCACACATGATGAGGTACGATAACCTCAGGTGTATTTTCAACAGAGTATATCTTTTTTTCAGGTGGTATAAAAGGAATTACTGCATTTGTCGTCGTTGTTTTTCCAGATGCTGTTTCTCCGCAGACAAACAAACTTCTGCCATATTGAAGGCATAGCCATATATAAGCGCCAATACCTGCATCCAAAGTTCCCCACTTTATAAGTTGTGTTATGCTATATGGTGTTTCACTAAATTTTCTTACGGTCATAGTAGGGCCTTTTAGACTTACATCTTTGCTGTATACGATATTAACTCTACTTCCGTCAGGTAGTGTACCATCAGCAATAGGCTGTCCTTCACTAACTGGGCTTCCTATCTTCTCGCTAAACTCTTGTGAAAATGTGTTGGCCCAGCTTTCATCAATATGAATATTTGTTTTAATCATATCAAATATCTTGTGAATAAGATGAACATTTTGCCCTGTTATAACATGTATATCCTCTAGATACGGGTCCCGTAAAAAACATTCAAGAGGACCTCCTCCGATTATATTCTTGGTGATATCATATTCAATATTTCTCTTTTCATTTGTAGTCACTCTTATTTTTCCACTCTTTGATTTACCAGTTCTTTTTTCATCTAATACTGTAACTTTTTCTAAAAAATCTTTTATTGCTGTTTTTAATTCCTTATCAGTTTTTATCTTTTTTCTATATGCTTCTCGTTCATAAATCATTTCCATTATTTTATCACGTTTTTTCTCTTCCTCTGCGTTTAAAACAGGTTCGATAGCATGGTATTCGATAAATTCATTGTCTTGTGGTTTGAAAATATGTATAAATACAACACCTTTAGTTGGATAGATTAGATTAGGGTTCTCTTCCTCTCTTAACTCCCGTGGTAACTTGCTATAAAATACCGGTTGATCTATTTTGTTTTTAATGTCATCTAGATATTTCTTTAAGTGGGTATTATTTTTGATTAGTTTTTCTTTTTCATCCTTGCTCATTTCTGTCATTGTTATCCCATTTAAAATGCAACACTACTTGATTCAATTGTAACTCCTATACCAGGCCTAACAGAAAATGTAGTCATTGGCTCATACTTTCTTCTTGCGCCATTAAATTTTTCAATATATATATTATGAACTACTCCAATTCCTGGCATATTGTCACGAGAAATCCGTAAATGAATATCTGTAATCAGTTTAAACTCTCTATGTATTTCTTCTGGCCATTCTGTAGGATTAGCTGTTAAAAAAATTATTTTTCCTGGACCTGTTAATCTATTAAAAAAACTAATTAGTTCAACTAGATTATCTTTACTAAGACTCTCTTTTAATAATGTAGAGAGAGAATCAATAAATATCGCATCGGCATCAAAGACTTTTCTACATGTTAACAATCCATCTAAGAAAGTATTTTTTGGTAGGGTCTCTGCAAGGGTTACTTCTGTTGATATGAAAAAAAATTTACTTTTCATTAAATATTTTCTAACGTCGTATCCTACAGAGGTTGTTTGTTTTAGAAATTTCTTTATCGTAAACTGTGTTGAAATATACGAGCAGGTAAATCCATTTGTTAACAAGCTGGCACAAAACCTTTGACAAAAAATACTTTTTCCTGTGCCTTCTTTTCCTTCAATAAAAATGATAGATCCATTTGGTATTTCAAGTCCAAATCTTTCAGCTAAACCGTCTTTTTCACCTTTTCTTTCCAGAACCAATGATTTTGTTTGTGGCATGCTAATTCCATTTTAAATTTTAAATGCAAATTCATCTTCAATGGCAAGTGGACCAACTACTCTTAAAATTTTGTCTCCTGAGGATACTTTACTAGTGGCTACGTATATCTCAGTAACATTAGATGATGGTAGATAGTCATCTCCAAAGTAATAATTTTCAATAGTTATTATTTCACCATCTACAAATAGTTGAAATGTTTCATTTGATGTTGCTATTTTCCCCTTTCCAATGTTTTTTAAATAAAATATATAATAGCCATTTGAGCTTGGGATGTTATTGGGATCATTAATTATTTCAAAATCTGTATCTAACTGTTCCTGTAGTCGCTCTCCTCGTTCAGAAAGTGATGTGCTTAAATCCATAGTAATTGCTATAAAGACTCCTGAAACTGCACCGGCAACAATTACAGCTGCAACAAAGAAAATAACATGTGCCCCAGTTAGACTAAATCCCATCTCTCCTCCTTATACTATATACTGGTAATAATCTGAAATTCCATTTTCAGTTATTACTTTTAACAATTTGGTTCCACTTCCAGATAAGTTATAAACATTAAAGTATGAATTTTTTTTAGGATAGAGATATGGATCTAAACAGAAAAACTGCTGTTTTGTACCATTTATCAATATTATAAAATCAGCTGTATTTAAAGTAATACTTCCTGCGTTTTCTACTGTTATATTATAGTCATAATTTGAACCATTGACAGAGGTAGAAACATTTGTAATATTAATCTTAGTTTGAGTTCTGTCGATTTTTCGTTCTATCATTTCTTCATATGAATCGTCGAAATCAGTTAATACTGGCAGTATTGCTCCAGTTAAAATTTCTATTGAAATCAAAATTGTAACACCAATAACTGCAAACGCAGCTACTAGTGAGAAACCCACTTTAAATTCCCTCCAATTTTGTAGAGTGCATACTTTTCTAGACCCCCTCAGGCTAGTGTATTGTTAATGAATGTTAAAGTTGAATAATTTTATTTAAACTGATAATCTTCAATACTTTTTTCCATTTTTTCTATTTCGCGATCTAACCTAAACATAAAACGATCATCTAGCTGTCTTCCCTTTAGTCTTTGAATGAATAATAATGATTGAATGTGATCCTTCGTCGAAAGAGTTGGTGATGCTTTTTCAGTGTCTTTTTTTGTAATCTCATTTGTTATTCCTTTAGAATAGTTTATTATGTCAAACCGTACATCATCAGATATCCAGCCTATATCAGCATAATATCCAAGTATATCTGGAAGTTTATTCTTTCCAAGTTTATCTACAAGATATTGAAGCCATTTCATTAGTACAACAATATTTTCAGGATCATTAGGAACCACAGTTAATGGTTCAATTTCCTCTTGAAAAGGTACAGAGGTTTTTGTCCCTGTCTTAATGTCACTCATCTTTATTGTTTTTCCAGTTATTCCTTTAAGATTTTCAAACTGGTTTTCCTCAATGATTCTTATTCTCTCTCCAAGTTTTTCAATAGTATCGGCAAGTTTTTTCATATCTTTATTATCTGTCGTAAGTTCTGTTTTTTTGCTTTCAGAAGGCCCAAATCTTTCATATTTCTGCATTGTATCTTGTATTTTTTCAACTAATCTGTATAGTTGTTCCTTAGAAATTTTTATGTTATTCTCCTTTAATTTTTTTTGAATTTTTTCCGCTATTTTTGGAGATAACAATTTTTTTTCAACAATTTTAGAAAGTTCACTATCGATCTCTAACTTTTCAGTAGACTTATTTCGAGTGCGGTCATCCTGGTTCAATTTCCTCATCCACCTCACTTATATGTAAACATACTTCTTTTATTTTAAATTTAGTAAAAAATCATTAATTGTATTGTCAATATTTTGTTCAGCAAACAAAACCTCGAAAGAGGTATTGACTATATATTCCAAATCAAAATCTGATAGAGTTCCTTCTAAATCTTGAATTATATGTGAAGAAAGGGTTTCAGTAAATATTTTTTCTCCGAATTTTAACTCGTCAGTACTTATAACTGATTCAGGAGGTGTCTTTGTCATTTTTAAACTCCCTATATCAATTTTATTTTCTTCTAAAATTGTTTCTAAATCACTTATCCTTGTTTTACATGCCTCTACTTCCTGTGTAAAATTTTCTAAAGCATCAATTCTTTTTTTTGTAACCTTAGATAATCCTACAAATGGATTCATATGCTCTGAGACAATTTCATACAAACTTACTAGATCATCAAGGTCATTACTCAACCCGTCAAGTTTTTTGAATAATTTTCCAATATCTTCTTGATTTTTCATAATCTGAAGATCAAAATTCTTTATACTTTGGAGTATATTTCGTGTTTCCTCTTCCTTAAATTTATCTAATGATGCTGTTTGCGAGGTTTTAGGTACGTCTGAATTGTTTTCTTCTGTTTTATCTTGAGCAGAACTTTCTTTTTCGTTAAATTTAATAACTGTTCTAATACTTTCTAAATCTTGTTTATTATCTTTAGCAGTCCCTTCATTAGATATAGTTTCATTTTTTAATGGAGAAGTGTCAGACCCGGGTTGTTTATTAGAATTAAAATTCTCTTCGTTTTTCAACTTTAATTTTATTTACACCCCTCCTAAATATTAAAGTATACTGTTAGAGCCTGTAGATAACAACAATAATCTTGTATTTAACTTTTACTTAATTTCTGGTTTAGCATCCTCAGTAGCTTACACTTTTTGCCTTTTTAGTAGAATCTGTTGGTAAAAAGTTACCAATAGCTATAATATTTTGCTAGGACTCCCTGGATAGCTTTCATGATTTTCATCCTGTTTTCCTTTTGGATCCTAACGTTCCTCACTATTGCAGAATATAGCTCCCCCTT
>Ga0209427_10001986_pt1 | contig 23847 bp, 26 predicted proteins | sample DeeMarSWOR136_30_FD_187465 | JGI IMG/M metagenome (GOLD analysis project Ga0209427, IMG submission 187465) | Marine sediment microbial communities from White Oak River estuary, North Carolina - WOR-1-36_30 (SPAdes) (version 2) | ecosystem: Environmental > Aquatic > Marine > Intertidal zone >...
GGTCAAGGAGGACTATTTGGCCCATCGTATTTAACCGTTTGTTCACTTTAGACCATTGGGGAGAGCCTTCGTTTCCAATTAGAAGCTTGACTCTTTCGCTCCACTTTTTAATCCAAAGGCCAGACCAAATGCTTACAAAGTTCGAAAATTCCTCTGAATTTTCTTCAAAGTACTTTTGAACCTTGTCAATTAGATCATAGTCACCGTCTTCTTGACCGATTAGTTCCCAATGCACCTTTAAGAAGTTAATCAGATCCTCGCAAGCTATCTGCAAAACTCGCCGATCTGAACTCTGTAGATCTAACAGTGGATTATGGTCTTTCAAGCATTGTGATAGCAGCAGCTCAAGAAAGTTCATTGTTCTTTCTTCCCAGAGCCTTCTCCAATAGATACTCGAGCAACCGTCTTAATTAAGCGTTATTTATGGTATCTTCTATAACATTTTTTGAGAACTATTCTTTATTTCGACATGTGACTGGCACAAGAGATAGATAATTTCACTATAGGATTGCAAGGGCTCTTACAAGAAGTTCTTATAGGGTTTTCTAATATTAATTTGGGCTTCATAACTTACTTATCTTTAATTTTTGTAGGGACATTAGTAGTGAAACAATCATGAGTCCAACAGAAGCAGAAGAGCTGCAAAGAAAGAAGACTGACTTAGAAAACGAGTTAAAATCAATGGAAGAAAAAGAAAGGACCCTGAACGAGAAAATCAAGGCTCTTGAAGAACAGTGGGCAGTCCAAGAGGAAAGATGGGAAGTCCAAGCGTTGGAAGAGAAAGTCAAGGCAAAGCGTGGTGCAATTGATCAGCTTGAGGCTAGGATAAACAAGCTTGAAGAAAAATTGAAGACCCCACCACATGAAGTATCAGACGAAGTATTAAAGCCACCGGAGCAAGAAGCAAAAGAGGAAGCACCAGAGCAAGAAGAAATCGTAGTAATGGAACCCGATATGGCACCAGAAAATGTCCCAAAGCCTGAACAAGAGGAGCCTAAAAAGAAACGAAGATTCTTCTAAGCAGCTCATCAAAGCAATCTAAACAGAAATCAAATGCATATTGTTTAAGTAGAGAGTTCCATAAGAATTTCGTAAGTCAACTATTCATATTACTGCACTCTGCTAGTCTCGACGACTAAATATTCAGGAAGAGCATTGATATCTTTTACGATAAGGTCAGGCTTTTCCTTTCGCAACTCTTCTTTTTCAAACATACCCGAGAGAACGGCAACTGTCTTTGCACCTGCAGACTTGCCTGCTTGAATGTCAACACCAGAATCGCTCACTACTACACAGTTTTGAATTGACACTTGAAGTTTGTCTGCTGCCTTTAAAATGGCGTCAGGAAATGGCGTAGGTCTCTCAACATCTAATGCAGTTACAATTGCCCCAAAATAGCTGTTTATCTGCAAACGTTGTAGCTCTTTCTCTATTAATTGTTTCAAAACTCGGCGACGAGTAATTAGGGCAAGGAGAAAGCTGTCAGAAAGTTTGTGCAGAGTTTTGGCAGCATTTGGAAGTAATTCAGTTTTGTTTGTTGCGATTGTGTAAAAAGATTGCAAGAATGCCGTTATGAATTTTCCTCTAATAGCCTCGTCCAGGCTTGTCTTTTCAAAGAAATTCGCGATGGAGAGATTGCGTTGTAAATGCCTTGCCATTTCTAATCCTATATCGCTAGAGCTTTGAGGATGCCCAATTGCAGAAAATGCCATTTTGGCTGCTTCTGTGAAAGCGTCTGTAGAGTCAACTATTGTTCCATCTAAATCGATGAGCAGTGCTTTAGCTTTCAATTTTTGTCGAGCCATCTTTCTGTTCCCTATACTTTCTTTGTAATTTGTCTAACACATTTCCCATAAGCCTATTCCTCGAGAGGCTAATAGGCAGATGGAGATAAATGTTCTTTCCATAAAAGTGTGTCGAGGTGCCTCGGTTGCACGCCTTTCTAAAGCATCAAATCTACCAAACTAGGAAAAAGTATTTAAAAGATGTCGAAGTGGATAATGAAGTCACTTGGAGAAACTACAGCCATGGCGAGAAAAGCACGAATAAGACTTACAAGCACCGACTACAAGAGATTAGAAGATGTGTGTAACGAACTGAAGGCTATCGCCGAAAAGACAGGCGTCAAAATGACCGGGCCAATCCCCTTACCCACAAAGCGGCTTAAGGTTCCAGTTTTAAAGGCGCCTTCTGGAGCGGGCACCGCAACTTGGGATAGGTGGGAAATGCGGATTCATAAGAGGCTTATTGACATCGACGCCGAGGAACGGGTCATGAGGCGAATTATGAGAATCCGAGTGCCTGAAGAAGTCTATGTGAGCATTGAACTTCTCTGATAATTTAAAGTAAAAACAGTTCTCTGATACCAAAAGAAGCATTATTTGAGCTTATATTGCTCTTTTTCTTTTGTCTTTGTTTGTGTTTGTGTTAGGTGTTAGCTTTATGAAGATAGAGGATTGTTGATTCTATCTTGGTATTTCTTCAACTCATCTTTCTAACCATTTGAAGTGAGCATAGATTCCTACTGCTTTCATTACTAATCCAGGGACTCCTAAGAGAATACGAAGACCAATTTCTATAGGTGCAAATATAGCTAATAGAACAGCTGCAAATCCTAGAACAATCAATATGGATGCTGGATTATCTACTACTATTTTGATTGTCCTGAATATAACTTCTACTATTTCAGACATACAGTCTTTACCTAAGGAGGTTTGTGTTGTAAAATGTTTTTATATACTTCTAGGAAGCGAAAGCCAGTGAAGTACAGACAGAGTAGAGTGAAACAAATTCCTGATCTATTTTTTGCTCCAAGCTTCTTTCTGTATAGAAAGAATAAAGAAACATAAGTAAGTGATTGCTCCTTTCCCTATGTTAAGTTAGTTACAGCCTCTTCTTTTTAGTTCAGTTTTCTTTCTGGTTTGTAGGTTTTCTTTGCTTCAATTGTTCTAAATAGCTCTTGGCGAGACCTTCTTCATGTAAGCAAGTATGCCTTCGAAGATTCATTGTTATGGATGTGGTACTGTTCTGTATGAAGGAGAAATGCTGAAGCCTCCTTATGAGATTATTCAAAAGAATGAAGATAGATGTCCTAACTGTTATGGAAAGCTCTCTCTTATTCCGAAAACTGTTAAAGTAATGCCAATTGAATAGAGATCCGCAGCCCTTTCTCATTATGTAGGACTTAGGCATCTTATCAAAGGACGTGGTCAAGCTTTGGTCTTTGCCACAGTTGATTGGATATGTTGAGGAAAGTGTTTGAACGTTATTTGCCTTACAACATCTTCACTATTTAAGGCAAAAATAAAACTCTTAAACTCCGCTACATACTTCCCCCAAGTGTTCCTTATTTCACGTGCCAATATAGCATAATCAGCAAAATCTTTGTGGATTGAGATAGAAGCTGAATTCATCCCATCAAGTCCACTTCCTCCAGTAGTAGCAAAAATGACATTCGGATGCTTTGAAAGGAAAAGCTGCACTTGTCTCTTAAACTCTCCTGTTTGAAGCAATTTGGTAAAAGCTTCAGTTGTCCAGCTACTAAAGCTGAATGCCATGATTTCGTATCCAAGCTTTGCCAGATTTGGAATCGCAGTGTACTCAATCAATCCTTGTTTCTCCAGCCTTACTCTTCTTCTAGTAACAGTAGGTTGAGAAACCCCAATCTTCTTAGCCAATTGCCTGTCACTAATCTTAGAATTCTTCATCAACTCAGAAACAATCCTTAAGTCAATATTTTTTAATTTGGACATGTTACCACAGAAGTAAATACTACTGCTACAATTTTATGACTTATGGAAGCAATCTTCTTCTGTAGGCTACAGAGTACTAATGTGTTGCTACCACGAAGAGCAGATTACTTTATTCGATGATTCGCTTTCTCAATCTCATTCCTAAGCTTATTCTCTCTTCTTCTTTGAACCCCAGATGCTTGTAGAATTCAATAACTGGGATATTACTCTTCCTAACTTGAAGATTCAGTTTTAGACACCCCATTTTTCTTAATTCTACGATTGCTTTGTTCACCAGTTTTTTACCATATCCTCTTTTTTGAAACGAAGGAAGAACAGCTAGATAGTTTAGCCAACCTCTGTGACCTTCATAACCGACCATAACAGAACCTATGAGTTGTCCATCAGACAAGGCGATGAAAAACAGCTCAGGTTGAAAGGCAAGTTTTCTCTGAATATCCTCAACAGGATCATTTTGAGGGACTATTAAACCACATTTTTCCCATAAATTAATTACAGCTTTTTGATGTTTCACATTATATCTGTCTATTTCAAAACTCATCCTTTTCAAACCCAAACAATTATTATGACGCTCTATAGAACTGATTTCGTAGGGTTTTATGGCTTGTGGAAGAAACGAGAGTTACTATGAAAAATGAGATAAACTACCTTAAAGTTAGAAAGTTTCATGCTTACCAGAAAGGGAAGAGTGGAAACTCCCTGCAGAATACCCTTAATGAGCAAAGGATTTTGCTGTATGTATGTGGACTTAATGACCTAGATTTCGCCAAGTATTCTCTAATGGTCTCTTTGTTTAATGGTCTGTTCTTCAGCTACTACACTATTATGATTATGAGAATCCGAGTGCCTGAAGAAGTCTATGTGAGCATTGAATTGCTTCAAACTAAAGGCAAGAAAACGAAGCTAAGAATCGCCAAGACAATCGAGGCAGAAAAGCTAAGTGCCCATAAAATTTTGTTCCATCTAAGAATTTTGTAGCCATCTATTATTCCGACGGGAATTAGGTTAAAAACAGCTATAAAGGAATTTATCCATGCCGCAAAAAAAGCAACAAAGGCAACGACCCAGTTGAAGTTGATCATGCGGAACACTGAGCCGACTATGAGAAATAACGTAGCGAGTATGATGTTTGTTAAAGGACCTGCAAGAGCTGTTTTTCCTATTATTTCTTTATTGCCAGAACCTGCGATCATAACAGCCCCTGGAGAAATAATCTTGAACAACGGTGCAAAGATGGAGATTAAAGTTATTAGAGCTCCAAATGGAGTTAGTCGAAATTCTGCCCACAACCCTTGGCGCTGCGCAGCTATTTTGTGAGCCACCTCATGTAGGAGAAAGGATAATGTAAGCACTGCAGCCAAAGAGGCTACAGCTGCCAGAGGAAAATCAAATAAATACACAGATGCACCTACACCCATCACAAGCAAGGTTCCAACAGCCAAGTGTTTAAGCTCTTTTGTACTGAACCATATAACCCTGCCATGCTTTCGCGGCGTCATAGAAACTGTATACTGATATGAAGGCTCACCTTTCATGGTTTTCGGGGTTCTTACCGGCCGTTCTACGGGTACTCGTGCACGCCAATATTCAGGGCAGTCGTGATTTTCGGGCAAGTGGTGCTCAACACAGAAATATTGGTCACAGTAGGGACATTTAAAAGGCATGTAAGTGTCAGCATCGCATTGTTTGCATTTCACTTTGTCTTGGCACCTTTCGGTTTTTCTTTGGTTTCATTGTTTATATGTTTGCTGCCATGCTAAGACTACCAGACATTCCTAAACAAGTCGTCCTTTTCGCCTATGACTAAATCTTTGAAAGAAGAGCCTTCGCTGAAGTTTATGCGATTCAATCCCTTGATGATTGCTACTGGTACTGCCTCTCTCCCTTGCCCCATAACGAGTTCCGCAGCACCAGCCAATTCATCAGCTACAGCGCTGAACTTGACCTGCAAAACATAGCCAAACAAGTCTTCCGTGCCCCTGTAATCAAAAAAGGGGTCAATTCCAGCTAGACCGATGACGAAATTAACTTGCCCGCGTCTGAATGCACGACTGTATGTGTCAGATATGATTACTCCAACCTTCTTTCCGGTTAGTCCCATGATGCGCGAACGTAGACGTTTAGCAGATTCGTCTGGATTTACGGGTAATAATGCGTAACAGCTTGCACCTTTTACATTTGATTTGTCAATGCCAGCATTTATGTTAACGATGTCCCTTTGGTCTTCAACAATAAGTATTTGCTGAGAAGTTTTTAGAAAGCGTTTGGATTCGCGCAAAACTAGTTCCGCAAGCCTAGGGCTTCTTCCAGTCTTCTCAGCAATTTTCAACGCTTTCTTAGACGGTTTCACCTTATCCAGCTGCACTATACGATTTTCAGCTTTCGAAACTACTTTTTGAGCAATAACAACAATGTCTCCATCTCCAATTTCGACATTATTATTCTTTGCCGCTGAGACAATTAAGCCTGCCAAGTCGTCGCCTGCTTTTATAAGCGGAAGCCCTTCAAGCCCAAAAATTCCAACTTTTTTCACCATTTAATTTTTCCTCTTACATAAGGACTATAGTTGTCTTTTTCACGTCAACAAGAAGATGCAACAACGTCAAGAATGTTTATTAGTTTATCCCTATCAACAAGCTTGAAAGACTTATGGAGCTAAAGCTGAACCAGTATTTGACACCCTTCGATTTAGAGCATACCTTGCAGTGTGGGCAATTGTTTCGATGGGAAAAACATAGTGATTGGCGGTATGGTGTTGTTGAAAAGCAAGTTTTGAAAATGCGACAGACAAAAGACACTTTAGAATTTGAAGGAGTCAACCTAGATTTCGTTGAAAACTATTTTCGTTTAGGTGACAATCTGCCTCAAATAGTGTCAGAAATCAACCGAGACCCCCTCATAAACCAAGCGGTTAAAGCTTTTTCTGGTCTGCGCATAGTGAGGCAAGCTCCTTTGGAATGCCTAATCTCATACATCTGCGCCACCTACAAGAACATTCCAGCCATCAAGAACATGATTCACGAATTGTCAAAGCGTTTCGGCGAAGAAATAACTTTCGACAACCACGAATTTTACGCCTTCCCAGAGATTGATGCACTAGCGAAAGCCGCTCTTTATGAGCTTAGAGATTGTAAATTGGGTTTCCGCGCAAAATTTGTTCAAGAAACTGCGAAAATGGTAAATTGCGGCAAGGTTGACTTCAAAACATTAAAAGAAGCCGACTACGAAACAGCTAAAGAGGAGTTACTGCAACTTCCAGGCGTCGGAAATAAGGTGGCTGACTGCGTCTTACTCTTTTCTTTAGAGAAACTTGAAGCCTTTCCAGTGGATGTTTGGATGAAACGTGTAGTTGAAAAACACTATACGAACTATTTTGATGCATCTTTTATCAAGAAACTCCTAAAAAAACAATCGTTGTCAACGAGAGATTACAATAGGTTAAGTTCCTTCGCCCGGAATTATTTCGGAAAAAATGCTGGATACGCTCAGGAATATTTGTTTCATTTCTTCAGAAACAAAGCACTTTAAAGCTCCAATCTGACGAGGACAAATTCCTTGTTTATGTCCTCTTTGACACGGAATCCATTTTTCAGATAAAGTTCAACAGGTCCAGAAGGGTTGTTCGTCGAGCCCTTTCTGGCAAAGGTCTCAACAGCCTTAAAAGCTCGCTGTTTTAAATCCGTTATCAGTTCGTCGAGAAGCCTCGCACCCAAACCTTTGCCGCGAAAGTTTTTGTCACTAATATAGAGACAAGAGATAAAGGCAGCATTTTCTTCTGTTGCCCTGAGCAATTTGGCTCCATAGTTTTGCGTATTTGGAAGCCTTTTTGCCGGAGAGTATTGAACGTAGCCCACTGGTTTGTTATCAATGTACAATATTTTGCCACAATTCCCGAACTCTTTTAATGTTTTTAGAAACCAAGTGGCTTTCTCTCTTTCATATTTTGCTTCTTCTGTTGAAGAGAGCTGTTTGCCCTCAAAGGCTGGGTTTTCCCAGTAGAGGCAAGTTCTGCACGGTTTTGGTATTTCTTTTATGTTTTTCGTTGTAAGGTCTCTGATTGTAACCTTCACAGATACTATCCCTTCACAAGATATGTGCAGTATTGTGTTGTTAAGCAGGCGGTATAGGTGGTTCGGGTGATGAAACTGACACTGGAATAGTTGTTGAAGTAACAGTAGTTCCAGCGAAGCGGTCAGTTATTTTTTGATGAGGATCACCTGGCGTTGCTAAACCGATAATTACATCTATGAGAACTAGAACCCAGTAAATTTTACTTACGTTTCTAATAAGAGCAGCGTCAAAGGGTGGTTTTTGTCCGCTGATTTTTGTGGTTCTTAAGTTCATGATCTTCTTGCCGAAGGTCCATCCATACCAAAACTCAAGTAAGGCAAAATACAAGACGCTGAGAATTCCTGCGAAGAATGGAAATGTAAAAGGATTGAAGACATACCAAGGGTAGTTCGTTGCTGCCGCCAATAGAATTAAAGGTAGAAAAATTATTCCCGCGATTATTGCCGTAGCTATCCAAGCAATTATACTGTCAATAATAAAAGCTACAAGTCTCCTTATCCAGTGATCTTGAAGCCTAGAGTCACTTCCAATTCTTTCAAAGCCTGTAGACAAAGCTATTCACAAACACTCTCTCTTGTCGCCTTTAGTTATATATTGTTTCGCTCTCATGGAAAAAAGAAGCGAAACAAAAAGGTTATGTTCTAGCCTTTAACCACTGCTATTGGCAGTAATCGGGCTACACGTGTGGCGATTCCGATTCTGTCGCTTACTTCCACTACTTTGTCTACATTCTTGTAAGCGGGATCAGCTTCTTCTGCAAGGACAACTGCGCTTGCCGATCTAACAACTATTCCACGTTCCTCTAAAGCCTTCTTTATGTCGCCTCCCCAGAACCTTCGTTTCGCCGCTGATCTACTCATCATTCTGCCTGCCCCATGAGCGGTAGAGCCGAAAGTTACCACCATAGCCTTCGCTGTCCCCACAAGAAGCCACGAGCTTGAACCCATGCTACCTGGAATAATAACTGGCTGTCCAAAATTGCGATAATCCACGGGGACATCAGGGCTATTAGGTGGAAAAGCTCTTGTTGCACCTTTCCGATGAATCCAAACTTTCTTGCGCTGGCCGTTAATTTGATGTTCCTCAACCTTCGCAATATTATGCGCCACATCATAAACCAGTTGAAGACCGAACGTTTCTGCTGGCTTCCCGAAGACTTCTTCAAAACTCTGCCTCACCCAATGAGTAATGGCTTGACGGTTAGAAAAGGCATAGTTAACAGCACACGCCATTGCTTGAAAATAGTCCTCTGCTTCACTGGTGTTTCCAGGGGCACATGCAAGCTCTCGGTCGGGCAAAGAAATTTTGTATTTATGCACCGCTCGTTCCATTACACGCAGATAGTCGGAACATATTTGATGTCCATATCCACGAGAACCGCAATGAATCATGACCGTTACTTGCTCTTTTTCGTTTATGCCGAAGGCTTTTGCGACTTCAGGGTTGTAGATTTTGTCGACTTTCTGGATTTCAAGAAAATGGTTACCTGAACCCAGTGTGCCGATTTGGTTTGCTCCTCGGTTTTTTGCTGTAGTTGATACTTTATCAGGATTCGCAGTTTTCATGTGCCCTTTCTCTTCACAATGTTCAATGTCTTTCTTCCAGCCCATTCCTCGCTCCACCAACCATGAGACCCCATCGGCGACTAATCTATCAAGCTCGTTGGCTTTGATTCGAAAATCCTTTCTACGGCTTCCGAGACCGCATGGAACATTGTTGAAGACTGTGTTCGTCAAATCAGACAGCTTGGGTCGTATGTCCTGTTCAGTGAGATTAGTTGTTAGCAACCTCACGCCGCAGTTAATATCGTACCCTACTCCTCCGGGGCTTATCACTCCTTCTTCATAATCAGTTGCTGCAACTCCTCCTATAGGGAAGCCATATCCTTCATGGCCATCTGGCAGCGTTATGGCGTATTTATATACGCCAGGCAGATGGGCAACGTTGGCGCATTGTTCCAGCGTTCTGTCTGTTTTCATTTTTTCCAAAAGTTCCTTATCTGCAAAGACAATGCCTGGAACGCGCATACCTGGTTTGTATTTTTGCGGAATACGCCAAGAGTAATTGTCAAGTTTTTCGAGTGGAACATTGCTGGTTGGGTGCCTTTGATGCTTTGTTTTGCTCAAATTCTTCACTTTCATAAAAGGTGGGTAAGGGGCTAAATATAAGTAATTTTGGTGTTGGAACCAAAAATTTGCAAGTCATTATTGTATAGATTGTGTTTCCCTATGTTTAAAATACTCTACGAAGCCGTGAATACTTTGCGAAACAGTGCCTCTGTTCAAGATAAGATGTTTTTTAATGTAGTCGCTTACTTTTTGCATGGCGGGATCACGTTTTTCGATTTCTTCCTTTATTTCCTCTACTGTAGCCTTTTCCTTCATCTTCATTGAAACTATGTTTGCCCAAAGTCTCAGCTGATCAGCATACCTGTGCAATTTTTCTAAAGCATCTGTCGTTCGGCCGAAATGGGAATAGTATAATGTTTCTGGTTTGAATTGCTTTAGTTTTTCAAGGGATGCTAATGCAGTTTCTAGATGGAAAGGTGGGGGTGTTGTCGGTATGATTACGTTATGCTGGGGGATGTAAACTCCCGCTGCATCACCGGGGAAGACGCCTTGACTTCTTTTTTCGTAAAAGCTTTGATGGTGAGACGCATGACCAAGGGTTTCGATAACTCTTAGCTGAACATCTTCACCTAAATCGAAGGTCATTCCGTCTTCAGTAGTTATTATTCGTTCTTTGGCAACTGGTTTTGGTTCCTCGTAAATCTCGGCAACTTTGCCTAACACTTGTTGGGATTGTTTCCACAGTCTTTGGGGATTTATAATGTGAGGAGCGCCTCTTGGGTGGACAATGAGTTTAGCTTTTGGCAGGTGAGTTAGGAGGGCACCGATGCCTCCGCCGTGATCCAAGTGGATGTGAGAAACTGCCACATAATCGATATCTTCAACCCTTACATCTATCTCCTTTAGACCTGCCAGTAAATGTGGGATTGTTGCTGTGGGTCCGGTTTCAACAATTGCCACTTTCTTTGCTTTCACTACGTAAGAGGCAATGAAGTGGTTGAAGCCTGCTGGTTTGAGGTCTATTTGGAAGATGTGTGGTTCAAGTCTGGTGGTAAACATGCTTTTGCACACCACGTTAGCAATGCGTTGAAGCTTTTAACCCTTTCAGAATAGATAGCTATTGACATTTTTGAAAATAAGGGCTGTTTATGAAAAGTTCTATTATATGCATTGGGCATAACAGAGGTTGGGATAAAATGTGTCGGTAAAGATTGGCTCACTACTTGGTATACCGGTTAAGTTGCATTACACCTTAATTCTTGCTGTCTTTCTTATTGCTTGGACTTTAGCAGTGGGTTTTATGCCTTCTCAATATCTTGGTCTTTCCGTAGTGGAGAATTGGAGTTTGAACCGATGGGCTCACTTTTATACTTGACACTTGGGGCAGAAGTATACCTGACCTCCGCCTAAGCTTAGCTTCTCTATGGAAGTCCCACATATTGGGCAGGTTTGTTGTTTCATGTTTGGACCCATGGCAGATCTGTAGATTCCTTGGTTTCCATAAAGGTCTAGGAACTGGTCTTTTCCCTTGAGTCCGATTCTCTCCTTGATCACAAGCTTAATAGCATTATAAAGGACATGTCTCTCTTCTTTATTCAGCTCTGAGGCTTTTCTCTTTGGGTGAAGCTTGGCTCTGTAAATTACGTCTTGAAAGGCACTATTACTCAATCCCACAACAACAGCGTCTTTTCCGACCAATACTGACTTAACCATACGATTGTTCTCCGCTAGAAGTTGTGAGAAACGCTCAAAGGTAAAATCTGCGTCTACAGGTGAGAGTATCTCGGGATTAAAATCTCGTCTATAGACATAAGAACGTTCTAAGCCTTCGTCCTTCAATGCTTGGATGACACCCATGCTTGTGAGCCTCACCGTCAATACTGTGGCATCGCCAAAATTGACTTTTAAATGGAACTTCTCTGTGACAGCTTTTTCATTTTTATGATAAAGGACCTTGCCACCATACTCTGGTCCGAGAATTAGATTCATTCCATTGCTGAGTTTTACAAGTATAACGTTGCCTCTTGATGTGACTGATTCTATTTTTCGATTAACAAGTTGATCAAAGGCCGTTATATCCCTATTTAGCATACCTATTTTTTGCAACCGCTCATAATCTTGCAGTTGATAGGATTTGATACTCTTGCCTCGAAGCTCTCTATTCATCTGTTCTGCAAGAATCTTTGCTTCAGGAAGTTCAATGCTCATAGTATAATCTCCAAACCGTTACCGTAAGACTGTTTATCACTCATATATAGAGAATAGTCCACAAAAACATTAGGGTTTGTCCAGAGATAGCGATTCCTGTCTCGCCCTCAAGTATAAATGCTAAAGCGTCAAATGGTGTCGTGTGTTTACTTAATCCTTGTCTTTCATCAAAAGAAAATAAGGTTACAGTCCCCGTCTCTTCAGCAATCAGTGTTCTACTCACTATAGGACTACCACAGCCATGATTCTCTTCGAAAAAAATAATTAATCTTTCAACAGCCCCACAAAACAAAGTCCCTACATTTCTCTAACAAAAGTCCACGCCTCAAAACTAAAACAAACAATTATATTTGCCACTAAATAGGATAGTCTAGTCAAAGCACTAAGAAAACTAACATATAAACAAGGGCCGGTCGTCTAGCATGGTTAGGACATCTGCCTGACACGCAGAAGGTCGCTGGTTCAAGTCCGGCCCGGCCCACCACGACAGTCCCGAGACGTATAATCTAAGATTTTGAATACCATCTGGCAGCTTAAGAAGGAGGGATACGCGGATTCTACGTTGAAAGCTTATGATTCAAGGCTTAGAATGTTGGCAAAGCATGCTGATTGTTAAAAGCCCTTTGTTTGATTTCTTGATTGCAAGACCGTAAATGCTTTAAACAGCATGATGCTGAGATGCCACAGCGTCTTGGCTTCGCACTGCTATTTCCGAGAGAATTTCTTTCTCACAAATCTACAAATCACGCTTGCCTTCGGCTCATGACAGAACAGAGAAATCGATTGACATTCCTATGCAACATTTTTATTCGACGGTGCACGGGGCATACTGCATTGATACAAAAATGGATAAGAATAAGGATTGTATGTCGCCTGAGTGGAACGTAGTGGAGCGAAGGCTGTTTGGCTAGCCCGCAGGAGGTCGCTGGTTCAGGTCCATCTCGCCCACTAATACAAACCACACAAAAAACAAAAATACCCGACTCATAATTCAATTAGGAAGAGCTGAAAGCTATGCCCACTGAAATCACAGACACAGAGAAATTTATACAACTAAGCGAACACGCAACCTATTGCGCCATAAAAAGACTTCCAAAAACAGTAAAACTGAAACTTCGCACCGCGAAACTCCTGTACACATTAAAAACAGATCCTACAAAAGCAGAGGAAATAATAAAAAAGCTGAGTTGTGAAATCCGAGAAATCTAGTTTTTGAATTAAACTAAGGAGTCAACCTATGGATTATTTATTCATAATTCTTATCTGATTCAGAAAGCAAAGATGTACCACTGCAGGTGAATCATGTGGTAGAACTTGAAGATGCGCGATACATTGCAGTTAATTTTGTAAAAGAGAAGAAAGACGTAACAGATGTCACTGTGATAATCACAGAACAGAAAGACGGGGTTTGGATAATTAAAGGCACATGCCCCATAGACTTATGTGGCCATCCGTGGAGAGAAAGCTTCGAAATAAAAATAGACCAAAAGGGCAAAGTGGCAGCTTCAAATTTCAAACTAATGTAAGCAAACAACGCTCAGAGTTATAAAATATCAAATCCACAAAACTACAACGCTAGCAAGTAAACCAAACAGTATAGAAAAAGGCAGACCAGGGAACATGCCTTTCTTCTCCACCATCTTAAAAGACAAAAAAGAACCTAACAACACTCCGAAGATTGCAGCAATGCAAATCTCCCAGCCAAAATTCAAAAGCATATGGCTAACCAGCATTGAATAGAAGACTAAATCACCAAGCCCCACATTCATGTTTTTAAAGGAAAAACTGGCACCAGGCAAATTCTCTAATCCCTTAGCTGCAATCTTCCCTACAGGACCACGAAAAACAGCAATTACATCATAAACAGCCAATAATAAAAGAATCAAAACCGCGCTAATTGTAGGAATGGACGCTCCTAATAATGTTCCAGTGGCACCTCCTAATACAAGAATAAAAACCTCATAAAACCAGCCTTTTCGTACAAAAATTTCCCAGAGAACAAAAATTGTGGCTAAAAGAGCCAAAAACAAAGATACTGTAAAAGAAAACTCTATATTGACGATGACAAAAACAAGTTCAGCATAAAAAATAACGAGAAAAAATATGAGAATAGAAAAAGCGATAGCCATTAAAAGACGGATAAAACGCTGCAGGTTGTACTTCAAAAGAAAAAAGATCATGGTAGCGCCTAAACCTGATGCCAGAACAAAAATCGTTGCATTGAATACAGGACCATACCCTCTCTCAGGAAAAATGGTTAATGGATTCAGCATCATCTGAGATTGTAAAATTAAAAATGCACAAAAGACACTGACTAGCAAACTCGCAAATATAGGAATAACATAAACATGAGTTGCTTTAAACTCTTCTTCAGCCAAACGTCAGCTACCTACATTCACAAATCCTAGAACATATGGATAACACTTTCTATACAACAGAAAAAGAATTTACTAACAGCAGTGTCGAAAAGAGCCATGTTTTTTAACAACATGCATTTTTCCGCCACGAACCACAACTACCTCGTTTGGACTTTTAAGAACTGCCTTATTTCTATCAGACACAAAAACCATGCCCTCTGCCTTGTAAACCAGCTTAGAATCTTTAGTCACAAGAATGCTCAACTCATCTGCTTCACTTGGGAAGGCAAAAACAAAACCATCATGCTTGTCGAAACATCGATAATCGTATAATCTCCCTCGGAATAACCTGCCAAACAGATCTTCTGCTTCATTCACGAATTTTTGAGAGTCTTCGTAGTCCATTTCTGTCAAGTCTTCTTTGTTTGCAGTCGTTAAGTGTTGCTGTACTTCATCGGTGTCACCCAACATCAGAAATGGTTTGTTGAGTTCTTTTTCGATAGGTTTGCCTAGTGCCCCTTCTTCAGTTTCAACTATAGCGTCGAGAAGTAGTTCGCCATGTCCGTGTAACACATAACCTCTTTGTTGGTCTCTCAATTTTAGACCTATTGCTAGTGTGCCTTTCTCGATTTTGACGATGCCCTTTTCCGTTTCCCACAATGTAATATCCTCAGTAGCCTTTGAAATAGTGCTGTCTATTTGGTAGTCTTGCCAAATCATTGGTTGTTCCCTCTTTCAACAAATTTGGTGACTCGTCGTGCCATTTTATATGCTGTTCTACCTGGTATTGTGATTAGGTAGCGCCCTCTAACTTTCTCTTGAACTACCAATCCTGCTTCTTCTAATACTTTAAGGTGGCTCGAAAGGGTGCTGGTCGTGATCTCTAAAAGTTTTTCTTGTAAATCGTTGACGTATTTTCCCCCATTCATGAGTTCGGCTAATATCTTAAGCCTATGTTCTTCCCCTAATGCACTCATGACTTCAGCCATTTTGGGAAAATTAACCTCGATTTCTTCCTCTTTTCGATAAGGCTCTCCTTTTCTAAGAATGCGAACGCCTCGTGGACCGATAAATATCGACTTTTCAAGTTCACCATGTATGCCTTCAGCAACACCTTCCATAACGTCCCCAATGTAATCGTGAATGCGATTGCCAACATCTATGTATATGCCACGACTCCGTTTTCTTTCAGTCATATCCTTGAGCTGCTCTTTCAGGTCTGCCATTTCCTCTTTGAGTTTGTGCATCTCTTTCTTTAGTTCTTCTTCAGACATATTGGACTTCATCATCCTTAATTCTATTTTTATCTATCTTAATTCTAAAACCATCTAATGGAAATCGATAGATATAAAGATTACTATTACAGCAATACTATGCGAAGCCATTTTGTGCCTTTTCAAAGTTCTGAATACAAATTCCTCTTTACTTTCGCTTTCAAAAAGTGAACCCATCTCCAGCCTTTGGCGCTATCGCATTAAGCCCCACGTTCTTTTTCACCCATTTTGCAAATCGTTCACAGTTTCCTTCGGCACCGTGAACTGCAAACACTGTGGGCTCACCTTTCAAATTCTTCACAACTTCTTGAAGTTGGCTAGCTCCACAATGAGAAGAAAAATCAAAATGCTCCACCTGAGCCTTAATTTTACGCACTTTGCCATCAATTACACACATTCCTTTTTCCAATAGTTCATGCCCCGGTGTGCCCGGTATTTGGTAACTCACCAGAAAGACGGCGTTGCGACTTTTTTTACCTAATTTCGAAATGTAAAAAGCAGCTGGTCCACCCATCAACATACCTGCAGGTGAAATAATCACACCTGATTTTTTAGTTGCAATTCTGCGGTCTCGCCATCCATCTATCCATGTAGCCCCATGCACAGCGTCCATAAAGAGACGTGGATCACGCAAAAATTCTGTGTTATCCATCATTATTCGATTAGCTGCACGAGCCATACCATCCATAGTTATTGGATATTCGAAATGATGAGCTGCGAGAATACAAGCTATTTCTTGTGAGCGCCCGATGCTAAAAGCGGGAACAAGAACTGTCCCGCCCTTTTCCACAACATCAGTAATGTGAGCAACAAAGTTTTTCTCCAATTCCAATCGGTCTGTATGATCCTCATTTGCATAAGTGGTTTCTATTGCTATTGCGTCAAGTTCTCCATAGTTGTTATCTGCTGACGATAGAAGACGTGTCTTGAAGGTGTTAAAATCGCTTGTGAAAAGAATTCGCTTGTTTTCCGCTTCTAAAAGAATCTGAGCGCTTCCGGGAATGTGTCCAGCGTCGAGAAGTCGGAAAGCTATATCACCAACAGTTTTCCTCTCTGCAAAACCCGTTGGCACGTAGTTTTCAAGCATATACCTTAATTCAAGGTATTCAAACGGAAGATAATAGCCAGAAAGATGGATAAAGTCCTTGATTAACAGTTGTGCCAACTCTAGGGTTAAGCGAGTTGCGTAAAGAGGTTTCTTGTCTTGTATGTAAAAAACAGGCAGTGCTCCTGAATGATCAAGATGGCAATGAGTTAATATAAGCGCGTCCACCTCTTTTGGTGCAACATGCATAGGAAAACCTGGTTCATGACCCATCATAATCCCGTAGTCCAGTAAAACCTGCGTTTTATCGGTTTTTACTGCTATAGCTATTCTTCCAACTTCACGGGTACCGCCGAGGAATTTTATTTCTAATGGAAACTTTTTCACCTTCCATCCTTATTTGTCAAACCTACTATAGGCGCATTAACAGCTTTGACGAAACCCTTCTGGATAGCCATTAGAACACTTTCGACATCAGGTTGAGCTTCAACTTCAGTAAACACTGTCCACATTTCTTCCGCTTTATGAGCGTCTGTTCCAGCAACTCCAGGCAAGTTTTTTGTCCTTGCCAATTTTTCGGCCATCATGTTTTCTTTAGGTGTCGCAGTGGGATTTAAGACTTCGATGGCGTGTGCTTCAATGTTCATAGCTAAATCGCCCATTCCAAAAGAACGGTACGGATGAGGAATTACAATCACTCCACCGTTTTCCTTTGCGAAATCAATTGTAGAGTTCAACGTTGCAGGATATGTCGGCTTTTCTTCAACACCTAAAATAATTATGTCTCCCTCATTAGTGCTGATTTCAATTCCTGGCAAAATTATTAAATCTTCGTAAACATTGGCTAACTTGCGCACTTTGAAATATCCTTCTAAAGTGTTATGGTCTGTGATTGCTACGCCTTTAATCAAAGCATGCATGTGTAGCTCGTCTACAATAAGCTTGGGGCTAATTGTAGAGTCGCCGGAAAAAAGTGTGTGCAGATGTAAGTCCACGCTAAGCATAGTATTTTTCTCTCAAATTGTCATTTTTTGAAGGGTTTCCACAATGTCGTCGAAAACTTTTTCGTTCAACATCTCCTTTAAACCGAACACGGATATTGATAAGTCTTTTCTCATAATAAGTTTGCAGGTCGTTGAAATTCTATTTTTCCAAGTTGAATCTTCAACCAAGACTATTTCTTTATAAGAGGAGGCGCTAATGTATTTTTTGACTTGCTCAGCTACATAATTCATAGTTTCTAGGTCAAATGGCTTTGTGATTTCGTGTTGAGATAAAGGATAAACTTCATCAAGTTCTAAGGGGATTATGCCAAAGGGCACTGCGTAAATGCAAATATGAAAAAAGGCAGATTTTTTTGGGAATTTTTGTTGAATTTTCTTAACTAGACTTTTTACCTCTTTGGCCTTATGGTATGGTCTTTTTGAAGACTGAGGTAGCAATATAAGAATCTTAGCTTCTTTTGGTGGCAAATATCTCTCTTTGAATCGCTTTCTATAGTGTACAATTTCTGGTCGCATGAGTCCCAAGTTGCTGAAAAAGAAAAGCCCGCTTTTTTTGGTTACCGGACTTTGGCATTCTATGTAGTCCTCGTACTTCTTAAGCCGTTTTAAAGCTTGGAGCAGAGCAGGATGTACGTGAGCTCTTGCTTCTAAATATTCCCAGAGTCGACCTTCAACAATAGTTTGTTTTATGTGCTTCAATTCTGTGAAGCTTGCATACAGATTGTGCTTTGCTAAAGCTTCCTGTCTTTGCTGTTGTGGCATATCTATCACGTCCTTAGGAGTATTGTTTGCACAGATAGGACAAGAACACGGAAAATATTCAAGTTTTTTGAGCCTAGCCGTGCCGTATCCCGTCATGTAGCGGTTTTGTCGTGCATAAATTGCGTAAGCAGCGGAATCGAACATGTCACACCCCAAAGCTATGGCTAGGGCAAACATGAAAGGGTGACCCGCGCCGAAAAGATGAAAAGGTCTTTGTGAGGGTGTATTCATTTTTGCTGACAGAATCATTTCGATTAATGTATCAAAAAGGTACTGTTCCATAATTGTAGTAGGGCTTCCCAAAGCATGAATTTGAGCAGGTAGTTCTCCAACCTGTTTAGCTGAATGAGCAACCAAATCAAGATATCGTCCACCTTGAACAGGAACAACCCACAAGATGTCGTCTCGAGTTTTAATTTTTGCTAGTTGCTTGGCGCGTTTTATTGTCTCATCAACTGTGTGTTTTGCATGATCCTTTGTTGCATGCCAATTTGTTGGGATGTCCAATATGGTACCAATGTCTGTGGAGATTTGTTCTTGATAATGCACAATTTCTGAGGGAGTAACATCGACTTTGCCATACACAAGAATTTGATAGGCCCCAGAGTCTGTCATGATTACGCCTTCAAAATCAAGGTGCCTATGTATTCCGCTTTCTACGACTTCTTCGCCCATTTGCTTCTTTAAGATATAAGCGTTCGTTATTACGGCTTTGCAACCAAGTTCTTTTCTCATAGTTCTGGGTGAGATCAATTGAATAGCAGGGTTTATTACCGGAAGCAAAATAGGTGTCTCTATAATTCCACTCTTAGTTTTTATTCTTCCCAACCTTGCAAGTATATCTCTGTCGCGAACCTCAAAGCTCATTTTTTGATTCCGCCAAACATGCTTTAATATCCCTTGCTATATTTCTTTGTACTAATGGAGGAGATGGCAAAGATGGTCTGTGTCGTTTCTGTACAAGAAAAACCGAGATTAAAGAATCCCGTTTTGATAGAGGGCTTGCCAGGCATTGGATTCGTTGCCAACATAGCAGCACTACATCTAATCAGAGAGTTAAAGGCAAATCCTTTTGCTGAAATCCGTTGCTCTTCTTTCCAAGATTTCGCCGTTACTACTGAGAAAGGAAAACCCCGCCATCCTATTAACGAACTTTATTATTACAAGGGGAAGGAAAAAGAACGTGATCTCATCATTCTTTATGGAAACACTCAAGCATTAACCACAACAGGTCAGTACGAGCTCTGCGGGCGTATCTTGGACATATCTAAAGAATTGGGCTGCCGCTACGTGATAACCCTTGGCGGCTTTAAAAAAGAGCAAGAAGTTCATAAGCCGAAACTTTACTTTGCCGCCACAGACAAAGAATTAGTAAGCGAGCTCCTAGAAATAGGTGCCGAAATTATCAAGGGACAAATCTTCGGAGCCGCGGGGCTTCTCGTGGGAATTGGTAAATTAAGGGGATTCCGCGGCTTTTGTTTGTTGGCTGAAACTTTGGGAGTTTATCCCGATAGAGTGGCCACGCAAGAAATTTTGAAAGTAGTTTGTGACATGCTTGATTTGAAAGTGAACATTGACAATTTAGCCGATACTGTAGAAACTACGCGAGACCTTTTAGAAAATTTTGGTTTGATTGACCATTCTTTGAAAGAAAAAAGAAAAGAGGAATCTCAATTTCGTTGGTTTATCTAGGTCTTCATCTCGCTTAGAAACTGTTCATACACTTTTTGCACGCGCTCAGCGGCAGGTCCAGCTCCTTCTACAACACCTTTTTCTGTAACCTTAATTTTCTCCATCACCCAGATAAAACCCTTGTCTTCGTAAAGCTTAACCATGGTTGGAAACACTTTATCTAAACGCTCTGCCAGAGCTTTTAAATCAAAAGGCTTTTCAATTGCGAATATTTTAGCTACAACATCACCATTTAAAACAACTCGATGTAACATCTGACCCTTTTCGTCTTTTGCTTCTGACAAGCAAAGGTTCATATTGTCTGGATTTATTCCGACAAGTGTGCCGCTGTAAGATTTTCCATTGACAGTTGCTACAGTGACCAATTTATCAAGTAAAGTGGCTACTTCGCTAAGAAACCTTCTCTGCGATGTCGACAACATATTTCACCCTTTCATCTTTGCCGTGATATTATACCCTACACCTTTTTAGGATTTTGATATTTTAAACATCCGTTACAGTTTTTTGCGCTGCTCCTGTTGCTGTTGCGATAGAACTACTGTTTCTGGAGGTACGTCTCGATATACTGTGACGCCAGGTCCTATCCAGCAGTTGTTAGCAGCTTTAACTCCAGGCATAAATAAGGCATTTATTCCAGTTTTGACATTGTCCCCGAGTACAACTCCGAATTTCCTTCTTCCTGTATCCAAGACCTTGTCTTTAACCTTCATTTTAATCGACTTGCCGTCCAAACGATAGTTTGCGATAGTTGTTCCTGCACCAAAGTTGCAGTTCTCGCCTATTATGCTGTCACCAACGTACGATAAATGACCGACATGTGTTTTGTCCATAATTATGCTGTTTTTTATTTCACATGCATTTCCAATTCTTACATTTTTGCCAATGCTAGTGAAAGGACGTATAAAACAGTTAGGTCCTATGTCGCTGTCTCCTCCAATGAAGACCGGTCCTTCAATATATGCTCCAGAACGTATTTTTGCGCTTTCTTCAACTATTGAACGACCAACTAAGTGAGCACCATCCTCAATTTGCCCATCTATTCTTGACTCTATTTTTTCGAGAACCCAACGGTTAGCTTCAAACAAGTCCCACAACAGTCCTACATCTAACATCTTGTTACTGGAAAGCTGGGCAGCTGCAATCTTGTGTCCATTTTCTAAAAGAAACGAGAAAGAATCAGTTATCTCCAATTCACCTCTTGGAGAAGGTTTTGTCCTCCTAATAGCTTCGAAAATTTCTGTTGAAAGAACATATATGCCTGCGTTTGCCAAGTTGGTTGGAGCCTCGTCTCTACGAGGTTTTTCTATAATATTTCTAACAAAGGAATTTTGAAGTTCTATTATGCCGTAATGCTCAGGGTTTTTAACGGGTACAACACCGATTGTAGCTAGAGGCTTTTCTTTTTCATGAGTCTGGAGAACTGCAGTTATTGTGTCTGAAGTGGTTAGCCAGTCACCATAAGTTAAGAGAAACATGTCTTTTACAAAGGGTTCGGCAAAGCTGGCGGCATTGGCTGTGCCTTTCAACTGTTCCTGGATGGCATACTCGAATTTCATCCTGTATTTGGTTCCGTCTCCTAAATGGTGTCGAAGGCTCTCTGCCATGTAGTTAACGATGAAAATGATTTCGTTTATTCCTGCGTTTTTGAGTGCGATTAATACGTGGTCTATTATTGGTTTGCCACCAACAGGGACGAGGTGTTTGGGGCGTGTCAAGGTAAGAGGCTGAAGTCGTGTCCCCTTTCCTGCGGTTAGGATTACTGCTTTCATTAACTTGTCTCCTTGACCAGTTTGTTAATTGGCTTTGCAGCTTTGTTCATTATTGATTGAACAGCCTCATTTGTTTCTGCTTTTTGATGTTTGTGGTGGTTTATAGTGTTTGTGTGTTTTTATCTTTTTGTTGTAGAAATTGGTTTTGTGGGATTGAGGTTCTGATGGTGGGACTCCAAAATGTGATTGCATCATTTTTAAGAACTATGTTTTAGGGCTTGGTGTTTTTGTTCATGTTTGTCGTAGGCCAAAATCTTAAACGTTAGGACTTCTCATTCTAGAGCTATGCCTTACAAGTTTAGTTTCGACATCTCAAGAATATCAAAGACCTTTTTCAGAGAACTTGCCAACATAGCAAATGAGAAAGGGCTACATAGAAAACTTGGAAGTCAAGCTAGACATTTAGCTGAAAGATTTAGAGTACAAGATATCACTGGCTTGGAAGTCTCTGATGCTTTGATGCTTGTCGAAGACCTTGTCGACATATACGTAAGAAACATGTCTGAAACCCAGAAATTTCACAAAACCAGAAAACGAGCTATTCTTCTACCCCACTGTGCTCGCAAATATATGGATAACCGTTGCCAAGCGCGTTTTAATCCCGAAATTCCTTCCTACAGCTGCGGTCACTGCTCAGAAGACTGTTTGGTTAACCGTGCCACAAAGTTGGCTGAGAAGAATGGCTATGACGTTTTTGTTCTTGCGGGTAGCTCTTGTGTTCCTCAAATATTAAAAAATAATGGTTATGAAGGAGTAATTGGCGTCGCCTGCAGCCATGAATTAAAAATGGGCGGTGACTTTCTGCAGCATCTAGGCTTGTCTGGGCAGGCAGTTCCCCTCACAAGGAATGGATGTGCAAACACGAGATTCAGCTTGGAAACCTTGAAAAAAATCATGGCTAATTCTTAGCCCAATCTTGGAATTGAGCTCTTAGAAAAGCATATCTGACTCAGTGCAGATTAGTGATAGGAAAATTATATGTTTGACCTAATACTTACACTGCTAATCTTAGCCGTTTCATTAATTGTTTTAGCTTCTGCCAGCCATTTTGCCATAAATTTTGTAGAGAAATTGATCGAGCTCACTGGCTTAAGTGAGGCTTCAGTAGGCTTCGTGATTCTTGCGGTGATGACTTCAACGCCTGAAATAATTGTAGCCCTTTTTTCGGTCCTTCAAGGAACACCTGGAATTAGCGTAGGTGACATCCTTGGCTCAAATATGTTCAACATAGGAGTAGTCTTAGGCATACTGGGGATGCTTGGTTTTCTCAAAACATGTTGTACGGATCTTTTAGTTGAATTGACTGACATTCTTTTCCTAATAACCTTAGTCCCACTACTGCTTGTTATATCCCATTATCATATATTTGATGTAGCCAGCCCAATCGTAGGTGCTATTCTCTTAACGATTTTTGCAGTCAACATATATTTTATGACGAGAAAAAGAACGCCACCTGTTAAGGTGACGTCTGAAAAAGCTAGAAAAGGAAATACAAAGACAATTCTCGCAAAGTTATTCATCAGCATCACATTCGTAGCCATAGCGGCTGATCTGGTGGTTTATTCCGGTACCTCCATAGCCATAGCACTCGGAGCCCCGCCAATTTTGATTGGAGCAAAAATAGTTGCTATAGGCACGTCGCTGCCAGAATTGACTCTGGATTTTACAGCAGTTAGGCGTGGGCGTGTCCAACTTGCAATTGGAGACATCATTGGCTCAAACCTCACAAATCTGACACTTGTGTTGGGGATCGTTCTACTTACCTCACCTTTTGCCTTCGACATGACAATCTTCACAGAAATCCTTCCCTTCCTACTAATAACAACCATCATCTTTTGGCGTTT